>Ga0126311_10000459_pt1 | contig 19293 bp, 16 predicted proteins | sample Plot61_FD_92539 | JGI IMG/M metagenome (GOLD analysis project Ga0126311, IMG submission 92539) | Serpentine soil microbial communities from UC McLaughlin Reserve, CA, USA - Plot61 | ecosystem: Environmental > Terrestrial > Soil > Grasslands | place: USA: UC McLaughlin Reserve, Lake County... | reverse complement strand
GTCGCCGGTGGAAAGATCCGGACGCTGCAGTCCTTCGCCGCTGCCGACGTAGATCGTGTCGGGATTCGAAGGCGCGATTGCAAGTGCGCCGATCGAGCCGGTTGGTTGATCGTCAAAGATCGGCTTCCAGGTGTGGCCGTAGTCTGTGGTTTTCCAAACGCCGCCGTTGTTGACTCCTATATAGAAGACATTTGGTTGACCCGGAACACCGGTGGCGCCGACGGTTCTGCCGGCCCGGAAAGGCCCGATCATTCGCCACTTCATCCCCTGCAACAGATCGCTGCTGGTGGTTTGCGCGTTGATGGCAGTATTAAATAAGGAGCAGAACAGTAGACAAAGGACTGCACAAACAGGGCGTCGGATCATTGAGTTGTTCCTCGAACTTCAGACAGGATTTACCTGATTAACAGGATTTCCTTTTACTTCATCCTGTCCGTCATGTAAATCCTTTCGGCCGCGCCGGAGAATAAGGGCGGAGATAAACGTCATAATCAATCCGACGGGAAGGGGTTCGAGGAGGGTAAAGGCGACATTGTAGAAGATGTTGTTGTAGAGCACTTGAAATTTCTTCATCTCCTCCGCTTGTTGGGCTAATTCGGCAGCGGAAGCGCCCTTGGAGCGCGCGTCTTCGAGTGCGAACGCCGCGTATTTCTCGGCAAAGTCGGGCATGAAGTTGAAATATACGAACTCCCACGTGATGACGTAGAAAGCACAGGTAATCAGCATTATTAAAAGACCAACACTGAGCGCTCTGCCAAAGCTTATGCGTCCGCCGCCGACGTTTTCGCGATACGAACGGATGCCGAAGAACACTAATAGAAAGGCCAGCACCATCGTGGTGTAGCCGAGAACCATGCCGCCGTTCATGCCGATCCGGTGCATGAATGGCACAGTCGCCAGCATCAACGCGGAAACGATCGCGCCCGAGATTAGACCAAAGGTCAAAACAATTTTTTTCATGACGTTGTCTCCTGAGTAATTTTGAAAACCGCGGCGCAATTTATGTTTGCGGGCTCAAATTGTCGTCATACTTTAGGGTGATTTCACTGATTTGAGTGAGAATCATACCTTTGAATTACGGGATGAGTCCCATTTCCTTTCCGATTTGTACGGCTTGAGTGCGCCGCCGCGCGCTGAGTTTGTCGAAGAGACGACTCGAGTGAGTTTTGACAGTGTTTTCGCTGACGAAGAGTTTGTCGGCGATCTCGCGGTTGCTGAGGCCCTGCGCAATCAGTTCGAGAATTTCCAACTCGCGCGGGGTGATGCCGAGATCTTTCAGTCGCTGCTCGTTGACTGAGAACGTCGCCGGCGCGGGCACCGGGACTTCCTTAACGATAAGGACTTCCTTCTTTTTCGTGAGCGTCAAGCCGAGCCAGATGCCGACACCGGCGAATAGCGCGGCGATTAGTCCGCCGTAAATCTCAACCGAGTGCTCGCGGACGAGAAAACGAAACTCGATCAGCTTGAGCACGACGATCAGAATCCCGCCGCACAAGCCGTAGATGAGTGTGTGGATGATTGTCTGTCTATTCACGCGGAAGAATAGTTTCACGCAAAGTCGCAAAAGATCGCAAAGGCGCCTTTGCGGAATCTTTGCGTCTTTGCGTGAAACGAACTCCTAAAAAATTAGTTGACAGTCTTCAGACACGTCTCTATACTCCTAAAAACTTAGGAGACAGTATGGCGCGACCGAAAACCGAGAATCTGACCCCGCTCGAGCTCGAAATCATGCACGTGCTCTGGGAAACCGGACCCGCAAACGTGCAGACCGTCCAGCAAAAACTGAAACGTGAGCTGGCTTATACCACTGTCCAGACCATGCTCAACATTCTCGAGCGCAAGGGCAAAGCAAAACGAACGCTAAAAAATCGCGCCTATTTCTACAAACCCGCAGTGAGTCGAAAGCAAGTCGTCGGCAAACACGTTAAAGATGTCGTCGATCGTCTCTTCGGTGGCTCGGCGGAGAGCCTGGTGATGAGTCTTCTCGAAACCAAACATCTCACGCCCGAAAAGCTCGCGCGACTTCAGCAGTTAGTGAAGGAGGAAGAAGCGGATGAGAATAAGTAACCCGCTTATGCTGACGTTTCTACTCAACGCCCTTTGGCAGGTTGCGCTCATTGCAGGCCTCGCGGCGTCAGGTTCGTGGCTGCTGCGAAACTCAGTCGCGCGTTATCGCCACTGGCTCTGGGCGAGTGCGTTGTGTCTCGCGTTCTTCGTTCCCGCTTTCACTGCTTCACAAACACTGTTCGACACAGTCGTTCAACCAAACACACCGCTGACATTCGAAACGATTCCGCCGCTTATCGGAAACACTGAGCCGTTCACTGCTGCTCCAACTGCCTCATTGCCGGAAACGTTTCGCCTGAACCAAACTCTCGGGTTTGCATTACTCGCAGTTTATTTTGCATTTCTACTCTTTCGCATTTTCAAACTAATTCAGGCCTGGCAAACCACGCGCAGTATCCGTCACGAAGCAGTCGAACTCGAGCCGGACGATCGAATCACAGAAATCATTCGTCGCTGCGAACTCGAAATCGGCGCACGTTCGCGCAAAGTAAAAGTCTTTCGTTCGGAGACGCTGCCGGTTCCAGTAACCATCGGCCTCTTTCATCCGGCCATCATTCTGCCTGAACCGCTGTTGCGTGAAGGGAATGTCGAACTACTAACTTCCGCGATCGCACACGAATTCATTCATGTCGCGCGACAGGACTACCTACTCAACTTCATTTACGAATTGCTGTTCCTTCCGATCTCTTTTCATCCGGCGGCGGCCTTGTTGAGACGCCGGGTCAAACAGACTCGTGAACTGTGTTGCGACGAGCTCGTGGCGGAGCGAATCCTGAACGCCGAAGTTTATGCACGCTCGCTCGTCCGGCTCGCCAGTTCTGCGCCACCTCTGCGTCGTCTCTCCGTTACCACAACCGTAGGCATCGCCGATGCTGACATCCTGGAGGCCCGTATCATGTCGTTGTTAAGAAAACCCGAGTTGAATACACGCTGGAAGAAGTTGTTGCTGATCGCAGTATCGTTGCTGTTGCTGGTGCCGTGCGTTGCCGCAGCGACGTATGCGATGCGGTTTGATGTCGTGACAAACGCGCAGGAGCCTGCGACGCAGGAGAAGGAACGTCAGGAAAAAGAGAAGGTCGAGATGAGGCGTCGTGAAGCCCGCGAAGAAATACTTGATCCACGCGTTCGTGAGGAGATGGAGCGCAAAGAACGAGTGGAGATGGAGATGCGCGAAGTGCGACAGGCTGCACTCGTGCGTCTGGCAAAAATCAATATGGACCAGGCGATTCAGATCGCGACAAGCCAGCAACCCGGAAAGGTTCTGCTTTGCAGTTTAGAGGCGACTCACTGGAAAGAGCCCGGAAAGTTGGCTGAAGACGGAATCGTTTTCTATCACGTCATGATAGCGAACGAAAATACCGAAGGCGCGACACATATCTGGGTGAACGCCCTCGATGGCTCGATCGTCAAGACCGATAAGGAACTACCTCGCAAGCGCCAGCAATAGGCGCGGGTTACACGGGTGAACACGGATCACGCCGCTCTCTTGGATTTGTGTTCATCCGCGTAAACCCGAGGTTTCAAACGCTGCATCAACTCCTCAAATCCCGGAAGATCCAGTGACTGTGGTCCATCCGAAAGCGCTCGCTCGGGACACGGATGCACTTCAATCAACAACCCATCAGCGCCGGCGGCTACCGCCGCCTTCGACATCGGCGTGATCAAGCTACGCAACCCGGTTCCATGTGAAGGATCTGCAAGCACCGGCAAGTGCGACAACTCCTTCACCAGCGCCACTGCCGCCAGATCGAGCGTGTTGCGTGTCGCCGTTTCAAACGTCTTGATGCCGCGTTCACACAAGACCACATTCGCATTGCCACCGGCGAGCAGATACTCAGCCGCCAGCAACCACTCCTTAACCGTCGCCGATGGCCCACGCTTCAAAAGCACCGGTTTGGAAACCCGCGCGAGTTTGCGCAACAGCGAGAAGTTCTGCATGTTGCGGGCGCCGACCTGCATCATGTCTGCATACTCTTCGACGATCTCAACGTCTGCTTCGCTCATCACTTCAGTCACGATCGGCAAGCCAGTCTCTTTGCTCGCTTGCTGCAAAAAACGCAGCGCCTCGACGCCGAGTCCCTGGAAGTCGTAAGGAGAAGTGCGTGGTTTGTAAGCGCCTCCGCGCAGCATGTTCGCGCCCGACGCCTTCACGGCGTGCGCTGTCTCCATCAGTTGCTCTTCCGATTCAACTGAACATGGTCCGGCGATCACGACGAGGTCGCCCGCGCCGATCTTCGTGCCGCGCACGTCGACGACGGTGCGAGTCTGTCGTAGTTGGCGACTGACGAGCTTAAACGGGTGCGAGATCTGGATGACTTCGGCAACACCCGGCGCTGCGCGTAACGCTTCGATTTCCGAGCGGCGCCCGCTGCTGCCGATGGCCCCGATGATGGTGCGTTCCGCGCCTTCAACTACGTGTGCCTGGAAACCACATTCCTTGATTCGATCGATGATGTGGTTGATTTCGTCGGGGGTTGCGTTGGTTGACATGTTGACGATCATGATTCTGTTTCCTTTACTGATAGCAATACAAATCGGGTGTAGTTGTTTGAATGGTCCTGGATGCTTTCGCAAATGATTGAGCCGCCGTAGAGATCTGCGGCGCGCTGGCCGGCGATGGCTGCGAGTTTTGGATCACCGACTCGAATGACTTCAGCGACACTGCCGGCAGTGTCGTCGGCGATAACTGATTTAAGTTCGGGGTGGGTTTGGAAAAACCGGCTGCACTGCGCGAGTGCGACCGGGTGCGACTGCACCTTCTCGATGGTGTTGAGCGAAGTGCCCGGACAGCCAATCAGGTGTTGCTCGACTTTGATTTGAATCTCGTCGATCACTGTGAGGGAACTCAATCGCAGAAGATCGACGGAGGGTTGAACAACGCCGGCGATCGTGTTTTCGACCGGCGCCAGCAGGTAGTCGGCAACGCCATTTTCAAGACTGCTGTAGAGTTCTGCGAAGGTTCGGCGCGGCACGAGTTCAATTTCAGCGCCGAGCAGTTTGTGCGCAGCCTCTTCGCTGAACGCGCCGCGTTCGCCCTGAAAAGCGACTCTCGGTTTTGCACTTAGCATTTTCACGCAGCAATTCCTGCCTGGACTCGTCTCGATTCGCGAATGATGCGTCGAAAAACTCTACCCACGGCGCGTTCGTCGAGCGGGCCGCAGTTGATCTCCTGTAACCGTTCAAGGACGGTGCGTTCGCGATCCGGATCGCAGAAGGGAAGATCTGCGGCCTGTTTGAGTGCCCCGACCTCGAGAGCGAGGCGGGCACGCATGTTGAGAAGTCGCAGCAGTTCGGCGTCGATCTCGTCAATTTCTTTTCGCCAATGGTCTATGTCCATGATTCGAAACTCCTGGGCAATAAAAAAAACCAGCCGCGACTTCAGGATCGCGGCTGGTTCGTTGAAGGTGTTGTGCTTTTTTCTAGGTTGTCAGCACATCGTTTTCAAGCTTCGCCAGTCCGCTCTCCTTAAAAAAGAAGGAGCGGTAAGTAAAGGCGAAGTAGAAAAATGTACGAGTGCTAACCATGCCACGGCTACTATAGGCAAGTGGGAAAATTCCTGTCAAGACTTTTTCTACAGCAATGTCTTGACCGTTCCCTTCAACACTCTCCCCCGCTGAACGCTAAACTTGGTTCGGTTCCTCGTCGAACTCTATCTCACCGCGCTCGTTTACGTGAAACACGTAACTTTCCTTTTGATCCTCTTTGCCGCTGTGTGTGGCAACTAAAACGCGTGTGCCGTCGGTTCGCACGTGAACGATTCCGAAACTCGATTTCATGTAGGCGTTAAAGCCGTCGTACAGTTCTTTGCCATCTTTGCCGGTCTTGGTAAGAGAAGTGATCTTATTGCGACCGGGCAGTCGCTTGAAGAACGCGACCATCTCAGTAACAAAAACGAGTGGCTTGTTCACAGTGGCACGTGAATAACGTCCCAGAGCGCCGACTAGGCCAGAGCGGGGGTGGATGTATTCTTTGGCAGAATTTTCGTCACCCGAAGAAACAACACTAACCACCGGTCTAATCGCCTCAAGAATGCGCGGGCTGAAATCGGCTGAACCGTGATGCGGAACCTTTAATACCTCTGACGCTAGAGAAATGTTGTCCGTGCGTGCACGTTCCAACAATGATTCTTCCGATTCCTCGTTCAGGTCAGCGCCAAACAAAAAACGCACGTTTCCGTAAGTCAGCTTCAATACGATCGAGTGGCCGTTAACAGTGTGGGAAGCGGAGACACTCGAAGAGCCCGGTGTTTTGAGAAAACGCAAAGTAGGTTTGCTCTTAACAATCTCAGTAATTGGGCCAAGGACTTGGACACCGATATCTTCCTCCGCAAGAAAGTCGAACTTCTCACTTTCGCCAAACTCAATTCGTTGAATCGATGGTTTCTTGCCCGATTTAGTCCGGAGCTGTTTCAACGCCTCCTTCCACTCCTTAAACGGCGTGTTCATGCGGCTATCCGGAACCTTGGTGAGATCGTCTTCGAGCTCGATCGCGTAGGTCTTGCCATCAACCTTGACGTTCTTGCCGAACGCAGTCGCTCCTGAGGCGTTCGCCATTTTGACAAGACCGTTATGAAAAACTCTGTCGGCGGTCAGCATTGGATCACCTTTTGAGTTCCGAGTTGCATTTACAAGTTGAGTCAATCCAGCGAAATGGTCCGCATCGCCGTGTGTGACGATAATTGCTGCACAGTCCAGTGCCCTGGTTCTCAACACGTGCGAATATGCAACGTTTATGTAGCGCCGCATGTGTTCCTCTTCGCCACCATCTATGAATAAGATCTGTCCCTTGGGGGTCTCGACGATCGCACCATCGCCCTGTCCGATGTCGACGAATCTCACCTTGAGCACGGAGCGGTCTCTAAAGGTTGTCTTCTTCGGCAGCAGCCCCGCATATTTCACGGTTTGGTATTTGCCGTCGATCCACTCGCGTTGCTGAAGCTCCACCACGTGCTGATCACCTTGTTTGCCGGATACCTTTACTTCGTCTCCCCAGAAGAGAACGATGGTCTTTAGCTTTTTGTCGCCCGTACGCTTACCTGAAGCATCAGCAGCGAAGACTGGAATGCGGACGATGTCGTTATCCAGATATCGGGTTTGAGTTGCCATGCGTGGATCTCCTCAGAAAGAGTGGATTTCAAACGTGTTCTTCCATACCTGCTGGATCGTTACTCGGGTGGTTTGCGTGCGACCACCGTACTGACAGAGATTTTCGTATCCGGATCCGTAAGGGTTACAACCTCCGTTTGATTCGGATTTGTTATTGTGAGAAATGCTTCTTTCGAAGACGTAACATTCAGCCGCACCTTTACCGGCGATCTTCGCAAGTTGCTCGTGAATCCTGATCCTTCGAGCCGTACTACAAGCACTCCGGGTCGTCTTTCAGTGGCCTCTTCGTAGCTAACAACAGTTACCTTGTCGATTTTCAACTGAAACGGATTGACGACGGCAGTAGCAGTGATCGACTTCTCTCCATCCGCGAGTGTGACCTGGATTTGATCGTCAAACGGCGCCCGGATGCCGGTCACCACAATCAATGTCTTTGAGACTGAGGCGGGCACGTAGTTGACACCGTTAACGTAGACATTCTGGCTCGAGGCAAAGCCAGCCCCTTTGATAAGGAGGTTGATGCCCTTGTTTGCCCTGCGAAATGCTTCCACCTTATCGATTCGCCACGGCCTCACCGGGTCGCCAAAGAACATGGCAGGTCCAACCTGGGCGCAACCCGGAATGGGCACTGACTGACACGCGTCCTGATTATTTGCGGAAAGTGTTGCCGGAGCTTCGACGCCATTGATGCCGATATTCGTCAACCAGTTAAGATCTATGGCCTTGCCCGGAGCGACTAACGTAATCGTTGGCGTGCCTTCGTAGTCAGCCGGCATCTTGAACGAGAACACAATCTTGTTCGCGTCGATGCGCTCGATCCGGCCTTGTATTTCCGAAGCTTTGAATTCGTCTTGTGTGAGCTGTCCGGCTTTGCTGTCGTCGCGTATCAAAGGTTGGGCCAGGCCAATCGAATGAGGCAGTGGTATGCCGTTAATCAGCACTCCAATCTGGCTGGAGAAGTTCTGCCCACTGATTAGCACAACTATTTGCTTGCCTTTACCTACGGGCTGATACGAGATTCGATTTACCCAGAAATCATTGCTGCCATCGATCGTGGCTGCGGGAATGGGCACCACAAAAGCTTTTGTTGATTGGCCGCCGCAGTTGCGGCTGGTTCGATTGTCAAGGTTCCACTCTGGATACTTCGTCTCGTCAAAGTTGAGTGGCTGGTAGGCTGACCGTGGGAAGTAGCAACCATTTGTCTCGAGCACAAGGGAAGTCGCGTCATCGGGAACAACTACAATTGCGTAAGTTGTCCTGACTCCGGATTGCAGTCGATCCATGCCGGGCATGGGTGTAAAGGTCCAACCGAATTCACGTGAACCTTTACCAAAGGCGGAAGAATAAAGTTCCTGCTGAACAAATTGAGCAAACTGTTCACGCTGCCGTTGGATGTTTAGTTGAGAGCCAAAGCCGAATAGTGTTGAGAGTACGAAGTTGAACGCGCCGGCCCGTGTCTGCAATTTTGTGTCGCTCACATTGAGTGAGCTCTGCCGCGGGATTAGATCAACGGTGCGAACCAGACGGTTCGAAAGTTTGGCATTATTTTTGTCAAGGTATCTTTGCAGCGCATCGTCAGGATTTTTAGCCGCCGCATCAAGATTTACAAAGACGTCTTTGTATTGTGTCTCGTATTTGACCGGAACATCGCAATCAGTGGTGATATGCAGACTCCATCCCCGTGCGATACTGCCGTTGGCTGGAGCAGTGTCATCCGCAACATAGAGACGCCATTCACCATTAGGATTTGTATTCTGGAATGCTGAGAGGCTTGAACCTCCGAGAAGAGTAGGAGCTGGACTCGGAAATGTGTCAGTGCTCAGGTCGACATTGTCTGGTCGGAAGGTGCCACTGACGAGAGGAGAAGGAGGGAGACCATTGCCATCGCTCAACCTGATATCCAGATTGTCTGCTCGGTTTGGACCACCCGAGTCGGAAAGGATAATAGCGTTCTGACCTTGTGGTCCGACTAATAGCACATCAACGTCATTTACGTTTGGATGAATCAATCCGTTGAGCGTAACCGTCACGCTTTTAATCTTTCCGATGGTGGAGACACGTATCACGGACGGACGATCTGAGGCGGAGTGCTGGTCGATATTTATCGTGCTGGAGTTCGTGAATGTTTCCGGGGCAATTAGAGGACATGGTGGAGGAACGGCAACGCGTTGATTGATCGGCTCGCCATCAAGGATCGACTTGAACTCGTTTGTTGTCGTTATTGGTCTTTGATTTGGGAGCGGTTCGGGTGTTGAGGCGGCAGACGCTGCAACTATGCCGCCGGCCGTGCGTTTCGTGTAACCGGCAATCTTCCACCACGACTGCGCCCATTTTTTATCTGCCTCATGATGGGCCACGTTGATCGTCTGCGGCATCTCGAGAAAGAGCAGACGCTCGCCGGGACCAAGTTCGTCGCGCAATAAACTGAGTTGCTTCGCGATGATCTCATATTGCATCTGCAGAAAATTATCGAGACGCAGCGAAGCGTTGAGTTTTGGGGAGTCATTGAATTTCTTAACTTGATCAGTGAAGGCCTGCTCCACCCCCTTGTCTAACAAGCCTTCGGGTAATTTGTCGGGATTGAAACCTCCCGAAGCCGTGGTGCCCTTGAGTTCACCCGCTGACACATCCAGTGTCTTAAGCTCGGCGTTGGTGTTCTCGAGTTCTTTATCGACTCTGGCGAGCCGTGTTTTCTTGGCAGTAATCTTCGCATCCAGCCGTTCCTTTTCTGCGTCCGAACTCGCATCAGCTTTTTGACCTTCGAGCTCTTCAATTTCCGCCGCGAGCTCATTTGATTCCTTGCGCAGGCGGTCGCCGTCGGCGGTCAGCTGCTGGCGTCGTTGTGAGTTAAATTCCTGATTCTGTGCAAACAGACGGTTCGACATCGCATCCGCCTGATTAAAGGTCGCGCCAAACTCAATCAACGTCTTCAAAACTTCAAACCGCAAACCCGTTATCTCGTTAGGGTCGAGATCTTCAAGGCTCTTTGCCTTGAGATCGAGATTCCGCCGGTGCATTTGCGCCAACAGGTAGTGGGCCTGTTCGAGAGTCCAGATATTCGGCTGATCCGCGTTGATTACGATAATTCGATTCTGCGCGGTTTGGGCCTGTAGCACCGCTCGCATCTGCAACCAGTTCAGCAGCAAAATGATGGTAGAAATCCAGGAAACCGTTCGCTGGAAGTTAGATCTTGAAAGTTTCATGCCGATCCTGTAATCGAGTTTCGAATTAAAGTGCTAGACCGCTCCTGACCTCAATTACTTATGGACACAAACGGGAAAACATTTCAGACTGAACTCAATCAGGTATGCGCTCTAACACTTTTAGCCTGGGACCTAAAAAGGTTTGACATTCATGGCGGATCTGCCTAATCTTCCTCGTGTAATTCCCCTACAAAGTTAACCCCTGCCACTTAGATTCAGAGATGGGAGACGCGGTGTCTTGTCCTTCACTGACATCTACTCGCTGGGCTCCGAGGCAGACTTCTCTTCTGCCCGCAAGCTACCAGTCCGTTTCTAATCACCTTTTCATTTCGGCAAAGAGTGTTCGGAGGTTCATTTTATGGATGTCTCCAGGAGAACGTTTCTCAAGGCTTCTGTAGTCGGAGGCGCAGGTGTTTCTGTTTTTGGTTTCAACCTCGCGCCGGTGTATGCGCAAACTCAGGGACTCAAGATTGCGCGTACGTCCGAGACGCGCAGCACCTGTCCTTACTGCTCGGTGAGTTGCGGTGTGATCATTCACACGCTCGGTGATAAAGCGAAAAACGCGACACCGGAGGTCGTGCACGTCGAAGGGGATCCCGATCACCCAATCAATCGCGGCACGCTGTGCCCGAAAGGGGCGTCACTCGAGCAGGACATCGCAAGCGAACGTCGATTGCTGAAACCGCAAGTGCGACGGCCCGGTTCCGATCACTGGGAAGACATCTCGTGGGACGATGCGATTAATGACATTGCGCGTTGGGTGAAGAAGACTCGCGATGCCACGTTCATCGAGAAAGACCAAAAAGGCTATACAGTTAATCGCCTCGAAACCATCGGCTGGACAGGCGGGTGCACCGATACCAACGAACTGAATTATCTCGCCGTCAAAGCAATGCGCAGCCTGGGGGTCTGCTACTTCGAAACGCAGGCCCGGGTTTGACACGGTCCAACGGTCTCCAGTTTGGGGCCCACCTTTGGACGCGGCGCAATGACGAACGGCTGGATCGACATCAAGAACACCGACATGATGTTGATCATGGGCGGCAATCCAGCCGAGAACCATCCGTGTGGCTTCAAGTGGCCGGTTGAAGCCAAGAAAACACGCAATGCAAAGATGATCGTTATCGATCCGCGCTTCACGCGTACGGCTGCTGTTGCCGATCTTTTCCTGCAAATCCGCGCGGGGACCGACATCGCGTTTCTGGGCGGCGTGATCAATTACGCGATTCAAAATGATCGACTCGCAAAGGATTACCTGATCAACTACACCAACGCCGCATTCATCGTTAAGGATGGATTTAAACTTCCTGACGATGGTTTGTTTTCCGGCTTCGATGCGGCAGGCGCAACATACGACAAAGAAACGTGGAACTATGAAGAAGGTGGGAAGATCGAAGCTGCGGCCGCGGCATCGTCGTCACCTTCGAACCCGAACGCAGGGCAAGGTGGCCAAGGAGCCTCAGGCGGAAATTCCGGTGGACAAAAGTCGGAAAAGGGACCTGAAGGTGGTGGTCATCAAGCCGCTGGTGGACCAGGGGCGTCTGGGCAAGCCGGGCCGAAGCCACCTCCAATGCTGCCGCCCAATGTTGCCTACGATCCTTCATTACAACATCCGCGGTCTGTATTCCAACTCCTGAAGCAGCAGTATTCGCGCTACACACCGGAGATGGTCGAGCGCATCACCGGCATTCCGAAAGATCAATTTCTTAAAGCCGCTGATCTGTTCACTTCGATTCGCAAGAACGGTGATACGAAGAAAGCGGCGACGATTATTTATGCGGTCGGCTGGACACAGCACACTTCCGGTACGCAGATCATTCGCACCGCTGCGATCCTGCAACTCCTTCTCGGGAATGTTGGGCGTGCAGGCGGCGGTGTGAATGCATTGCGCGGTCATTCAAATATCCAGGGCGCCACTGACATGGGTGGGGTCTTTGACATCTTCCCCGGCTATTTGAAGATTCCGGCTCCGACCGATGTCGACCTGGCGACTTTTCTCAAGCGCACCACACCAACCGTTTCAAAGCCGGCGGAATGGGATTCATACAACTACTGGTCCAACACACCGGCATTCATGGTCTCATTCCTGAAAGCTCTTTACGGCGACTCGGCAAAGAAAGAGAACGATTTCAACTATCACTTCTTGCCGAAGATCGATCGCAAGTTTTCATGGACTGAAATGTGGGATGAGATGTATGCCGGCAAAGTGAAAGGTCTGTTTGCCTTTGGCATGAATGGTGTGGCCATTGGTCCAAACTCACGCAAGAACATCGAGGCTTTAAAGAAGGCGGATTTTCTGGTCGTCTGTGACATCTATCCGGAAGAGACTGCAGAGTTTTGGAACTCTCCCGGCATCACCAAAGACGATATGAAGCAGATCAACACCACTGTCTATCGTCTACCTGGCGCAGGCTTTGCTGAAAAAGATGGCACGTTCGTTAACTCAGCGCGATGGTTGCAGTGGAAGTATGTCGCTGTTCCACCGCCGGGAAACGCGAAGGTGGACCAGGAAATTCTCGCGCGCATTTTTTTGAAAGTGCGCGAACTTTACCAGGCGGAGGGAGGAAAGTTTCCCGATCCGATCCTGAACCTCTCCTGGTCTTATGTAATTCCGATGAATCCTTCGCTGGGTGAAGTAGCAAAGGAAATCAATGGCAAAGCTTTGGCGGATCTAACTGACAATGTACAGCCCGGAGTAACGATCAAGGCCGGACAACAAGTGCCCGGGTTTGCGTGGCTGCGTGATGACGGCACAACTGCGTGCGGCAACTGGCTGTATTCCGGTTCGTGGACCGAAGCTGGTCCACTGATGCAACGACGAGGCACTGACGATCCTTCAGGACTTGGGATCTATCAGAACTGGGCCTGGTCATGGCCCGCGAATCGTCGCGTAATGTACAACCGCGCGTCATGCGATCCATCGGGTAAGCCGTGGGACATGGAACGTAGACAAGTATGGTGGAACGAAGGGCAACAGAGATGGGTCGGTAATGATGTGCCCGACTTTAAAGTGGATTCAAAACCGTCGGACCACATGGGCCCGTTCATAATGAACCCCGAAGGTGTGGGACGGATCTTTGCTCCGCTCGCCGCTTTTGCGGATGGTCCATTTCCGGAACACTACGAGCCGGTGGAGAGTCCCGTCGCGAATCCGCTTCATCCGCAACAATCAAACAATCCGGTCGCGAAGACGTTCAAATCCGACATGGATAAGCTGGGAACGCCGGACCAGGGGTTCAATATCGTCTGCACGACTTACCGTTTGACGGAGCACTATCACTATTGGACCAAGAACAATCCGATGAACGTGCAGCTCGTGCCGGAGCCGTTCATTGAAGTTCCGGCGCAACTCGCCGATGAGATGGGAATCACGGGCGGCGAGAAACTCAAAGTCTCGAGCGCTCGCGGCGTCTACGTTGCCAAGGCCATGGTCACCAAACGCATCAAGCCGATGATGATCGACGGGAAGAAAACGTATCAGATCGGCATTCCGATTCACTGGGGCTATCGCGGCATCGCCGAGGATGCGGGCAAGACTTCGTTGATGACGGCAAATCAACTTTCGCCCGCCGCCATCGATCCGAATGCATATACGCCGGAGTTCAAGGGCTTCCTGGTGAAGCTCGAGAAAGCATAGGAAGGGGCATGAGATGAGTAATCCAAGAACATTTCAGATTCAGGAAATCTCAGCCCATCCGGGGCCGGTGCCTGGAGCGGGAACTCAGCGCGCTGTTCAGGTCTGCAAATACATCGACGTGACCACTTGTATTGGTTGCAAGGCATGCGAAGTCGCGTGTGTCGAGTGGAACGATCATCCGTTTCGCGAAACAACGTTCAATGACACGTACCAGACCATGCCGTCGACGGAGTGGAACTATTGGAACCTGATCAAGTTTGCCGAAGATGAGCGCGACGGAAATTTAATGTGGCTGATGCGCAAGGACCAGTGCATGCACTGCGAAGATCCGGGCTGCTTGCGCGCGTGTCCGGCTGATGGCGCCATCATTAAATACGAAAACGGCATAGTCGATTTCCAGCAGGAAAATTGCATTGGCTGTGGCTACTGCATTTCAGGTTGTCCGTTTGACATTCCGAAGTTCAACGAGAAAACCAATAAGGTTTACAAGTGCACGCTTTGTTCTGATCGGGTGGGCCAGGGTCTCGAGCCTGCGTGTATCAAGGCTTGTCCAACCGGTTGTCTTCACTTTGGTACTAAAACTGAGATGGTCCAGATCGCAGGGCTGCGCGCGAAACAACTTCAGGAACACTCGGGCTTCGCTGCCGCAGGCGTTTACGATCCGCCTTCAATCGGCGGGACTCACGTCATCTATGTGCTGCACGACATCAACAATCCCGAGCGGTATGGATTGCCAAAGACTCCGGTGATACCGCCGAGCTACACGTACTGGAAATGGCTCGCGAAACCGACGGGACTGTTACTGGCAGGTCTCGGAGTGCTGGCAGTCTTTTTCCATCGCATAACTGTTGGTCCAAAGTTGCCGCAACCCGAACCGCCACTTGTTGAGTCACGACCCGATCCAGTCGAGGCGAAGCGAAAGGAGCAGCCATGAGTACTTCCGTTGATCGTTTCGACGAACGTGCGCGGCGCGAGGTTGAGCGCGTAGGCCAAACTGTCGTTCATCGCGGCGAGCTTTTGCGGCATCCCGTTTACACGCGTGTGCTGCACTGGCTGGTTGCGATCTCTTTTATTCTCGCGCTGCTCACAGGGTTTGCCATCTACGCGCCATGGCTCTACCGGTTCCTGACGCCGCTGTTTGGCGGTGGGCCAATGACGCGCTTTCTGCACCCGTGGTTTGGTCTTTTGTTCGAAGTCTTCTTCTTGTTTCAGTTTCTCAACTGGTTCACGCCGATGGTCTGGAATAAAGACGACACTCGCTGGATGAAGCGTATCAGGCAGTACGCGACAAATACTGAAAAGGTTGAGCCGGAAGACGTCGGGTTTTTCAACGGCGGCCAGAAGCTTTATTTCTGGACCATTGTGATAAGTGCTGTGCTGTTTCTAATCACGGGTCTTTTGATGTGGTTTGACAACTTCACCCCGCGTTGGATGGTTGCGGTGAGCTACGTGATTCACGATATCGCGGGGTTGATCATGCTCGCTGGTTTCGTCATTCACATCTACGAAGGAACGGCAGCGCAACCCGGCAGGTTTCGCTCGATGACGAACGGCACAGTCACCGAACGCTGGGCCTGGACTCATCACCCTGGTTGGTTTCGCGCCGTAACGGGTCGCGATGCTCGTGAGAGTTACGAGCGCGAGCAACGTCGCATGGCTGATCGCGACCGAGCCATCGAACAGTGGGAACGCGATCAAGACGCACGCGATCGGGTCTGACCGGTACAGTTTTCTCTGCAGTTCTCTGCGTACGTCTGCGACCTCTGCGTTGAAACGCGCTCTAAAACGCAGAGATCGCAGACGTACGCAGAGAACTGCAGGAAATAGGCATCAAGCAGAGAGGAGTTCTTATGCGTATCCTTTTACACCTTATCTTGATCTGCATTACTGGGTCGACCGCCTTCGCACAGGACAATAATTCCGCCGATCCGCTCGTGCGTATCCTCGTGACGAAAGGTGTGATCACGACCGACGAAGCCCGTGCGATTAGTACTAACGCGTCGCCTGCCGAACAACGAGATCGTCTTGCGGTGCTGCTCCGTGACAAAGGCGTGATCTCGGCGGCGGAATTTGAAGCGACGCGATCGAATGGACCGGCAATTGTCACTGCCGATTACAAACCGAGCAGTTCAGAACCGCCGGCGTCGGCACCCGCACCGCAAGCAACGCCACCGCCAACGATAGCCGCGGTTGCTCCGGTGCGATTGCTCGGCATCGATGCTCCAAAACGTGAAGGCTTGATACCAGACATCAAACTCGGCACCGGCGCGCGTCTGAAGTTCTACGGCATTTTCAAAACCAGCATCATTCACGACTCCTCATCGCCGCAGGGAACTGATTTTCCACTGCCACTACTAGCTTCCGACACCGGTCCGAACAATTCGCCGGAGTTTCACGTTCGAGCGCGTGGCCTGCGCCTGGGCGCGAATTTCGAATGGTTGGATGTGGCCCCGAAGACAACGCTCACCGGCAAGATCGAATTCGATTTCGAAGGCGACTTCACCCGCTCCGCCAATCGCAACATCTCATCGATTCGCTCGAGCCAGCCTTCCATTCGTCTCGCATGGGTAAGAATCGATCGCAGGTTCGGTGAAAACGACAGTGCCTTCGTGTTGTTTGGTCAGGACTGGTCACCGTTTGTTTCGTCGACCATGCCAAACATGATTGAGAATACAAACTTCGGTGGACTCGGTTACGGCGCGGCTTATACGCGTATCCCGCAAGCTCGTTTTGGCCTGTTGCATAATTTCGGTGGATCTCGCGCGATTAAATTTGAACCCGAGTTTGCGATCGTCCTGCCTGCCTTTGGAAACCTGCCCAGTGATGTAGGTAACCAATTAGGATTTGGCGAGCGTCAGGGAGCAGATTCGCAACAGCCCGGCATTCAGGGTCGCGCGGTGTTGCAATGGCAGCTCGATAAGGCGGCGAATGTGTCTCCAGCTCAATTCATCGTGAGTTTCGAACACGCTCGGCGCGAGGCGATCGTCACGGCGGCGAATGTCCCACTCGCATTCAGAAACGCATTTCCGAGTGGCGCGGAAGTCGGGAGCAGCAGCAATGGCTACTCAGCGGAAATTCAGTTGCCGACACATTTCGTTACGCTTGTCGGCAAGTATTACGCCGGCTCAGATCTGCGATTCTTTTTCGCAGGACAATTCCTCTCGAACTTCAATGACACGGCCGGCTTGACTGCGACAGCCGCCACAGCATCGATTGACGGAGCGTCAACCGTTGTTTTTGGTTTTCTCGGTGGTGTTCCCGTAGTAGCGCCACAAAGACCCGTGCGCGCGCAAGGTGGATTCGTTCAACTCGGCTTTCCTCTTTCGCGCATCTTCGACGCAGATCCAAAAGGACGCAACGCCGGATGGACCGCTTACCTTTATTACGGAGATGACCAGGCAACAGCGCGTGACGCCCGGCGCTTTGGCGGACGAGGCGCGCGTAGCGATCTCTTTTCGGGGAATCTTCAATATAAGTGGAACCAGTGGGTGACGTTCGCTTACGAGCAGGGTTACTACCGCACGCGGGCTGACAATCGTGCCGGCGCATTACCACTGTTCCGAGGCATTCCGACCTTTACGACACACAACATCAGATCAGAGTTTGCCGCGATCTTCACTTTCTAGATGGATCACGAAGAACGCAAAGACTCAACGGCGAGTTCGGCCCGAACCGGAGATACGCCGGCGATTGAGGTATTCCTCGACCGGTATGTCGGAAACGGAATTCACCTGTTTCTTTCCTTCCTCGCCGTCGTGATCGTAGTTGCTGCGGCGATCGCTGCGGTCGACATTCTCATTCGAGACTTTCCGCAGCTTTGGCAACGAACCGGCAACGAGTACAACGTATTGCACCACGTCATTCAGAGTATTCTTCTGGTAGCAATTGCGGCGGAGCTTGGTCTGCTGTTGCTGTTTCATCGCGCCGGTGCGGCGATCGAGGTAATCATTTTCGTGGTTGCGAGAAAAATGGTGACGCCCGACATATCGGGAGTTGAGCTTTTACTCGGAACAGTTTCGCTGGTCGCACTGGTAGCTGCGCGACGTTACTTCATACGCGAGAAGAAAGATCATGAACTACGATGATAAAGGCATTGGTGATTCGGAAATACCGCGGGCGTCCGCCCCGATCTTTCAGCACCTGTTGAAAACGTATGGCAGTGAGGCCAATAAACTGAATTCGGTGTGGCTGGAATTCAGTGAGGATGATCTTGGTTTCCGGCCGCACGTGCGTTCGAGCACTGTGCGCAAGATTATCGAGCACGAGTTGCTTTCTGAACGCCGGTTCTTTGGTGAGTTTCTCGGATTGCCGGAGCCGCCGGCCGAACAAGTTCTGCCGGAGACGCGCACACCGCCGGCTTACGCGTCGCGCATGCTCGATTTATCGCGAGCTCGGCTGAAGTTTTTGGCGGATCAGAATCAGGAATGGTGGTTAACAGTCGTTCCGTTTTTCGACGTAGAGCGCGAACGCATCTGGATCTTTTGGCGCCGTGTTTTGCATACCGTGCATCATCGGACTCAGTTGACTGTCTACCTGCGTCTACTCGATAAGCGCGTGCCTTCGACTTACGGTCCAACCGCCGACGTTAAATGGGAAGGCGCTGATCCGACGAGTAGCGTCGAGGCGGCCGGCAGAAAATAAACGTGGATTTAAGGTTTCAGCAATAACTTGCCGGTTGTTTTTCGTCCTTCGAGATCGCGATGTGCCTGCGCGGCTTCGGCGAGTGGATAGACCTTATGAATGCGCAGCTTTAGTTCGCCGCGGACGATTGCCTGCAACACGTCATTCGCACGCCACTCGAGTTCTTCGCGCGTAGCGGTGTAATGAGCGAGTGTTGGTCGCGTGATGAAGAGGGAGCCTTTTTGCGAGAGCTTGATTAGATCAAAAGGCGGCACTGCACCGCTCGAGCCGCCGAACAACACCAGATAACCCCGCGGCCGCAACACGTTCAGATCTTTGTCAAACGTCTCCTTACCGACACCGTCATAAACAACGTGTACGCCCTTGCCGTTTGTGAGTCGCTGCGTTTCGGTTTCGAAGTCTGCTTCGCTGTAGACGATGCACTCGTCCGCGCCGCCGTCGCGGGCGAGTTGTGCTTTCTCCGGCGTGCCGGCAGTTCCAATCACGTGCGCGCCGATCGTCTTCGCCATTTGCACCAGCAGCAGTCCGACTCCGCCGGCCGCAGCGTGTATCAACGCAGTCTCACCGGGCTTCAACGCGTAGCTGCTGTAGAGCAGGTAGTTCGCGGTCATGCCTTGCAGCATCGCCGCCGCTGCCTGTT
>Ga0126311_10000458_pt1 | contig 19301 bp, 19 predicted proteins | sample Plot61_FD_92539 | JGI IMG/M metagenome (GOLD analysis project Ga0126311, IMG submission 92539) | Serpentine soil microbial communities from UC McLaughlin Reserve, CA, USA - Plot61 | ecosystem: Environmental > Terrestrial > Soil > Grasslands | place: USA: UC McLaughlin Reserve, Lake County... | reverse complement strand
TCTCTACGGTCTCGGTACCGAGCGCTACCGGCAGAATGTCTATAAGGATACTGGTGAGAAACTCTCTCAGGCACAAGCCAAAAAAGACCGCGCGGCCTTTAGGGCAGCGTTCCCTGAGTTCTATAAGTGGCAGCAGAGTTATGGCGCGAAAGAAGAGTGGGTGACACGCAGCATGCTCGGGTGGCGCCGCGTAGTTGCGCCAGATCAAGATGGCAAGCCCAAGTACACCGAAAGGCTCAACGGCCCTATCCAGTCCACTGCCGGAGACATCCTCTACCTCACCCTCCAGAAGTTGGCAGCGGATCCCCGCCCCGGCACCCACTTTCTGCTCTCAGTGCACGACGAGCTGGTCCTAGAATGTCCCGAGGAGGATGCCAGAGGAGTAGCACTGTGGCTCAAGGCGAAGATGGGCGAGGCCATAGAGGAGATCTTGGGCAGAGAGCTTGGTGGACCGATGTCTGCAGAGGTCGGCTATGGTCCGAGCTGGGGCGAGTACGTTGAGTTGGAGGAATCTTAAGAAGGAAGCAGTCAGGACGATCGTAAGCTGGCCAAGGTGGTCAACTTCGGGCTGCTCTACGGGATGGGCGCGAAAGGGCTTCGGTCTTACGCCCTGAGAAGTTACGGAGTAGAGGTGCGCTTGGAGGAGGCTGTCCTCTACCGCAGGCGCTTCTTCGAAACCTATCCCGGACTGAGGAGGTGGCACGAGCGTGAACGGCGAGCTTGGTTACGTGGCGACACAGAGACTCGAACGCTCACCGGCAGGCGCCGCATGGACATCGAGAAGCTAACCGACCGCCTCAACGCGCCGGTCCAAGGTACTGCAGCCGATGGTCTGAAGCTAGCGCTCGCGCTTCTGGGGGAGCGAAAGGGCGAGTATCCTGGAGTCGTGCCGGTTCTCGTCTGCCACGACGAGATAGTCGTCGAATGCGCTATAGGCCAGGTGGAAGATGTGAGGGCGTGGCTAGAAAAGGCGATGGTCGAAGGTATGGAGGTAGTCATGAATCGCTCGGACGAGGTAAAAGCGCCGATAGGGGTCGAGACTCAGATAGTTAGAAGTTGGGGAGACACAGGATGATCCAAGGTCCCAGCGGCGACCAGGGAAGGGATATGTAGTTGATGCCACGATGCGTCGGGACTAATGTAGTAATTGCGTCAAAGCGATGATCGCTGTTCGTTCACTCGATCACGTTTGCACAATGAGCGGTCCAATCGGTGCGCGTGGAGGTGGGTGTTGATAAGCCTATGCGTTACGTGCGGAGCTTCAAGAAGGCATAGGTGGCCAACCTGTGCAATAGAGACCTGTTTGCAGACGCGAAGCTCTTGGCTAATACGCTCGGCGCAGTACTTGAATACCGGCAGCTCGTTCTCTCCTAGAAGGATTAGGGTTGCCGACTGGATCTTTTGGAGGTCGCCCTCCGTCTGCGCGCGGCTGGTAAGGGCATGCATGCGTCCATCGCCCAGTTCCGGCCACGTATGTTTGTCAATCACTTCTGAGAGGCGCTTCCAAAGGAGTGGCTGTGCCTCCGCTCCTTTGAAGATGTTCGGCGGTGAGCGCATCCAGAGTGCTCTGAGATGTGGCCCGTGACCGCGCCGGAAGTAGAGGTGAGTAAGCTCCTCATAACGGGCCCCTATATCTCGATCCTGGGGACCGCCAGCGAGCGCTGGTGCTCCTAAGATGAGCGATGCGAACGCGCTCGGTCGCTGGATCGCCATTTGCAAAGCGAGGATTGTTCCGAAGGAGAGTGCGATCACATGACGCACGTCGTGCGCAAGTGCCAACTCAGCTAGGCTGTCGGCTAGTGTTGGAAGGTCCTCACCCGGTTCGAGTGGTCGTGAAGCTCCGTGGCCCGGAATATCGACTCCTAGATGGTACCAGCTAGGCAAGAGTTGCCACAACTCGGTCCACGTACTGGAGTCCATGGTATACCCATGAATCCAAAGCACCTTCTCGCCGGCGCCCGGTTGGGTTCTAGCTGCTATGCCCTCCCCGATGTACACGGGCGAAACCAAAGTCACACCTTCTCCCTATCAAGAAACCTTTGACAAAACTTCCGGTATGCCACAACGGGATGATCACCCGGCGTGTACTGTTGGGGAGCCTTCTGTACAAGATGCTCCCAGATGACCATGTCTTGCTCGAATGCCTTTCTGCTATCACGTAGCAGATAACGGACGACATCAACGTTCGGCAATTCACCGTTCGGGCCGAAAGCGACAGCTGCCGAAACCCTTATAACGCAGTTGCCATCAGGTGTGGGTGTTGCTGCCGTAATCACGACGTGGCGGTACTGTCCGTCGCCAAGCTCGGTAGCAACCAACGTAGGGCTGAATGCTCGTGCAAGGAACCGTAGTTGGACTGCACCCTCTTCGCTGGTTGGCGCTTGCCAGGGATTCGGACGGTTGACGAGAAAAACGTTTTCCCCCGCCAGTTCTCCATGCTCACTTGGGCGAAGCCGTATTTCAGCGCGATTATTGACGCCATGGACTGCCTTGAAGTGATCTGGGTCGAACGCATTCTCGATCACGTATTCGGGAGAGACAGTTGCAGTCAAGACGAATCCAGGCACGAAGTGATAGCTCTGGGCTAACCCATTCATGTAGTCAGTAAAACCATTCTCATGGTGCTCTGACACCAAGACGAACAACAAGCCCCCAATCTCCAGGGTACGATACCCACGGACAAGGAATTGGCTCTTAGTTTCGGAGCCCAATGTGATGCGGTGTCCATGAAATGGACATATAATCGCTGCCCCATCCAACTGCCCCCCATAACCGAGATGGGCGCCACGGTGCGGACAAGTAGCGTCAAAAGCCCGAATACCTTCCGGCGTTCGCACGAGTACCAAAGGAAGATCGCCAATCGTTACGGGAAAAATATCATCACTACTAAACTCACGTGTGAAAGCGACTTGATGCCAACCGCGGTACATGTATCCTCCCTACGACGTTCGTGAGTTTCCGGCATGATCGAGTGTCGACGAATCTCCGACCCTCTTCTATAGGAACAGGAGTGGAGGTTAGCGAGTGAAAGTCTTCCCACTGCAGAAACATGCGCAATGATACCCCGACACCGGTAACCAGTACAAACAGACCATAGCATATATACTTGCCGCAATCACCCCAGCGTTAGCTGAAAGCGGTCAGGTGGGCACTTTGTCAGATACTGTTCGTATGGCTTTGCGCAAGAAACCCAGTTAGGGTACTAGAAGTTGTGGATTTCAGAGGAGAAAGGCGAAGCTCCTTGCTGTATATAGATATCATTCTTCTGCGCAAAGCCACTGAACCCCAGAAATGAGCGTCTTGGCAGGTCAGTATCATCTAGGCTGTAGAGAGTCTAGTATTCTGGGCAAATTGGCATTATCCGAAAACGGGGTAAAAAGAAGCCGGACTCTTGATGGGCAAGACACACTCTCTGGAGCTGATCGTCCGCAAGCTCCAGCAGGCAGAAGCGAGGTTGGCTGCTGAAGCCACTATCCCTGAGGTAGCCGGGAAGCTGGTCATAAGCGACGCTACCTTCCACTGTGGGAAGAACCGCTATGGCGGGATGCGCTCGAGTGAGGCCAAGCGCCTCAAGGACCTGGAGAAGGAGAATGTAAGGTTCCGAGTTTATCGCCGAAGCAGTGAAGCGGTAGCCCCAATTCTCGGGGGTTAAGACACCCTACATCGAGCCAGATTCTCCGTGGGAGAATGCTCAGAGACGTTCGCAAGCCGCTTCTGCGATGAGCTACTAAAGAGGGGGGTATTTACGAACCTGCTGGAGGTGAAGGTCTCGGTCGTGGAGTAAAGAAGCCACTACAACCACGAGCGACCACACAGCTCTTTTGGCTACCAGATGCCCGTGGAGTTTGAGTGTTGTGCGAGGCGAGAAAGGATATGGACTTTACAAAGAAGCTAGAATGGGTAACTGCACTCTCATAGTGGCTGGTGCAGAAAACGGGGTTAGGTTATGGCAGGCTTTGGGGTTAATACTTCTTGACAGAAAGTTGGTAAAGATTGTAATATTATCAATATCTTACGGGTGAAAGAGAAAGGAACTACGCAATGGCTGAGGAGAACATTACCAATCCGTTTCGGCGCAGGCACGAGGGTGCGGAGCCGGAAGAAGAGCGTACCCCTCGGCGCGAGGAAGTGGAGCGGCGAGACGGGCGTACCTTGTTAGGTGAGGAGAAGGGGAGAAGGATCCGCGATATGGGATCGACCATTATCCCTGACGAGTCGGTCCTCGAAGACGTCAACCCGCAGGTTTTGAATCTAACCCCGCTGGATCTGGAAGATCTTGCATTGGAAATCGCCGGCCTCGACAGCCATAATACCAAAGTTAAAGGCCTCAAAGCGGAGGACCTCCAAGATATCGAGGCGATCTTCTTTGAAGCCAAGATTAGGGGGATTGAGTCTCAGTCTCGTCGGCCAGGCGGGCGCCCGGACACTGCAGGAGATATGGAGCCCGAGATCTTTGACAATTGGTCTTGCTGTTGCTGCACGCCGTGCTGCTGCTGTGCTGCGGCAGATGTTGACCCGTTCGAAAGCGGTATACCAGCCGGCGCATAACGACTAACCTCCGATCTGGTGTAGAGGTGATCTGTCCCATATCGCGCGGTCTTACTTACCCTGCGCTATATCGGAGATGTGAGCGGAGCTGAGATATCTTCGCGCCAGAGCACACTCACGTAATATGAGATCCCTCAGCATTAGCGGATTACGCTGCGCTACGAGAGACGCGACTAGCGACGCGCCTTGCTCGCGAACGCAACTATTCCGGTGTGGCTGCCATCTGCGCATAGACCTTCTGGGTTACCCATGCTGAGGCGGTCGAACGGCTTGCAGCTCATCCGAGTCGCTGAAGATCAGGTTGTGCTTAAGCTCGGAATTCACGAACTGCTCCTCAGCGGGCCCAGCACCAAGGCCATCGTCGAGCCGCTCCTGGAGATGCTGGACGGTTCAAAGTCGACAGAGCAGATCGTTGCTGCCTTTCCCGACCACCTTCGTGGCGACGTAGAAGGTCTTCTTACTGCTCTGCGAGCGCGCCGCATGATCGCCGAGGGTCCTAATGCCGACAGCGACACGAACGCCGATGTGTTCCAGTCCTCTTTTTACGCGAACTTCGGTCCAGTAGGCGCGAATGTGGTGGAGAAACTTCGTGCCAAGGTAGTAGTGATTCACGGTGTAAACCTCATCTCCCGCGTGCTCGTACCGAACCTGCTGGAAATGGAGATCGGCCGCATCACCCTTATCGACAATCCGATTCTGAGTAACCACCTCATATCGCACCGTTGGGTGGAAGAAGCACGCCGAGATGCGCCAGTGCTCGATGGAAAAGAACGACTTCGCCTCGTAGATAAGGGGCTCGCGGAACAGGAGCTTGAGGAAGCTGCGTTGCTTTGCGCCACGAGCGATTTCGGCGAAGCCGAGACCTTGCTCGACATCAATCGCATCGCTCTCAGTGCGAACAAGCCCTATCTCCCCGTCTGGCTGGCAGAGATGGTGGGTTACGTGGGCCCGTTGGTCTATCCGTTCGAGACCGCTTGCCTGCGTTGCTATCGGCTGCGCGCCGACTCCAACGATCCTCGACATGCCATCTCGCAGTCCATCCGCGCACACATGACCACGGATCCCGAAGCGCGCTCGGGCATCGGTATGTTGCCTCCTATGGTTGGGATCCTCGGTCAGATCGCCGCAATGGAAGTCACGAAATGGCTGAGCGGGTTTGCTCCTAGCGATGTAGTTAGTCGCTTGATCGAGGTGAATCTGATCTCGTTCCGCTCGAGCGTGCGACGGGTATTGAAGGTTCCTCGTTGCCCGGACTGTAGCCGCGTTACTCATCATGGCCTGAGAGTATTAAACTACGGCCCGCAGGTCCCCTATCGAGCATAAAGCGTGATGGATGTTAACCGCATGCACCTCGACAAGCTGCTTGGCTTGTGGGATCAGCTCGTCGACCCTAAAGTGGGTATCATACGTGAAATCAGTGAGCTTCCGATCGATGACGATGAACCCAACTTTATTCACTACCACTCGACGGCATGTGACACGAGACAGTTTACAGCTCTAAGTAACTTTAACAACAACGGAGGTGCGTCGGCGGATCGGTATGCTGCCATCGCGAAAGCGATGGGAGAGGCGATCGAGCGCTACTGTTCGGCCATCTTTCGCTACAACGACCTGTTGTTCGCCCCCTATTGGGACCTAGATCGTCGGGCAACCCTGCCTGATGTCTTCGCCCTCTACCAACCTGAGCAACTCAAACAACAGGGTTTTCCCTGGCAACCCTTCACCCCAGATGCTCCGATTGCTTGGACCCTGGGCAGATCGTTACTCAGCGACAGCGATATCCTCGTGCCAGCAGCAATGGTCTATGTTCCCTACCACTACTTAATCTTTCGAGGCGATACCCCGATCACTCAGCCGATATCTACAGGATTGGCCGCCGGATGTTCGTTCAGCGAGGCGGCGCTCTCCGGCCTCTGCGAGGTCATAGAACGGGATGCCTTCACTCTGACTTGGCAGACTCGGATGAGCCGACCTCGGCTCGCTCGTGACAGCCTCCCCCCCTCCACTCAGGCGCTTGTTCGACGCTTTTCCGAAGTCGGCATCGAGGTCGAGCTGGTAGATATCACAACCGACCTTCACATCTCGACCGTGATGACTCTGGCCTTGAGCGACGCTCCCAGCTCGCCCGCGGTGGCGGTGGCAGCCGCGACAGCTACTTCACCAGAGGTAGCGATCAACAAGAGTCTTGAGGAGTTGGCTCACACGCGAAAGTTTGCGCGGCAGATCCTGAAGTATACACCGCCGGTGCCGATCGATGTCGTCGGAGCTCACCCACAGGTGATGGAGCAAAAGCAACATCTGCGGTTCTACTGCTCTCAAGAAGCGATGGAGTTCGCCGCGTTCGCATGGGCGTCGTCTGAACAACGAGCGGTTAATGATATGCCTGATCGGACACAGACGACACCCGAAGAGGAACTTGATACGCTAGTAAATGTGATCGGCGCAGCCGGCTATGACGTCATTGTGTGTGATCTCACGACTCCAGACATCGCTTCTTTGGGTCTTTCAGTCGTGCGGGCGGTGGTACCTGGCCTGAACCCGCTGTTCATGGGCTATCAGAATCGGGCCCTCGGTGGAAAACGCCTCTACGAGGTGCCGCAGAAGCTCGGCCACCCAGGGCTCGAGCCAGGTGAGCCCGACAATCCCTATCCGCATCCGTTCCCATAAGGAAGGAGAATGACTATGGCGTTGGAGTCCGTGGACGATTTCCTCGTGGAAGACAGCGATCAGGCACTCTGGGAACTGTTACATGAAAACTCTAAGACGAGCCGCTACGAGCGCCATCCAACCTATGCCCTAGGCCCTTCTGACGCCAAGATTGTACAGGTGATGAAGCGGCTGCGTCGAGTGAAGGAGTATACCGACTATCCGAAGATCGTGCTTCCCGAGGAGGTTCCTGCGTCGACAAAGTCCTTTGATGGAGTCTTACAGAGCAGGCGAACGTCCAGGGGGTTCAGTGACGGCTCGATTCGCCTGAGCGAGCTTGCGAAGATTCTGTTCATGAGTTATGGGTTGACGCGGGACAATGAGGGGACACACTTTCCGCGCCCCTTCCGCATCATCCCGTCCGGTGGAGCGCTTTATCCACTTGAGTTGTATGTGTACGCCTCGCGTGTCGAAGAGCTCGAGCCGGGGTTATATCACTACGACCCTGAGGATCACCTACTAGATGTGCTCCGTCAGTGTGACCAGTCCCTCACGATCGCCCGCTCCCTTATTCAGATGGATCTTGCTCTTGGCTCCGCTGCTATCATATTTGTCTCGGCCATATTCGTCCGCTCGACCTTCAAGTACGGGGACCGTGGCTACCGTTTCGTGTTACTCGAGGCCGGGCACCTGGCACAAAATGCCATCCTAACGGCCGCGGAACTGGGGTTGGCAGCAGCCCCTATTGGAGGGTACATGGATCGAGAGGTGGATGACTACTTGGACATCGATGGCCTCAACGAGTCGACGATCTATATCATGCTCATCGGTCAGCCAGAGACAGACACCTCTAAGGAGCAGGGGACCTGAAACAACACTGAGCAGGGAGATGACTAGATAGGATCGTGTAAAGGTGCGGCTGAAAGATAAGGTCATTATCGTTACAGGGGGCGCGAACGGCATTGGACGGGTCTATTGTGAGCATCTTTTCCGAGAGGGTGCGTTTCTGGTGATTGCCGACACCGACATTGCGACCGCTGAGGCTCTCGCGAGCGACATGAACGCGGAGGCAGGTGATCGCCGCGCTACCGCGCTCCCGGTAGACGTGACCTCACAATCGGATACGCGGCTGATGGCGCAAACAACTTTGCAGACGTTCCATAGGATAGACGTACTGCTCAACAACGCGGGCAGTTATCCGCACGTAGCGTTCGAAGCGATAACGTACGAAGCTTGGCGCCGAGTTATGGCGGTCAATCTTGACAGCATCTTCCTCTGTTCGCGGGCGGTCTTGGATCACATGAAGGCGCAGAAGTCCGGCAAGATCGTCAATATCGCGACGAACTTAGTCTGGTCCGGATTGGAAGAGATGGTCCACTACGTTGCTGCCAAATCCGGCGTTGTCGGCTTCACTAGGTCCTTGGCACGGGAGGTCGGTAAGTTCGGCATTACTGTTAATGCAGTTGCTCCCGGCGCAGTGGTTCCCGAAGCAAGACTCAGCGAAACTGGGCGGCAGCGAGTCGAGGATGTTATACGCTATCAGTGTGTTAAGCGTGGCCAGCGTCCGGAGGATCTGGTGGGCATCATCACATTCCTGTGTTCGCCGGAGTCGGATTTCATCAGCGGTCAGGTCATTACGGTGGATGGCGGACTCACGATGCATTGAGTTCGTGCTCGTAAGTATGTCTCAATGTAGCTAGGAAGAATGAGTGCCAGGAAGGCGTCTATTAAATCGCTGGCGCTCATGATGCGAGCGCCGCCACGACCTCCCGAGCGGCTCGGATTCCGCTCTCCAGTGCCCCGTGGACCATCCCAGGATGGCGATCCCCGCAGGTGGCCTCCCCTGCGAAGAAGAGAGTGTTGCTCACTGGGGCGGCCCACACCGCCGGTTGTTCGAGAGCGCCCACCTTCGGGTAGCTATACGCCCCAAGGGCATATGGGTCAGCTCCCCAATCGATCACATGTACTTCATCCACCATTTCTCGCTGCACCCAGGGTAAAACTGAGCCGACCAGGTGAGCCACTAGACTGCCGTTGACGGGCAATACCCGCACACGCCTCGCAGCTGGTCCCTTCATCCAGCCGATGAGGAGATAGGAGTCAGCCACCGCTTGCCAGAATCCGCCTTCGTTCCCGACGTCGAGTGCCCACACTGATGCCGGCGCAGGCTGTAGCAGGCGGCTCACTACCACGATGGCATCTCCTAAGGGTATGGCTCGAGCAGCCTCAGATTTTGCTGCAGGCAACGAAGGAGCAAAACGCACGTTACCAGACGCGACAACCGTCGGTGGGACGGTAACGACCGCAGCCCGGGCGCGCCACTTTTTCCGTCCTGCTTCTACCTCAACCTGTCCCGACGACCAGCGCACGTTTCGTACCGGGGCGCGGAGCTGGATATCGAGTCCGTCGGCGAGGTACTGAGGCACCTGGTCGTAGCCATCGAGGACCACGAACTCGCCCCGCCCTGACTTCCATGCGCCTTTAATTCGCCGGAGTCCCGCAGTACTCAGCGTCGCTGGGTCGGCGCCCCATACCTGGGTGAGCCACTCGAGGGCAATCGCCCGACTCAGGTCCGTGATCTCAGCATTGTCGAGAACTTCCTTTACCGGAAGATCTCCGACATCACGCCGACTCAATTCAGTCTCTATGATCCAGGGGGCTAGCACGCCTGAGGAAAGTATTTGAGCTGTCGTGTAGGCACGATCACCCAGGCCAAACAGTAGCGCACGAGCCAGGTCGAGCGGAGTTGTCCTCAACTCCGCCGCCCGAATAGTCTCCCATGTAGAGGCAAACTCGCCGTGAACTACCTGAGCTCCCAGCTCCACGGGCTCGTGCTCAGGAAGCCTAAGAGTCCAGACACGCCCGCCCACACGGTCGCGGGCCTCGAGAACTACCACAGGCAATCCATGGCTTGCGAGCTCACGAGCGCAGCCGAGGCCAGCCACTCCGCCACCGATCACGACCACATCGACTGCTTCCACAGCTTATTCTCCAGGCCAAGGGCGCGTGCTCGACTCCGACCCTAGTTACGCTAGCATATCAGAACCCAACGGCATCCGTTCCTCAAGTACGTCGTCGGCATGTCACAACCTTTCACCTGAGACACTCGTTTCAATGCCTCGCTCAGCCAAAATGTCCCAGCATGTTTCAGGATGCTAAACTTGTGGCAGGCGAGGTTCGAGGGCAGGGAGTCAGTTCATGAACGAGGGTAAGGCATCGCCATCTATGGAGTTTACCTACAATCCATTCCTACCCGAGATCCGGGCCGATCCATACCCCGTCTACAAGCGGCTTCGGGAGACCGACCCTATCCACTTCAACAAACACGCGGGAATCTGGTTTCTTACCCGCCACGAGCACTGCAATAGGATTCTCCGCGACCCTCGGTTCTCAGCCGAGCTGGGCCAAAGCATTCGCCGACGGCACGATAAGCTCCCACGCTCGATGCTGAGCTCTGATCCCCCTGATCACACCCGCCTGCGCAATCCCGTTAGCAAAATCTTTCCCCCGATGGTCCATCAGCTACGGCCCCGCATCCAAGAGATTGTCGACGAGCTCCTCGGACAATTCGCTGAACGAGGCAGAATCGAGATCATCGGCGATTTCGCTGACCCACTCGCGCTGAGGATTCTCGCCGAGATACTAGGTGTTCCTCCCAAGGATCTCGAACGGTTTCAAGATTGGGCCCATGAGGCTTCAATTAATCTTGACCCGCTCGCTTCGCCCCTAGCTCAGCGACAGAGCATAGAGGCGACAGTAGCCCTAGTGAACTACTTTACGGAGACCCTAGCCGATCGACGGCGCTTCCCAAAGCACGATTTACTCACAGCCCTCCTCAGTGTCGTAGACCAATGTAACACTATCACGACCGAAGAGCTCGTGAGCATGTGCAATCTCGTTGTTATCGGGGGGCACGAGCCAACGGTGAACCTGATCGGCAATGGATTGTTCACGCTCCTGAGTCACCCCGATGATCTTCGGCTACTCCGAGAGGATCGATCGCTTATCAAAAGGGCCCTCGAGGAAATTCTCCGCTTCGACTCGCCGATCCAGTTTACAGCACGCGTTGCTACGCAAGACGTTGAGATAGATGGAAAGACGATCAGAAAGGGCCAAGCCGCCGTCGCGCTCTTGGGTGCTGCGAATCGCGATCCTCGAGTATTTCGTGACCCAGATCAGCTCGATCTTGTCCGTTCACCGAACCCACATTTCGCATTCGGGAGCGGTGTCCACTCCTGCCTTGGTGCGCCTCTTGCACGGCTTGCAGGTCAAATCGCGCTTGGCACTCTCGTCCACCGATTCCCGCATATGCAACTCCTCACGGACTCACCTGAGTGGCGTAAATCGATCGTTCCACGTGGGCTTAAGGCGCTGCGAGTGATCCTCCGAGAGTAAGATTAGGAAGGCTCACAGTACTTATCTGGTAGATACACGTTGACCATCCGCGTCTGTTCAAGCGAACGCAACAGTCTGAGCAGATGACCTAAATGACCTCCGACTTGGAGACGTTCTGCAAGTTCCTCAAGTGAGGGCTGATCATCGAGCGAAGTCAGAATCTGACCTTCTTCCCTAACTAAGATCTTTGGCGCAAAGTACCTCTTGAAGGTTACGTATGCTCTGCATCCGTCGAATTCGACTCGGTCAACTGCACTCGCCAGCTGCACTCGTGAAGCCTTTTCGAGCCGGATACAAACATTCCGATCTTGTTTCACTATCTCGGTTCCAAAGACCATTTTCGGAATCCGTAGACGAACGCAGGTTTCAAGCAGTTCGCACCTCGTCTTCGGGATCTCGCGTCCGAAACGGTCATCTATAACGATGGTTTCCAGGTCCGCGAGATCATCGCCTGGACACATCGACTTCAGCAACCCGTATAATAGCGATCGGAGCTGACGGTGGTTCCGTCCTACAAATTGGGGCACCGTTGGAGTCTGCGTAGCCAGGATGCTCCATCCTGGCGCTCCAACAGCGCACAAGTCTGCTCCCGGAATCATTAACTCTGACACTTGGTCGACACGGACGAAGACGGGACTGAACCATACGTCAGAGCCGAGATCCGCTACCGCAGAAGTCGCCCATCGTACTTTTGTCGTCGCTGAGGCTAGAAGGGATGATGCCAATGCGGCTGAAACCTCCTCAGCAATGTTCTCTGTTGGAGACAATTTGCGCCCTAGAATGGCCATTGCGACCCTCGGTGAAAGCGCTTCAGGGACACTGCTGGATGCCCAGTGCAGGCTGGCGCGTATCCAACTTAAGAATGCCTGTTCAAGCCTGCCGCGTTGCTTATTCAACTTGGCCCAACAGATGTTGGTGTAGATGGCGTCACTTTCGGATCTAGCACCGAGCGTCGTCGCGAATGCTCGCTGGTAATAACGTTCTGCGATTTCAGTATCGCCTCGTCGACGATGCAAGCGGGCGATATTAATAGAATTCACATACTCTAAGTGCCAATCACGATTGGCTTGTCTCGAATGGCTCGCTTCGATCTCCCTCTCAAGAGCTAGAGCTCCCTCTAGATTCCCTAACTTCAACCAGTTCAACGCTGAGATGTTCAACAAATACAAGTAGCCGCGACCGTGTCTCTCCCCTTCGAATGAATCGCGAGCTTCGCGTAGGTAGAGTTCTGCACGAGCCGAGTCATCTAACATTACCAATGCCCACCCCTTAGCCTGAAGCAGGAACCTCCGTAGTACTTGTGGAATTTCTGGCGACGGGTCTGGCACCTCTGCTGCTTCCCTGAACCTATGCAGGGCAATGCGGAGCCCCTGAACTTGCGCCTGACAAATGGCCCGCTGCATTGGCGTGCGGCAGCACGAGATTGCCCGCTCCATCAATCTTAGTGCGATATTGTAGCTTCCTTCAGCGAATTGCTTTTGGGCTTCGATGCACAGGAGCCAAGGTTTGACATGGAGATCTTTTCCAAAGAACTGAGCGTACGCCTTCAGCCATCTGGGGCGTACAACGATGGCTAGTTGATCGTATTCAGACCGGGACACATCATAAGGCGATCGCCTGCCTTCCGGTGCGACCAGCATGCTTCCATCAGCTAGGGGCAGGAGGCTTGCGTCTCCAGTTTGACCCGCTTTCTCGATTGCAGCAGCCACTTCCGGCTCGACTACGCCTGGAACGAGCTCGAGAAATCCTTTGGAACCAGCAGGCTGGACTGGCTCTGGTCTGTTTAGCCAGTTTATGACCCAGTCTTTAGGAACAATGGGATCATCCGAATCAGCGCATGCCAGGATAAGGCGAGTGGAACTGCCACGCAGTCCTTGGATGAGGAACCGAATGAACAGCAAGTTCTCATTCTCCCAAGGCAAGCGGTATCGGGGCGCAAACACCAGCAAGGTTCGCGTTGACCTCTCGCTTGCTGTAGCGGCAACCTGAGTTGCCAAGTCCAACGCGATGAGTGTAGAGCGATCACCGCTGGTTTCGGCATCAATTCTGACACCGATATCATCATACAAGTCCGGCGTGTCCGAAGCGGACATTATGTTGTGTATCAAGCGTTTCGCAGACTCTAGCGGCGTTAGTCCGAGTTGTGTACAAAATTCGGACGCCACATGGTGGGCTCGCCATGCTCCCAGGCTAAGGTCGGCAACCGCAATGTCCGTAGCAGTATGACCGAGCGTCCTCAATAAGGATGCGAGCGTTGCAGCGTAAATGCCCTCTAGAATCAAGGGGCCAGGATCTCTTGATATGTAGTTGTGATGTTGAGTCTCCATTGGTCACCCGGCAACTATGGTCTTGATGCAGTCTAAAACCTTGCCCTGAAGATCGTTGTCGCTCCTGACCTTCCCACTCCATCCTTTCTAGCATATGTCCTGTCAAGTGTGCAAATTTGCCTCGTGTGGTTCCGCGCCTCTTACCCCGCTATCAACTCTGGCTGCTCGACCACCTCTGCTTACTCCTGTCCAGCTTTTCCAGAGATCCGGCGCTGAAGTAGCGCTCGCACACCTGCCACTCGTTGTGCTGCTCGGAAAGCACCACGCCTACACTAGCTGGATCACCGCTGCCTCATTGGGAAAGATACCTACCACCTCCGTCCTTCTCTTGATCTCCTTGTTCACTCTCTTCAGAGGATTGTTCGACTAGATCTCCTGCCAGTGCTGTGCGGGAAACGCCGCGCAGATGAGCACGTTCTCCTCGGCCTCGTCTATCAACTCGGCAAGCTGCGAGAAACGACGACAGAAGCTGTCGGCTACCCGCTGTCACCGCTCGCGAGCGGTGACAGCGGGTTGGGCGAAAACGGTGCATATGGTAGCTCCCAGCATCTGCTGAGTCGCCTCGGGCACCAAAGAGGGGGCGTTCCTCATGAAGTGCACCCGGCACCTCTGCCACGAGGCACCCTGCAGTACCGCCTCGATGGCTCCTTTGAGGTCCTGGTGGACGCCGCTGGTTACCAGCCTCGCCCCCAAGACCACGGGCTACCAAAGAGCGCGCATGAACGAGAGCCAGAAGGAGCCGTCCTTGCTGGGACCAACGTCCAACCACAAACACCTCCCGCTCACCGGTACCTCTCTTCACTCCCACGGCAATCACAATCGCCACGGAGCTAACTCGCCCGTCCTGACGAGCCTTGAGGTAGGTAGCATTGAGCCACACGTACGGATAAGGACCTTCCAGTACCCTGTTGCGGAAACGTTAGAGCTCCTCCTCTAGCTCTTCACATAGCCTACTGACAATTAGCTCTGGAGATGCCCGTCATACCCAGTGCCTTCACCAATTCGTCGAATTTGCGAGTAAAGATCCTGTGGACGTAGGCCTCCTGCACTACCGTAGAGAGAATGCCCTTTCGGCGCACCGCCTCGGCTCCAACAGCGAGGGAAAGAAGCCGCCTTCTCTCATCCTCCGCACCCTCAACTCCACCGTCCCAACCCGCGTGTCCCACTCCCTTTCTCGGTAGCCGCTGCGACCGGTCGACCGTCTGTGGTGCCTCGCACCGAGGTGCTCTTCGACCTCCATCTCCGTGAGCGCGCTTAGGAGAGCACCCTCGTACGCCCTCCTTGAGGAAGCCAGCGTCGTGCTCCATCGGTGCCTTGCACAGCAACTCCGAGACTCCTATCCTCAACACGTCGGCCATCGTGTTCGGTCCTTCCTACTCGGTTGATTGGTCACTTCCGATAGGAACCACACGGTGGCCGTCCCTGTCAACAGCCTTCGCTTTTATACAGTTTTCGGGACTCTACCGTCACCTTCTCCGCGAGGATGCGCGTGTCGTCAGACACGTAGTTTCCGGATTTGCCGTTGTGTTAGTGGCCTGTAGACGTGTAAATGCAGCGCCGATTCATTGGGAATTCATCGTCATGTGGTCTCATTGTTAAGCTGTATCAAGCAAACGGCGTAAGGACGACCCCGAGGAGGAAGGTATGAGTGTAGATGTGCCACCAGCGGCAGGGCTTAGCAGGCGCTTCAAGGTCCAGTTCCCCGATGCGGACCATTACTACGCAGCGCAAGCCTTTGAAACAGCAAACTCAAGGATTCCAGTTCGCAGCGCCAAGCGGAACTTCATCAGCTTAGAACTTCCTCCCCCTCTGCGAGGCATCTCGACGGCTGAGAATACGCTCGACATCCAACTCACAACCTTCGAAGAGTCCTTTGGCGCGACTATTGTCGAAGATTTTAGGTATGATCTAGAAGAGAGTACCCCTAGTATTTTTGACCCGTCCAACTTTGGTCCAGAAACGCCCGGTAGCCCGTCGCTCGAGGACGTTCTGGCCTTGATCCGTGCGCCCGAAGTGTGGGATGAGTCTAACAGAGGTCAAGGTACTGCTATCGCTGTCGTGGACACTGGGATTGACGGTAGCAGGCCAGAATTTCCTGTGGGCAAGCGCCTCGGCAGTTGGCAACCTGATGGTGATACACCGTGGACAGACTGGGAGGGACATGGAACGATGTGCGCCTGTATTGCAGCAGGAACCACTGCGGCGGGTGGTGCGTTCAATGGCGTCGCTCCAGATGCAAGCATCATAGCGTGCAAGACGCACTATTTCGATACTGAACTGGTTGCGGTGTACGATTACCTAACTGATCTCGCCACCGATCAGGGGATAACAATCGTGGCAACCAACAGCTTCGGAATCCGAACCGGCGAGCCGCCCGCGCCCCCGCCGAACACCGATTTTGTGGACGCGCTTAAGGATGCTATCGCAGCGGGCATACATGTGTTTTTCTCAGCTGGGAACTACCACGACTTGGCGGGCGGCAGTCCTGACGGGTGTGATCCTACCTCGATTTGGTTACATAAGTGCCGGGCCGACGTTACGAGCGTAGCAACGTGCAAGTTGGACAAGACGATGTGGTACTACTCTAGCCGTGGGCCGGGGCAGCATTATGGAGATCCGGAAATGGGGCGCAAACCAGACGTGACTGCGCCGACGCCCCAAAACGGGCGAATTGTTTACGGCGATAGCATCAGATCTCTATCCAACGGTTGGGGAACAAGCGGAGCTTGCCCTCAAGTCGCCGGACTTGCCGCGTTACTGCGCGCCAAGGACTCTTCACTTTCGCACAGCGCAGTTCGCGACACAATCAGAAATAGCGCGAGACCGTTGGGCCACGGCGACGACTGCGAAGGTGCTGGTCTCATGGATTGTAAGAATGCACTGGATAGCGTATAGTTAGCGTGCTATGCGGTACAGATTGAAGATCCCCGATAAGGACCTTTATCAGGAGATAGAAGCGGCTCTGCGCGATAACCAGGTGCACATTTTCGCTGCTTCTCCACGGCGCGGCTTGCTGTCTACTGAACCCTTGCCTGAGGCCTTGGCGTCCTTCATTCAAGAGCACGGTGGCAGTGTTACGCCAGAGTTTCAGTACGATATGGAGTCTGGCAGATCTGATCGCGCTGTCGCTGGGTAAGCAGTAGTAGCGCGCCTTTTCGGCTGAATATTCGCACGGGAGCATGACAAGCGCTTCCGTGCGTTTTCTTTCACCTACTGCCAAGACACTCCTCTAAGGAAGTGCGGTTGGCTCATGAGGGAGCGGTTGTGGTCATTACAACGTGAACGAGGAAGCCGGTTCGAGCGTGGTCCGTGAGATCCGATCCGAAAGAGAGCAGGCAGCGTGCTCGTTGCTGATGCGGGTACCGCGGCTGACGTGTCCAGAATGATCGTCTTTGCTGAAGATGCGTTTGTGAGTTTGGCGGTCTGGACGTGCTGGTCATTCGTCCTACCCTTCCAAGCCCCACGAATCGGCTATCCGCGACTCCACTGCAACTGGCACCTGTACTTCGCCCGTACCGTTCAGTATGTCGTCCATACCTTCAATCATCGCTCTCTTCAACTATGCCTCTGCATCAGCCGCCTGCTCGAGGTCAGACACGACGACCACCTCATCGTGGCACACCTGGACTGGCACAGCTCCCGGACACTCGCCTCTGCGCTCCCACAGGAAGGCGTGTGGCTTCCGCTACCTAACCAACGGGGTGCCAAAAGTGCCAGAAGGTTGTCTCAGGGGCTTTTGGCACTTTTGGCACTCCGTCAGTAAGCGCATATGGTGAAATACATGCCCTCCTCGGTCCTACACAACCACTGACTCGTATGTTCAAGGCGCCCCACCATGTGGACTTCATTTCGAAGGAAGGAGGACTCAAGGCGAGTAGGAGGGTTGCTACCAAGTCAGTGACCACATATCGTTACGTGCAGTAGTTGAGGAGGGCTAAGACATGAGCGAGTCAAGCCAAGACTTGGAGACAGGAAAGTCAAACCCCGGCTCTGAGGATATGAATGCGGAGGCAGTACGAAACAACCGCTTATCCTTCTTGCTCGCTGACCTTCAGCACTTCGGGCAGTCCCTTCTTCAAAATGAGCAAATGGGTGAAGGCCGTTTCCGCTTTTTCCTCACTCTGATTACCGCAAGCATCGCCGGCCTTGTTGCCTTGCACACAGCCAATAACGAACATGTCAAGGCCGCGCTCCCAGTCATCGTGAATGTCGCACTCATCGTGCTCTTCTTGTTTGGTGTCTTAACGTATCTGCGTATGTTGCAGAGGGACCGTGTCAGTGAGGGGTACAAACAAGATCTCAAGTACATTCGTCACCTATTACGCGACCAGGTCGGGCTAACGAACTATGAGGTGCCTTTTCAACCTCATATCAGAAGCGCCGAGGATGATACCAGCGGTGCCGAGGATGATACCAATAGTGCCAAGAAGAGGTGGATTTCGTTCAAGATATGGTGGGAAAGAAGACTTAGGGCAGGGTACACTCAGACTGTTGGTGCCGTGTCTACGCTATTGTTTAGTATGCTAGTGCTTTATGACCTTCACCTAATGTGGAAACACAGTTGGCTAATCAAGCTGATCAAGGACATGCCTGTGCTGGGTATCCTCGTTGTGCTGATTGTCTTCGTGGCCCTGTGTCTCGCCGCATCGGACCTTGCCGTGAGAAACAAGCAGAAGGCCAAAGAGCATGCTGAGACTGCTAGGGATGGCGCTGAAGAGCCTGCTAAGCCTGATAAGGAAGGCTGACAACTAGGCGTCATGAGCTCACCATCAGAATATTTCCGAGCAGGAGCGGGGGCGGTGATCGTCAAGGATAGGGACCTTGTCCTCGCCTTCAAGCGTACCGACACGGACGACGATGTTTGGCAATGCCCGCAGGGTGGGCTGAGAGTGGGTGAGGAACCACTTGAAGCTGCATACCGGGAGATTTCTGAAGAAACGCAAATTCGCCAGAAGGACCTGAAGTTCTTGGGTTCGTATCCGGAGCCGCTCGCCTACGAGCTACCCCCTGGCGATTGGAGCGAGAAGACCGGGCGCGGCCAGGTTCACCACTGGTTCTTTTTCGAGTTCTGCGGAAGCGATAACGCGATTAACGTGAGCAGTGGCGGCGAGTTTCGAGCATGGAATTGGATGCCTTTTCATAGCTTGCCGCACTCGGTGGTCAACTTCCGTAGGCCCATTTATCGGCATCTGTATGAGTGGTTTCGGGAGAATATTTGCGAGTAAGTCGAGGACCGAAAACCCCGAATAACCAGTCGCCACCCGTGTTTGTTAAGAGTCTATCCGAGAACCTTCTAGTGACGCCTTGAAGAAAGACGCATCTCTCCGAGAATGAGCTTGCCAACAGTCACCGTTCTCAAAGGAGATGCGTCCTATGATCAAGGCT
>Ga0126311_10000457_pt1 | contig 19352 bp, 18 predicted proteins | sample Plot61_FD_92539 | JGI IMG/M metagenome (GOLD analysis project Ga0126311, IMG submission 92539) | Serpentine soil microbial communities from UC McLaughlin Reserve, CA, USA - Plot61 | ecosystem: Environmental > Terrestrial > Soil > Grasslands | place: USA: UC McLaughlin Reserve, Lake County... | reverse complement strand
TGAGGTCGGCAGTTATTACCAGGGCGCTGCGCATCCGAACTCATACAGCGAGGTGATCAACTACGATCTGAAGAACGGCAAACTGTTGAAGCTCTCCGACCTCTTCAAGTCCGACGCGAAGTTTCTACAGGCGATCGCAACTTATTGCATTGCCGACCTCAAGAAGCAGGGTAAAGACAAAGGTCTGCTCGACGAAGAGATTGAGAAGGGCGCGTCGGCGTCGCCGAAGAACTATCAGAGTTGGACCATCATGAGGCGCGGGCTCGGGATCAATTTCGACTCGTACCAGGTTGGACCATACGCCGCCGGACCGCAGTTTGTGCTCGTGCCGTACTCAGCTCTGAAGGACCTCATCAACCCCGAAGGCCCGATCGCGCAGTTTGCGAAATAACACAAAAGCAAGACAGAAGGCGACAAACATGATCGCCGCGCCGGTCCAGAAGGTGACGAAGAGCGAGCGGTCGCTCATGTAGTGAGGCAGACCGTCGGCGCCGAGATGCGCGATCGAGCTGCTGATTAAAAGCGCGGCGAGTGATGGACCAACGGCACGCGCAAGACTCGCCGTCGATTGAGTCACACCTAAGACAACGCCTTGCTGTTCCGGACCAACGCTCTTCGAAGCTAGACTCGTCAATGCCGGCGTCGCGAGGGAGTTGCCCATCGAAAAGACGCCGCCGCCGAGCAGCAACGCTCCCAATCCTCCTGCCGCCGGTCCAACAAAAGGCACCGCAAACAGACTGATCGCGAAACAGAGCGCGCCAACGATCACGAGCGGCAGTTCACCAAAACGTTTTACGAGACGACCGATCAGTCCACCCTGAATGATCACCGCAATCAGCCCGACGTATGCAAAGAGATACCCGGTGTGCTGCGCGTCGTAGCCGAAGCGAAACATCGTGTAGAGCGAAAACGACGTCGTCATGATCGAGAACGCGACGATGAACAGGAAGTAAATGACGAGCACAAACGAGAGGCGCGGTTGTTTCAGTGAAAGGAATACCTGGCGCCAACTGCGACCACCGGCCATATTCTTTGCCGGATGATCGGGCGTGACTGTTTCCGGAAGTGTGAAATAGAGCAGCACTGCATTTGCGAAACAGAGAGCAGCAGCGAAGAAGAACGGAACGTGAATGCCCCACTTGCTCAGGATGCCGCCGATGGCTGGTCCAAAAATAAACCCGAGCCCAAACGCCGCGCCGATCAGTCCCATGCCTTTGGCGCGATTCTCTTTTGTAGTGATGTCGGCGATGTAGGCTTGGGCTGTCGAGATGTTGCCGCCTGTGACGCCGTCGAGTATGCGCCCGATAAAAAGCATCAGGAGCGTTTTCGTCATGCCGATGATGAGAAAGCCGATGCCCGTGCCGATGATCGAGAGCAGCAACACCGGCCGCCGTCCGTACTTGTCTGACAAACTTCCAAGCACAGGCGAGAAGATCAGTTGCAGGATCGAGTAAGACGCGAAGAGCAACCCGACCGTGCGTGGCGTGGCATTGAAGATCGTCCCTTCGGCGTAGAACGGCAACACGGGAATAACGATGCCGAAGCCGACGAGATCGATGAAAACAGTCGTAAAGATAACGATGAGGGGCGAGCGCTTCATTGTCTCTCGTGTTTCCGGTTTACCTGCGGCCTCCGCCTTTTCCGCCGCTCAAGGCTCGATCGACTGATGCTTGCCCGGCGCCCGAGATCAGCAACGCCACTGCCATCGCGATCAGCACGAGTGGATATTCATAACCGCGATTCGCGGCAAAGAAGCCGCCCGGCAGGTGCACTCCGATTATCGCCGTCAGCATCACGCAGGCAATGAGAAACGCGCCCACTCGCGTTAAAAAACCGAGGCCCACGAGCAGGCCGCCGAGAAGTTCGGAAAGCGCTGCCGCGCCGAGCCAAAACCACGTCGGTCGCATAAAACCGAACGGCGTGTTGCCGGCTGTGAATGCTTTGAAGCCGGGGCCATTGAAAGCGCCGAGCACTTTCTGAGAGCCGTGCGCAATAAAGACCGCCGCGAGCGCCAGGCGGATTGGCAGTGTAAACCATGTTGGAGAGGTCGCGATTATTCGTCTAAACATGTCGATTGTTCCTTTAACTCAGAGTATAACTCTCTGCGGCTCTTTGTGGTCTCTGCGTTTAGAGACGCCATTTAACGCAGATATCGCGGAGATACGCAGCGGGCCGCAGAGTGTAGTAACATTCAACCGCACTTGTCATCAACTTCTCGAAAGACGCTTTACAAAATGCACAGACGCCGACTAGTGTGCGCCGCTGCGTTGTTGATAGTCCTGCCGCTGCTGATCAAGGCGCAAAATCCGCCGGTAGATATATCATTTACGGTCGCCATGCCGCGGCCACACACACACCTGCTCGAGGTCGACATCGCCATCAAGCGCACCGCGAGTGGCCCGCAGGACGAGCGACTCATCATGCCCGTTTGGACGCCCGGCTCGTACATGGTTCGCGAGTTCGCGCGTCACGTGCAAGACTTCGCCGCTACCGACGCTGCCGGTCAGCCACTGAAATGGGAGAAGACCAATAAAGACACCTGGCGCATCATGACCAACGGCTCGCGGGAGTGGCACGCGCGTTACAAAGTCTATGCAAACGAACTCTCCGTGCGCACCAGCGAGTTAAACTCGGGGCACGCCTTTTGGAACAACGCCAACATCCTGATGTATCTCGAAGGCTATCTGCAAAGTCCTTCGACTGTGCGCGTGCTCGCGCCGGATGTTTGGAAAGTCGCAACTGGCCTGCCTGCAGTGCTGGGCCAGAAGAATACTTTTCGCGCCGAGAACTTCGACATTCTTTACGACTCGCCTTTCGAAGTCAGCAACTTCAAAACACTGGTATTCAACGTCAAAGGCGTGGCGCATCGGATCGTGATCGACGGCGAAGGGAATTACGATCCGGAACGCATGCGTCGCGACGTGCAAAAGATCGTCGAGACCGAAGTCGAGATAATGGGCGGCGAGGTTCCCTATCACGACTACACGTTCATACTTCACCTGCGCGGTGGCGGCGGACTCGAACATTTAAACTCAACTGCGCTCGGGTATCCACGTTTTGGTTTCCGAGTCGCGGGAGGCGATCGCGCGACCTCTGCACAACCAAACGCCACTGAATCACTGCCACGCGAGTATCGCGGCTTTCTCTCGCTCGTGTCGCATGAGTTTTTTCACCTCTGGAATGTGAAACGAATTCGTCCCGACGCGCTCGGCCCGTTTGATTACACGCAGGAAAACTACACGAAGATGCTCTGGGTCGCGGAAGGTATCACCGACTATTACGCCGATCTCGTTTTGCGGCGCGCGGGATTGATCAGTGATAACGAGTTTCTGAGTGCGACTGCGCGCGCGATGCAGGCGTTGCAGAATACGCCCGGACGTTTGGAGCAGAGTGTGGAGGAGTCGAGCTTCGACGCGTGGATCAAGTACTACCGTCAGGACGAGAACTCCGTAAATTCGCAGATTTCGTACTATGAAAAAGGCGCGTTGGTCGGGTTGCTGCTCGATCTGGAGATTCGCAAACGCAGTGGCGGCGCGAAGTCGCTCGACGACGTGATGCGTTATCTTTACGCGGAGTTTTTCAAGAAGAATCGCAACTATGGACCAGTGGATTTTCAGAAGGCGTGTGAGTTGATGGCGGGCGGCAGTCTCGAAGAATTCTTCAATAAGTTTGTGCGCGGGAAAGAAGAGCTCAATTACAACAATGCACTCGAAGCCGCAGGGCTTCGACTCGAGACAAACACTCCGGGCGCTGCCGGTCGTGCCGGCGATCGGATCTTCTTTGGCGCCGACATCAGGCAGGAATCAGATCGACTAATGGTCGAGCGTGTTTACGCAGGCTCGCCGGCGTACGAGCAAGGATTGAATGCCGGCGATCAGATCGTTGCGATCGACAACATGCGCATCACGGCAGATTTCTTCAATGCTCGTCTCGCTGAAAAGAAACCGGGCGATCTGATCAACTTGACGATCTTCCGTTACGACGATCTGAGCACGTTGCTGATCAAGCTTGGTCCAGGTCGCGAAGGAACGTACCGGATTCTTCCGTTAACAAGTCAGACGGATGCTCAGAAAAAGATCTACCGCGACTGGCTGCGAACTACATGAGCACTTACCAGAACATTCGCATTAGTGTTGAGGATCGCGTTGGGAGGATCACTTTTGCGCGGCCGCCGTTGAATGTTTTCAACATCGAAATGATGCGCGAGATCGGGAAGGCGCTGGGTGAGTGCGCGCAGCGTGACCTGGTCGCGGTCGTGTTTGATGCCGATAAGAATTGTCGCGCGTTCAGTGCCGGAGTCGCGGTTGAAGATCACGTGCAGGACGCGATCTTCCAGATGCTCGACTCGTTTCATTCGATCTTCCGTTTGCTGGAACAGTTAGCGAAGCCGTCGATTGCACTGGTTGACGGCGCGGCGCTCGGTGGCGGGTGCGAACTCGTCGCTGCCTGCGATATCGTGATTGCTTCGGACCGTTCGCGTTTTGGCCAGCCGGAGATAAAGCTGGGTGTATTTCCGCCCGTGGCGTCCGTGCTTTTGCCGCGTGTGATTGGCGAAAAACGCGCGCGGGAGTTGATTTTGACGGGCGAGATCATCGATTCAGTGGAGGCTGCGCGGCTGGGTTTGTGCAACCACGTGGTGCCCGGGGGTCATCTTGAACCGAAACTGCTGGAAGTGCTGGCGAAGTTGAGAGAGCTTTCCGGGATTTCGCTGACGTTTACAAAACAGTCGCTGGACCTCGGTCGCGGCAGATCGATTGACGACGCGTTGAGCGAGCAGGAGAACATTTATTTACACGAGTTGATGAAGACTGAAGACGCGAACGAAGGCGTGAAGGCGTTTCTGGAGAAGCGTAAGGCCGTTTGGCGGAATCGATGAATATTTCACGCAAAGACGCAAAGACGCAAAGAAGACCTCAGCTGGTTTTCTTTGCGTCTTTGCGCCTTTGCGTGAGAACTCTTCTGCTCATATTACTGACCTTCTCGATCGCTTTTGCGCAGAAGCCCAGCTCACACTCCGCTCGCAATCGCGGTTCGATGTCGCCCGAAGCGAGAGCGCTTCTCGACGAAGCCATCGGTGTCGTTTGCACCCAAGCGAAGCTCGATCCGAAGAGCAGCGTCGCCATCGACGAGATGCAGGCACGCCCGTCACTCCCGCTCCAAACTCCCGAAGCACGCGCCGGCGCCGAACGAGCACAACGCCTGTTGCCACTGGCGAAGTCGCTGATGATCGCTTCGCTCCAGCAGCTCGCAACTGATTACGGCCTTCGCAAATCTCCGAACTTTCAACTGCGAATCAAGCAAGCAATCGCCCGCGTCAACTCAGTCAAACGAGTCAGGCCTGACATGGACTCACGCGACAACGCCTCCGTCTACCTGAGCCGCCCGCATGTGATCACTTTCGGCACGATCTTTCTCGCCGGCTTACGATCAGACGAGGGAATGATCAGCGTACTCGCACACGAACTGATGCACATCGCCGACGGTGATAGCGACAGTTTGCGTCCACTCGTCTCCGCAGTCGGAAACAAAGCCTCAGATCTCACCGGCCTTGATATTCACGGACAGCGCAGCGAGGAAGTTGCGTGCGACCTGATCGGCGCGATGGCAGTGCGCGCATACATCACGAGCACTCCCGGTTACGAGTCAATTGCCAGACGTTTAGCACGATCGATCCAGCACAACTGCGTCGAACTTGACGAAGGCGACGAAGATCATCTCTCGCCGCGCAGCACGATTCGAGCGCTGCTCGCTTTGAATCCCGTGCTCGTTCGCGAATTGATCAACGATCGCGAAGAGCGTAAGTTGCCATAAGAGGCACGAGATAAATGTCGACGACCTCCTCCGCCCTGACAATTCTCCTTACCCTTCTGTTTGCGACCAGTTGCAAATCCGTCATCGATCGACAGGACGTACGGCCGAAGGTCTTGCGCGACGTGCCCGCGCGAAATCTCGCCTACCGCTTTTCGCCTGATGTTTCAGCGCCATCAACGGACGTCGAGGATCCGTTCGAAAAATTCGGGCCTGTCGCGACTGACTTTTCGACGAAGCGAAAAGATGAAGCACTGTTGCGCACGGTCGTCTCGCCGGATAAACGACGCGTGCTCGCGCTTTACGGCACCGCCGATGAACCGGGCTCGACCTTTCGCATCGATCTCTACAACTCTGACGGGCAGTTTCTGCGCAACCTGGTCCCGCCAGACATCGCGTGTGTGTTTCAGGAAACGGTGATGTGGTCGCCGGACGGAAACTTCATCAACTTCATTGCGCACAAGCGTGCGATGCCGAGTCCGACGCCGACTCCCGAATTCGAACCGGAGACTTCGGCGACACCGGCAGTGCCTGCGCCTTCAGTCGGTCCAGTGTTCGCCCCGGTCGCGAGTTTCGTCACAGAACAGATCTACATCTGCAATCGCGACGGCTACGATCTCAAACCGCTTACCACGCGCGAAGGACTGATCTATTTTTATTTCGTCTGGTCGCCCGATGCGACTTCGCTCGTCGCCCTCGCGTGTAAAGAAGACGAATGGAACGCGCGCGAGCAGCAGTACAAATTGCCCGCTGGTCGCCCGCGTTTAATATCGCTCGATGGCAGCGAACGTTTGCTTGACGATGCGCTGACTGACGCGTTACCCGTGTGGTCTCCGGATGCGTCGAAGATCGCGACTGCTTTCGATGCTGACGTAGCGATCTACGATGCCGGCGGTAAAACTCCGACGCAGTCGCGGATACCGTTGCGCGATCCGTTGATCGATGCTTCGTTAGCTTTCGAAAAGACAGGTACGAAGAAACCGACTTCAAACACTGCAACAACCAATACACCGCCGTCGTTCAATCCGATCGTGCGACTCGACTGGCGTAAACCCGAAGCGCTCTACTTCCAGACCGCCTTCGTCCGCGTCATGCCAAGCGAGACGATCAATACCTTTCAACGCTGGCACCAACTCACTCTCAGCGCCCAGGCCGCAATCCTCAAGTAATCCTCAGATTACACAGAAAAGTAATCCGTGAAATCTGGTGCGGGGCATGGTGTTTGAGTGCTAATCCCATTCAATTAATCCACTGCCAAGGGGGACTTCTATGCCTGTAAACGAACAAAGAAGAATGCTCGGGGGACGCGCTAGACCGGGCCTGTCAAATAACAGCGCGAAACGATTAGCGAACGGTTTAGGTTGGTTTAGTGTCGGACTCGGTCTCGCAGAACTACTCGCGCCCGAGACCATCGCCAGCATCTCCGGTGTTTCAAAGCGGCGCACCGGTTTGATACGACTGTACGGTCTGCGCGAACTTGCTGCGGGGATCGCGATCTTTAGTCAAAAGAATCCGAGGGAAGCGATGTGGTCGCGTGTCGCAGGTGACGCGCTCGATCTCGCGAGCCTCGGCGCCGCCGCGACATCGCCGGACGCGAAGGTGGGAAGAGTTGCATTTGCCACTGCCAACGTGCTGGCCGTCACTGCGCTCGACGTTATCTGCGCGATGCAACTGACGAACGGCACTAACCGGGGGATACACGCCCAAGGCACCTGCATCGTCAACAGCACACCTGAAGAGGTTTACCAGTTCTGGCGGAACTTCGAAAACCTGCCGCGCTTCATGCGTCACGTGGATTCCGTGGAAGAGCTTGGCGACGGGCGCTCACACTGGAAAGTGAAAGGTCCGGCGGGGATGGAAGTGGAATGGGATGCGAAGATTGTCGCCGACGTTCCGAACGAAGTGATCACCTGGCGCACTTTGGAAAACTCGGACGTCGATCACGCGGGCGCGGTGCGTTTCGAACGTGCGACCGGCGGCAGAGGCACGATCGTCAAAGTCAATATTGAATATATGCCCGTAGGCGGTGTGATCGGCGCGACTGTCGCAAAACTTTTTGGCGAAGAACCGGAACAACAGTTGGACGACGACCTGCGTCGTTTCAAACAGGTGTTGGAAGTCGGTGAAGTGGTCGTCTCGGACGCGACCCTGCTCGGCACCGGTTACATGGAACAGCGACCCGGCCAACCCGCTGGTGCGGACGAACTCGAAAGCGCCGAGATCCTGCCCAGCGAGACAGCGACCAACTACCGGTCGGAAGGGGGAACGGTGCAGCGATGAGAGCAAACTGTTGGTACGGCAAAACAAGCTTGAGTGTCGAAGAGGTTCCGGATCCGCAGATTCTGAACCAGCGCGACGCGATTGTAAAAATCAGTTCCACCGCGATTTGCGGTTCCGACCTGCACCTCTACAACGGTTTCATCCCGACGATGCAGCGTGGCGATATTCTCGGTCATGAGTTCATGGGCGAAGTCGTCGAGGTTGGTCGTGAGGTGACCAATCTGAAGATTGGCGATCGCGTAGTAGTGCCTTTCCCGATCGCGTGCGGCAACTGTTTCTTCTGCAAGGAACAGATGTTTTCCCTCTGTGAAAACTCGAATCCAAACGCGTGGATGGCGGAGAAGATATTTGGTCATGCGGGTGCGGGGTTGTTTGGCTATTCGCACCTGACCGGCGGTTTTGCCGGTGGGCAAGCGGAATACGCGCGCGTGCCTTTCGCGGATGTCGGCCCGATCAAGGTTCCCGATCACCTGAGCGACGAGCAGGTGCTGTTTCTGTCGGACATTTTCCCGACCGGTTACATGGGCGCGGAGATGTGTGACATTCAACCAGGCGACACAATCGCGATCTGGGGCTGTGGACCGGTGGGACAGTTCTCGATTCGTAGTGCTTTCCTGCTCGGAGCGGAGCGAGTGATCGCGATCGATCAAGTGCCTGAACGTTTGCAGATGGCCGAACAGGGCGGCGCGGAAACGATCAACTATGAAGAGCAGAACGTCTACGAGGCGTTGATGGAAATGACAGGCGGTCGCGGTCCTGATGCATGTATCGACGACGTCGGCATGGAGGCGCATGGGCCGGCCGGCATCTTCGCTTACGACCGCGTCAAGCAGGCGATGATGCTGGAAACCGATCGTCCGCACGCGTTGCGTGAGGCGATCATGTGTTGCCGTAATGGCGGCACGATCTCGGTGATTGGTGTTTATGGCGGGTTCATCGACAAGTTTCCGATAGGTTCGGTGATGCAACGTTCATTGACGATCAAAACCGGACAGGCGCACGTGCAGCGATACATGCGTCCGTTACTGGAGATGATCGAGAACGGCGACATCGATCCGACGTTTGTCATCACACACCGGATGAGTCTCGAGGATGCGCCACGCGCTTACGACATGTTCAAGAACAAAGAGGACAACTGCATCAAGGTGGTGTTAAAGCCTGACTGGAAGGAAAACGGGAACGGCGCCGCGAAGGATGATTCGTACACCGTGATTCACTGAACGTAAGAGTATAGGCCTTAGTGCTTTGTTCTTAGTTCTTTGCATTTACAAAGTACCAAGAACGAAGCACTAAGGCCAAAAAACTTATCAGTGTGAACGATCTGACCCCTGAGTTTTGACGATCTTGTTGTAAACGCCGAATAGCAGAAACGGCGCTACCCAATCACCGACAAAAAGACTCGCGTTCTTCTTTCCCATCAACCTGAGCATCGCTGACGTGCCGATCGATCCCAACGCCGCCCACAGAAATACGTCCGACGGCAGCTTAGCTGTCTGCTGTTCAATTGTGCGCGCAACCGTCCCTTCGCTGTGGTCAGTCATGCTCGAGCTTGTCCCATAATTCGTCTGTCCCATTGTTGTACTCATTCTATTCTCCCCTTGAACTTTAATCTTCAAACTTGTGCGCTATCCAGTACGCACTCCGACAACCAGGTACGCACCTGTAGCAGATGCTCTTCCTCGTGTGAGAGTGCTGTTTCGAATTCTGTCTTCATTTCATCGTAGCCGAGGTTATCTGCGAGTTTGATCAGCAGTTCCCAGCCGGCATTGTCGGTCAACTCCGCCATCAACATCGCCTGCAAACATTGAGCCATCGAACTGCGCGGATCTGTAAGCACCTGCATGATGCCCATCGACGCGACACCGGCCATGTCTGCACATGGACTCTGCACAGTCGGATCTCCGCCAATCTCCTCGATCGCTCTATTGATCATTAGAAAATGTTCCAACTCCTCGCTACCGATGTGCGCGATCTCATCGAGCGTCGGTCCGGGAGTTTGCACGCCCAACATCTCACACTTGTTGAGCAGCGCTTCGTAAAGGCGTGTTCCGGTGCGTTCGAAGGCAAGACGCTCACTCAGTTTGTCCAACAATACCGCCATGCCGGTCGCCTCTTCATCGGCCTCGGCTTCTTCAGACGCAGGCATCGTCGGCATAGAGCCAATCGGAAAACCCTCAACGATGTAGTCGCCACGATACTCAGCGATGTCTTCGGCCCCGCCGTCGGAGCTCGGCGTCGAGTTGTTTGCTCCATCGATCAACTCCTCGGCCAGTTCGGGCGAGGTCTGAAGTCCGGTGCGATTACCGGTCATTGCTTGTTGTGCTCCTGTGCTTCTCGTGCTCATGCTGATGCCCCCTTTGAAAATGCGCTTTTCTTTTCAACCAGTTCAGTTCCAGGCATCCACGTGTAACCGGCTGCAACGATCTCGGACGGCGATCCTTCCGAGTTCATCTGGTCGCGATACGCGATTGACAGCGGCGCCTGTTCGGCTTCGTCGTCTTTGTTGATGAACTGCGTTCCCGCGGCACGCAGATCGACCTCGTTGGTCAGTGTTTCGCGAACAAACTGTCGATGACTCTGATAATCGATCGGCTCCGGCAGTGTTTGCGGCAGTATCTCGGCGGGATCGCGATTCTCAATCTGCTTGAACAACTCCATCACCATTTGCAGGTGGCCGAGCTCGTAATCACAGAAACGTTCCCAGATCTGCTTGATGCGCGGGTTTGTCTCGTACTCCATGCAACCGTAGTAGTTATAGACTTCCATCGCCTCGTGCAGCAGCCACTTCTCCAGCGGCGACTCGTTTGGATCGATCATCGACTCGTACTGCGTGACGTGTTGCTCTTCGATCGAGGCAATTTCAGCGTAGAGCTGGCGCGCGATCGGATCGGCAAACATCGGACCGATCGTCATGTAATAGTCATGAGTCTGGTTCTCGGAGGCGGTGATGGTAATGGCGTGGAGTTTTGTTAATGGATCGGCGTCGGCGCTGACGTAGTAGTTGCGCAGATCGTCTTCGGGCGCGCGATGTTCGACCATCGTCGGGCGGCCGGGCATGATGTCGGAATAGTTTTGGATGATGTTGTTAGCGTCGGCGCCCATCACTCGATCCATCAGCGCCGAAAATCGGTAGAGGTGATCGAAATCTTCCAACAAGCCGAAGCGATAAACTTGCGCGAGGTAGTCGTTTGGTTCGCGTAATGCGACGCTGGCAGTGACTTCGATTGCTACTTGTTCGAAGGCGATGGTTGTTTCGAGTGGCGAGAGATCCGCGGGCAGCAGCCAGTTGACCATTGTTTGCTGGTGTTGCTCGACGCGGCGGATCTTCGCGAGCGGCAGGCGCATCTCACCATTCATCATGCGCGCGGTAGCATGTGAAAAGCGGAGTGCTTCAGATTCGAGTCCGTTCATCAGGATGATGCGCACGCGTGTGAACGCGTCATCATCGAGTTTGCTCGTAGGCGCTTGCACCATTTCCCGCCAGGTAAAAAGCTGCTTATCGAGCGGTGTTCCTTTTTCTTTAAAGATATCGAGAGTCATGTATCTCCTTATTCGCACGTTCACGTGCGCGTTGATTTTTAATTTTGTGGGTGGGCGCGAAAGTAGGTGATGCGATCAGGAGGGTCGGTACGTCAGCGCACGGTGCGATCAAATCGTGATGGTTGATGACATTTCACGCAAAGGCGCAAAGGCTAAGACGCAAAGTCGCAAAGAAGAGTGAGTTCTTCTTTGCGACTTCTCTTTGCGACTTTGCGTGAAACTAAGTATTCGTTCCTTGAATCGCCTCGGTCTTTGTCACAAGACGATTCAACGTATCAGGTACGAAGCGTTCGGCGAAGCCGGCGATGAATGACCAGATCATGAGCAATGCGAACGAGACACCGTCGTCGGGACCAGTTCCCGTTAGAAAGTCTTTGAGTTGCAGCACGCCGGTCTTTTGCGTTTCAGTTGGAGGTTCAAAATCGTTGATTCGCACCACACCGGTCGGTTGCGTGCCAGTTGGAGTTGGAGTTCCCTGGGGATTCTCTGCAGGCGATGATGTGGAAGCAGCGCCGGGCGCAGGCGTTGGCGTTGGAGTTGGTGTTGGAGTTGAATTCTTGGCGGCCTCTTGAACGTTTACCAAAATCTCTGATCCCTTAGCCGTTTTTATTTTAGGAAAAATCGTTCCCTGCACAATTCCAGCTGCGAACATAATGAAGAGCAGTGTTGCAAAGATTCCCCCGTAGAGAGGGGAAAGACTTAAGCCGCGCCATCCGTTGGTTATTGCCGCAACGTTAAATAGTGCGTCACCTTCAGCCGGTACGCTTTGAATGCGCTGCAACATACTCACACATCCCCCCAGGACTCCAAAGAACACGACTGCTCCTATAGTGAGACCAAGAGCGGCCTTATTGATGGTTGTTTGCCAATTTGGTAGAAAACCACGGCCAACCCCAAAGGTGAGCGCGAGCACAATGCCGAATGCTATAAAGCACAATATCGTCACTCGTACCGCTTGACTCGTGAGCTGATCACGCAAGCATTCACGCAACGGCAACATCGCGTAATATAGATAGACCTTATCCAATAAATACCTGATATCCGCGCGTAAGAAGCGCAGAACATTCTCCGTGTTTTGCAGAGAGTCGGGTGCTGTTGGTTCTTCTGCAGGTGGAGAGACGATGTTAGGTGGTGACATTGGAGGTGAGGTAATAACATTCTGATCGTCATCGGGCTTCAACGCGTCTCGTTTGAGCAGAATTGCGGCAAGATCAGGTGGCTTTGAGGCAAGGTATTCGTCGTACTCTTTTTGTCCCGCAATGCTGCGATACTTGGACCGCGCGTCATAAGCTTTTCGGATTAAATTCTCCGGGGGCCGCATGTCGACCAGCGCCAGATCGAAAGCATAAATATCGCTCCAGGTTAGTTCACCTCGTTCGGACTTCTCGTGAATCGACTCAAACAGCGTAGTCAACTCTGGACGGTGGATATTGAGCTTCAGCGCCAGGTATTCGCTGTATAAGTGATCAAAGAAAAGCAGTGCGTAGTCCGGAACTTTAGTTTGCAGACATTCTTCCGGATTGGGTCCATATATCAAGTAGGTAATATTTTTACGTCTTGGCATTTTTGTCCTCGAGGGCTGTGGGTTCATCCTTCGGCCAATCGGCCGCGGCTGCTTTTTGTCGTAGTGCGTATTGGCCGGTCGGAACCTGCTGCGCGGCGTTGCGGCTGTTATCCGTCTTCGCGGCCTCTTTGTAGAAAAGGTGCCAGTACTTGGCGGCCTGCCAGATCGCTTCCGGACAACTGGTGGCGGATGCGAGACCGGGAGTAAGTTCAATGCCGGCGATCCCGTAAACAGTTTCAACAAACGCAGCGCTGGGAAGTCCGAGTCCGTCAGTCAGTGGATTACTGGCCTTGCCGCAGATCCAGATAAAACTCAGCCAGGGGATCATCAGCGTCGGTAGATCGATGATGGTTCGTTGCGCCGGTCTTTTTTCCGCCTTATTCCCACCCAGCAGTTCGCAGTCAGCGAGTATCTTTTCGGTGTCGCGTGTGAAACGAAGCACAGCGATATTTGGAAAGCGTTCGGGATCGTCGTAAGCGCTAATGCTGCAGCTTTGAATGCCGTTGCCCTGCGCGACCTCCGCCGAGTCACCGGTAAGCTCGAGCGGCACTGAGAGAAAAGTCGATTCATTCACGAGGATGCCGGCGAGTGACCAGCAGCTCGGTTTCAAATCCGCTCGCGCGTGGGATTGCGCCACGCGAATGCGGAAGTGTGTGAGCGAAGCTCCGCCGATCAACAACACACCATCCTTCGCGCCGGCTCGTGCGAGCCATGCGCTGTTCGTCTCGTTTGCTTCAGCTTTGAGTTCCTCTAATTTGCTGTTCGCCTTTTCGGCGTTTGATTGGCGAATGGAGATCACGGTGTTTACTCCTTAAATGAGCTCGATCGGATTGTTGATGATGTTCTGTGATTGAACCGGCATGCCCGCTTTCGCGATGGGCCAGTAACGCGGAAACATCGAGACACGTTGCGGGCTCGGCGCTCTGAACTCGAGTGTCAGAAAGTGGTTCTCACCATGCGAGAAGTCGAGTTCTGACGAGACGGTGCCAAATATATTCGGCGCGGGGGCGTACGTTCCTTTGGCGCCGGGCACGAGTTGCATCGGCGACGAGATCACTTCGTAGAGTTTTGTGCCCAGCTCGGGCCGCAATCCGGTAACTGCGATCCGGCCGAAGTGAACGTCGCCCGTGAGGACCACGATCGAATGCTGCGACTGTCGCAGGTATCCTTTTAACTCTTCGTACTGACGATGAAAATCCACCAGGCCGTAGTCTTTTATGCTGCCACTCTCCGCAAAGAATGGTTGGCCCAACACGAGAATCCCCGGCCCGCTCAATGCGGCCATCCATTGTCCAATCGCCTGAAGGTTTGCGGGTGACATGAAGTTGTCGTCACCACCACCGTGTCCACGATTGAAACGAGTTTCGCAGATGCAAAACGAGAGTGGATCGATATTGAATATGACGGGCGCACCCGGGACCGTCTGGAAGATCTGGTAAAGCGCGGCGGCAATGGCCCACCACTGATCGCGCCGGCTTTGAGTGAGGGTAAACCACGGCACGTTCAAGCCGACGTCGGGAGCGTTGTTCCAGAACTCGTGATCGTCAGAGCTGAAGAAGTTGGCGCCGTGCTTTAGTAGTTGACCAAAACCACCTTCGGAAGTCTGTTGCATCCAGGTATCGAAGTAAGTTTTGAAAGATCGATGCTCGAGCCAGTTACGACCGTGCAGCGGGTTTTTAAATTCGTACCACGGATTATCGAGGTAGACCTGGTCGCCGCACAGAAACTTCACATCCGGACGCGCGGCGGGGGGCATGTTCATGTAAGTTCGTCCGACTGTGCCGTCCGGATCTTCGCGCCCGAAGAAACAAGAACCGAGCATCACGATGAATGGCGGATCGGCTGGTCCAGGCAGGCGCCACGGAATCGTCTTGATGCTGCCGTCAGCCTTCCACTGTCCACCGACTCGCAGCGTCAACCAGTAGCTGGTTTGCTGCGTCAGGTTGTGCAGGACCACGCGTTGGTATCGGATGCTGAAGTTGCCGTCGGCGGTGTTGAAGTTGGACCATCCGGCGTTCAGGGCGACCTGATCTGATCCGTACTCCAGCACGGCAGTGTTGGGATCGAAGTTTTCGTTAATGGCCGCGACCCAGATAATCGCGTCGTTCGCAAAAACCTCGTTTGGGATGACGAGAAACGGCATCTTTTTGGTGCTTGGTTCTTAGTACTTTGTACTTTGTTCTAGTCCAAGTGCTAAGAACAAAGCACAAAGGTCATGAGGCGGTTACCAGCGCGGATAGCTCTTACCGTTGATCTTGAAATCCATGATGTAGTGGACCGCCCACACAGGCGTCTTCGAATTAAATGGGACCCAGCCCGGCAACCACGACCATCGCTTGGGCTGATCGTTCTTGTATTCACGGTAACTTTCGTTATCCATCCATTTGTTTCGCCAGTAAGTCCTTTGCAGGTCGGCATGGAACGCGACCTTGCCAGTGAGTGGGTTGATAAAGTCCCACTCTATTTGCGGGAAATCTTCTTCGGCAACGGGCCAAAAGAAATCACCGTTGGCGAGTTTGCTCTTTTGTTGGAGGAAGACCCACAGGCCTTGCGGACACCAGTCAGGTCTCGCCGCCGGAAAACCTTTGCCGGTGACCCGCTCGTAGATTCCAACCTCTCCGCCGATGCCGCCAGGAAAATTCGGCGAACTCAGAAACTGCTGGCACCAGCCTTTCCACAACTGGATCACTACGGGCTTGCCATTGATTGTGTCGTCAAAAACCTTCGTGGCGTAATCGGGCCAGTGCAGGGCGGCGAAGCAGGGCAGTGCGGCCGCGGCTTCTTTTAGATCCGGCGAAGTCTCGACGTACTTGTACCCGGTTGGCTCCTGGTACGCGACAGTCAGGTGCATGGGGGGATCTCCTTTTGCGGCTAGTAAAGCTGAGACAAACAGATCGTCTATCAGATATGAGTAACGCGGCGGTTTCGTTTCGCGACCGGCGAATTGATGCCGCATAGCCTACCCCTTGCCGCGCCCGTTGTCACTAATTTATGAAAGGGAAGGGCGTTATTGTAGGGGCGGCACTCCGTGGTCGCCCCTACAATTAATTCTTCTCAGAGTCGCCCAGTCGTGCGGTCCAGGGGCTGGAGGGGTAGCGTTGCTTCAGGAGTTTTTCGGCTTCGTGTTGAGTGGCCTCGTCGTGCTCCCAACCCGCGCAGCCATTCTTGTAGGACTGGGTCGCTCTGGCCGCGATGAACAACGCCTCCGGTATCTTCGGATCGGACGGTGAAGCTTTGGCCCAGGCGATAACTTGCCGGGCGAGATACGACTTCCCATCGGCGATTTCAACGAGCGCGCGATATTCTCTTCGCGCTGCTTCCAATTGTGCCGGAGTCAAAAAGCCTGGCTGGGGAATTACCTTCGGCGCCTCCACGCCCTCGTCGTTGTACTCAGTATCTTCAGGCGCGCACCACCATTTAGTATCGAAGTAGTAGTTCAGATCTTCACTCGTATCAAAACTCGGTATGACACTACTCAGATACGGCGACAGATCCGGGAACTTCAGCAACAGGTACAGCGCAGCTTCGTGACGCTCTTTGACCGTTCGCGCTTTCAGGTATTCCTTGAACACAGGCCCTATCTTTGGCTCTGACTTGACGACTTCAGGCGCAATCTTCAGCGCCACGTCATCGTTGTTGAGCAGGATTGCCCTGGTCCAAACGGCGAGCACGAGTCGGCCCTGGAGATAATCAGGAAGATCCGGATCGCGCGCTACTTTCGCGAGCAGTTGCAGCGGAAAGTGCTTGTTGAGGATATCCGAAGTCTTGCTGTCAAACGTAAATCGATTGTCCCACGGCAACAAGTCCTCATACCCCTCGTCGGCTTCCCGTTCGTATTCCTCTCTGGTTTGCTTCGAATCCTCAGGGTCCCAACCACGTTTCTGCCGTTCGAGCAGATCGCTGAATTTTCCCACGTGGCCATCCTCAGAATAAACTACCGGCTTTCGTTGCGCTGACTTCAGGAACTCGGGCAGGTTTTCCGCCAAACTCATGCGCCGCTCGAGAAACTGATTTTGCGCGGAGAGTGGCAGGACGTCTGTTTGCCACGCGATGATCTCGTCGAGAAGTTTTCGCGCTGCCACTGTGTGGCCGAGCGCTAGTTTCAAACGTACGAGGTGATAAGCGACAGATGCATAGCTGGATTCATCACGCGTGACCTTTTCAGCCGCGTGCATCAATTGGACCAACCTCGGCGACGACTTCTCGGCTTTTATCATCGCCGGCTCCGAGAAGGGTTTGTAGATAAGTTTCCGCTCGTTCATAACCTGCACGTTGTAGTTCTTCAGTGCCGGCCAAACTCGCCTGGCGTACGAGCGTGCGAGCGACGAGGTAAGCCGCAACTTCCTGCCATGGAGAATCCGCGTCGGCCGCGATCTTTTCGAAGCGCGCGCGTGCTTCGTCGAAGTTGAGAGAATAGAAATGAGCAGCGGCGATCTGATACTCGCGATCCATACGTAGCCACGCCGCGCTTTCGGCGCCGAGTTCGTTGGGAACTTGTGCGCCACGCGAGCAGTTTTGAAAAACTGTGTCCTGCGTCGCCAGCCAGGTGCGAACGTTTTTATCTTCCGCGCCGTAACGCGTGACGCGATCTTTCAGAGTTTCAGTTGCGACTTCGAATGCGTTCTTCGTGCAGTTTGGGAAGAAGTCGTAGCCTTGGCCATGCTGCCGCTCGGTGTAAATCTCCGGGAGTTTCTGATCGTCTCCTAAAACTTCTTTACGTACCTTGACCCACGCTTTGACAACGGCCGTCCCGTCATCTTCGGGCGCCTTGCCCTTCAGTGCAGCGGTTAGCTCAGTTTGCTTGTCGCTCGTGAAAGAACCGCGGTTGAGATAGCGATAAGCGATCACCAGCGTCTTCCGTCCGAAGGTCGGCAACACGATACCGATCTTACCGTTCGTGAATTCTTGAAACGGAAGATCGGGCGAGTTTTCGAAGACAAAGATTGGCTCGGTGAAGTATGGGCCACAGGCTCTTACGGACGTCGTGGAGTTTAGCAGCAGCAACGCTGCCAGGGTGATTGCGAGAGTTTGATGGAGGGATCTCATTTTTGTTGAACGTCTCTTTCGGTCCACGCGCCTACGTTGAAAATATATTGTCGCCGTTCGAAGTTCATTGCGATGGGCCCGTCGACTGAAATCCCGTAACTCCGGCGGCAAAGTGGTTCGCGAAAGTCGTTGCCGTTCTTCAGGAATGTTTTGATCTTTCTTTCGTCAGCGCCCATCCGGAAGATCATCGGCACGGCTTCGTCGACCGGAAGGTCATCGAGCCAGCGGTCGCCTACACAAAACGAAGCGAGCGCAGTCATCGACAACGGGATGTTGCCGGGGAGTTTCTGTCGCAAGTCTGTCAGTAGTGAGCGATAGAAATCGCGTTCGGAGACGACGGCGTCGAAGTCGATTTGAACTGCGGAAACGTTCTTGAGATCTAACGTCTTCAGAACGAGATCGACGAGTTTTCTTCGTTGCGCTTCGGATAGGTTGGCGGGTGTGCCCGTAGTTTTTTGTGATTCGATACGCGTAACCGCGATCAGTTTTACTTCAGGCGAGACCTTCAAGAGCTGGCGGCGCGGACTAAACACTACGTCGTCGTTTTTGAGTGTTAACGTTTGAGCGAGAAAGGCGACTGCGAACTGCTGCGGGTCAACAAACCCGAGATCTTCCGGCCGCTCCCAGACCCAGAGGACCCGGCTCGGAAACCTGTTCTCCTCGAACCGGTTGCGACTCTCAACCTTCATCCTGCAGCCGAGCGGCAGCGAGCAGCAGCAGTATCAGAAGATTTTTATTTTGGCTCATCGACGAATAACGAACAGTTTGCCGTTTGACTGCCGATAAGCATAGCGTGAAGTCCTCAGTCGTGAGCAGTGCAAACCACAGCTGAGTCAGAGTTCACTTTGGCACCCTCTCTAGTTTTCGCTACAATCGCGCGCTGTCCAACTGATTTCTTGTGCCCCTGTAGCTCAACGGTTAGAGCAGCAGACTCATAATCTGTTGGTTCGGGGTTCGAATCCCTGCGGGGGCATTCATACCAACACTTTGCAAGCCGCCAAATTTGCCGATTTTCTGCAAATTTCCTAAGAAAAACCGTTGACATTTCATCTTACCGCTAGGTACATGCACCGCTTTGTTCGTGATCTCGGATTTTTCCGGTTAAGGCCGAAAT
>Ga0126311_10000456_pt1 | contig 19357 bp, 23 predicted proteins | sample Plot61_FD_92539 | JGI IMG/M metagenome (GOLD analysis project Ga0126311, IMG submission 92539) | Serpentine soil microbial communities from UC McLaughlin Reserve, CA, USA - Plot61 | ecosystem: Environmental > Terrestrial > Soil > Grasslands | place: USA: UC McLaughlin Reserve, Lake County... | reverse complement strand
CTTCTTCTTCTTCTTCTTCTTCTTCTTCTTCTTCTGAATCAGAATCAGATAAGGAGGTTCTAAAATGACTTCATTAGATATTCCAGATCCAACTATAGTTTATGAATGCAGTGACTTTACAAGGGATATGGGTTTGTTACTCTTAAAGAGAAAGAATGATGACAAATTTGAATTACACCTTCATAACGACTACACAAAACAGGCTCTAGCAATGGTTTTGGAGTTAGAGACCTTGCAAAGATGTTTGAATCTCTAGAAGAATATTTCCAGAGTGAGCAGATAGAGATATGACTTCTAATACTATTATTGATTCGGAAAAGAAAGAATTTACTATCTCTTTAACCAAAGCAGAACTTGATGCTATTCAAAAGAAACTGATAGAAGAATATGAAAGATGTTGGATAGAGTTAGAAGGGATAAACTCTATTCCTTCTCCTTCAAATTCAAAAAAGTTATTGTAACACTATCGTGCGTGATAATGTTACTGTAACAAAGTCTTAAAAACAAAAATAAAATAAATAAAATAAATAATTTAATTACTTATAATAATAATAATAATAAAGAAAATAGAGTTAATGTTACAGTAACAATATCGTGCTTGTTATCGTTACACTATCTTTTCACTTCATTGATTCAACTATGAGTAGTAGTAACAATAAAAGAAGTAGTAGAAGATGTAAAAGAAATTCAGGTCAAGGTAAATATGACATTATCCATATTACATCAAGTACAAGATATGACCTTCAATTCATTAAGGGAATTGTAGGTATTAGCCCAAATGTTCCTGATGGAGATGTTGTTGAAATTCTTGTAAAGATGTTCAAACAAAAGAAAATTGATCAGTTAGTAGATGGTGGTAAAACCTACAAGATTCCATTCGATAGTGATTTAGTCACTTTCTTTAATGACAAAGATGCTCAACGTACGATAAAAGAGTATGAATATTTGTTGAATGAGAAATAATCAACTTTAGACAATTATGTTAAGTATCTGGATACTGCTTGCCAACTAGCAAAGATTGACAAGGTTCAGGTTATAGAGATTGTAAGGAATAAAAAGACACAAGAATCTATGACAAATCTATTCGATTAGATGAGAAAAAAGAAAGTTAAAAGGATAGAATCTATTAGTAATTATAAGACTAGAGAAATGTTACCTATAAAACGCATAGAACAAATACATCAAGAACTTTATCAATACTACTTACAAATTGTTTCTTTTCAAGATAAAGAATCACAATATCAAAATATTATTACTAAGTTCTCAAGGACGGTATCAGAACTAGAAGATGTTATTGAAGAGATGAGAAAGTACAATAATAACATAAATGATCAATTACTAAATTTAAATAAATAAATAAATAAAATTTACAAATTAATCAATTACTCTAGTGATATCATTTGTACAATAAAAATATACTTGAATCGTCTATCAATCTATTAGATTAGTTTAATAGCAATAATCAAAGACCAAAATGGTAAAGAACACAAAGCCTAGAGTCCTCTTCAATATACATCTTCTCACTGATGATGAAAAAAAGAAAAGAGAGGAGGAATTAAATGGTTTGGTTATCTGTACGGAAAAATTACAAAGTCTAAATCTGCAATAAATTTATAAATTAAGGAAAAAAGTGATTTATTAAAAAAATAAAAAATTAATTATTTAGTTATTTCTCTATGCACACATTGCGATGCACATTTCTGCAGAAGATGGGCAAGGAGATTTACATTCAGTTTCTATTTCTTGTTGACTATGAGTTATCTTATCATTATCATTATCATCAACAACAAAGATTTCTCCTTCTCCAAGAACATTATCCATTTCAAAAAATATAGGGGCTAGTAGTGCATACACTATTGTAGTTATCACAGCATAGTTGAAAGATGGACTTGCAATAACTGGATTTTTCATATATTTTTTCTGTCAATATATATACTGCATATTTGAATAAAAATATGTTAATATATATTTAGACAAATATTTCGGTAAATCTTTTCTTTTTCTACCCACAAAATATGGAAAGTAAACTATAAGGTTAAAACATTCTTAGATGAATATTAGATTAATATACACAAAAACAAAAATAAAAACAAGCAAGAAGGCTTTGAGATAATACAGGAACGCGTAGATGTAATAAAAGTAGCATAGAAGATTTCAGATTACAGGTATAATATCATATTTACAACAATTTTATTCTCTATCTAGAAAATGAAAAATAGCGAATAATTAATAAATCTCATTTGTAAAAAAATTACAATCTTCAAAAGTCATAAGTAGAATAGGCATATATTCACCAAACCAAAACGAGTAGTTGTCATAGTCTGGACTTGTTATCTTTCAAATATTGTTCATTTCTCTATTGTTTGCTTGTTCAGGCTATCACAATTAATTTATCTCAAATTATTATATAATTTATTATGACTAAAATAGTGATAGAAACATAATAAACAAAAATGTAATCCAATCAAATGCTATAGCCGCTATCTCTGTCAGTTGTACTCATAGGCTGTGGCATTATTCATTATAATTAACTTTGTTAACTTATTTGTAAATATTATCATAGTTTCTATTTTCTATACTCTGTCAATGAGTGAATTATTAAACTAGCCATGGCCTTCTGTATAATTCCCGCCTAGAGGAGGGCTATGGCATCTACTTTTAACATTCTAATCAATTTGTCCTTATTTCTAGGGAAATATCCTTCAAGAAACATTTCTTTCAACTACAGCCCAATCCAACTAATGTATCTATTATGATCTAGTAGGATAAGTTGATAGTTGTCTTCCTGGAGTCAACAAATAAACTAGATTTAATAATAATAGTAATGACCCACAATTATATCTTATGGGTTCGAATCCAATTTTATGTTTATTGTCTTATTATTTGAGCCAAAAATATCATGTCAAAAACAATTCACACATCTCTGAGCCCTATGAATATATGGATTCAAATAATTGCAAATGAAAATAGTTCATGTAGCAGGAGGTATTAGTCCAAGATGGTAGTAAAATTATCTCCAACTATTAATAAAATCCACACATTACCAAATTCTTCTAATACCAAAATAATAAATCAATTCCTAACATATACTAAGAATAACAGTTCATCAGAAAGACATCAAAATAATAATTTGAATATAATCTTGAATTTGCTAACTTCTTAGATCCCAGTATTACTTTTCATAATATCAATAAGAAAGCTCAGATACTATCAGTTTTAGATACCAAGATAAAAGATTCAGAAAAGGACCCAGAAAAAAGATGAATTATAAGTTGGAATCAATATTAATAAGGATAAAATTATTTTTAGAAGGCTATATAACAAAGATAAAAATAAAGATTATTGAGAAACACCTGAATTTGTTAAAATTAAGAATAAAAAAGAGAATCTCTCCATAGGTGGAAAATGAAATTTTGGATAAATAGAAGTATAAAATTTGTTGTTATATTGAAATGCAAAATTAATTTTATTCTATTTGTAAATAATTTGTAAAATGTTTCTAATATAATTTCTTATCCTTTCTTTGGACAATAGCTTAAAATAAGTAAATTACGTATGTATTATTCATGAAATACCGAAGCAGAACAGAAATAGTATCTATGATACTAGAGTCAGCAAATGGAGGAGTAACCAAGACAAAAATTATGTATATAGCTTTTCTAAGTTATAACCAATTAAAGGATTATCTTTCTGTCTTGATTGAAAACAATCTCATAGAATATCTTGAAGGAACTAGAACATTCAAGACTACAGAAAAAGGATTAAACTTTCTCAAAATGCATAACGAAATGGCAGAATTATTACATACTACAGTAAAAAACAATTAGTTAATTTTATTTTTTTGAATATACTAAAATATACGTATTAATTTTTATAATGAACTCTTCATTAATATCTATTTTAAAAATAATGAAAAATAAGTCTTCACTATTGTCTTATTATAATATTAGACTCTTACTTTAGCACTTTAGCACTGTTATCGATATTACTCCCGAGGAAATAGACTCTTATGATAATATCTGACCTTCTATAGACATCCCAAAATTATATCGATAAAGACAATATGATTAAATTTATCAGGTTACACATTGATACATATATGTAAAGCCATTTCTTGCTAATAACAAAGAGGTTTCAAGTCATATACCCACCGAATTACTATAACTATTACAACCTTCTTATTTCTGTCATTATTCATTTTACCATTATATCATTAGCAAGCTAAGTAATGTGTTAATACTTTTAAATACATGATTGCTCCATTATCCTACTTAGGTATTTCTGCATTCATCTATTTTCCAATTTCTTTTGTTCTCTATACTTCTCCTAGTCAAAATCTAAAGAATCAAGGTTATGTATGTAATATGCAAAATATTTAGAGTTCTTTTACTAAATAGTCATATAATTTAATTTTCTTTCTATTACTCCATTGCAACCACCCAAGTCAACTTCAACAAATATGGTTTCATTTTTCTTTGCAGCATCAATCCATCTCTTTAATTCCTGTTTCCAATCTATTTCATTCTCATCCACTATCTGGTCAAATGCATCAACAAATCTTGTATAAAATTCACCTACTTTTGTCATTGCTCTAAAATTCTCATCTTCCTTTAACCCAATAGCAAATTCATTTCTGTTTTTATTTGTATATATGCAAATTAGTGATTTTGGACTCATATTGCTATTATTATATAGTTATTATTTTTTAATTTTCTGAATCAATACAATACATCATCGAGTTTATATAATATCCGGCGAAGGCTTAAAATGAATAATAACACTAACGGAACTATTTACTATAATCTTAGTTAATTGAAAATTGTCTATCAAAGCAATAACAAATAATTTAAAATTTTGTAGATATATCTTTTATTAAAAAATTATTGCTAAAGAATTGGAGTAATTCAAAGATGAATCAAAATTATTAATAGGTAATTATTATTATTATTATTGTATCGTTAGTAAATAAAATTCATAAAGTGAAATTTTTTAATTCTATTCACTATAAAATAATCTACATTAGATTAACATTTTTACCTTTTTTTATATTTGCTCATCCAATTAGAAATTCTTTTTCCTTTTGTTAATATAGTGTATATCTTCAATAAGACATACATAGAATAAGGACTTTACATTATAAAGAATAGATTTGACTTTTATGTGGTATAATAAATCAAATTTATGCAAGAAATGAGATTAATATATTTTTACATTTGTAAAGTCCTCATATTAAATATGTATTTTATATATATATTTGGTATGGCGAAAGATACATTTGTGGAATGTTTGTAGAAGAAAACGAAAATTCTTTACAACCTATTAGAGATGGAATAAAATACTATTTTTGCTCATCAGAATGTTTGAATGAATTTATGGAGCCAGAGAAGGCATTAAATAAATTAAAGAAGCATGTTGCTATAAGTATTGCACTTACTATACCAATAATCATACTTAGTTTGCCTTATATGATTCCTGAGTAAGGACATTTCTTTCCAATGAACATGATGGAATATACAAGTTAAATGCTTTTGGCTTTAGCAACTCCAATACAATTCTGGATAGGATGGCGCTTTTATAGAGGATTTTGGGATGGAATTAAAGCTAAAGCATCTAACATGGATACGCTAATAGCTATAGGAACTATAGCTGCCTATCTATACAGCGCTATTGTGACTATTGTTCCTGGTTATTTTTCCTTTTACTGCAGTATATTTTGAGACAGCTGCAATAATAATTACACTCATTCTAGTTGGCAAATTGCTTGAAACAAAAACAAAGGAAAAGGCTTCAAATGCTGTAGGAAAATTACTTAATTTAAAGCCAAGGACAGCTAGAGTATTAAGACTTGTAATAAATGAAGGAAACCAGAAAGAAGTAAGCAAAAATAACAATATATAGTAATAATCAAAGCAATGTAAATTTTGACAATTCTAAATTAAAATCAATAACAAAGAAGGAATTGGAAGAAATAGAAATTCCAGAGCAAATAGAAGAAGGCGATTTAATGGTTATTAGACCTGGAGAGCGAGTTCCAACAGATGGATTGGTTACTGAATGAAATTCATCTCTTGATGAGTCACCTTTAACAGGTGAGAGTAGTATTCCAATAGACAAGACGAAAGGAGATGAGGTAATAAGTGCTACAATTAACAAGAATTGTCTTCTTAAAGTCAAAGCAACTAAGATAGGACAAGATACTTTTTTATCTCAAATAATTACATTAGTGGAAGAAGCAAAAACTAGAAAGACAAAATTAGAGAGAATGGTAGACCAGGTAGCAAAATATTTTGTTCCTGCTATTGTAATGATAGCAATAGGTGTATTTTTGGGATGGTACTTTATAGGAGATGCAGGTTTAACCTATTCAATCCTTGCATTTGTTTCTGTAATGATAATTGCATGTCCTTGCGCATTAGGAATTGCTACACCTGCGGCTCTTATGATGGGTGCTGGTAAAGGTGCAGAGAATGGTATATTGTGTAAGGGAGGAGAACATATAGAGATAGCAAATAAAGTTAATACTATTGTTTTTGATAAAACAGGAACTCTAATTGTAGGAAAACCATCTGTAACTGACTTGGTATCTTTAACAGAAGACTTTGGAGAACAAGAATTATTAAGACTTGCAGCAATAGCTGAATCTGGTTCCGAACACCCTTTAGCACAGGCAGTAATTAGGAAAGATAAAGAAAATGACACTCCCATTACTAACCATGATTCATTTGAGGCTATTTCTGGACATGGCCTTAAGGCCCCATATTCAAATCATACAATTATGATTGGCAATAGAAAGATGATGGAAAATAGTAAGTTGCAGTTACTGAAAGTGTAGATGCAAAACTCTCTGTATTTGAAAAAGAAGGCAAGACTGCAGTTTTAGTTGCAATAGATAATATTCTTTCAGGTATAATAACTATATCTGATACTATGAAAGAAAATGCCAAGGACACAATTAAAGCTTTGAAATCCGAAGGAATTGAGGTCATAATGCTTACTGGGGATAATGAGAGAACTGCAAATGCAGTAGCATCAAAACTCGATATTGATAGAGTAATTGCAGAGGTATCACCCCATCAAAAGGAAAAGTAATATCTAGATTTAAGACAAAAGAAGGTAAAGTTGTTGCGATGGTTGGTGAAGGTATTAACGATGCTCCCGCATTTGCAAGAGCCGATTTGGGAATTGCAATAGGTTCTGAGACTGATATTGCAAAAGAAACTGGTGGAATACTACTAATAAAAGATGATATAAGAGATGTCGTAACTGCACTAGATTTAGGTAAAAGAACTATTTCAAAGATAAAGCAGAATTTCTTTTGGGCATTTGCATATAATACAGGCTTAATACCTATAGCAGCCAGAGCATTAGTGCCTATTCTTGGATTAGGTGTATTTGGTTGGCTACCCATACTTGCAGGATTAGCAATGGATATGAGCTCTGTAACTGTAGTGACAAACTCTTTATTACTTGGAAAATACAAGCCAAAATACAACAATAATCTTTAACCTTAACTTTATTTTTCTAAAAAGAAAACTACGATGATAATGATGATAATGAATTAACTTTTTTCCATGCTGTTAAGTCAAACAGTATAAAATTATTTATATATTAATAACTTGTAAAATTGAAAATAAAATAATTTTTGTTTTTTTTTTGATTTCTTTGTTGGAATGTCTTGATTACTCTAATGTAATAGACTAAACTAAATATTGTTTATTTCTTACTTGTAGTAATAGATTGGTAACATCTAATATTTAAAATCAACCAATGTGAATTCATTCAAAAATACGGAAAGAGATTCGCAATACATTCTCATAGCCTCCTATACTATTCTGGATGCTACATTTATAAGGCTATGACTTCTTTGACCAATAATTTGTATTAAAGTATTTTGTATCTTGTAGGATAAAATATTGGACAGTCTAAACTGTATAGATGTTGGGATATATGAGTAAAATCATTGTCTTGACATCTATTCAATAACGATCTTTATACATCAACTATTGTACATTGGATTACCAATCAGTAATGACAACAGTATCTTTCAGAACTGATATAACTACATCTATTTTATGTATTCATTAAATGGTTCTGTAACTCCTAATGGAGATTCATCATCTGTAAAAAAACTCGTACGATTTTAGAATCACCAGTCTTTTATCGTATCTTACCTGATCTTACTATAATTGTTACTAATATGGGTTACAGTTTGGTTCATGGATGTTATTGTAGCCTCTGACACCCATTTTAAACACCGTTAGATTCGATACAACCAAAAAATATAAAATGCTATTTCCATATCGAATTTATTATTTAAGTAGGTACTTGGAATTAAATTTACTATAAATCTAAAACATATCTAATAATATAGCTTTTATATTGGCATGTCTTATTTTTTATATCAATTTGTCTACAGATTCTGGGAAAGATAAAAGTAAAAGAGGATGGAATGAACATAATAAAGAAATATTTATCGGAAAAAAACCATTGATGGTATATGTTACATCAACATTAATTCAATTAGCAAATCAGCCAACAGTCACCATTAAGGCAAGAGGATTAAGTATGGGCAGAGCAGTGGATGTTTCACAAATAATTTTGAGACGAATGGAAAATATCGGTTATGCTATTGGTGATGTAAAAATTGGTTCAGAGACTGTTCAATCAGAAGACGGTAGAACAAGAAACGTCTCCACAATAGAAATAGAAATAAAAAGAGTTTAGTTTGGTTTGTTTAATAAATTTTAATTAATATATTGAACAAAAATAGCATTGTATTCTTTCAGTTTCACAATCCAAACATTACTAAATTCTTCTAATGCTAAAATTGTTAATGAATTCCTAACATATACTAAGAATAACAGTTCATCAGAAAGACATCAAAATAATAATTTGAATATAATCTTGAATTTGCTAACTTCTTAGATTTAAAACTACTTTTTAAGATATAAATAAGAAAGAGTAGATATTATCAGTTTTAGATATCAAGATAAAAGATTCAGAAAAAAGATAGATTACTAGTTTGATCATTATTTAACAAGTATGAAATTGTTTTTTTTACATATTCTAAATGATCGAAGCAATCGAAAATGTTGCAGATTCTATAATTCTTGTCTTTTCTCAAATCAATTTAAAGGTTGTAAATTCCGAATACCGAAATAAGCCATATCTAGCAAAAAATTATAAGATGAATGTGTTTAGCAGTGGATTAAAATAAACGAACAAACAAAGCTTTGACAAATCCAAACAAAACAAAAATATAAATCCATTTTAATTTTCTAAATTATTTACTTTTTCTACTAATGAATCAATTTTCTTCTCTCTAACATGAGACTAGTTCTTAATATTTCGTCATGATTCTGCTCAACTATTTGTATTTCTAAAACACGTTCATGTTTTTCTCTAATATTTTGAATACCTATAGCATTTTATGTTATATATCAGAAGTTGTATTTTGTCTATTGGATATCCATCGACTAATTATAGGGCCAATTAATGCTCCTATGATAATGCCTATATACGTAGCAGCAATATGGGATAAGTATCCTGCACTATTAAAATCCTTTTAGTCGAAATAACCCCATATGAAGAATTTTTTTTATTAACATATTAGATGAAGTTGATACATTACTTTTTATTAGTTTTCTATAGAAAAATAAATTAATAATTCTAGATAGATAATAGACAGATTAACCTACTCCACTTGGTTGTTTATGTTCTACATGTTCTAACTTTACATGTTCTTCTTTTGCTCCTATACTATCAAAAAGAAGACCGCATCTTTCACATCTAATTTGAGAATTTCTAGTTTTATTATTATTGGCGGGTGATGACTCAGATACCACTGCCATAATAACAAACTCAAAGTTAATAATAGTTTTGAAAAAAGATACTTGAGTATAAAAAATATTAGAAATCAAAATTAAGATTGAGAAACTTTTTTTAGTTATTAGTGTGATTTGTGATTGTGTTCATTTAATTCTTCTACTGAACTAAAAGATTCTCCACATTGACAATTGAATTTCTTCTCATTACTACTATTGTCTTGTGACATTCTTATCGGATGTATATGAAACAAATTATTTATACATTCAAAATAATAATATTAGTAAATAGTTCCAGGATAAAATAGAAGCAATGTTCTAGAATAACCTTTAATTCCTTCCCGAAATCATTGAAAACAATATAAATGGTCATGCATTATTAGGCCGTCCAATTGTTTTGAAAAATTAATATAAAATTCATGGAATCCCTTTAAAATTGTACTTAAACAAAAAAACAGTAACCTAAAAATCAATATATAATTAAATCATTACTTTGTAAATGATATTTCTGATAAATCTGTCAAACTTTATTCTTTAATCTATATATTTTCGCTTTTTAAAGAATACACAAAAAGGTTATTGAATAGATTAATTAACCTACTACGTGCTGCATTTCAAAATGTTCTTTTCTTTCTTCTCTTGTAGTAAATTGGATTAAGCATACTGGGCATTGTATTATAAAATTTGATGACATAATATAGTTACACATTCACTACTAATATAGTTTGACTGATCTCAATATTACTCTCAGTCATAAAATTTTTACTTTGTTTCGATAAAATGTCAACTTCCTTTTTACTCCCCTAATTGGAATGAAGGTAGGAACTTCAAAATAACAATTAACTGAATACTCAAACTATATTAACTATTATTTAGAGATATAGAATCATTACATCTAAACTTAGACATTCGATTATCCAAGAAGAGAATAAAAATGACAAGAAGAAAACGAATCTTGAAGTAACTCCTATTATAATTTCACCGAAAAAAATCAAAAGAGTCAAGAATGACAATAAGAACGCATAAAGTTCATCAAGAAGGAGATTCAATTACTTCTAAGATATGTTATATATTTAGATCAGTTAAAGAAAAGACAACAGATTATATACATAGGTACAGATAAAATACCAAGATATTAACTCCTTTGCAACAACTAATGTACAGACAGGAACTAGAATAGAAAAAGAAGGAGGACAACAGCAATTTGTTTTCCTATAATCGAAGAAAGATACAGTATTTCCAAAAGATTTTGTCAGGAGATGTTAAAATAGAAAAAAGATTAATAATAAATAATGAAAAAATACATGTACCAATAGCATATGGAAAATATTTGTAGATAATAAAGAGCTTGATCCGTATTCAAAAGGAGATATGTTGACTCAAGGATAAAATTATAAATATTCAACATTGTGGAAAGGAATGATAAATAAATAATACCGAGCAAGAAAAAAAAGAAGACATAAAAAGACAACAAAAAGAAAAAGATAGACGAGAGGTAAGAAGAATGTCTTATTTTAGTTTCTAATTTAATAATCTCTCAGATGGAATATGTTATATCTAAAAGTTCACTTCGAAATTAAGTTTGACAAGTAATTCAAGTAGTATATGATACCCAAAGAGAGTGGAGATTTTCCTTAATTTTCTTTCATTATCCGGGAAATCTAATGATATGGCATTCTAATTTTATTAAAGAGTAAAATCAAATCAATATATTCGTTCAATAATTTTTTGTTACAAACTTTTAATACGAACTAGCATACACTACTAATAAGAATGGATTATAAGAATAAAGGAAAAGATATACTATATCTTGATCCGAATATCCGTTTTGTAACAATATTTGATATTACAGATGGCCTGATTCTTTTTTCTGAACATAGGCCTGGAGTTACAAATTTACTAACAGCAGAACAAAGCAAGCATTCTATTCAGTTTTCAGTTAGTGCCTGGAAAATACGCAGTACCCTAGAAAAAAAGATAGGAAAAGGAAAGTTTGTTCTTGCAGAATATGAAAGGATTAAACGTATAACTATGCCTCTAGATAAAAATCATTTACTTTATATAACTACTGAAGTTGGATGTGATGCTCTTCGTCTCATTGATAAGATTAAAAAAATTATAGATTCTAATAAATAGAGAAGAGAAAAATAATCAAAACAATAAATTAAATCAATTATAAATAATTGACTAATTGATATAGATCTATTATATTAAAAATTCTTCAATAATATCTTATAATATAGTAAATACAAAATAATATTCAGTTATGGTGTTGGTTAATGTTATGCTGTAAATTCATTAGGATATTCTGATTATTCAGACTATGACAATTAAATTTTTTCAATAATCTTAAATAGAATAATTAATAAGTTTTGATACCATTTATTCTTCTAAATTGATTGTGGTCTCTTTGGTATGACATTTCTATTTCGATAAATCTAGAAAATTTTTAACTATTTTAAGAATAATAACTACAAAATCCTATCTCTGCCATAGCATGTTGATGTGCCCTCATAGTTTCTCATGTAAAGAGCTGTCACTAGGAATACAGAAAAACTTCCTAGTATAGATTTCAGATTATAGATAATATGTTGTTAAATTTAGGTTACCATTGTAGGAATGTTGTAACCTCTGAAGGCATAAATATTAGTTCTAAATTTTTAAATCCTAATTATATGAACAACATATGGGAATTGTAGGTATCAATTCAAATGTTTCTGATGGTGATGTTGTTGAAACTCTTGTGAAAATGTTCAAGCAAAAGAAGATTGGTCAACTAGTAGATAGCAAAAATTACAAGATATCGTTAGATAGTGATTTAGTTAATTTCTTTAATGACAAGGATGCTCAACACACGATAAAGGAATATGAATAATATTTGTTGAATGAAAAACAATCAACCCTTGTAATTATATCAAGTATTTAGATACTGCTTGTCAGATAGCAAAGATAGACAAGGTACAAGTTATAGAGATTGTAAAAAATAAATAGAGAAAAGAATCTATTACTAATTTATTAGACTAATTATGGAACATCTTTCAGTTTTATTTATAATGAAATAATACTCTTCTAAAGTTATTACTCAATCAGTCGTATTTCAGAAAAATCCATATACATTTAATTTAAACATTGAATAAAATAATCCTGTAGAAAATATATTTACAGAATTTTTTGAGGGAAGAAATTTCTTAGTTGTTTCTTGTGATTCAGGTGATTTTGCCATAACGGAGGATATTCATCCATAGACTTAGCTGATAGTGAAAGTGTAATAGCTACCAATGAGCCTGGTATTCCACCAGATGTATGGGTTGTTCATTTAGATACCTTTTAATATAACAACTCCAGATACAATTCAAGTTTTTGCATGGTGCTTTGATAACCCACAACTGAGACCTTAAAACGTCCAATTTTTTATCTTATTAATATTATTAAATAGCATAATTGGCATAGGAATACACACCTAACCAAGTATCGACAAATATGGCACATCATTACCATAGTCTTCTAAATTATTTGCTCCTACTCTAAAGAGGGCTATGGTTTTTGCTACTAATTTTTAAAACAAGATAATTTATTCCTATGACACTTTTACCATTGAAATAGAAATTTCCATATTATAGAAATGAGTGAATGAATGAGTCTATCTCATTTTATTGATATTGTCTTTTTCTTTTTGTATATCTTCAGGACTAACCATATGAAGATGGGATTTTACATGATCATAGCAGTAATAAACTGAACATCTAGGACATCGATTTGTTGGTTTATGAGGGCAACCAGGTATAGCACATACTAATCTCCTCATAGAGTTATTTCTCCATTCATTAAGATCGATTACCGAACCCATACAAAAATACTAAGTGAAATACATATTTAACTTTAAGTAATAATTCATCATTAAGAGTGAATTCTCTCTAATTTTAGTTATTATTGGTAATAACATTGTAATGACTGTAAATACATTTGTATGGAGTTGTAGGTTTAGAACAAAAGGAATATTTTTTAGTTTTGCTAGATTGTCTATATATTTAATATATTCGTCAATGGAATTTCATAATAAATAAATAGATTTTTTAACAATGACAATTACTAAAACATACTCGAAGATATAATAAATAGGTAAATTCTTAATCATCTTCAAAAAAGAACGCAATAAGAAATAGTAAAACAATAAAATATAATAAAAAATTATGCTAATGTTATTATGCAAAAACAAAAACTACCCCATGAAGAAGACTTGTCAGGTGAGGAGTATCTTACATCTGTTCCCAGAATTTTAATAGGTTCAAATAATTTTTTCTATAGTTCATAGGATATAAGTCAATTTACTTTAATCAATTAATTCTTAATAATTGACTAGATGACGGACCCTTCAATTTCTACTGGAAAAATTTTATTAGCTTCTTTTCTTTATTTATATAATTATTTTATTCTAATGTTTATATATTACTTTCTTCAAATCTCTTTCTAAAAGATAATTACCAAATTTTAAAATAGTATCAATTTAATTTTCGCTTCATTTAACCATTCTTGTATGAAAATTGAATATAAAAGGAGAAGATATTACCATCCATCCAATGCAATAATTTTTCTTGTACTTCTGGTTTCAAATCATTATTGCAGATTTTGATAGCATCATATTATAATATAACAATTATTGCCAAAGATATTTCTACATTTGCAGTTTTATCTAATAGAAATTTAGTATTCTTATCTTCAATTGACATTCTTGGCAATCGCTATGAATGATAACTATTTCTCATCTCAATGAATATAATACTAATGTCTTATTCGTCAAAAACTTTTGTTTTATAACCAATTATTTTCATTAGGTTTTTCTTCTGAAATTTCACCTTCAAACAGAAGAAAAAGAGATAACTAAAGATAATGATTAAATTAAATTAAATTGTATAAAAATAAATTAGAATACATATTATTTCGCATAGATAGGTTATTATGAGGACTTTTATCTTTGACAGTAATAATTGGTATGTAAGGGAATATGTTCACGTCATAAAGCAATCAAACCAAAAAGTGGACAACGTTATACAATAGGACAAAAACGTTGTCAGGTTTGTCAAATTTTTATTTATTGGCAAGGTATATGGTGTCCTTGTTGTGGGTATAGATTAAGGGGAAAACCTAGAAATAGCAAATTCAAAGAAATGATGTTGTTGAATACAATTATTAAAAATTAAATTAGATTTATTCATATTTGATAAATTGAACTCTCCAACTCAGTAATGAGGGGGAGTTTTTTTACAATTGAAAATACTTCTATCATTAGACATCCTAGATCAATGAAGAACATATCAGATGAACCTATAGTCATTATCTGAAATAGTCATAGTCTGAATTAATTCAATTCTATAGACCCCATGATATCTTCTTGGCTATAACAAATTATGAATTAAAGACTTACTACTACTATTTCTATTGTTATTGTTGAAAAAAACCTAATCTTACATCTCATTGACCAATGCATGATATGGGTTCACTCATATTTGGCCTTTTTAGATTCATTTGTTTCAAATTTTTAAATATTTGGTTATAACTGTGTTTGTAAAAACAAATCAATATTATAAAAAGGTAGAAAATATAATTATAGATAATTGAAATCAAGTTATTATGATAACCACAGATGGGAATATCTACATCTAAATTGACTTGGCTATATCAGAGAATGCATTAAATCGGAATTGTATAAGAAAATCGAGTATGCTAAAAGAATTAGAACCATACAAAGAGGGTCAAGATTTGAAGTGTTGAATTTAATTATTGGATTAGGATGAATAAATTTAGCCTTGTATTGAGAGAATTGTCATATTTGCAATCCAGCATGTGATATATTCTTTTTATCAATTGTAACGATAAGAGTTTTTGGTTGTGTACAATATCATTGGCAAGATCAAGCAATAGAAAAACATGTAAGAATGTAACAAGACTATTTTTGATGATAAATTCTGAAGCCATTTGTTAATAGAAAATAAAATAGAACCATAGAAAAAAATCTATTAAAAGATATGCTTCTTGATATTAATTGATGGAATATACCTATGCTATTTTAATAATGTTAATTACTATTATTTCTAGTATTTTCTTTTCATGGATATACTTTCTTATCTATACTATAAAATTCCTAATAGAGATCCCACAACTACAATCTTTCAAAACTGCTAACATTATCTTCTTTCCCAAAGTGAGTGTAATCCTTCCCGCACGAAATGAAGAAAAATATATACAGAAATGTCTTGAGACTTTAATTGAACAAGACTATTCAAATTATGAAATAGTTGTAATTAATGATTCTTCATCTGATATGACGGATGAATTAATTGAGAAGTTTAGTTTAGCAAATTCTAAAGTTATTCATGTTAATGCTGAACCAAAGCCGGATGGATGGACAGGAAAGAATTGGGCTTGCTACCAGGGATATCTTAAATCAACTGGTGACTTTCTCCTTTTTACTGATGCAGATACTATTCATTCGTTTACCTCTATTTCTTTAGCAGTGACTCATTTGTTAGTTGAAGAACTTGATGCTCTTACTGCAATACCTAAAATATTGGCAACTGATTTTTGGACAAAGATTACTCTGCCTATACTTTGGACTCTTTCTTTGGCTAAGTACTCTGCGTTAAATGCAAATAATCCAAATAGTAAGGTAGGATACTTCTTCGGTAGTTTTTTTATAATAACAAGAAAAACCTATGAGGCAATTGGTACTCATAAATCAGTAAGAAAAGAAATTGTAGAAGATGGTGCCTTAGGAAGAAAAGTAAAAGAACAAGGCTTTAAACTTAATGTAGTTCATGGAAAAGATCATGTAGATGCAGTATGGGCAAGAGATCCTTCTACTCTTTGGCATGGACTTAGAAGATTGATGATTTCTCTATACAATAGAGAAAAAATAAATGCGTATTTAATGGTGATTGCAACATTTCTTTTACTCTTACTACCTCTAATTATATTGCCCTTTTCAATTAGCATGGTCTTACAAAAAGAGAATATCACAGCTTATATGACCACCTTAAGTTTAGTTCTGTTATCTTTAACTATAACATCAATGTTATTGTTGATAGTAACAAGTACTTTAGAACTAAAATATTTAATACTTCAAAATCTCCTTTATTCATTAGGTTTTCCATTAGCATGCTCTTTTGTATTTATAGCATTTTTAACATCTATAATTAATTCTGGAAGTAAAAATACAGTTAATTGGAAAGATAGAATATATACTATTAAAGAAAATGGGAATACGAATTAAATAAGAAGGTTTTTAAAAAATGGTGTCAAAGGAATGACGATATAACTTTAACACCCAAATTTAATTAACGCTCAAGAGAGAAAGTATAAGTAACTAATTGTAAAATAGGTACAATAAAAAAAATTCAATATTTTTTGTTAAAAGTAAAGAGAAGTTGATTGACATTTTAAAATTGTTTCCCTGTCAGAATATTTTTTACATCTTATTATAACAACAAAGAATTTAGAATACTTTCTAATTAATTTGATTAGTCTTGAAAATATGCAAGATAAAATAAGTACAAAATGATTATTCAGAATAACAGTAATAATAATTTACTTACGATATTATTATTTGTTATATATTTAACCGGTAGATTGACAAAAATATCGGTGGAAGATAATTTTTTATAGAAAATTTATTATACACTTTATAATGTAATTATAGAATTTATGATGAAATTTATAATTAATTTATAAATTATGTTGTAGTAATTAATATAAATTTGGATCAAGAAAATGTAAAATCTTTTGGTAATTATATTAGAGGATTTGAAAGTGACTCACCTGAAAGTCTTGGAGAAAAAATAACAACATTTTTATCAGAAAATACAAACTTAGAATTGAGAGATATAAAGTATAGTTCATATGGCTTTCTTCATAATCTTAATAGAGAAACTACTTATAGTGCATTAGTGATCTGTATTAAGAAATAACTTTAATTTTATTTTTCAAGAATTCTGTAAGTGACTTGCATATTAGATGGAGTTATAAGATCCTATTAGTTTACAAATATATTTATAATCCGGAAAAAATACCTTATCAACATCATTTTTATTCTGAAAGAAATCTTACTCCAATTAAAATTTTCTATTAGCAAATTATTTTATATGCGAAATCCACCAATATACATAATGGATTTAAATTTCATTCCCCAAGTGAAATATGAATGAATTTTTTTATTCTCTAATTATATTCTAATTATAATTGTATTTAATTGTAAAAATTTAAGATTATAAGAATTAAATAATCACTGTTTTTACAAGTCAAATTCCGCGATCGTTCTATAAATTAGTTATTTTAATTTTTATATGTTATAATTAATTAATACTAATATGCAATCAAAAATGCATTCAGTAGTAATTATCTCTAGTCTTGTATTTGCTTTAATCACAGGAATACCTGGAGTATTTGAAAATGTATTAGCACAAGAAGATGAAGACACTGAACTAGGTGGAGACGCAGGAATGACCGAAAGTGATCTTGGAGGAAATGACACAGGAATGACAGTAAGTGATATAGAAAATGACACAGAAATAACTAACGGTCAAACTAATGAAGGTATCGACACCGATGGAGGGTAAAACTAAAAGTGTATTTTATTATCTCTTTTAAATGATTTTTACTGTTTATTTTATCTCATCAGTTTCATTTTTATCTGTTTATGTTCTTTTATTTTACCTCATTAGACCTTAAAGTAGATGAATCTATATCATAGAAATTTTAAAGCATTTTCAATCTATTAAGATCCCTTCAGATTTATTTATCAGGATATATAAAATGAATAAAAATATTTATTATAATAAATAAGATTATTGTAGTATGTATACCTTGGTGGTAAATCTTATATTATATCAAAAAGTTATTGATCTTGGAGTTATAGTAAAGATAATATAATTTAATAGTTAAAAAGTAGTAACTAAAGATGTATTGAAATAACAGGAGATGAGATAATTAAAATTATAATTGTACAAATTTGATTTTTTGCCTATCTTATTGATCAATTGTTATGGTCTACAATTGAAATAGTATAAGCAGATGGTAGTAGTGAACAAAGCGTAAATGATAATACATTTGCAAGTAATGAAAGAAATAATGGAAATTTACTATATTATTAGTAATATGGTTAAATTGAATATAGTTACTAAATACATTAGCTTGTCTACTCAAGTGAAAACGATATTATTGATATCATAAATAATGTTAAGGAAATACTACTAGAAAGTCAATTAAAAAATGGAATAATAACACTTTTTGTGGTTGGTTCTACCGCTGCAATTACCACAATTGAATGAGTCTGGACTAACTAAGGATTTTCCCAATATGTTAGAGAGAATTGCACCGATGGACATTGAATACGAACATGATAAAACCTGGCATGATGACAACGGTCATTCCCATAACAAAACTGTCACTTAAATAATTCCCATGACAAGTATTTGTTGCATATATCTATGGAATTAGAGGAGCAACAACAACAACAACAACAACAACAACAACAAATAGTT
>Ga0126311_10000455_pt1 | contig 19378 bp, 18 predicted proteins | sample Plot61_FD_92539 | JGI IMG/M metagenome (GOLD analysis project Ga0126311, IMG submission 92539) | Serpentine soil microbial communities from UC McLaughlin Reserve, CA, USA - Plot61 | ecosystem: Environmental > Terrestrial > Soil > Grasslands | place: USA: UC McLaughlin Reserve, Lake County... | reverse complement strand
TGCGGCATTGGGAGGTGGCTCACTTAGCGTAATATCCGGGTCTGTGACGGATTTCGAGTTTTTCTTTCTTCAGCTCCGGATTCGTGATCTCGATCGTGATCTTCCGGTACGAACCATCGCGCTTTTTGTTTGTGGATGAGTATGCGATGAGGTACTGCGTTCGCAGCTCCTGCTCGATCTCCGCAAATGCCGCGTTCAAATCAAACTTCTTGTCCGGAAAGAACGCGCGGCCGCCAGTGCGCTGCGCGAGATCACGCAACGCGCCACGATCCAATCCATCTCTTTCACTGCCAATCCCGATCGCGTAAATCACAGCCTCGGCCGCGAGCACACGACTGATCGCTTCCTTCTGACTCAAACGACCGGAGGTGTTCAGACCATCGCTCAACAGAATGATCGCCCGTCTCCTGAGACCGGGCGCGTTCGCCAAAACGTTTTTCGACGTGAGTGCCACTGCATCCCAAATCGCCGTTGTGCCCTCGTCAGGCGGCGCGGGGAGACCTGGCCCAGTCGGTATTCCACCCAACGGACGTCCCGCACCGAGATACGCGGGGACCCCCACTTCGATCCGCTGCAACACGCGATAGACGCTCAACAGATCGCGCGTCAACGGTTGTTCCAGATATGCGAGCCCGGTGAATGGAACCAGCGCGACCTGATCTTTGTTCGATTCGATCACTTTCTCGATGAACGTTCTCGCCGCGGCCTTCTCGTCAGGTAAAGTGGTTTCCTGCGAGATACTCACGTCGATCAAAAACGCGATCGCAAGCGGTCTGTCGGTCTCGCGTTGAAATGTGAAAAGCGTTTGCGGCACACCGTCTTCGAGCACGCGGACATCTTCAGCACGCAGCGATGTGATGAAGCGGCGCTGTTTGTCCATCGCGGTGAATGGTAGGTTTGTGACGTCAGTCTCGACGCGAATCACATCGTCCTGATCCGTTTGTGAGAACGACATCGGCGCGGAGAGGAGCAGCACTACAATCAGGAAGAAGGCTCGCATATTTTTGATTACTCTCGGGAAACAGCGGGGGCAAGCCCCTCTTCCTGACTTGTTCTATTCTCGTGTCTCAGTTCCATTGAAGGAAATCAAGCAACAGACATAGAACAAGTCAGGAAGAGGGGCTTGCCCCCGCTGTTTGCTCCTGTGGCGTTTCCGCCCTGAGGACGCGTGACTACGACGCGCTCTTGGCGGCGGTGTCTGGCTGTCCTGCTCCCTGCTTGTTCGGTTGTGGTGTGATGCGCAGGTATGGCTTCGGCGCTCTCCAGCCGCCCGGGAACTTCTCCTTCGCAGCCTCGTCCGACAACGACGGAACGATGATCACGTCGTCGCCATCCTTCCAGTTGACCGGTGTTGCGACGCTATACTTCGACGTCAACTGCAACGAATCGATCACGCGCAGGATCTCGTCGAAGTTGCGTCCAGTACTCGCCGGGTAAGTAATCATCAGCTTGACCTTCTTGTCTGGGCCGATGACGAAAACTGAACGGACGGTGAACACGTCGCTGATCTCCGGATGGATCATGTCGTAGAGTTCTGCAATTTTGTGATCCGGATCGGCAATCACAGGGAAGTTGAGCTCTGTTCCCTGGGTCTCCTTGATGTCTTCCGCCCAGCGTTTGTGTGAGTCGGTTGCGTCAACGCTGAGTCCAATTACTTTCACGCCGCGTTTTTCGAAGTCAGGCTTACAGCGCGCGACGTATCCGAGCTCGGTCGTGCAAACGGGAGTGAAATCCTTCGGGTGCGAGAACAAGACCGCCCAGCTATCGCCAATCCATTCGTGGAAGCGAATCGGGCCTTCAGTTGTATCTGCTGTGAAATCGGGTGCGATATCGCCAAGTCGTAGGGCCATTTGAATCTCCTTCTGATTCGGAAAAACCGATCCCGGTCAACAGACCGGGGAGTAGGGATGCGGATTAAAGTTGTCCAGGTGAGCCCCTTTTACAACTATTGGCCGCGCCAAGTCAAACCGCGGCAGACTCTCGTGATATTCTCCCGTTCAACATGAAACTTGCACTAAACGGCGCCACCACGATGAGGGCCGACCTCGCAACCGACTTGCAGGCAGCCAAGGCAGCGGGATTCGATTATCTGGAAATCTGGGCAGCCAAACTGCGCGCGTTTTTGAAGGAGCGATCAACCGGGGAGCTTAAGGATCTGTTCGCGGAATCGGGCCTGTCGCCTTTGAGTATCAACTCGATCGAGCACATCACTTTTCGCGACGCACCGGCGTACGAGTCGATCAAGCGAGAATGCGAAGAGTTGAGCAGCATTGCGGCGGCGATTGGCTGCCCGTGCATTGTCGTAGTTCCGGGACGGCTGCCGAACGGCGGCGCATCGCGTGCGAACGTGATCGAGGAGTCAGTCAGAGTTTTAACAGAGCTGTGCGACATCGCCGCAGCACACGACGTCACGCTCGGTTTTGAATTCCTCGGACAGACGGATTGCAGCGTTCCCACGCTCGATCTTGCTCACGAGATCGTGCGTGAAGTGAATCGCACAGACTTAGGCGTGGTGATCGACAGTTTTCACTTCTACGCCGGAAACTCAACGTTCGACATGATCGAGGCGCTCGATCCTGAGCTGATCCGGATCTTTCACATCAACGACGCGGAAGATCTGCCGCGTACCGAGTTGGAAGATCGTCACCGGCTGTTGCCCGGCCTGGGAATCCTGCCGTTGCGAGAGATGCTCTCGGCTTTCCGGAAGATTGGTTACGACAAAGTCGCCAGTGTTGAGATCTTCCGTCCTGAATACTGGGAACGAGACCCATTCGAGCTTGCGCGTGACGCGCGCGCGGCGACCGAGCGAGTAATCGCAGAGATTTAACGGGGCTGGACCGTAATTGTAGGGGCGGCCCTCCGTGGCCGCCCTTGTTAAGTTCCACGAAGGGGCGGCCACGGAGGGCCGCCCCTACAGTTCAACCCGAATAGGCAAAGATCGCGGAGGTTTAATGGCTAAGATCAGAATCGGCATCATGGGCGCGGGCTTTATCGCCGGAGTTCATGCGAGCGTGCTGGCAGGCGACGAACGCGTTCAACTCGCCGCAGTCTACGATGTGGTTCCGGCGTGCGCTGAACGACTCGCCGGCGCATACAATGCCACTGCCGTTGCCACAACGCTCGAGCTACTCGAACGGTCTGACGCAGTCTTCATCACGACACCAAACACGCAACACGTTTCCTTATCGATTGCTTCAATCGGGACAGGCAAACACGTCTTTTGCGAAAAGCCGCTCGCTACAAACGTCGCAGACGCCGAACGAGTGTTCAAGAAAGCGAGCGAGGCGCGAAGCGTTTTCCAGGTGGGCCACAATCGACGCTTCGCACCCGTTTACGCAACGCTGAAGCGAATGCTTTCCGGAACGCACGCGCCACACTCGGCGCATGTGAAGATGAACCGCGGCGAGCTACTCAAACCTGAATGGACCGGTGATCCGGAAGTCACGGGGGGCTTTCTTTATGAGACGCCGATTCACATGTTCGACATGATGCGGTTCCTGTTTGGTGAAGTTGAATCGTTGCACGCGGCCGGCTCGACTCATGAATACAAAGAGATGGACGACTTCTCAGTGCTGTTGAGGTTCGCGAATGGCATGCACGCTACGCTTGCGACTGCGGCGGATGCGAGCTGGTTGTTTCCGTTCGAGCGAATCGAAGTGTTCAGCCATCATGCGACGCTCGTGACGCGCGAGATGGAGAGTCTCACTTACAACACGGGCCTGGAAGGTAATTTTACGCAACAGACGATGCAGCAGTTGCCACGTGAGGAGAAGTGGGGTTACGTGCAGGAGGATCGTGCGTTCATCGATGCGATTGTTAACGGCTCCGAGCCGCTCGTGACGGCCCTTGATGGTCTGATGTCGGTTAGGCTCGTGGACGCGGTTTACGAATCCGTGCGCTCGAAAGCGCCAGTGTCTGTAAGTAGCCAATTGTAGGGGTTTGACGTTAATATCGAGTCGCCCGGCGTAGTCCCCTGCACGTTGTGATCTTCCCTTTGGCATCGTCATGTCTCAAGAGGCCTATTCGCGTCGAGAAGCTCCAGCCGAGCCAGCCGCTCGTCCCGTCGAACTGCACGCCGATCTCTATCGTGAAATCTTCGCGCACTCGAAAGAAGCGATCACCATCATCGATCCTGACGGTTACTACCTCCAACAGAACGGCGCACATTTCACACTCCTTGGCTACGCCGACGACGATCTCGAAGGCAACACTCCTGCTATCTACCTCGGCGAAGAGACGTTCCAGAAGATTCTTAGCGAGCTCGTCAGCAAAGGCGATTACTCGGGCGAGACTATTTGTCGCACCAAAAGTGGCGAAGAAAGAATGATCGAGCTTTCAGTATTCACGATGCGCAGTGGTCTTGGCGAGCCGCAGTGTTACGTCAGCATCAAGCGCGACGTCACCACGCGCAAGAAGACAGAAGCGAAGCTGGCCCAACTGCTCGTGCGTGAACGTGCAGCACGCGCTGATGCTGAAAAAGCGAACCGCTTGAAAGACGAGTTTCTCGCGACTCTTTCACACGAGCTGCGCACACCGCTGAATGCCGTGATCGGCTGGTCGCGGATCCTGAAAGCCGGTCGTCTCGACAATGAGAGCTCGGTTCACGCGATCGAAGTGATTGAAAGAAACGCGTGGGCGCAGAAGCAGATCATCGAAGACATTCTCGACGTGTCGCGCGTCATCACGGGAAAGCTTCAGCTTCACCTTGGACCAGTCGATCTGATCTCCGTCATCAATGCTGCGCTCGATGCAGTCAGACCGGCTCTTGAGGCGAAGGACATTCGTATCGAGACGGAGTTTCAGGAAGATCTCAAGGTGATGGCGGGCGACGTCGATCGTCTGCAACAAGTGGTGTGGAACCTGTTGTCGAACGCTTCGAAGTTTACTCCGGTCGGAGGAACTGTCGGCGTTCGTATCAGCCAGGATGAAACTTACGTGCAGATACAGGTGCGCGACACGGGACCAGGGATCGCGGCCGACTTTCTGCCGCATGTCTTCGAGCGCTTCCGTCAGGCAGATGGCTCGACGACGCGCACGCATGGCGGCCTGGGACTCGGGCTCGCGATCGTGCGGCATTTGGTAGAGCTGCATGGTGGAGTGATTGCGGCGGAAAATGAAAGTTCCGGCACAGGCGCGGTTTTCACAGTGCGACTGCCGCTGCCGAGTAGTGAGTTGAGCTTGGAGCGTGTGCCGGCGACGACGCGTGTCGATCAAAATGTAACGGAAGTTGATCTGGCAGACGTGCGGATACTGGTTGTTGAAGACGAGTTGGACGCGCTCGATCTGATTACGATTGACCTCAGAGCGCACGGTGCGAAAGTGCGTGGCGCTTCGTCGGCAGCGGAGGCGCTCGAGCTGCTGCGTTCGGAGCAATTCGATCTGATGATTAGCGACATCGGTATGGCGGACACCGACGGTTACAACCTGATCAAGCAGGTGCGCAGGCAGGAAGGTGAACATGGTGAGCACATTCCCGCGATCGCACTCACTGCTTACGCGCGCACACAGGATCGCATACGCGCGCTCAGCGCAGGCTACAACACGCACGTTGCGAAGCCGGTGGAGATCAAAGAGCTCGTGACGGTGGTCAAGTGCCTGATTGGGAAGATCGGTTAGGGACAGGCTGTCTTGTAAATCCTGTGAAAATCTTGTAATCCTGTCTAATGCGTTCGCGTTGCTTTTGGGCCAAGACGCCGTTATCAATCGCATACCACGACGAAGAGTGGGGCGTCCCTCTTCACGAGGACAACCGCCTGTTCGAGTTTCTGATACTCGAAGGAGCGCAGGCGGGTCTGAGTTGGGAAACGATTCTCCGCAAGCGCGACAACTACCGCGCCGCCTTCGATCGTTTCAATCCCAGGAAAGTGGCGAAGTACGACGAGCGGAAGATCGACGCGCTGCTAAACAACGACGGCATTATCCGCAATCGACTCAAGATCAATTCCGCCGTGACGAATGCGATGGCGTTTCTCGAAGTGCAACGTGAGTTTGGCAGTTTCGATGAATACGCGTGGCGGTTTGTAAACGGCAAGCCGCTGAAACGTAAGCCCGGCGAGGCGATCGCGGCGCGAACAGAGATCTCGGACGCGTTCAGCAAAGACCTCGGCAAACATGGATTCAAGTTTGTCGGGTCAACGATCTGTTATTCGTTCATGCAGGCTATTGGGATGGTTAACGATCACGATGCGGATTGTTTCCGGTATCGTCAGGTTTAAGATCTTCATCCACAGATTACACAGATTCCATGAAACATCTGCGCAATTTGTGGATCAACAGCTTTTGTTTGTGAGAAATTGTCCGTCTATCTTTTCGCCACTGGAGGTCCCTCAATTTTGCGACTTAAACTTCTGCCACTTGCTCTTTTCGCTGTTCTTTCACTAACGGGCGTTGCGATCGCGCAAAACTCCGCCGCTGCACTCGCCAGTCTTCCTGAAGCAGACGCGGTCATCTACGTAAGCCCGCAACGCATTCTCAACGAAGCCGCGCCACGCGTGGTGGCGCCCGCCGAGCTCACGAAGATGCGTAGCGCGTTCGCCGATCTGAAGAAATCAGTCGGTGTCGATCCGTCCGGTATCGAGTATCTCGTGTTAGCGGTACGTTTCAACAAGCCTGCGACCGATCTGAGTTTCGTCGCTCCGGACGTGATGGCGGTCGTAGGTGGTGACTTCAGCTCCGAGGCGCTCATGACGCTCGGACAACTCTACCTGCAAGACAAGGCGCGTGTTGAGAAGCACGGGTCGAAGTCGATCATGGTAATGAAGGTTGACGACATCGCGGCTCAGGCCGAGAAGACACCGTTGCTGAAGGCTTATGCTGAGGTTGGCATTGTCCCGCTCACGGCAAACTCTATCGCTATCGGAAACCTTCGTTACCTCAAGGCAGCCATCGATGCGAGTGAGGGCAATGGACGAATCAGTGCGGCGACGGTTGAATCGTTGTTGCGCGATCCGAATGCACTCGCCTCCGCTTCGGGTGCGCCGCTTGCAGCCTTTGCGAAGAGTTTCGGGTTAATGGGACTTGAAAACACGTCGCGCGCATCGCGTTGCGATACGCCTTTTGGCAACTTCTACAGCGCCGTTACAATGACGGGAACCAGCTTCAGCCTACGTGGTGCAATGAATGCCGACAATCCCGACACGGCAAAGATCATCAACAACTTGCTTTCGGGGTTAATGCAACAAGGCATCAACGCCATACCTGATAAACAAGCGCAGACCCTTTTGCAGAATCTGAAGATGTCGGCCCGAGACAACGAGATCGTTTGGGAAGCCGACATTCCGGACAAAACAGTGGCCGACTTCATTCGAACGACTCCCGGAACAAAGGAACCCGCGAAGTCTGCGCCCGCGCCCAAGCGGCCCGTGCGGAAGAAGCGCACGAGATAACAATCTAAGGAGAAACTCTAAGCGATGCGAAAATCAATTTTGCCACTCGTGGCGTTTTCATTATTGCTGGTAGTCGCAGTTATTTTTGTGACTTCAGTCGATATCGCCGTCACGTCGTCGGCGCAGAATGCAAACAGCTCGACGACTACAAACAAAAATCAGAACGACTCGCGAGGAATCTCTTCGGGTGCCGGCGGTAGCACGCAACAGGACTTCTCGAAGAACACGTGGGAGCTGCCTGAAGACGCCGACAAGACCAAGAACCCAACTACCGCGACGGCCGAGTCAATCGCAAAGGGTAAAGAGCTTTACCTCGAGCGAACGAAGGGCAACTGCGTGTTTTGTCACGGCGAGACTGGTGCGGGAAACGAAACAAACATGCCGCGGCTGCGTCGCAAACCCGCCGACCTCACGAACAAAGAGCGGATGACGGCGATGACGGATGGCGAGGTCTTCTGGAAGGTATCGAAAGGGATACAGGGGATCATGCCCGCGGGTGAGAAACGCTTGAGCGAGGAAGAACGCTGGCACGTGGTGAACTACGTGCGAACGCTCGCGAAAGATAAATAAGGATAAGCCGCAGATGAACGCGGATTAGCGCAGATCCGCGTTCATCTGTGGCTAAAAAAACTTCTCCGCATACGCTCGTACTTCCTTCAACGAACTCTCCGCCAGCACCCTGAACACTTTCACCTCGCAACCCGCTGGTATACGCGGCGCCATCAGCGAGTCGGTAATTACGAAGGTGGCTGAACGCAATCCCTTCTCCCAATTGCGTTCACGCGCGTCACGAAAACTCAGCGCGTCAGCATCGAGCCCTGCCGCCACCAGCATCGTCCTCGCCCAACGCAGGAACTCCGGCCAACGCGAGACGACCGCCACGAGCGCCTCGCGCGACGGTCTCGTTTGTCCTTGCATCCGCTCGACCACTGAAGCGGAGTGCAACACGAGCACATCTGTTTCCGGTTTGATGCGCTCCGCGAACTGGGCCAGGTGTCCGTAGAGAACCAACGGCACCGCACCTGTCATGGCGCCGTCGACCTCGGTTGGCCCGACGCCTCGCACCTTCGCCTTCGTCGCCGCGGTGATCTCGGCCACGAGGATCTCGCGCAGCTCAGGATCCGGTTCGAGTAAAACGAAATGATCGGGACGTTGCATAGACAACGACCGCTGTATCCCGGTGTGTATTTCCCCGAGTGAGTAACCTTCCTCACGTAAATTTCGGAAGAAACGTGTGATGAGTTGATCGAGCGCGAGCCCGTTTTCGATTGGCTCGTCATTTCGCGCAAGCACGTAAACGCCGCTCCCTTTGCGAAACTCCACCCAGCCGCGTCGCGCAAGCTCGCGATAAGCGGAGCTAACGGTATTGGCGTGTATGTCATAACGTCGCGCAAGCTCGCGCGTGCTCGGCAGGCGCTCGGCGATTTTGAGATCGTTGCTGACGATGCCGAGAACGATCTGCGTGACGATCTGTTCGCGGATCGGGACTTCGCTGTTCTTGGAGATCCAGAGGCGCATCGCTTTGGAGACCTTTGGAGACAGGATTAACAGGATTTTTCAGGATTAACAGGATAGCACGAGTTGCCTGAAGTCCAGTTTGTATTTATAAAAGATACATGCATTCGGCGTCATATTTAACATTGCTGGAAGACGGTCAGTTGGAAGCTCGCGTCGAGGCGCTCGAGCGGTTGCTGGAGCGCTGCACCGTCTGCCCGCGCGACTGCCTGAACAATCGTCTCAATAACGACATTGCCGCGTGTTATTCGGGCCGGCTGCCGATCGTTTCGTCTTACACGCCGCACTTTGGCGAGGAGCCGCCGCTCGTTGGTACCAACGGCGCCGGGAATGTTTTCTTCGGCAACTGTAATCTTCGTTGTGTTTACTGTCAGAACTACCAGATTTCACAAACGCACAAGCAGCAGCTCAAGAACGAGGTCACGCACGAGCGTCTGGCTGAGATGTTGCTCGAGTTGCAAGCGCGCGGCTGTCACAACGTCAACTTCGTTTCCCCGACACACTTCGCACCGCAGATGGCGCGGTCGATCCTGATCGCTGCGCGACAGGGATTGAATGTACCGGTAGTCTACAACACGAACGCGTACGATTCGGTTGCCGTGCTGAAATTGCTTGACGGCATTGTTGACGTTTACCTGCCCGATTTGAAATACGCTGACGACGAGTCGGGTTATCTCTATTCGAAGGTGAGTGGCTACAAAGAGTTCTCGCGCGCCGCGCTGCGTGAGATGTTCAGGCAGACCAGCGATGAGCTCGTGTTTGATGGAAAAGGTTTGCTCAGGCGCGGCCTGGTCGTGCGTCTGCTCGTGTTGCCGAACGACATTGGTAGTGTCAGTGAATCGATCGAATGGATCAGGGATGAGCTGAGCCCACGCGTAGCGATTTCGCTGATGGCCCAGTATTACCCGACGCACCAGGCGGAAACAAACAACCGCTACATTCTGCTGTCGCGACGGATCAGGGAAAGCGAATGGATGAAAGCGACCGCTGCGCTCGAAAAGTTAGGAATGACGGAAGGTTGGGAGCAGGAGTTTGATGGTGCGTCTTACTACTACCGTCCTGATTTCAACGATGCGGAGACGCCGTTTCATGATATTAGAGACTTTGAGTCGCCGATGAACGCGGATTAACTCTCGTACCTGACCGCCGGACTACCCGCCGGATAAAACACTCCTAACAACCGCAGCTCGCCCGTGCCTGTGTTCTCCACGCAGTGAACTTGTCCGCGCGGAAGATAGATACACGAACCTGGGCCGATCGGCGTGTTGGTCTCGCCGGCCCACATGCGTCCCTCGCCACGCAGAATGAAGAGAACTTCCTCGTACTCGTGAAAATGATCGGGCGCGCGGCCGGGTGGAATCGAGCCGACAAACTGTGTCACTTGCTCGCTGCCGATTTCATCGTCGACCAATACTCGATACCAGCGATCGGCAGTCGGTAAGGCTCGACGATCCGAGAGCTTCACGATTGGCGGCACAACACTGCCGGATTTCGTCACCTGAGTTATCAATTCTACGTCGCTTGTTTCCTCAGGACACTGCGAGCTCACGAATCGAACCACGTCGCCTCCGGAATTCTCCACGTGCAACGTCTGTCCTGGGCGAAGGTAAACACCGGTTTCTGGTCCAAGCTCGTACTCGTGGTTATCGATCACGACGATACAGTTACCTTTCAGCACGTAAAGCACTTCGTCACTCTCGCGATTGCTGAGTGAAGGCGAGGTGCCTGGTCCAAACTCGAGCAGGCGCAACGAAATCGCTTTCGCACCGCTCGCCCTTCCGATCTGGTTCCAGATCTTGAGTGAACCGGAGACACGCGGAACGCCTTCGTGCATCGTCGAGACCCGGCAACCTCCTTCCAAAACGACGGCCATCGACGAAGCTCCTAGCGTTTGCTTGTGTTCAGGTGATGCGTGGTGTGTTCAGTTATTGAGGACTGCGATCGCGACGCCGGCGCAAGCTCGTTCGTCAGATTCGCTCCGGCAGGCAGATTCGCTGCTGCGGGTGCCTCGTAAGGCAGGCGGTTCACGTTCGCACCCGAGTCGAGCACCTTTTGTGAGAGCGCATCGTAAGCGTCGCCGGGAAGTGTCTTGCGCGGCAAGGTGAAGAGTAAGCCGTTTACGATCGCTCCGAGTCCGACGAGGAAAGTTATGAGAGCCGGTGTGATGTACGGGAAAATTTCGGGGTTGTCGACCGCCATGACCAGGACAACGATCGAGGCGCCGAGACCAATCGCGGCAGTGATGATGCCCGAGCGGATGCGGCGTAAACGCTTTTCTTCAGGCGACTCCAGAAACTTCTCGAAGTGCGGCAACACGTCTTCCGCGACTCGTTCGAGATCCTTCGCGGAGCTCATCTGGCGGATCTTGTCGGCGACTGCCATGCCGATGTGTTCGCGCGCGGAGATCGCTGACTGCGTGACTGCGTCCGGGTTTTCGAGGGAATTGCGGACGATGCGGAGGTCTGTGCCGCAGGCACGACAGAACTGGCTCAGTTGTCGTTCTTCAGATCCGCAGGACGGGCAGTACATATCGGGGATTATACGGCAAGAGCCTCCGGAAGTTCCTGGCAATGAAGGTCGGTTTGACAGGCTTACAGGATTTGCAGGATTGATCTAATTATCACGTAAATTCTGTGCGTCCTGTAATCCTGTGAAGCTCACCTCAGCATCGAAGCCGGAGCCGTGTTAAGATTCGTCCACTTCTCCCAGAGGTAAGCCATGAAAAAACTGATTATCGTGACCCTGACCCTCGCGTTGTTTTGTTTTGCGGCGTCGCCGCTGATTGCTCAGGATCAGCCGGCCCAACCACCCTCGACCGAAGAGGTTGAAAAACAGAAAACCGAGCGCGAGAAGAACGCCTATCGCCTGCTGGATCAAGTCATTGACGAAGCGCAATCGCTGCGGCTCGTCGAGAATCGGGTGCGCATACAAATCAACGCGGCCGACATGCTCTGGGACCAGAATCAGGGTCGCGCGCGCTCGCTTTTTATGACCGCGGCGGAGGGCATCGCCGAGTTAGGGAGAACTCAGCCGACCAACAACAACCGACGCAACCAGGGCGCTGTGGATACCAATGGCTTTGTGTTCCAGGGATATGTTGGCCCGCCAAACATGCGCTCTTATCAGCTGCGCCAGGAATTGGTGCTGACAGCGGCTCGTCACGACGCGGCACTTGCTTACCAACTGCTCGCCACAACCAAGCCGCCGGCAAATACGCAGCCCACTGCCGACGCTCGTGGCCCACGTCCACAACTGACTTCTGACGAAAGTCTTGAACAAACACTACTCGGTCGTATCGCTTCGCTCGATCCAAAACTCGCGGCCCAGAACGCCGAGCAGATGATGGATAAGGGCCAGTTTCCGATGACTATTCCCGAAGTCATCAATCAACTGTATCGACAGGATGCTGACGCCGCTGAAAAACTCGCCGACAGGACGGTCAAGAAGATTCAGGCCGCAAACATTCTGACCCGAGCTGAAACTGGTGGACTCGTGCAGGCACTGCTCAGGGCTGGCCCACGCCCGGCCAGCGACGCCAAGGATTCGACGGCGAAAGAGCAGGTTCCGGCATGGACGGCAGTGCTCGGACAATCTGCTTACGTTGATCTTCTCTCGACCGTCGTTGACGCGGCATTGAAAGCCACACCTGCCACACAAAACAACCAGCGTGGCGGTGGTCCAGTCAATGTTCGGCGAGCTGGTCCAGGTGCAGGTCCACCTGCTCCACAACAACTGACCGACGCGCAGATCGAACAGACAAATGCACGCCGCTTACTGGCGGGGTTGCAGCAGACGCTGCCGATGATCGATCAGTACCTGCCCTCGAAAGCGCCACTCGTGCGACAGAAGATGTCGGAAGTAGGTTTGTCGAGCAACTCGGCGGTGAACTTTGCGCTAACGTTTAGTGCGCTCCAGGGTAACGCCACGGCCGACGCGCTCGTCCAGGCTGCGGCCACTGCGCCACAACAGATGCAACCGCGCATCTATCAGCAGGCCGCTTACAAGGCCCTCGAAGAAGGCGACACCGAGCGCGCGCGTCAAATCGCCAACGACCATTTGCAAAACAACGCCCGTGACGCGGTGATGCAGCGGATTGATTTTCGTGAGATGGCGAAGAAGGCCGAAGGCGCTCGCCTTGACGAGATTCGCCAGTCAGTGGCGCGACTCCAGAATGACAACGAGAAGATCGATCTGTTGATACAAGTCGCAGGCGATGTGCAAAAGAACAATCCGAAGCTCGCGATTCAGGTGTTGGAAGAAGCGAAACTGATCGTTACCAGACGGGCGACGAGTTATGAGCAGTTTGAGCAACAGCTAAAAGTGGCCCACGCGTTCGCGAGTGTAGATCCGTCGCGCAGCTTCGAGGTGTTGGATCCGGGCATTAGCCAGCTCAACGAGCTGCTGCAAGCAGCGTCGGTGTTGAGTGGTTTCGAGATCAACATGTTTCGCGACGGCGAGATGGCGATGCAAGGTGGAAATGGGTTGACTGCCACTCTGAATCGCTATGGCCAGGAAATCGCCGTACTCGCGAACAGTGATTTCGACCGTTCGGAAGTTCTGGCAGGGCGATTTCAGTTTACAGAGCCAAGAATCATGACGCGCCTCGCGATCGTGCAGGGATTGCTGGGAGTTAAACCGGTGTCTGGTGGGCAGAGAGTAATAACCGGAAACTTTGGTGAGAATATCGTGATTCGTCAGGAGTAGTGTGCTGGCGAAGTAAAGAAGAACAAGGGGTTTTAGTGCAACAGTTCAAAGATACGCCGGACATTCCGGCAACAACACCATACGATCCGGATCCGCTTCCCTTGCCTCCCGACTCCAATCCGCAACCGCAGGCTCCAGTTCGCGAGCCCGATCAGCCTCCACCAATCACAGACCCCTCTACGCCTGAGCCAACCAGACTGTAAAAGGGGAAGCATCGATTGCTGGAAATGTTACGTCCGTTCCTCCTTGTAAGTACGACTACGTGGGTATTGCGAGTCTTCTTGAGACTCGGCCTGCTTGGTCTGTTACTGATGAGTGCTCTCGACTCGTCGTTTCTTGTCCTTCCTTTCGGGAACGATCTGCTGTTGATCGCACTCGTGAGCTCAAACCGTAACAGTCTCTCGTGGATCGGTTACGTAATCGTTTCCGCAGTTGGATCGGTTGTCGGCGTGTTCTTCGTCGATCTCATAATGCGAAAAGCCGGTGAGACGGGATTGGAACGTTTTATCAGCCGGAAACGAATCGACAAGCTCAAAGCCAAACTGGAGAACAAAGCGGGCGTGACGGTCTTCGTCGCGACGTTGATACCACCGCCATTTCCCTTTACTCCCGTGGTGATGACTGCGTCTGCGTTGCAATCTCCACGTGGCGCGTTGCTGATCGCGGTCTTCCTCGGACGGCTCTTGCGATTTGGTATCGAAGCAGTTTTAGCACTTTATTTTGGACGACAAGTGATCGCGTTCATGAACTCAGACGTGGTCACCTACATCGTTTACGGGCTCATCGGGATCGCGGTCGTCTTGAGCACATTGTCTCTACTACGCTGGCTGAAACGTAAATAGCCACAAAACCGTAGAAACTGATGTAAAAAAGATTTTTATGCTTTTTGCGGCTTTTTATAGCTGATCTGGTTAGCAATTCAATTTTGCTGTGTGTAAAATCGCGACTCAAAAAAATTCCTCCTGAAGGGAGCCACGAGGCATGCCAGAAACACGGGGCATTCAAGCCACCGAGGACATAAAAGCAGAATGGTCCCTTGCGTACAAGCACTATCTCAGAGCGCCGGGGGACCGATTCGATAAGAAGAAAGATCGGACCCAACGAATAGATTACGTAGCCCAGGAAATGAAATTAACTCGCAAACAGGCCAAACGCCGTATCCGCAATTACGAAGCCTGGCAGCGAAATATCAAAAAGGGGCTCGTTACCCCCTAATTCCGAATTTTCACCTCCTGACTGGACCTCACCCAGTCGTTAGTCTTCACGCCTTAATCCTTACATCCGCGAAACCCGCGGCTCATGTTATATTGTGGTCCTTCCCCAACCAGTTTTTCGAATCATCTCCTGAGGAGGTTTACGGTGAGCTTCATTTGTCAGAGGCGCCAACTGTGGCTGGGTCTTTTCTTTCTTCTCAGTGTGGGACTTGCGCTTATGTCGTGTACTGATAATCCAAACGCACTTTCATCTCCCGGCTCCGCCAAAGACGAGGCCGAGAAGTTTCTTGCTAACGCCGAAAAGCGCCTGCTGGAGCTGAACATCAAAGCTGGTCGCGCAGATTGGGTTAAAAGCACTTTCATCACTGACGATACGGAGTTGCTCGCGGCCGAAGCAAACGAGAACTTGATCGCCGCGACGACCGAGCTGGCCGAGCAGTCGAGAAAGTATGAAAACGTCGATCTCTCGCCGGAAAGCAAACGCAAACTCAAACTGCTAAAACTTGCACTCACGCTCCCGGCGCCGAAAGATCCAGCGGAGCGCAGCGAGCTCACAAAACTCACGGCGTCGATGGAAGGTGAATATGGCAAAGGCAAGTATTGTCCTGACGGCGACAAGGGAAAATGTCTCAGCCTTCCTGACCTGGAAGAGATCATCAACACCAGCCGCGATCCGGAAGAGCTGAAGAAAGCGTGGATCGGCTGGCATCAGATCGCGATACCGATTCGCAAAGAGTACGTGCGGTTTGTCGAGTTGAGTAACAAGGGCGCAAAGGAGATGGGTTTCAAAGACACGGGCGCGATGTGGCGTTCGAAGTACGATATGGAGCCCGATGCCTTTGCGGCCGAGATGGAGCGTCTCTGGCAACAGGTCAAACCACTCTACGACTCGCTCTACACCTACACGCGTCGCAAACTGTCTGAAAAGTATGGCAAAGACGTCGTGGCGGAAGACAAGCCTATCCCGGCGCACCTGCTGGGAAACATGTGGGCACAGCAGTGGGGCAACATCTATCCGATACTCGCTCCCGCAAACGCCGATCGCGGTTACGATCTAACGCAAATACTCAAAGCGAGAAATACTGACGCGAAGCAGATGGTCCGCTACGGCGAGTCGTTCTTCACTTCACTCGGGTTCGATGCGTTACCGTCTACCTTCTGGGAGCGATCGTTGCTTCTTAAGCCTGCGGATCGCGAAGTTGTGTGTCACGCCAGTGCGTGGGACATCGACTACGAAAAAGATGTGCGGCTGAAGATGTGTATTCAGATCAACGAGGAAGACTTCTCTACCGTGCATCACGAGCTGGGCCACAACTATTACCAGATGGCTTATTCCCCCAAGCCGCTCCTGTTTCGCGAGAGCGCGAACGATGCGTTTCACGAAGCGATCGGTGACACGGTCGCGTTATCAGTCACACCGCCTTATCTGAAACAGCTCGGGTTGATTGATAAAGTGCCTGACCAGTCGGCGGACATCGGCTTCCTGCTGAATCGCGCGCTCGACAAAGTCGCGTTTCTTCCGTTTGGATACCTTGTGGACCAGTGGCGCTGGAAAGTGTTCTCGGGTGAAGTTGGACCAAACGATTACAACAAAGCCTGGTGGGAGTTGCGCGAGAAGTATCAGGGAATCGCACCGCCAGTGCCGCGCACTGAACAGGATTTCGATCCCGGTGCGAAGTATCACGTTCCTGCAAACACACCGTACGCACGATACTTTCTCGCACACATCCTGCAGTTTCAGTTTCATCGCGCGCTGTGTCGCGAAGCAGGGTTCACCGGACCGCTTTACCAGTGCTCGATCTACGGCAACAAGAAAGCCGGCGAGAAACTGAAAGCGATGCTCGCGATGGGTGCGAGTGAGCCGTGGCCCGCAGCGCTGAAGGCAATGACTGGCGAAGACAAGATGGACGCAACCGCGATCATCGACTACTTCGCACCGCTAAAGACGTGGCTCGACCAGCAGAACGGAAAACCAGCTACGGATTAGACCGGTGTTTATTCGTGGGTGGATACTCGCGTAATGCTGCGGTCGCGGAGCATGTAATGTGGCGTTTGCAATTCGCTAATGATCTCGGCGGTTTGAAACTTGCGCAGCACTTCCGGCGGCCATACGCGATGGCTTCGACCTTCGCGGACCGTCGCATTGTTAACGCGCATGAACTCGTCAGTTGAAGGCACCGAAGTCCTGGGTCTGACCAGTGAATACTTCGACGTGCGACGCTTGGCCAGTGGAAAATGTAACGAGAGGATTGAGTTTGTTTGGGCTAGTACTTTCATAGATTCCTTGTTGACTGTGATTAACGCCTGTCCAACCTAAAGGCAGTTCCAATCGGCTACGGTTTCCAGCTTTTTGTTTTTTCCAGCGGTAAAAGACGAGAGGGGCGCCAAGCGAATGGCGCCCCTCAAGTTCATTGTTTATTGTCAGTTAGCTGTTAGTTACGCGGCCAGCGATTGTCCCAACGACCTCTGCGGTTAGAGGCGTAGCGCTGGAACCCTTCCCTGTAGCCCTGTTCAAACGCATCGCGGAAGACCTGTTTGTACTGTCCCCTGTTTCCGTAGGACGAGTTGTAGCCTTCACTGGCGTTCCTCCAGTAGCGTGAACGCTGCGGGCTATAGCTCTGGCCCCGCTGTGCGTCAGCCGCACCGACGTTCATGCCGTAGCTGTAGCCCTGCTGGCGGGCCGCCTGATAGTTGTAGTTTCTATCGCGGTATCGATCGTCACGACGATCCCATCGGTCATCTCTGCGATCTCTGCGATCCCACTGTGCCTGAGCACTGGAACTGGCGACTGTTAGAATTCCGAACAGTAGGAAGAAAGCCAGTAAATATCCACCAATACTTTTACCCGAGTAAGCTAGTTTCATTGTACTCAACCTCCCTGCGTCCCGTTTGGCAAGTACCATGCCTTTTGAAAACATGGGAGTTTTAAGCGGATCCAGGAGAAAAAATGGGGAGATCTGACACGATATCGTGCGCTCGGCAGACGACTTCCGAACTCATCCACAGATTACACCGATTTTCTAACTGTTTGCGTAATCTGTGGATAAAGCTCGTCTAAGCTGGGCGTTGTAGATAGGATCTGAGCTCGGGTCGCGTTGCTTTGCGCATCAAGGCGGCCTTCGCTTTCCACTCCATTGCGCGACTCAGCTCAACAAGGAAGTGTGTTTCGCCGGATTCGAAGGACGCGATGGGTGCGCCGTCCTGGTAGAGAATACGGTTGCTGGTGTGCGCGGTGATGCGTGCGCCCGGGATGATGATGCCGACGAGGTTCAAAGGATCGGCAGCGCTCACCGATATCAGACTTTCCTGTGCACCCGCACGACGGATCGCACGCAACATCCCGATCGCTTCGGGCAAAGCAAACTGTTCACCCGAAATTCCTGCAACGAAACGTCCGCCGCGAATCTCACCACGCGCTTCGAGTCGATGATAGAAGCGCAGCAACACACGCCACGGCAGCGACATGCCTTCGCGTTCGAGCAGGCGTTTGAAAACTACGCCGTAGCGTTTGAGCAGTGACCACGCGACCTCTTCCGTCAGCGCCTGGTCGTTTGTGTTGGGCGGAGTGTTGTTGCGTTGCAGGATGGACCAGCGACCGGCGCTCGCCATTTCATAGACTGGCTGTCGATGTTTCCTGCGCGATGCCGCCTGCGTCTTGCGACTGCCGGGCGTCAGCAACGCACGCAGTCCTGCGAAACTGTCGGAAACGACCACACCGTTCGCCACGCGCTCAGCCAACGCTTCCTCAACCTGGCTGCGCAACAACCTCGTGTTCTCGACGATGTCAGTGAAGAACGAAGCGCCGCGTATATTTAGATAGTCGTAGACCATCTGCGTGGTGGTTGAAAACTCCGACGTGATCGTTGGCGCGGGCTGCGGGAAGACTGAGCTCCAGAGCGCGAAGTTCTTACGTCGCAGGAGCGCGATGGGTGTGTTGCGAACGGGTCCTCCGGAGCCACGTGATCGTTCGCCGTTGTCTGTCGCGGAGCGCGCGAGGGGAGTGAGCCGGGCCCACACGACTTCACCAGACAAACACAAAGCATCGAGCCATGCCGGATCGTATTCAACCATTCGCGCAGGCAGCAGCTCGCCTTCCCAAGCAGCGGCAGGCGCTTCGACACCTTCCAACTGCTCAATGATTGCCTTGAGACTTTCCGGCCCTTCCATCTGATGATCGGGCGCGACCTTCTGCCACGCGAGGAGAAAGCGTATGAAGTCGCTGCTGGCGACGGGCTCGATCTCCTGTCGCAGTCGATTCAATGTGTAACTGTGAATACGAGCAAGCAGACGACGCGCGCTCCACTCAGTCGCTGTCGTACCCGGCGTGAATTTACCGCGGATCACAAAGCCTTCTGCTTCCAGCTTCAGGAGAGCGGTTTCGATTTCCAACTTTGTCAAACCAGATGAGGCGACGAGTTGATCGATAGTGACTGGTCCGAGTCCTTCTAAACGCCCGCGAACGATCTCGACGAGCGCGTCTTCGACGGTCCACGGAGTGCGAGCGACACTATCCGGCGCTGAAATCGGAGGTTGCAATTCGGCGTTCGGATAGACAACTTG
>Ga0126311_10000453_pt1 | contig 19403 bp, 20 predicted proteins | sample Plot61_FD_92539 | JGI IMG/M metagenome (GOLD analysis project Ga0126311, IMG submission 92539) | Serpentine soil microbial communities from UC McLaughlin Reserve, CA, USA - Plot61 | ecosystem: Environmental > Terrestrial > Soil > Grasslands | place: USA: UC McLaughlin Reserve, Lake County... | reverse complement strand
CTTAAAGAATATCTTCAAATCATAGTGAGAAATTCTTACAGATTACATAAACTTGTTGAAGATATACTAGATGTTACAAAGATTGAAAGTCGAATCTTTAAACTAAATACAGAATTAGTTGAATTAAATGAGGTTATAGCAAACGTTGTCATAGATTTTGAGAATATTATAAAGAATAAAAAACATGATGATGATGGCAAGAATAAAAATAATGTTAAAATAATATATGAACCTAACAGGAATAAGATATTTGTTAATGCAGATAAAACTAGATTAACACAAGTCATCTCAAATATACTTGATAATGCTCTCAAATTTACTCAAGAGGGATTTATAATAATTACAACTAGAATAACTTACAAAGAAAAAGACAATGATGATAATAAAGTAATTGTGATAATAAAAGATAGCGGTATAGGGATTGATAATGAGATTTTACCAAGACTATTTACAAAATTTGCTACTAAATCAGATCAAGGTACTGGTCTTGGTCTCTTTATAGTTAAGAAGATTATAGAAGCTCATGGTGGTAAGATATGGGCAGAAAATAATTCTAATGGAATAGGATCTACTTTTTATTTTACGCTTCCTATAGTTAAAACTAGTGAGATAGTAATAAATAGTAAGTAACATAATAATAAGAATGACTAAAGATCTATTTTATACTACATCTTCATTAGCAACTAGAGTCAAATTAGTAACCATTTTATAAATTGGAAATTATATAATTCTATAATAAAGCCAAATATTATTAGCAATTATATTATAAAAATCCTCTATGCATTCCAAATAAGAAATCCATCTTTTTGAGTTATTGTATCTATAGATTTCGATAAAAACTTATTTCTAATAAGTGTATTTCCATCTCCAACTATTACTGTTTTTCTCTTACTTCTTGAAAATGCAACACATGATCTCGGAATATTAACAAAACCTATTGCTTCTTTGTAATTCTGTTTATTGTTAGATCGAACCATTGATATTATTGTAACTTCTGCTTCTTGACCTTGAAATTCATCAATTGTTCCAATTCTTATTCCCTTTTGTAGATAAAAATTGCATAGTCTTTCTTGTTGTTTATAGGGAGTTGTAACAATAATATCTTTAATTCCCATACTAAGACATCCATCAACAATCTCTTTGATAATTGCAACTTCGCCTTTGTTTGTAAAATGCTTTTCTTCTTTATAAACACCATTAGTATCAACAAATACAACATTTTTCTCATGTTTTAATATTCTACATAAATTATTATTTATACCACCATAACTTTTCTTTGCAATGTCTGCAGTAGATATATCCACAACTGAAAAATCTGCTTCAAGTTTGAAATCATAATAAGGATTAATCAAATCTAAAATGTCTTTGTTAAACCTATATTCTCTTTTAAGTAACGTAGTTGGGAAATGGCCTAAGATACGATTAAATAAACTTTCTGCAATATAATCATGGGATACGGGAGGCAATTGCTTATCATCCCCAATGACAATAATTTTGGCATTATTATCCCTTAATGAGGAAAATAACATTCCCATTCTATCAAGACCAACTAGCCCTGCCTCATCCACTATAACTGCGCCAACTTCAACTATATTACCAAGATCTTTAGCACTATAATCAGTAGTTAATATTATTCTAGCATTCTGGAAAAAATCTTTGGCTATGGAAATCTTATTATAGAAATTATTATATCCATTAGAATAACACGAACTACAATAGTCCTCTACTATATTGTCAAATGTAAACTTGGCAAGGTGATGATATGTTCTATTTAGATTTGCAACGTTACCATATCTAATAACAAATCCATTAGGTAATTTGATTTTCATACGTTGTAGAAGGGAGTCTATTTTCGATAAAATGCTATCAATCATTACATTAGTCGGTGCAGTAACTAGAATAGGAAAATAATCATCTTTTAAAAGATCAAAACAACAATGTGAAATAACCGTAGATTTTCCAGTACCAGGTGGCCCAGTAACTGGAACTGTTTTTTCAGAGTTTATTCTATATCTTGCTGTCTTTTGCTCCAAATTTTCAATTTCATCAAAGGATGGAAAAGATAGGTCAGTATTCATTTTACTTGTGCTGCTCCATTGATCTCAAGTAATTACCTTCATACTCACATCTGCATTATCTCTTCCTTGAACAACATTATTTTTATTTAATACTATATCATCAGCATAGGAGGAGCATCTAAAGAAGCTATCAAGAAATTTCATTGATGTTAAACCACTGCTAAAGTTAAATCTATCAATAGTAAGAGATGCTTTATCCCTATTGTCATACAGAAGATAATACAGATCATCCCTGTAAAATTCAAGAGAAATTGATTTTCTATCAATATCAATTTCTCTTATAACTGCATTAGGATTACTTCCCAAATTTGGATTGCCATCAGAAATAGTAACATGTTCGCCTATACTAAAATCTAAAAATTTGTCAAAAGAGTCATCACCTACTAATATAATTGTTCGTTTATCTAAATCGATGGATGAAGTATCAATATATAAATTTGTAATAGCAGATCCTTCTCTTTGTCTTTGCTCGGGAGATTGTAAAACTACATATACTTTCCATCTATCATCAAGAGAAACTTCTTCTCTTATTTTTTTCGAAAGACGAAATTCTATATTTCTTTTTATTCTCTCGTTTTCTGATAACACATTATTGCTAACAAATGCCCAATTTAAGCATCCATCTCGTAATGGGCATTTAGGACAAAAGCCAGTTATTTGTGGAGAAATCTTTGATTTCCAAATTTGTACATATTTGTCTATTATTTTGAACACTTTTGCAAAATCGAACTTTTTCCTATTACCATCTTTATCTGCAAATTGCCATGTATATTTAGGTGGTTCTTTAAGATTTAATGTTCTCATAAGTAAAAGAGCCTCAGCATCAGCCTGAAGATTCCAAACAGCAGTTCTTGGTTGATAATTGCCTGTTTTTATTTGTACTATTTCTACTGATTCTTTTTCTAAATTAACTAAATCATCTGCAGATACATAAGTATTCAAATATTGATTTTGGTTATAGTGAGTAAGTCTCTCTTCTCTTTCCTTTTTTGTAAATTTAATTTTAAGTAAATCAAGTCGTCCTTCTAGTGGAATTTTGGTATTACGAATGGTAAATTCGGGTCTAAACAGAATTTTTTTATTTTCTTCTTCTTCTGCAAAAATCTGATCGACTATTCGATCAGCTCTTATTTCTAAATCATCTAATATAGAAGGCAAAGGATTTTCTATATTTGAAATCATAAAGTGCTTCCAATTGATTTTTATATCTCTTTTAGCATTGTGAATAAAAATTTCTTTAGCTTTAGATCTTTTGGTTACAAAATGGGAAGATGTTATATTATTACTATTATTTTTTATAGATTGCGTAATTTCCATCAGAGATTTTAATATGATTCTATGAATTGCATTACCTATTACTCCCTCGGCAGTAAAATTATCAGATTCCATTCCAAAGAAAGAAATATTATAAGTAGCACGTTCACAGAAAGCCATATTAGATATAGCGCTTATTCTAGGAATTACTACTGGATTTATTTGTCTTATAATATCTTTGGAAGTTAAAGTATAACCATTGCCAATACCATTATGATTGTTATCTACTCTAGAGGAGATATTTGTATTTGAAGAATTAAAAACAAAAGCAATAGTGTTGGAATTAACATTCCTCATATTGTTATTGGCCATATTCATATTCGCACTACTATTAGAATGGGCATTGAAATCGTTATTTATCAAACATCCATTACTCCCTGAGAAGGATTTTCATTATTGTTAATTTTTAGTGAATTATCATAAATTGAAATCTCTGAATCTCTGAGAGAATAGGTATCTATTGGAAAGAAATCTTCAAGTTTTGAATAAGATGGTTTTGGTTTTTTATCCTTATTTAGTTGTTTTATTATGCTGATAGTTTCTTCAATAAACCATTTTACTACGATAAAGTTTTCATAATTGATATTTGCTTTGCAGTTAATAATTCCCTGTTCATTTATGGTAATCTTTGGTACAGGTTTTCGGAGTCTCATTCCTGTAATGCCAATTGACGGTTTTAATGTTATATTCTCTATATGGTCACCATTAATAATACGATTCTTTATTTCCTCATTAACTTCTTCTAACCTTAAATCATATTTCCCTCTTCCGGAATAATTAGCTGAAATTGTCTTTCCTCCTATTTTCATAGATGTTATCTGGCTTTGATTTGTTGGCCAATAGTCGTAGAGAGAGATAAGTAATTGTTGCATAATATTAGCTGATTCATTATAGATAAAGTCACAAATTTTGTAATTTTTCTTAAATCCTATTGCTTTTAAATAATTGGAAAGAAAGTCATTAGCCTCATCTATAGATTTGACTTTACAAACTAAAATTATGTTACTATTTGCAAAGGTATTTGCATCAATAATATATTTTAACTTTTGAGATTTTATGGCTGTAGTCTGTTGAGTTACTTGACCTATTTTTCCTTTATCAGTTACATTCTGACTTGTAATTTCGTCAAGAATTTCATAATAAGGAATTGCCACAACTTTAAGATTTAAAATAGAAGGAATTGTATAGCCTGACTGATAATTATTAGGTTCAAAATGAAATGGTTCTTGTAAAAGACAATCTGTAAAGATCCTAAATGCATAATTAAAATTAGAATTATCATAATTATATGTTTCCTCTTTATGTATAGGTTTAACGAATCTAGAATTAGTGGATGGATAAATATTATTGATTCTAAATGGAAAAATAGAAGAAAATTCGACTTCATTTCCTTGGTTATTAGAGGATTGCATTCTTATACATCTCCAATGCTTGAATCAATATTTACCATTTCCTTCGCATCCGATTCATTATTTCTCTCTATTTCTACTGAACCTAAATCTATTAGTTCTAATGCACATCTGATAGGTTTTTGTATAGTATAATAAACTCGCAGTCCGATACGGTCTTGCTTGATTATATTCTCATTAATCAAATCTTTAAAATGATAAGCAAGAGTAGATCTTGCCATATTTGAGAATTGAGAAATGATCTTTTTTCGCTCTACTCTTTCCCCATCAATATAATACTGTCTTAGAATTTCAACTAGAATCTTATATTTAGTACCATCTAAATTCAAGTTTCGATCTACGATTTTTTTGGCTAAAGTGAATCCTTCAATATATGCCACTCTTTCAATAATTTTTTTTTCTATTTTGTTAATATTGGTTTGATATGCCATCTTTAAGCATGATAGAATAAAGAAACTTGTTAATCCAGGTAATCCAAGAGAATAATTAACTATTTGGTTTAAAGAATAATCATCAAACAAAGTTAATTGTTTGGTATTTGATTTTAATGTGTTTCTGATAGATTCTAGAATAATTTTTATTATTTCTTCTTCTTCCCTTATACCAAGCCAAAAAACATCCTCAAATATTTTTTTTAGTCTTTCATTGGTTATTATATTAGAATATGTTAAATTAGTAATACAGTAGATAAAAGTCGGAATCTTAAATCCATCGAATCTTATTGCATTGCAATATTGTATTGCATTTGAAATGAATGAATCTGCATCATCAACAAGAATTATTCTACTATTTTGGAAATCAACCTCTTTTATCCATTGTTGAAAATTATCAATTCTATCGGAATTGTCGTCATTTCCCTCTTCTTCTCTTGAAAATCCTGACCACCTATCCGATGCGTTAACATATAAAGAAAAATTTTGATTAAAGCCTTTATTTAAGAAATTTTCAAGTATTTTTAAGATTGTTGTTCTACCAGAGGATTCTGGACCTACTAAGATAAGATGTCTTTCATTTTTATGGCAAGCGCCTATTCTTTCAGCTAATTTAGTTATTATGACTCTAGTACTTTTAACTATTTGTTTTTGATTATTTATTAAGATACTAGGATCAAAAGGATTACCAATAAAATCGAAAAAGTCGAAAAAATTTGATTGCGATTGTCCTCTTATTATGCCTCGATTAAAAGCTTCTTTAACCGATAAATGCAAATTTTCTTCGTTCTCAATTGGTTTAGACAATTCGATTTTTTCGACTCTATTGACTTTATAGGAATAGATTAGTATAAAGTTTTCTACAAAAATGATTTATTTATTTACAGTATTTAGTATTTATAAAATAATCAAAGATATACATAAGCGAGATAGTAAGAATGATAATGAGCTATGTAATTAGAACAATATGTTAAAAATTTCTAATAAATCTCTATGTAATGGAAATCCTGCTCCTCCGAAATTATCAAGTACAATTAAAGTAACCCAGCTAACAGGCGATATCGACCGAGAGACTGGTAAAGAGACTCTAAATCAAACAGGTAAGCATTTTGGAATATATGGAACAGATTTAGGAGTATCTTTTATTCATAACGGACGAATTTACTTTTTGTTTGGTGATACTAATAGACGAGATCCAGATACAGGACTTCCAGCATCAGCTTTTCCTGGTGAAGACTTTAATGAAGAACTTACCGATTTGGATGCTATAGCTTATACAACTAGTGATCGAGCATATAATGGAATAACTCTTACTTTTAACTCAGATTATCCTCATGTAGATGACATTGTTCAATTAACTGGAGAACATCCCATAGATGGAATAAGCCTAAATAAAGAGATGTTTGTATTTTTTACTACTGATCTACAACCTGATGGTCTAGTACCTACTCGAACAGTACTGGCAAAATCTAATGATGATGGAATATCTTTTGGAAAATCACTTTATACATTCTCTACTAGTAAATTTATTCATATTTCTTGTGAAATTATAAATAATGAAAAAATAGATGGACTTCCTATTAATAGAGGCAAAGGATTATTGATTTGGGGAAGTAGTGTACACCGTAAAAGCGATATATTTTTAGCACATATACCTTTAAATGAAATTACAAATAAATCCTCAATCCGCTACTTTGCAGGTTTTGCGTCATCTGATTCAAAAAAAGCTTTATGGAAAACTAAAGAAGAAGAAGCGAAACCATTATTTAAAGCAGAATGTATAGGTGAATTATCAGTTAGATGGAATTATTATCTTAATAAATGGATTATGCTTTATAATTGCGAGCTTTGTAACACAATAGGAGTTTTAATTCGCTTAGCAGATAATCCATGGGGCCCTTGGTCGTCCCCGAAGATAATCTTTGATCCAAAAGATGGATATGGTAAATTTATTCATAGTCCAGGAAACGATAACATTTACGATAAAGGTCGTAATAGATCTTCTGATTGGGGAGCAGTATATGGACCATACCAGATAACTCCTTATTCTACGGGCATAAAATATCGTTATACTAAAATATACTTTACTCTGTCTACTTGGAATCCATATCAAGTAATACAAATGTCAGCAATAATTATTAGTGATGAAGAAGAGAAAAATCCTAACCTTTATGCCAATAATATAAATGATAGAAATGATCGAAAATATGCCCATATTTCTGTTGTATTAGCACATTTAGCCAAAACAAATAATATTTTCTTTGAAAATTATATACAAAATAGTATATATATTTCAGATCATATTGAATGGTCACAATTTCATTCTCATCTTGAATTACGAACGAAACTCAAAAGTAAATTTTTACAATTAATTAGTAACATTAAATCTGATAATAATAAAGCTGATATATATGTTACTGTTTTAATTGAACTCTTTAAATTAACATATAATTACAACAGATTTGCTAATATTCCTAATTATACAATATATAAAAAATGGGCTATTAATGCCATACAGAAAGGACATTCATATCTAATTATCGAGCAATTAAATCAGATAATAGAAGAGAAAGATTTTCTTCCAGATAAAGATTATTTATGCTATGCCTCTGGACCTGATGATTCTAATGATCACAAATATGGAAGAATTAGTCTTCTTGAATCCAAAATAGGAAATGATGGAAATATCTTATGGGACCTCCCAACTCAAGGCTTACTAGATAATAATTTTCATATTGCATGGGCAAAATTTCATTCAGTAGATGAGATGAGAGAAGAGATTTTGAACAAATTTCATCAAATAATAAATAAACTCCAATGTGTAGAATATATAGCCAACGTATTTGTGCAAATAATTAATGTAATAATAGAACTTACATCTCATAACGACGATAAGCTGATTGATTACTCACGTCTATATGAATGGGCATTATTAAATTTGAAACAAAACAAGCCAGAATTGCTGGTTACAATGATTTCCAGATATATTAAAAACGAGAATTTTCTCTCTTCCACTCCAACAAATTAATAGCCTCGTAAATATTACAGAAAATATACCAACTACAAAAAGAAATATGATTAATTACTAAAATGAAAATAAAATATAAGTAATCTTAATTGATATTATAAAAATAACAAATAGATATAATAAAACACTTTTTATAATTATAAAAATTTTGTTTTTCTAATTTATTATTTATATAGTTATTAGAAAATACTAAAATGATGAAAAATTTTTAATTGATATATAATGATTGACATATTTTTATGACAATTCAATTATAACAGGACTAATCTCTTGATATACAATATAATAAATGTAATAGAAAAATTTCTTACATCTTTGTTAATGCAGAGTCAGGAAAGCAGTCATAAACTAATGTTTTCAATCTCCTGAAAGATTTAGATCCCGTAACAAGTATCTTTTTTTATTAAAGGCTATTAAGACAATAAAGAATAGACATGCTTTATAAAAACTTCTTTTGGAACCTCTTTTGAAACATAACACTCCTCTCCTAATTCTGGATGTATTTCTGCTAATACCTTGTAATTATTTATCATAATGCCTATACAATAATTATAATTTTCAGATTAAGAAACATTAATTGCCCTGAATTCTAGAAATTCCATTGAATCAGATAGAAATTCAGTTAAAGATGATACATATCAGAGGACATTGAGAAGTTACTAGTTACAGTAAAACAATGATAATATAATTAAAGACCAATTAAAAATTGGAAGAAATTACATAAAAAGACTATAAGGCTGTAGTCAATTTTAGACAATCTAAAATATCCTTATTTTCTTCTATTTCAATACTATAACTACCATTAAACGAATTCTATTTTATGCTCTTGGTGGTAGAAAATAGTTTGATAGATGTGAGCCATGATGGTGTACTATTAACCATTTTTTTTGGTTGCTATTATATTCAAATATATTAGTTGCAACTACACCTGATTGTATTTTCATTTCATTTAGAATCATTTCTATGTTCTCTAAACATGTTATTACGGCAATAACCTCCTGATATATTCTGGTCTTTGAGTTAGTAATTGTAAATTTAATATTTTCGGTATTAGCAAATATTGTTAGCCAACTTTCACGAATTGCTATCCAGCCAACAAACATCTCCCAACCTGGGTGTATACATATACAATCATCTTTATGACTCCATACACTTTCCATCATAGTGATTGATAGATTCTCAAATGCCTCATAGAATTTGGCATTGGCATTTTCTATATCTTTTAGCATACTATTGACTAATTACTTTTCAACTACAATATTAATATTAAAAAACAAAGTATTGTAAAAATAAAACGAGAAGGTTATTATATCAATAAATTTCAAAAATACGGCCTATATCATCCATATAATATTTTAATACTTCACGTAATTATCTTGTTAGTGTGCATCTACATATATTACAAAATTTAGAATTTTCAGATAAGTATTCTTGCATTTAAGATAAGTAAGATTGTCATTGTTTTCCCTTCTTCGTCTTAAGTCAGTGTAAAGTGTATTTATAGACGAAATCAGAATAAAAGATTCATCTTTATTTAATAATTCGAGTTTGCTAATTTTTTCATTTATAACTTTTTAGATTCTTCTTCTATGTTTATTTCAGATTTAAGTCTAGATTTATGAAATTTGCATCAAATGTAGAAATTAATACTCCTAAAATACCAACTCTAACAATTATTAAAATAATGACTATAATTTTCCTTCAACAGTAACAGGATATATATCTCCGTATCCTATGGTAGTAACAGTCACTATTGCCCACCAAAAAGCATCTCCTAAATTTGTTACCTCGATACCAGGAGATTTCTCTTCAACTAAATAAAATCTTAATGCACCACTACTTATAGCCATAACTGAAACTAGAATAATGTAGAGTAGCCAAGTATTTGTACAGGTAGAATAAGACAAACCTCTTGAGTAATGATAAATAACTCTGAAAAGAAGAATGAGCCTTAATAATCTAAAAGATATATTAAGATAAGTGTAATCTTCAAAAAATATAAAAAATCAGTAAAAAGTGCTGGAATTTCATATAAATGTTTTAGAATAAAAGTACGTTTGTTTTCTTTTGATTCGTTCAATCTCAGATAAAAATCTGTAATTAAAATAGCAGTCACAATCAAATCAAATAAATATATTATAATTTCAATGAATAAGAAGTATTATAGACAATTTGAAAGGTAATAATTACAACTGATACAGCAATAAGAACCGCAACTAAGAGTTCTCTTTTTTTATTCATATAAGAATTTTTTATTTATCATTTATTTTAGTATTTATAATTACTATCATTTTGTAAATTTTTTAATAACTAATTTATTATATAATTGTCTAATGATTAGCTTTATTATCTTATTTCTACTGAAAAATTTGTGTAGAAACGGGCGACTATTCTTACCATTTCGTTACTTTAACTACAACCTTTATGTAGGAGTTAGACATTTCAAAGTATCTTGAGTAAATGATATTCTCAAGTATTAATATAATATATCGTAGTTTTAGAAATCATTTTGGAACAATTTCATTTTTATGAATCTTTCAAATAATTAATTATAAATATAATATTCTGATCTTTTATTTTGAGTTTGTTACATTTAATTTTTCTTATTAGATTCTCCTTTGAGATTTATAATTTTTTAATAGATGAAAAAGAAATACTATAGACAAACTAAATATTGCATTTAGGTATTATATACATAAAAGGAAAAAAGTTAAACATGACAATAATAATAAGCAAAAATGAAGAATTTACGACGCTATTACAAAATAAACTTAAGGAAAGATATGAACAGAGAAGGAGATTAGATAATAAGGTTCATGTATCAGATATTATTCCTACTACATGCATAAGAAAGCAATATTATGCTCGTAAAATTCCTGAATTAGATACTATAACAAATGAAACTGTACAGCATTTTGTAAGAGGAGAGGCAAGTGAATTTGTTATTACTAGTCTTGCAGATCTTGGAGTATCACAATCAGAATTAGAAATGGATGGATTGATTGGACGTCCTGATATAATGAATTCCAATATTATTGTTGAATTAAAGGATACAATGAGCAATAACAGATTAAATGTTACCGATGATAAATTTAAATCATATTTAAGGCAATTATTATATTATCTAGTAATAACAGGAATAGAAAAAGGAATTATTTCTATCAAATACAATATGAAAGAATTAAAATGGATTAAAAGTGACTCTCGAGGAGATTATTTTTTTAGGCCTTTTAATTCAAAATCTGCCGAAATAGAAAGCTGGGAAATATATCTACCATCTAATGATGTTACAAGAGAGATATTAAAAAATGAAATGATTAGAAGAAAGAATCTTTTTCTCAAAGCCTTAGGGAATGAAGATGTTTCAATATTACCAAGACTTTCAGAAAAAATAAGAAACCGAAAATGTCCTTGGTGTAAATTTTATGACATTTGTATGGATAATAAGAATGACGAAACTGAAGAGGCTAAAGAAATGGCAGCTGAAATAGACATTTTAGATATACCAGGTGTTATAGAGTTAAAGATTAATCATAATACCATTTAATTAACTACATTCAAAAATTCATTGGGACGTTACAGGCCAAATAGATAAAAGAGGGTTTGCATTATCAGAGGTTTTTCTAAATAATCTAGAAAAATGTACAACCATCACGATACGTAGTAAAACAGTTAATTAATAGAATACAATTAACTGAAAATGTATAATAATAACAATATTATAGGAATCATCTAAGAAATTAGAGTAAAATTTTATAAATTATTTCAAAAATTAATTAAGTTGATATTTAATAGTTTGAAATTATTTTATTGTTAAACTTCCTGCCATGTATGGATGAACCATACAATAGTACGGATACGTTCCGGCATCAATGTTTGTAGTCTCTAATACTGTTGATCCTCCTCCCATAATTATACTTGTATCAAAGATCTTGGCAGAATTTGGATCTGTTGAACTTTCACCATTTGTAACTGTATGAGGCATTGTATCAGCATTCTTAACTGATATTGTATCACCTTTTTTGACTGTAAGTTCATCTGGGTCATAGTCTGGATTACCTTGTACTGAAGAACCTTCAAGAATTGTCAATGTAACATCCACTGTTCCTCCTGTTGCTTGCGGTTGTTGTCCCTGTTGAATTGATCCAGAAGTAGTAGTATTACCTGATGATTCAGATGCAGTACTAGTATTACTTGTGGTTGTTGATTGTGTTGTCATTTCTTCTTGGCCATTGGAAGTTTTCATTTTATTTGATTTCATTACCTCACGAAGCGATGGAGGAATTTCACCAGCTGCTCCAGTCTCTTCTTCTAAAGGAGGTAGTTTATATTTTTCACGAAGTGTTTCTTGTTGATATGTTAAAACATCACGAGAAAAGGTAGGACCAATGTATCCGAAAGCTGACCATAATATATAAACAATAATAAGAGATATGGCCATAATTCCTAATGGAAATCCATAATCTTGGATCTTTTTAAATTTATTACCTGATTTTTCTGGTAATCCCTTTTCGCTATTACTCACTTGTTAAAATAAATTATAAGGCTCATATTAAGATTATTTGCATAATCATAAATAAAATTATGATAAATTAGAAGTTATTTTAATTACCAAAAAATAAATTATTTTTTCTTCATTATCTTATCTATTCCTTCTGAAATAAACTCTCATGTTTCCGTACTAAATAGATACTTTGGAGTTTTTTAAGATGGAACTTAAATCAAGAGGAATAGAAACAAGAAGACATGATACATCTCAATTTATAGCACAGTGTCAAAAGGAAGTTTTTAAAATAATGTATAATGCAGATTCTATTCAAGATATTAAACAAAATAAATTATATTTGATTACCAAAAAATTGATGCTTTTCTTTCTTTATTAAAAGAACGTAAGGTATTACATGAAGATCTTATTTTTACTGAGATCCTATCAAAAAACTATAATCAATACAATGACAGAAATACATTAGAGAATAATGCTTTAAAACAACTTGAATTAAATGGTGAATATCTAAAAGCTGGTCAAATTTACAATATATTATAACAGATTACGATGGATCTTTATTAAAAAGTGCAGTTCCTATTCAATTAGTAGATTATAGAACTAATTATGACAGAAAAAGATATTCTAAATTAATAATTGATACTTGTAATACTATATTAAAACCATTTGGGATTCTATTGGATCAAAATCAATCATTATACAAATCAGAAATTATTATTATTTGACTTAATCAAAATTATAAATGGCTTCTTTTAACTTTATTATTTCTAAAAATAGCAAATACATTATTATATAGATTTTACTAAATATATAAGATTTTTATTTTAAAAGAGAGAGGCTTTTCATATATTAGCGTAGAGATAGTTTAGTTAGTTAGACTAATATTCTTATAATATTATAACTATTTTATGAATAACATAAACTACAAAGAGTTTAACAATGTTGTATTTTCACAAGATAAAAGCTTAGTATTATTTTATGCAGATTGGTGTCCTCATTGTATGAACTTTATGCCAATTTTTGAATCAAAAGAAGATCAAGATAATCAAAATTATACATTTTATAGAGTAAAAATAAATGATGATGAAAATCCTTTGTGGGATAAATTTAATATAGATGCTATTCCTACCTTAATAGCATTTGAAAAAGACAAGATAGTCTCACGGAGGAATGCGAAAATGGGTATTGGATTGTCTAAATCTGACATTGATTCACTACTCTTAGAATTAAAATGGAATTAATCATTTGTTATATTAGTATTTGTTGTTTCTATGTCACTTCCAGTCTATTGACAAGAATTAACAAACAGTATAAGATTAACTAAAGGCGACTGCGTAATAAATAAAAGAAATGGCGTCATATGTTGCAAATAATTCTATGGGTATAATAAGTACAACTAGGCAAAAAATATTATTACTCTTTTAGATGACATAGAAAATCGATGGTTGATTTAAGTTTAATAGAGATTAAATAGGGTACATAGTAGAAAGCAATACTCTAGAAGATATAAAAAAATAAATTTAAAACATTATTTTATTTACACATATAGATACATAATTCTGCAGTAGACATACAAGGAGATTTACAAGGGTTTTTATCATTGACAAGTAAAGCAGTAATGAGAGTTGTAATAAATTTATTGATTCATTTTTATTTCATATTACATTTATTTATAAAATTTTTTTAATATATGTTAGAAAAAAACTTTTCCGTTATTAAAAGAATTTATTTTAATTTTTTAGAAATTGATCTTTTTATATATAGAAAAAAGGTTATAACATTTAATTCTAGTGGTCAAAATCATATTTTAAAATTAAGTTTTATTTTCTTTTCAGTGCCTAAAAACTTTTTAATATACATACATTCGTAGATATAGTAACGGATGTTTAATTATTATATTAATAACTTATAGTATAATTCAATTATCTTTTCTACTCGATTTACAAATAATATTAAATAACAAAAAATAATGTTATAGAATGTAACATATAATCATAATAAGATTTTTTACTATTCAAAATATGCATATTAATACATAGAACCATTACAAAAAATAGTTGTTGGCCATTTTCTACAAACATTTAGATGTAATCATATAATAAAAAATAAATTTAGAGGATTGTCAAAATAGTCATTTTCTAGTTTTAAAAATATGTTATTATTTTATTCACCAATACAATAATAAGTAAATATATTTGATGAAATCATAAGACAGTTTATTTTATCTTATTTATTAGAGATTCAATATCAATAGAGGAATTATTTTCTGTTACATTTATTATTTTATTAATTTCATTATCAAACCAAGTTTCTACTATTATAGGATCCTCTTTAATCTTTGACTTTATTTCAAGTAATTCTTTAATTCTGTTATTTTTGATTTCTTCTACCTTGGAGAATGAGAGAGCAAACGCAGCCTGAATAAATTTTGATGTAAAATTCATCCCTCATATCCTCTTTCTATATTATTCCAAACAGAAATCTTAATAACAGAACCAAAATTATTATTCCTGCAACTACGGATATTATTGTCCAAATCATTAATAACTATTAAATAACAAATGATTTAAATATTGTAAAATAGTTTTATTATTTTTAAAATAATAATAATCATAGTGAAAATTATTCTTATTAGAAGATATGACAAATAAAATTATAGTATAATCTAATAGGCTTAAGATGATTCACTATAGAACTGTAGGACCAAGTGAAGAAAGTTAATTACTTCTATGATACTCGAAAAAAAGTATTATAAAACCAAAGTAATCTAATTCTATAATACTTTCAGTATATCCATATTCAGATAATATTTAATTCATGTATATTTACTAATATTTTAAAATATAATACAAATAGAACTATTAATAAATCAAATACTGACATAGTAATAGTGATGGAGGTCTTATAAAATATCAAACAATAATAACTATTACATATTATTGATTGATGATGAAAAAGATGTTCTTGAACTCTTTGATGATTATTTAAAATCAAATGGGTATAATACAATCTCTTTTGTTAATCCTCTTAACGCATTAGACTACTTTTATCAAAATATAGACAATTGTTCTATGGTTATTACAGATTATAAAATGCCACAAATGTCTGGCTTAGATTTACTAAAAAAAGTAAGGGAAAAAGATACCGATTGCAAAATAAAAACAATGATTATTAGTGCATATACGAAAACAGATATCCCATATGAAATATCATATATTATGAAAATTGACAAGATACTAGAAAAGCCTGTATATCTTGACAATTTAAAAGAAGAAATAAAGAGATTGACAACAAATTAACATATTAAAAAGTTTGAGAATGATAAATTGTTACAATAATATTGATAAAACAAATGTATTTAAAATCTCACTTTACTAACGACCTTGCTAGATAGCAATAACTAAATCTATATTAACTAAATTCTCTGATCAGACAAAAATCATTCATTTTTGCAGATTTAAAACTATCATGGAAATAGAGACCGCCAATGACTAATTAGCCAAGTTTTCAGCCAATGAGATTTTACTTTTTTTACAGTTACATATTTATCAGTTTTCCGATGCATATTTATTAAAGAGACTGACAATAAATTGTGATTAACAATAAATTCAATATTTGGAGTTATATAATTAATTTTTTATATATGAAATAATAATTAAATAGGTTTAGCATTACAACTAAAGTATTTAACCAATTATATATGTAATAAGTATCTATAATAAAAAAAATTACTTTTGATATAGAATATAATTATATAGTATAATTATTAGATATTTATTAATTTTTGATATAACAAATGTTACTTAATAAAATTAAATCTAAAATAGCATTAACAAATATACGTATTATAGATATACATTTTTTAAAAGATACATATAATGGATCACAAACCAAAAGAAGAAATTAATAAAATAACTAATATGTTAAATCCAGACGAAAAAATATTACTTCTTGCAAGACAGTCAAGAATAAAACCAGGTGGTTCTTATTTTACACCAAATACCATTTATGCAACAGACAGAAGAATCATAATCAGAGATCCATATATGCTTGGGTTAAAAACAAATATAGTTGATATTCCTTATGACATAATTACAAGTTTAAAGCTTGAAAAAGGAGTTTTATCATCTACAATAAGATTTAAGGCTCCTGGATTAATGAGCTCTAATAAATTAGGAATGATGGATAGTATAGTTGAAGGCGAAGATGATCCAACAGGTATAATTGAAGCTATTCCAAAAGATAAAGCAGAAGATTTGTTAGAAATAATTCGTTCAGGAATGAAAGATGATCGTAAATCAGCACCTTCAGAAAAAGACGAATACTCTAAATTACTCGATTCAAAAGAGCATACTCCATCTTCTGATCAAGCAGTAGTATCAATTGCAGATGAATTACAGAAACTTGCAAAACTGAAAGAAGAAAGAATATTAACTGAAGAAGAATTTAATCATATGAAACAAGGTTTAATTAAGAACAATAGGAAATAATGGAAATTTCCTAAATAACTATTCAACCATTTATTATTATTATTATTGCCTACTCAATAGTATGGAGTAGAATATCAGAATATTAAACATATAACATATAATTTCAAAAATATATAAAATAAAATTGCAAGATTGTTTTTGACAAATTATAATATGAAATGTTTATCATTAAAACAACCATATGCAGAGTTGTTAGCTCTCGGTGAAAAGACAATAGAGTTAAGAAAATGGAATACTAAATTTAGAGGAGAATTTCTAATTCATGCATCAAAGAATATTGATATAGAAGCTTGTGAAAGATTAAATATTAATGATAACAAATTTACTAAAGGGACAATAATTGGTTCTGCTTTTTTATATGATGTTAAGCAATATAACAATAAAGAAGAGTTTAACAAAGATAGATACAAGCATTTTTCTATTGTTAGTAAATATTTTGAAGGTTATAAATATTGTTTTATAATTAGAAATCCTAAGATGTTAAAGGAATCGATTCCTTATCCAGGAAAATTAAAATTCTTTGAAGTAAACAATTTATTATTATCAAAACAATAAAATTGTAAACAATTGATGTTATCTATCTAAAATATCAGCTCTTACTATTGATTCACAATTTCTTTATTAACTAGTTACAAATTGATTAAAACTAAAAGATATTTAGATTCCTTTGCCCTTATATTGTAATTTAATTTTAGGAACAATAAAGAAACATTTGCTATTTTAACATTTAACTTTATAAAATTACAATAAATTGTAACTACATAAGTAATCCAATACATTTCTAAAGATGACTAAATCTGAATTTGATTAATAATAAAAGTGACAACATTAGTATTTAATATTCTGAATATTATGAAAAAATAATATTATATATTGTCTTTGCAGTTTGAGACTCCATAATAAGTTGATAAGACAAATAACTTCATATTATCCAACACGATAAGCGGCTAAAATAGAAGCTTTTCACCATCTGAATTATAGCATAAATGAAAAGATAATATAATTAAAACAAATTATAGATAAAAAATCTTTCTATTGGAAATCAACAGTATTGGAATCAATAAGAGTTTGAATTAATATAGATTTATGATTTGAAAGATTTTATATTTTAGAATATAGTTTTATATTTTTGAAATAATTAGAGGATAATTATAAACTAATAGATCAAAATATGTTGTAATAAATATATTTATTAAATACATTTATTAAATACAATGTAAACTGTCATTTTAGATATTTGATCGAAAAAATAATGATAACAACGACTACATTATTCTGTGTCATGGTTATTTTTCTAGGAATATTTCTTTGATCATTATCCATCGTATTTATAGTTATGACTAGCAATAATAATTACGAGTTATTTGTATTTGCTCAAACAACAGAAGATAAAGACACAAATAAAAGAACTCTAAATGCTCAATCTGTAGATACTTTTTCCGCGATAGGAACAATAAGTTCTTTAGTTATAATGGTTCCTGACTATAAATTTAATATAATAAATGCATTTAAGGTCATATTAACAGGAGAATAGACTTTGTTCATAACGGAACTATAACTAACTTTATAGTAAATTTTTTAGCTTCGCCTATGGATGGTTCACTAGGTCATATTCACCAAATAACAAACTTCAAAGATAATGAAGGAAAAGGAATGATTCAACTTACACCAGATAATAGTTTATCAATTAATGGAACTGTAGATATTAAAATAAATGGCATAACTATATGGAATGATGTAGACATGTCATTATCAATTTCTAAAGGCAGCACATTTAGTATCGATCCAAATGATAAGGAAACAGGAAATCATTTTGGAAATCAGCAAGTATATGGAATTGTTAGCCGTTTAATTGAGTAGAATACAACAAAAATAATAGTGAATATATATTGTAACAGAACAAATGATATGTACAATTTGCATAATTCATCTTCTCAAAGTAATGATTTATATGCAAAAACTATTTAAAAATTATTACTCTATTTCATTCTACTATTATTCAATAATAAAATGAAAAAAATATAACCTTTTAAATTAAAGAAAATTAAATAATTAGGTGATTAAATATAATAAAATTTTAATAAGTTTATTTTTCTTTTTTCTTGCAGGACTTTTTGAAATAGGAGGTGGATATTTAGTATGGTTATGG
>Ga0126311_10000452_pt1 | contig 19429 bp, 16 predicted proteins | sample Plot61_FD_92539 | JGI IMG/M metagenome (GOLD analysis project Ga0126311, IMG submission 92539) | Serpentine soil microbial communities from UC McLaughlin Reserve, CA, USA - Plot61 | ecosystem: Environmental > Terrestrial > Soil > Grasslands | place: USA: UC McLaughlin Reserve, Lake County... | reverse complement strand
CGTGCCGTTGTGGATTTCCTCGTCCGGACGCGGATTCGTCCCTCAAATCTGGAGGGCGTGTAAGGTCGCGTCGACGCCCTTCAGGCCGAACTCGTCGTCGGCCCACCGCTTAACCTTGGCGACCGTCTTCGAAGGCGGGAAGTGTCGCTCCTTGATCACACCGTTGAAGTTGACCGTCACCTCGACCTTTCGGCAGCGGTGGAAGTGCAGCCGGTCGCGGTGGCGGACGCCGGCGTCTTTCAGCCGGGTGTCGAGCCCCAACTCGCTGTCGGAATCTTCCACAAAAATGCCGCCGCCCTCGCCGCCCTGGGGGATTGCGATGCCGGCCGCCTGGGCTGCCTTTATGACGTCGCGCAGGGTGCCGTCCTGTGGGACACGGATCAGTTGGATTTCAGGGACGCCTTCGCCTTGAAGGAATATTTCGATGTTTTCCTTGTCTTCTTTGTTTGACATTACTCTACCTCGCGTTAATCCTAGAGATCTTCGGCTTGTGGCCGCGCGCCATCAGCGGCGCGGGGGCGATTTCTTCCGCCCCTATGGACGTAAGTACCGGCGGCCCTCCTAAACCGGACACGTGCACGAATGTGATTCGTTGAAGAGTGTGATTAGGGATTTAATGGACGGCCCTTACCTAAAGCTTTCAGACGACCATTTCATCAACGGTCTTCCGCCATAGGACAGATGAAATAGTGCGGGCACCGGGGGCATTCCCGATCACTTGGCTCCGGGTCAAAGCGCCCATGCCGGATACCGGCGATGGCACTGTCGTAATCATCCAGTTGCTTCTTAATTTGATCCCTTATTAGCACAACCTCTTGCACCTCGTTTGTTGAGAGGTAGAGGATCTGCAACTGCCGGCGCGCCCGAGGGTGGGCTCGCTCCGCTGCCTCCAGATAGAGGCCGTAAATAGGTTTTTTGGCTTCACTCTTAGTGGGTCGGCCGGTGCGGAGACGTTGGAGTAAGAGATGGGACTGCTTCCCGTCTTCGACCAACTCTGCGTGATCAAGCGCGAGCCTGACACGCCCGTGAGGGAGGGCGATCTCGTGCTCGACTTGAGCCGCCTGGGAGTTTGCCAGCGGCGCGCGGCCGAGCGCGTTGTCGATCATCAATGCTGCCTTTTCAAGGTAGATGACTTCGTAAAGATGATCTATAGGGCCTTTCACTTTCCATATCTCATCCAGTCGGGCTCGGGCGGCCAGGCTATCTACTTCACGTCCGGCAGCCCGCTCAGAACGGATCCAGCGCAGTACGTCGTAAACGCACTGGTGAAACTGCACGTACGCGGAGTCATCGCGTTTTCCACTCAGTCCGAGGATGAACTCATAAAAGTATTTGCGCGGGCATTTCATGTAGACGTCCAGCCGCTGCTCGAGGAAGACAGGCGCTTCGGAGGGGACGGAAGAGACTGCGACACCAGGAGAAACGTCTATTACGCGCGCGTCACCCGGCCAGCTAACTCCGCCGTCGATGGCCTGGGGAAGCAGCTTGGCAATCAGCGAAAGGAACTTGGAAGCTCGGCTATTGGCGCGGCCATAGCGAACTGCGCGTGACAGGCAGAGGTGGTCGCGGGCACGCGAAAGTGCGACGAAGAAGAGGCACTCCTCCTCTTCCTGATGCCAGTCGTCGGTGCCGCTGGCAAGCATCCCTGTCGGCGGGGGACAGTGCTCAGCCTGCCTGGAAGCCGGAAAGTATCTCCCCCCGAGAACCGGCAGATAGACAGCGCTGAATTCCAAACCCTTGCTCGCATGGATCGTCAAGACTCGCACCGCGTCTATGCCGTCGGCCCATGCCGGCATTTGCCGTAACTGCCTCTCTTCTCCGTAAACTTCCAACCGCCGGATGTAACGCAGGAAGGAGCGCTTCGGGTCCAAGCCTTTCTCTGCCCGCCCGAGCTGACTGTGGGCGAACTGCAAGAATTGGTAAAGCGCAACCCGTCGTTGCTGGCCGGCGACGGAAGTGTCAGAGAGAAGCGGAGCTAGGTATTGGCTTTTAACGAAGAGGTAGTGCGTGAGCATCTTCCAGGCCGATCTGCCGTGACATAAACCATCTATATGGCGTGCGAGCAGGGCTAGCTTCTCTTTGCCGCCCGGCGTAATCCCCTCTGCTCCACCGGCCAGGTCCAAGGCCTGCGGGAAGGGGACATTTTGATCTCGCGCGACCAACCACAGCACCCGCACGTCGGCGAGCGGGATGTTGTATTCGGGGAAGCGTGCCACGCGAGACAGTCCGCGGCCATCGCCTTCGCAGGCCAGCGCCAGCATGGCCAGCATGTCGCGTACCTCCGGCCGCTCGAAGAAGTCTCCCAGGTAAAGCACCGGCACCTCTTCTGCCTCGAGTAAATGTGCGAGGCGCGCTAGCGAGGTATGGGATCGACAGATCACCGCCTGCTCACGGAAGGGAACGCCGGCGGTGTATAGGCGCTTGATTTCACGCGCAATCCCTTTGGCTTCTGCGCGAAGATCTTCGGCAATCTCGAACATGACTTTCCCACCGGCGTCGGCCCTGTCCTTCTGCCAGGGGGTGAAGTCAGTCCCGCGGGTCGCAGCCATGTGGGGGACCAATGCGGAAAAGACGTCAACCAATGGAGGCTGAGACCTGTAATTCTTTGCAAGGGACAGCGGCTCCCCCGCCCCAGGAAAATCTTTCGGGAATAGCCTCATGTTGGCTGTCGATGCCCCACGCCAGCGGTGGATGGCCTGCCGAACGTCGCCGACCGCCCATAGGCCCCTCCCATCGCCGGCTATCTCACCCAGCAGCAGACCGCTCGCGCGGTTCACGTCTTGGTACTCATCGACCAGAACATGAGGGTAAGCGCGGCGCATTTCTTCTCTCACATCAGGGTGTTGCCGGAGCAGTGTGATCGACCGACAAATCAGGTCGCCGAAGTCGAGTAGCCCTTCGCGCTCCAGATGCGCTTGATAAAAACCAAACACGCGGGCGACTTCAAGCGCCTTTTCCGCCGCCGTCCGCCCTTCGCCATCCGCCGCGTTTGAGAGCATGGCCCGGGCAAGCTCCGCGTATCGGTCAGGGGCGAAGTACTCGTCCTTAGCGCGGGAAATGGCCTGCAGAATGTCCCTCAAGTAGATGGTCGGCTCATACAGGTTCTGGTAGTGGTCTAGCGCCAGTTCCGGCAGTGACCTTTCGAGAAAAAATATGGCATCTACGGGGTCGATGACGGTGGGCTTTGGAGGGAGACCGATCCGGGTCCCATACTTGCGCAGCAACTCTAACCCGAATGAGTGGAACGTATCTGTTCTGATTGATCGGGCCGCTTCGGGGACCGCAGCCGATACCCGCTCTCGCAACTCCTCGGCCGCTTTATTCGAGAAAGTGAGTGCGAGGAGCGACTCTGCCGGGACACCTTGCTTTAGCAGGTGAATTATCCGTCCTACCAGCGTGCGAGTTTTGCCGGTGCCGGGCCCGGCCGCGATCAGCAGCGGGCCGGTGGGGGCCTGCGCCGCCCGGGCTTGGCTTTCGTCGAGTTCGTAATCACGTGGCGGCGCTTCTAAATTGCCACCATCATCAGTCATGTCTGGGGTCAAAAGCGAACGCGCGAGCTGATGACACACCAAGTCTACGGACACACCCACTTTCGCAGCTATGTCTTCGGCGCTCACACCTTCTTGGGTGAACCACCTCTTCAGCACATGTCCGGGCAATAGGAATTCACGGGCAAAAACGTCGGCCTCGCATTCTATGCGTTCATGCGGCCCATACCCTTCAACGCGGTGTACGCCGAGCGGCATCTTTTCTTCAGAGACCCCGAGGTCCACGTCGGAGTTCACACACGTTCTTGCGCCGTGCCGGAGCCATACATGGGCGTATTCGTGCGCCTGGTAGTAGAATGCAAGCCAGGGCTCGACACTCGCGTCGAAGAGAATCCTATTGTTCTCAACCTTCGAAATAGCACCGTCTAACAGCGGGTGGTCCTTCGGCAAGCCACGGCGTTTGATCCCTGTCATCTTCTCGGCTCTAGCGAGCAAGACTTCGGCGGGCGCACCGAGTGGATGCTTTTCATCGCCGTGTGCGCAGGCGTCGGCATGGCACTTACGAGCTTCTTTCCGTATGCTATCCCAGCGATTCACACTAAGCGGTCCCTTGCTCACGTCCGTTCCCGGTGCCCGGCGGAGCTAATGCTAACCAGTGTTCTTTTCCTTGGTCAGTCAGGTCTGGATCAACCCGAACGAGAAATGAAAAGTCATATAAGCCGGTTGACTTCGGTGCCCGGTCGGAGCGGTAATGCGCGGGTGCCAGTCGCATTTCGCCCGTCAGGTATGAATCTACGGTGCCGACCAACACCCGAAGTGCAGCCGCAATGTTCTCGACGACTTTACGAGGTATAGACTCGTAGCGGACCTGGCGGCGGTCGAGCATTAGGATGATGGGTTCGCTCAGTTCGGTCGCCGCTGAGAATTCTTCAAGTGATATATTCCGCTTAAGGGCTTCATCGATCAGACCGGAGAGCGCCTCCACCCTATCAGCAGAAGCGCTCTCTTGTTGTTGGTAAAGTATATTCTGTACTACGCTACCCGCGCGCGCTATAAGCGTCTGCTCCTCCTCAACGGTGTATTGCCGTGACGGCATCTGCCTGACAAGTTTCCAGTACGCGGCGAACTCCTTCAGATCATCCTCGTATTGTGGGTAGCGCGCTATCCATTCCTTCAGATTGTCTTCGCTGGAATCGATGGACGAGGCCATGTAGGCCTGAATGACGTCGTCCAGGCTAATTTGCTCCTGCTCCTTTTCTTTCATATCAATCTCCTAGTCGAAGTCGCATTTGCTCTTCGGCCTCCGCAAGCCATCTCCGGATAGTTCGAGGCGAACATTTGAAGTGCTTGCTGATGGTGAGCACTTTGGGATCCTTGTTTTCAATCTCCCATCCGCCCACGTGGCGCATGAGAAGTACTGTACGGTGCGGCTCGCCTAAATTGTCTAGTGCTTCGCTAAGCGCCATCTCGTTGAAAGCGTCGTTCCCGTCCGCACGCAGGGCCCCAGGGGGCGGCGGCGCCTTGTCTGAGCTGTCCACATCAGTATCTAAGGAGTCTGTTATAAAATCGTCGGCCTGCCGCCTCATGAATCTCCTGATAACATTGCTAAGATGATGATCGAGAACAACCCAGAAACGCACCTGAGCAAAATCCGCTCGGTCACTCGATAAATCTAGGAGGATTCCAAAGATGACGGCGACTGCCTCACTGAAGCACTCGTCAACATACCTGCGATCAAGTAAGCCCTGGACCTTATCGTTGATATGCTTAGCGCATCTTGTAATCAACGCCGTCGTAAGGCCGTTGACAAGGTTGTGGTCGCCAGCACCGTGGAACTCTCTAAGCAAATAAACGAGGCATTCCGGTTTAAGGAATTCCGGATCCTCATAATTTAGAACCCCTGCGCGCGCAATGAGGGCTGACGGCTCTAAGGCCAGAGCTTCTATAATCTGTTTCTCGACTATCGCCGGCCTTTTGTACGGTTGCCCTAGCCTTTGAGGGTCGGGATGTGTCAAGGGGACAACTTGGCTTATGATTTCACATTCTTTATCCACCGGTGATCTCCTTCTCCCAGCCTCCCTTAGGTCATGAGTAACATGCGGTTAGTTAAACCGGACATCTTCAATTCAACATCGAGTTTTTCAATTGTTGCCTATTAAATTATTGCGTCCGATAACATAATAACAAATTAACAAAACCGAACTCCCTCTCAGTAAAACAGCCTAATAACATAAAAATCTCCCGACGTTATCGGACGCAGGTTTAATTCATTTACTTTTAAATCACTATTTCGACGCTTCTTTCGATCCGCCAGTCCGGGATCAGCCATATCAGCGCAACGAATATGTTGACTCATCCGGAATAGATTCTGCTGCGAAAAGCCCCCTGCCATAGTCAGCACTCAATTTTCTCGACACTGTCGAAAAAATCTTCTTACCATACTCAGCATGCCAGCCGACACGCCAATACAACATCACCAACTCGGAATTATCGCATGCCCGAGGTCACGTCGCGCATGCTCGATCAACAAGTGTAAATCCTTGAGCAGGTCCGGCGGCGCGCGCCGGCACCAGTGTAGCTCGCGGGCTTCAGGACTTGGCTCCGCCCTTCCGCTTTCCAGGTGATCTCTTCTTTCCCTCGTTTTGCATCTGCAATCCGTCCACGCTTTCTCAACAATCTCTCAAACCTGCTGTGCATCGAACCGTCGTCTGTAGTCTTCACCTTCTACCACTATAGTTTTGCACATCTGGTATAGACGACTTCGTAGTCTTACCCCTATGCGATCGCCGAGCGTTTCATCCCCTGATGACTGGCACTCGTCAAGATAATTAGTCGTTAAGATGGTAAGCTTCTTTTCATTATAGCGTCCGTTGATAATTAGACCGATTGTGTCTTGCACCCACTCAGAGGGTCTCGCCGCCCCGAGCTCATCCAGTACGATTACCTCATATTCAAAAAGCGGTGCAAGGATGCTCATTTCCGTTGTGTTTGTATTTGGGTTGTAGCTGTTTTGAATTTCTTTTAGAAGCGAGCGGTATTCGTAGAATCTGCATGAGATTCCCTTCTCTATCAGGCCGCGCAGAATACTGACGGACAGGTGCGTCTTACCGACACCTACTGATCCCATAAAGAGTATGCCCCGGTCTATGATCGGGTAATCTCTCACGAACGTGTGCGCATAGTTGTAAGCGCGAAGTTGTGATAGATTTCCCTTCGATGGTTGATATGTTTGCAAGCTAGATTCGCTATAAAGCTTGGGGATGAATGCATCTGCAAGCAACTTCGCTCGTCGCACCTCGGTGCGACAATGGCAAGGGCGTACCCCTTTGTCTACAACGAACTCCCATCCGGTCCCAGAACAAGAGGAACAGATTGATGCCGGTTGTTTGGCATTCTCACACTGTCTTCCCTCAAGAGACGAGTCCGGTGCAGCGTCGTTCGCAACAGCATATAGTGAATACTTTTTTGCTAATTCATTGGACATACTTTTACTCCTTCTGACTTCTTTGGCGGGCGAGGGATTCGGCCAGCTCGCGAATTTTTGGAGCATCTTCCGCCAAAAGATATCCGCCTGCTTCTGCACTGATCTCGGCCAGAGTTACATCAATTGCTTGGCCGCGGCCTTCGAGCATAGAAACGCAAATCTCGGCCACCTCTTTGAGTTCATCAGGTGTAAGTAGTTTGGGCTTGTATGGGGCCTGGTCATGTTGACCAACCATCAACTCCGTGCGCACGCGTCGTCCCGAATCTTTGATAACGCCATACTGCCTGAGCACATTGAAAGCCTCTCTCTGCGCTACACGTGCTGCCTTCGGTAGTCCGCGGTTCTCAAGCCATTCGCGCGTTCGTTCGTGCTCACGTGACGCCGCTTGAACTGCAGCAGTGTGCAGTGCGGGCTCAAGCTCAACTTTTAATCGCCTGATGATCTCGTCAACAGAGGGCAAGGTGTGTCCTTGCATAGGCGATCGTTCGATCTTCGTTGCCACTGTAGGATCTTTTTCGTTTCGAGCACAATCGGGACATTGATCCGAAGATACTTTATCTGATTGGTTCTTCTCCGCGCCGTTTTTCGGCGCGCAGGAGTTAATATCAAGGTCTGAATTTTCTATATCACCGAAGGTTTCCTTAAAGGCTGTTTCATTCTGTGAAGCACGAACCTCACCAGATGAAGCAGCGGAAAAGTCCAAAATTTTTTTGCCACCTGAAGCCGGTCGGCTGCCAATTGAGGAGGTCGCCCGATTCAGGAATATCCTCATCCCGACGCCATTCTTTCCTGAGAAATAGCCGATGATCCCTTCCTTGTGCATCCAGGTCAATGCTTTATTTGCGGTCGCACTCGATACGTTTAATAACTCACAAAGCACAGCCCAAGCTTTCACGTGCTTCCCTTCCCTGATCTCTGCCGCAAACCTCAAGACACCTTGCCGCTCCCAGTAGTTCTCTGGAGCGTTCGCAAGGCGCAGATAAATTTTGCTCATCAGTGGTGTGACCTGGTCAGCCTCAGGCGATGTGATGGCGGCAATGATTTCGTCATCAATCTGGCGAAATCGCTTACGGTACTCATTCGGACCAAGTTCGGTCTTACGAATGAATCGCTGGCTAGGAAGAGCTTCGATGGCCATAGTCATTATCCGGTTAATTCCCTTCTTGACAGCGATGACCGAGGCCATTAAGATGTGGATCGTATTCTGATACACAAATATCGGCTCGCCATCAAGCGAGTTGACTCATTGGCCTGAAGCGCTGGTCGCCAAACTCATCGCTTCAGGTCTCTGTTTTTAGGACTCTATTTCTGTCCCTGCTTAATAAATCTATCATGTCTTACACCTAAATTGTTTCCTTGAGAAGCCTGCAAAAATTTCTTCAGACTGAATTTATTAATTCATGGTGAAGAAAAAACTGCATGATTGAACTGGAAATTTCAGGATGAAGAAATAAGTTCAAGGTGAAATTATGGTTTCAGGATGAACGAATTATTTCACCCCGAAATTATGACTTCAGGATGAAGAAAATATTTCAGGGCGAAGAATAAAATTCACGGTGAATAAATAATTTCAGGGTGAATTGTTTTCTTCACCCTGAAATTTATCCTTCAGGGTGAATTGGTAATTTCAGGGTGAAGAAATTATTTCAGGGGTTAATTGGGTAAGAAACACTATCCTACAGAGAAATAAGATTCACCTGTATCTTGATGCCCAATCTATTGGTAGGATCGTACTCTTCAGTTCTCTCGACAAAACCACGCATTTGAAGGCTTTTAAGTGCTAGCTGGCATCCCCTGGTAGTCAGGCTTGCGGCCTCTGCAAGCCTGGGAATAGTTATGTAGCACTCAGCCTGGCTCTTGTCGTGAGTTGCACCGAGTAAGTATCGAAAAACGTTAGCCTCGCCTTTACTAAGTCGGTATTTCAGCTTCAGCCTATCAACATAGCTCGACGTTTCAGGCTTGCAATAAACACCTGATGTTTGCTCATGAACCGCCCAAATGTGTTCACCTTCTGAACTGATGACCGCAGGAGCAAGCTGTTTAGATTCAATCGTTTCTGGAGCAGGTTGGACCTGGTTGGGCTCGCTAGCTATATCTTGATTAAGTGGCTCATCCCCCGGTATCTCGTTGATGTGAACACTTTGATTATCAAGTGGAATTGCTCCAGGTAGTTCAGCAATATGAGAAGGGGAGACGCCTTGATTAGCATTCAAAATAGCATGATCGCTTAATTCTACATCCCCTAAAGTTCGATTTGGCTCTTCAAGGATAGATGCCTCACCGACTGGAGTTCGCAAATCCGAATCGGGCTTCTGTTCCTGTAATTCGCCGAAAAGCCTATCAAAATAGGAATTATCGACCGGAGGCGCTTCTCTTTTAGGGAACACGAATTTGGATTTGCCAGGGCTCCTTTTTGGCGTTTCTTCAGGTTTTCGTTTCGTATTTGCCATTTAAAGAAGTGTCCTACCGAGTAGCAGATTTATTTCCTTTATCTTTGATTGGCAGCACGTTTTTTCCTGCCGAATGGGCTTTCAGCCGCTCGAGGATCTCATCGGTTAGCTCGGCGTATACGAGGGCGCCGCGCGAGTTAGGAGCATAAAGTTGTACAGGTTTGTTATAGGAAGGGGATTCAGCGATCTTGACGTTATTGTGGATGAGCGTGTCAAAAACAAGTTCCCCCCATTTTTCCTTCAGCATCCCATGGGATGCAGCAGAGACTGTTGTTCGCGTGTCAAACATCGTTGAAACAATACCCAGGAGTTCCAATCGCGGATCAAGCCCTCGAACTTGCTTGAAAGTATGCATTAAGTACTGTAGTCCGTCCTGTGCCAAGGGGTGCGCTGAAACCGGGATCAACATATGAGTAGATGCTAGTAAAGCAGTCGTCAAAATCTGGCCGAGTGTCGGCGGTGTGTCAATAATAACGTATTTATATTCATTGTTTAGTCTATCCAAATGAGTTCGCAAGCGACTGATGGCTATAGACGGTTCTTTTTCAAAATTCGAGAATTTAATAGAAGAGGGAACGAGATCTAAATACTCCAACTCGGTTTCAACTACAGCCTGCTCAAGCGTTGTTGCCTCCGACGATCCTAACTCAACTAACACATCTCCTATTGAAACATTCACCTTTTCGTAAGGGAGAAAATGAGCTGTCGCATTCGCTTGGGGATCGGCATCAATCAGCAATGTCTGATGGCCCCTCTGAGCCAATTCTGAAGCTAGTGCCGTTGCTGTTGCACTTTTACCGACGCCGCCTTTCTGATTAGCTACGACGATTACTGCGTCCATTCGTTCCCCCCTTCAGGTGCTTTAGATCCTTAATATCGAATAGAATCACGCGCTCATCAAGCTCAAACTTCTCGCCTTTTAATACACCTTTCTTGAAAAGTCGTGATACCTTATGCCGTGATACTTCTAGAAATTCGGCGGCCCCGATCAGAGATAGTTTTCCTTCGGGAAGCTTAGGCTCTTTCCTCGGTCTTTTATGCATCATTACGTCTCAATATGGAGCAATATGTCACAAAACGGTATTATCTTTTTTCTCAGTACTTTGTCAACCAAAAAAGAGTGACTACTGGCTTATATAGTGGGGGATTCAAAAATCTCACAATATATGGTAGAGAAAGAGGGAGATTACGAATTTGCGAGATTAAAGAATCAGAGATTTGCGTGTTGATGACTGCTTACGGCGCTGGATGCGCATGAGAATATTCATAACTGGGTCACAGGCTTCAATCAGTTGTTCGAGGTCTTCATCCGTGACATCTTCACGAGTGATGTCTCGGAAGGCGAATCCCAGTTGCTTGATCTGTTCCCATAGCAGATGTGTGCTATCATACGCGTCGAAATCTTCTAGGTCCGCACCTGGTTCGATTGCGTCGCTGGAGGGAGCTGAGGGGACTCCCTCCAGCTTGGGCGGCAACAACAATTCATTGATTCTTCTGCGCAGCCGTTCACCCGAAGATCGGCTCCTAATGTGCGCCGAGAGAATCTCTGTCCGTTTCCGCTTGGCCTCGGCCTGCGAAACCTCAAGGCGAGATGCCGTCACCCTGGCGAGTTGTTCAGCTTCAAAGAGATTCACCTCCCCCTTGGAGAGCGAGGCAAGCATGTCAGAAGGGAAGTCGAGGATGCGCAGATGGTGATCTACAAAGGTCGCGACCGAGATGCGCCCAGATGTTTCACGGTCGAGAATCTGGGTTAGTTTCAAGCCTACTTTCACGATATCTTCCCGCGGCCAGCGTGACGGCCGACCTCGTCGAGTGTCCGTAGCCGAGTAGCGCTCAACGTGTCTGATGGCCCGTGCCAGCTTCACTAAGTCTTTTTCTTTGCAGGAAGAAAGAAGGGGGAAGGCGGCTTTCAAGCTTGCGAAGATGGAACGGACCCAGTCAACAGAAGCGAAAGGATCAGGTCTGCGTTTTCGTCGGCGATTTACCTTCATAGTCAGTTACTGCTATTCCTAATGGGTAATGTTTCACGCGGGCTGATATTACACGTAGAAACAGCAAAAATCCATTGAAAAGTGCTAATGATTCCACTACGGAGACAATAGTGGAACCTTAACATATATTTCATTTGATTTCTTTTATTGCGATTATCTTGATCGCGAGATAAAATCCTTTGTGAGCTTGCGGCAGGTTCAAGGCTGACAGGCCTCAGGAAAGGGGATCGCTTCATGACGACCGATCTACTCGATGTCGATGCGCTGCCGCCCGATCAGGCGGAGATTCTCGCGGCAGAAAAGCTCAGCCAGGCGCTCGCCGGCCAGCTCGCCCACGGCGAGTCACCCACTGTTATTCTTGGTGGCGGGGAAGCAGGCGCCCGGGAGGCCTTGCCGATGACCGCCGCCAGGCTGCTTGTGAAAATCCTCTCCGAAATCGCCAAGGGGAATGCCGTCACTGTCGTGCCGCTGAAACCGGAACTCACGACGCAGGAAGCCGCCGAGTTGCTGAACGTCTCGCGGCCCCACTTGGTCAAGCTGCTGGAGCGCGGCCAGATGCCTTTCCATAAGGTGGGGACACACCGCCGCATCCGCCTGGCTGATGTGCTGGCCTACAAACGCAAAGCCCTTGAGGAAAGGAAGGCCGTTCTCAGGGAGATGGTGGCACTCAATCAGGAGATGGGCTTGTACGATTGAACGGAGTATCAATGGCAGAGAAGATCGTCGTCCTGTTTGACTCCTGCGTATTATACTCCGCGCCGCTTCGCGACTTTTGGATGTGGCTGGCCACCACGACGAGTCTGTTTCAGCCGCGCTGGTCCACTGAGATCCATCGGGAGTGGACGAGCCATGTATTAGCGAACCGTCCGGATTTATCACCCGAGCGGATCGAGCGCACCCGAATGCTAATGGACGCCAAGGTCGAGGATTGTCTGGTGACCGGGTACGAGGGGTTGATCGTCAAGCTGACCTTGCCAGATCCGGATGACCGGCACGTGCTGGCAGCAGCTATCCATGCCCAGGCCACGCTGATCCTGACGTTTAATCTGCGCGACTTTCCCGATGACATACTGGCGCCATACGGCATCAGGGCGCAGCACCCGGACGAGTTTCTCTCTATCTTATTGGAAGCCGACCCGGAGTCGGTCTGCGCAGCCGCAGAGGAGCACCGGCAATCATTGAAGAATCCCCCGAAGACGCGCGAGCAGTATCTGGAGACACTGCGAAAACAGGGATTGGTCGAGACTGTCAAAAAGATGATGGATTTATGCCAGTGAGACAGACCAACCTGCGGGATGTCGCCTGGAAAAGATTCAGCGGACACTGCCTGAGGTGAGCGTGCTCAGGTAGCTGACGAGTTTTATCCTCATGAGCGATTTGATCGAAACGTCAACTGGGAACGGCCTAGCATGTGCGCGGCTCGATTCAGATGTTGCCTTGCGCAACGCGATCCGACTCTGGGCCGAGCGGACCACCCGGCCCGAAACCAATGAGCGCGAGAGCAAGCTGGGTGACAAGATTCAGGCGGTCAGCCGGTTCTTCGCCTTTGTGGACAAGCATCCTGGCGAAGTGACGCCGGTGGATGTTGAGGCGTGGCGCGCTCACCTCGAAGCTGCAGGCAATAAGCCAGCGACGGTCTATACCAGAATCTCCCGCCTCTCTTCTTTCTATACGTGGTTGATGGCCAACCCGCAGATCGGTGCCCACCTCCGGACCAACCCGGCGGCCCAGGCGCGCCCGCGCTTCCCGCGCCCCTACCAGTCCGAGTCTGTAAAAGCTTGGAGCGACGAAGAGATGAACTCCTTGCTTGCGGTCGTGAAGCTTTTGGCAGATTCCGGGTCGGTGATCGGCAAACGCGACTATGCGCTATTGTTGTTTTACCTGCTGACGGGCCTGCGCCGCAACGAGGTGATCAGCCTGCGCGGCAAGGACCTCCAACGTAAAGATGACAGTCTGATCATTGGCTACAAGCGCAAGGGTGGCAAGTTTGTGGGAAGGGAAGTGAGCGATCCGACCCTGTTAGAGGCGTTGGAAGACTACCTACGGTCGGCCAAACGAATGGATATGCTCAGAACAGGTGGACCACTATGGACCAGGCACGATCGCGCCGGAAGCCCCGGCGCTCAACTCAGCTCACGATCATTTTCAAATAACCTGAAAAAGTATGCGGCCGCCGCCGGCATTGAGTATGTCCACCTGCATCAGACCCGGCACACCTACGCGCGGATCGTCGCAGAAGAGACCGGCAGTTTCGTCGAGACGCAGGAAGCGCTCGATCACGAGAATGCCGCGACGACGCGGGTGTACGTTCAGCGCATTACGGTGAAAACTGATAAGCATAGCAGTAGAATCGCCAAGCGCCTGAAACTAACACCAACCACCTAAACCGATACGCGAGCACCCCGATAGCTAACTCCAGCGAGATAAGCACAGCCAATGGATAATCATGCACTTGATCGCTAAATCGGCCCCTGCAGCAGCTATGTCATATGGCAAGCTTGCGGGAATCGGGCCAGAAAGAAGAGAATTTTTTTTCAGGGGAGGAAGAAATGCCGATCATCACCGTCTTATGTAAACAGGCAGTAATTCTGCCGTGTTAATATCTAGAGAAATAATTCAAACATGAAACACTTGCTGCAAATCTCAATCGTCTTCATCTTAGCCGCCAACCTAGCGGTTGCCAGACAGGGTGATGAAATCACTCCAAGTGATAGCCTTTTTGTGGATGGCATTCCGAAGATTCCGGCGTCTCTTGCTAAGAGAGTTAATCAGTATAAGAACGCTTATGGATATCCTCTTGCCCAATGGGACCCGGCCAAGCGCGAATTGTGGATCAAGGTCCTCGCGGGCACTGGAACCTGGATCTCTCGCGTTGATACACCTGGCAGCTTCCCTAAGCCATTCCTAGCCATCCAGGCTGGTGGGGTTTACGACGTGTACTTCCAGCCGCAAGGTAAGTATCTTGTCTATAATAAAGACGCCGGCGGCAATGAGACATTTCAGTTCTTTCTCTATGACCTCGCTACCCGCGAGAGTAAGCCCATAACAGACGCGAAGTCGAGAAGCACCGAACCCGTATGGTCTTACGCAGGCGACAGGATCATCTATAGCTCTTCGCCGCCAGACGGCAAGGGCGTAGACCTTTCACTAATCAATCCCTTTGAACCACAAAGCAACCGTCTACTGGCTCAAGGGCAGGGGAATTATCTGAAAGTCTACGACTGGTCACCGGATGACCGTAAGGCTATCTTCTGCGATTTTGCTTCAAATACTGCCAGTACGCTTTGGCTAATTGATGTGGCCAGCGGAGAGAAGGCCCTTTTAAGCCCTAAGAGCAGGACAGAGGCTGATTACTATGACGCGCCCCAGTTCAGCAAAGATGGTAAAGGCGTCTACGTCATCACCGATCACGATTCGCAGTTTCGGAGGCTGGCGTATTTGAACCTTGCGACCAACCAGTACAAGTATCTATCAGATCACATCAAGTGGGACGTTGAAGACTTTAAGCTCTCGCCGGATGGAAAGACTCTAGCATTTATCACGAATGAGGATGGTGTTTCTCGACTCCATTTGCTCGACACTGAAGTCGGCAAAGAAAAGATGGCGCCCTCGTTGCCGATCGGCATTATATCCGATCTCAAGTGGCACAATAATTCCATTGATCTCGGGTTCAATTTAAAATCACCGCGCACGCCGAATGACATTTATTCGCTCGACACGAAAACCTGTAAGACCGAGCAGTGGTTAAAAGCCATCGTAGGCCAGATTGATGTAGAGAAGCTTCCGAAACCGGAGCTCATACACTGGAATAGTTTCGACGGAAAGCCGATCTCTGGATTCCTTCATCGCCCGACGGGAACATTCAGCGGCAAGCGTCCTGTGATCATTGATATTCATGGCGGCCCGGAGGAGCAGTATCGCCCTGCATTCGGGTATGCGGATAATTACTTCGTGAATGAACTTGGGGTCGTCAAAATCTTTCCGAATGTACGCGGGTCGACCGGTTATGGAAAAGCATTCGTCAATTTAGACAACGGCCTGTTGCGCAACGATGCCGTTAAAGATGTCGGCGCGCTTCTCGACTGGATCAAGAAGCAACCTGAGCTAGATGCTGACCGGGTGATGGTGCAGGGGGCGAGCCATGGCGGATACATGGCCTTATCAGTAGCGGCGAGCTACAGCGACCGCATAAGAGCTGTGCTATCCGATTCAGGACCGTCAAACCTAGTTACCTTCATTGAGAAGACTGCCGGCTGGAGGCGTGACCTTCAGCGGCAAGAGTACGGAGACGAGCGCGATCCAAAAACCAAAGCGTTCTTGGAGAGAATCGCGCCGATAAACAACATTGAAAAGATTAAGAAGCCGCTCATGATTGTTCAAGGGCAGAACGACCCCCGTGTGCCTGCTACAGAGGCCCAGCGTATGGTGACGGCCCTCAAAAAGAGGGAGATACCGGTCTGGTATCTGCTGGCAAAAGACGAAGGCCACGGCTGGACTAAGCAGAGCAATTGGGACTTCCGGCTGTATGCAATAGCGTTTTTCGTTCAAGAGCATCTACTAAAATAAACCTGGTCAGAACAGTTCTGAATTGCAAAAAAGCTGTTTCATGACCAGGATATGAATCTTCTTGCCTCAAAGCAGTAATGCACGGACCAAATCTTTACTGGCCACGCCACCTCACTGTGTGAAGCCATAAACTGACAGTCTGTAAACTTTAACAATTCAAGGAGACTTACATGAAGAAAATCAAATCGCTAGGACTTTGCTTAGTAATCATTGCGGTCTTGGCCTTTGCCTTTCAACCAACGCAAGTTTGGGCGGAGTCAGGCGGGCCGCAAGGAACCTCGAACTCTCCACCTCCACCTCCACCTCCACCCCCACTCCCATGGTGGTGGCTACTGAATTTGATTTGGTGATTTCGAATCCACAGTAGTTCTGGGATTGAGGATTGAGGATGGTGTTGTTGTCTAGGATAAGGGGGAGACTACTGTCAACCTTTGGCATGTTTCCCCCACAAATATATAAACACAGAGGTATTGCCTGGTTTGGGTGTATTAGCCTTCTTTTACTTACTCTCTCGCCGATGAGTGCTTATCCACAATCAACAGGTCCTGAGCCGATTTCAACCGCAGATAAATTGGTATCGGAACTTCTCTCAGTCAAAACGGGCGAGCAGCCGAAGGCGACAGGATTACTAAGAGATCATAAGAAGCTTATCACCCCCTACCTATGGCTTAGGTTGATAAACGAATCCGCCAGAGTCCCTGATGCAGGCAGCCCGTCAAGGTCGTTATTTGTTTTGGAGCTTGCAAGGGAGGCAGCAGAGCAACTTGATAACAAGAGGCTATTGGCACACACCTTCCACAGAATAGGGTTTGCTCACTTCGCCCGTAATGATTTTAAAGCTGCTTTAGACTCCTATCTCTTAAGCAAGAGAACTTTCGAAGAAGCCAACTCACATAGGGATCTCATATCGGTTTTGAGTGAGCTAGGAGACCTGCATACTTTCACAGAGGATTATGTGAAAGCTGAAGAGTATTCAAAGAAAAGCCTCGCGCTGGCAGACTCATTAAGAAATAGCAAGGAACCCATGGGCACTCTGCCTGACGGATATGGGATTGCCACTGCCTGGTCAAACCTCGGCAAGGTAAGCATGCGGAAAGGCGATTATGGCAATGCGGTGGCGAATTTCCAAAGCTCACTTGCGATCTGGGAAGATCTCAATCGAGGAGGTTCGCTCTATAAAGCCCATATCATCAGCAGCCTGACATACATAGGTATTGCATTTCAACTGATGGGCGACCATGCGCAGGGTCTCAGCCATTTGTATAGGGCATCAGAAATTGCAAAGACTTTGACAGATAAGGATAAACTGGCAACCGTGCTTGCCAATATCGGGGTCTTATACATTGAACAGGCTGATTACTTAAAAGCCTCTGAGTATTTAAATCAGAGCCTCAATATATTCAGCCAACTAGATAACAAACGGGAAGTAGCCAGAACCTTGATGAACATCGGGGTGATCAATCAAAGAGTGCGGAATTACGAATCGGCATTGGATAGATTTCAAGATGCGCTGAGGAAAGCAGAGGAGATCGCGGCCTATGACATCGCTGTCGCCGCACAGGAAGGATTAGGGACCGTCTATTACGAGCAGGGTAAATACCAGGCAGCATTAGAATGGTTGGATAAGGCTTGGTCTAAAGCGCAAACGATAGGCGACAAGATTCGAATGACGGAGCTTCTCTGGCGAAAAGGGCAAGTGTTTTATTCGCAGGGAGAGTACGTTAGATCAAGTGAGGTTGCTAACAGCGCGGCTGAGCTCGCAATTCAGCTTCGTTTGCCCCTGATGACTTACCTTGCTCTAACTCTCAGAGGGAAGGCTTCCCAGGCGCAGAATCTACCCGATCTAGCATCTGATTCTTTCAAACAGGCTATTGACGCAATCGAGCATATGCGCGCTAAAGTCGCCGGCGGAGAAAAAGAACAGCAAATCTTTTTTGAAGACAAGGTTTCTCCTTACCATGAGATGGTTTCTCTGCTCATGCAGCAAAACAGTATGGAAGAGGCGCTCAAATATGCTGAGCGAGCGAAGGGGCGTGTGCTACTCGATGTGCTTCGGAATGGTCGGACAAATATCAATAAATCTTTAAGTCAAAAGGAGCATTCAGAAGAGCGGAGACTTTACAGCGAAATGGTCTCTCTTAATACTCAAGTCAGGCTCGAGCGAATGCGGCAGCAACCAGACAATGTTCGGGTCGAAGGACTGGAGACTCGCTTACAGATAGCACGCAATGCATACGAAGTCTTCCAGACATCGCTATACGCAGCGCATCCGGAGTTGAGGGTTAAACGTGGCTTATTCCCCGTCTTCGAGATAGGACAGGCCGCTAAACTCATACCGGATTCTCGGACTGCAATCCTGGAATACGTTGTCACAGATGAGCAAACGTTTATATTCGTGTTGACCAGAGGCTCAACAGGAAGAGGAAGAGTTGGAGTAAAAGTCTATTCAACAAAAATCAAGAGAAGCGAGCTTTCTACCCTTGTAGAGGATTTCAGAAAGCTGCTGGCTATCAACCATCCTGGTTTCCGTCAGTCAGGGCAGAGGCTCTACGATCTGCTCATCAAGCCCGCTGAACCACAATTGCAAGGAAAGACCACCGTGTGCCTTATTCCTGATGGACTCCTTTGGGATTTACCTTTCCAGGCGCTACAAAACAATGCGGACAAGTATCTTCTGGAACTCCACGCGATTTACTATGCGCCATCGCTCCAGGTACTTGATGAAATGAGAAAGAGGGCTACCAACCTACGCTCGTCGTTGGTAAGTAGGGACAAGGGCAATGGTGACGCTTCTCTGGCACGAGGGAAAGTAACACCGCAGCTATATGCCGTTGGAAACCCTGCGATCAATGGCGAAGTACTGGGACGCGCACAGCCTGTCAGAAATACACCGTTTGTCTCGCTGCCCGAAACAGAAAAAGAAGTGGAGGCTATTGGGTCCGAAGTCTATGGACCGAAAGTAAGCAGCATACATATTGGGGCAGCAGCGCGAGAGGATACTGTTAAGGCCGAGATGGGGCAGTATAGAGTCATTCACTTTGCGACTCATGGGGTGTTGGATGACCGCAATCCGCTCTATTCTTACCTATTGCTCGCACCTGGTGAAAACTCAAACGAGGATGGATTGCTTGAAGCTTGGGAACTGATGGAAATGGATCTCAAGGCTGAAATGGTAGTCCTATCAGCGTGCGATACGGCAAGAGGCTATGTGAGCACCGGAGAAGGAATGATAGGGATGACTTGGGCTCTTTTCGTAGCCGGAGTGCCAACGACCGTTGCCAGCCAGTGGAAAGTGCCTTCCGAAACGACGACGAAATTGATGGTCGCGTTTCATAAAAATACCAAGCAGTTGTCGAAAGCCGAAGCCTGGCGTGAAGCAGCGCTGCAAATGATTAAAGACCCACGTTACCGCATGAAACCCTTCTACTGGGCCAGTTTTGTTGTTGTGGG
>Ga0126311_10000450_pt1 | contig 19520 bp, 15 predicted proteins | sample Plot61_FD_92539 | JGI IMG/M metagenome (GOLD analysis project Ga0126311, IMG submission 92539) | Serpentine soil microbial communities from UC McLaughlin Reserve, CA, USA - Plot61 | ecosystem: Environmental > Terrestrial > Soil > Grasslands | place: USA: UC McLaughlin Reserve, Lake County... | reverse complement strand
GCCTGTAGACGCTCTCGGCGCCGAGCAGCGAAAGGTGGCCGTAACAGCCGACCTGCGTGTTCGCCGCGCCCGACAGGATCGTGCTCGTGTCGGGGTTGATGACCTCGTCGCAGGGCGACCAGAAGGTGCCGTAGTTGACTTCGCCCGGCGTCTCGTCGCCTTCGTTCAACGTTCTCAGGAAGGGCGATTCGTACTGCATGTCGTTGCACGAGGTGGTGAATGGCGAGCAGATGTAGGCGAGGTTCGTACCGTGGTTCGGCCCGCCGATCGAGACCCAGTCGTCGACGTTCGCGGTCCCGCCGAGGAACTTCAAATACCAGCGTGTGTTGAGGCCGCCCATCGAGTGGCTGACGATGTCGACCTTCGCCGCGCCCGTGCGCGCCTTCAGCGCCGCGACCTCGTTCGCGACGTCCTGCGCGATCGAGACGTTCGACTTCGTCCAGTCGTAGGACCACAGGTCGAGCTGCGACGGCGCGTACCCGTCGAGCGTGAAGCGTGTGGCGTAGTAGCTCCAGTTCGAGCCGTTGCCCGACCAGCCGTGCACGAACAGGATCGGATCGCGCCCGAAGGCAGTTGCCGGCAGTGCCGCGGCGGCGAGCGCCAGGCATGCGATCAGCGCACAGCAGAGCTTGCGCAAGGACATCCGCTTCCCCCTTTCCCGCCCCTCCCGAGGGCGGATCGAATGTGCACCGCCGATCGTATCGCCGACGCGAGGGGCAGACTGAGGTTGGCCACACGCGACGGAGCGACGACAAGGAGCGGCGATGCAACTCGGGATGATCGGCCTCGGCCGGATGGGCGCCAACATGGTGCGGCGGCTGATGCGCCACGGGCATGATGCGGTCGTCTTCGACATGAGCCCGGACGCGGTCGCGCAGCTCGCGGGGGAGGGCGCGACGGGCGGCGACTCGCTGGAGGACTTCGTCGCCAAGCTGGCACAGCCGCGCGCGGTGTGGCTGATGGTGCCGGCCGCCGTCGTGGACCAGACGCTCGACGCGCTGCTGCCGCTGCTCGACGCCGACGACGTCGTGATCGACGGCGGCAACTCGAACTACCGTGACGACCAGCGCCGCGCGAAGCGCACCGCCGCCCAGGGGATCCACTACGTCGACTGCGGCACAAGCGGCGGCGTGTGGGGCCTGGAGCGCGGCTATTCGCAGATGATCGGCGGCGACGATGCGGCCGTCGAGCGGCTCACACCGATCTTCAAGGCGCTCGCGCCCGGCGTCGAGGCGGCGGAGCGCACGCCCGGCCGCGACGGCGACCTCGCGCCCGGCGAGGAGGGCTGGCTGCACTGCGGCCCGCCCGGCGCCGGCCACTTCGTGAAGATGGTCCACAACGGGATCGAGTACGGGATCATGGCCGCCTACGCCGAGGGGCTGAACATCCTCAAGCACGCGAACGCCGGCGCGGTGCAGCGTGATCTCGACGCCGAGACCGCGCCGCTCGCCGACCCCGAGGCCTACCAGTACGAGCTCGACCTGACGGCCGTCTCGGAGGTGTGGCGGCGCGGCAGCGTGATCGCCTCGTGGCTGCTCGACCTGACTGCCGAGGCGCTCGTCGCCTCGCCGCAGCTGGACGAGTTCTCCGGGCGCGTGTCCGACTCCGGCGAGGGCCGTTGGACCGCGCTGGCGGCGATCGAGGAGGGCGTGCCCGCGCCGATCCTCACCGGCGCGCTGTTCGAGCGCTTCGAGTCGCAGGGCGCCGACCAGTTCGCCAACAAGGTGATGTCGGCGATGCGGGCGCAGTTCGGCGGGCATGCGGAGAAGACCGGCTGATGGCCGGCGCGCGCGGCGACGCGGTCCCCTCGGACGCGCTCGTCTTCTTCGGCGCGACCGGCGACCTCGCCTACAAGCAGATCTTCCCGGCGCTGCAGTCGCTGATCAGACACGGCAAGCTCGATGTGCCGATCGTCGGCGTGGCGAAATCGGGCTGGGGGCTGGACGACCTGCGCGAGCGCGCGCGCAGAAGCCTGGAGGAGCATGGCGGGGTCGACGAGCCGGCGTTCGAGCAGCTCGTCGCGCAGCTGCGCTACATCGATGGCGACTACGGCGACCCGGCGACGTTCCAGCAGCTGCGCAGCGAGCTGGGCGACGCGAGACATCCGCTCCACTACCTCGCGATCCCGCCGAGCCTGTTCGGCGACGTCGTGCGCGAGCTCGGCGCCTCCGGCTCCGCCGACGGCGCGCGCGTGGTCGTGGAGAAGCCGTTCGGCCGCGACCTCGAGTCGGCCCGTGCGCTCAACGCGACGCTGTCGTCGGTCTTCCCCGAGACGTCGACCTTCCGCATCGACCACTACCTCGGCAAGGAGGCGGTCGAGAACCTCATCTACTTCCGCTTCGCGAACTCGTTCCTCGAGCCGATCTGGAATCGCGGCCACGTCAAGCGCGTGCAGATCACGATGGCGGAGGCGTTCGGCGTCGCGGGCCGCGGCAAGTTCTACGACGAGGCAGGCGCGATCCGCGACGTGATCCAGAACCACATGCTGCAGGTGCTCGCGCTGTTGACGATGGACGCGCCGGTCGAGCGCACGCACGAGGCGCTGCGCGATGAGAAGGCGCGGCTGATGAAGTCGATCGCTCCGCTCGAGCCGGCAGACGTCGTGCGCGGCCAGTTCAAGGGCTACCGCGACGAGCCGGGCGTCGCGCCGGACTCCACGGTCGAGACGTTCGCGGCGGTGAAGCTGCACGTCGACAGCTGGCGCTGGGCCGACGTGCCGTTCCTGATCCGCGCCGGCAAGCAGCTGCCGACGACCGCGACCGAGGTGCTCGTCGAGCTGCACCACCCGCCCCAGACGGTCTTCGACACGCCCGACGACAGCTCGCCCAACTCGTTCCGCTTCCTGCTCGGGCCGGCCGTCCAGCTCGCGCTGCGCGCCCGCGCGAAGCTGCCCGGCGAGGAGATGCGCGGCGAGGAGGTCGAGCTGCTCGCGCGCCATCACCATCCCGACGAGATGCCGCCCTACGAGCGGCTGCTCGGCGACGCGATGCGCGGCGACCCGACGCTGTTCGCGCGCGAGGACTCGGTGGAGGCCGCCTGGGAGGTCGTCGAACCGATCCTCGGCGACGTCTGTCCGGTGCACCCGTACGAGCCGGGCACGTGGGGCCCGGCCGAGGCGGACCGCCTGATCGACGACGACGGTGGCGCCTGGCACGCACCGAGAGGCGTCGGCGGCACCGATCCGGCGTAGGCGCATCGCCGTCGCTAGCCACTGCGGAGTCCCTACAGACCAAAAGACTGTCTTTACGCGAACGTGGCACGTGCGCATGCGAACAACGGCCCTCGCTTCGAACTGCCGGTTGCGGGTTATCCTGCGACCATGCCGAATCGCGCCACCGGCCTTCCGTGGGATCGTGTTCTGGAGCCGGCGCCGGAGTCCGACGGCGCCCGCGTTGTCCGTGGTGGCCTGAGCACGCAGGCGATCGTCGATACCGCAATCACGATCGCCGACGTCGACGGGCTCGACGCCGTCTCGATCCGCCGCGTCGCCGCGATCCTCGAGGTACGGCCGATGAGCCTCTACACGCACATCGTCAGCAAGGACGAGCTGCTCTCGCTGATGGCGAACGAGCTGATCGGCACGCTGATCGTGGAGCCGCCCCTGCCGGACGACTGGCGCGAGGCGCTGACACTGAGCTCGCGCAAGACGTTCCGGATGTTCGCCGCACATCCGTGGCTCGTCGCGCTGTTGGCCCATCGCCCGCGGCACGGCCCCAACGCTGTAGAGCAGGCGAAGCAGCTGGCGCGCGCTGTCGAGAGCCTGAGGCTCGCCCCGGAAGACATGTGGACGATGCTCAGCATCGTCAACGACTTCATCCTCGGTCACGCGATGCGCGTCGCGACATCCGGGAACACGAAGGAGCTCGTGGAAAGCCTCACGGAGCAGGATCGAGCCGACCTCCCGGCGGTGGAGGCGCTCGCCCGGACCGAGGACACGCGCATGACCGGCGACGTCTTCGAACTCGGGCTCCAGACCGTGCTCGACGGGGTCGAGCACCGCTTCGTCACCGGCCGGAGCTGATCGCCGCCGCCCTCTGGCGCCCGTTCGACGCGGCCGGCGGCGAGTAGAACTGCTGCGCCCAATGACGGAACGCCATCAGCGGCCCGTCACCCTTCGCCAAGCGCGGCTGCTCGACGTAGATCTTGTGCTCCCAGATCGGGAAGTCGCGCTCGGTGTCGCGCCGGAAAAGAGGACCGAGCGCGACCGTCAGCAGACGTGAGGCCAACGTCCGCGCGCTCGCCGGGCCGCGTTCGACGCGGAGCGCCACGCCGTAGCGGAGCTCGACTCGGCACGGATCGATCGGCGTCGCCATCACCTGGAACTTCGCCTCGGCGCGCAGCCGCGGGAGGCTCGCATCGACCCACAGGTGGCCGAAGCCGTCCACGACGATGTCGAAGGCGACCTCGAGCGGGTCGCCCAGCGGCATCGCCCGCTCCACCGTCGCGGCGATCGTGAAGACCGGTCCGTGTGTCGTGAACGGATGCCGCAGACGCACGTTGCGGTAGCCGTGGATCGGCCCGATGTGCCCAATGTCGACCGCGTTCTCGACGATGTCCTGCGGATGGTCGACGAGCGTCGACACCTGGCGGAACGAAGCGGGGAAGCCGTCCATCGGCCGGCGGGCCACCTCCCACGTGGGCGCCGCGCCGGCGGCGTGATGCCACACGAGAATCGCGCCGTTGGCCTCCCTCGCCTCGCGCAGTACGAGCCGTGCGATGGGTGGTCTCGTCCCGTAGCCGGTGCGCACGCACGCGCCGTCGAGGCCGAACGCGAAGTGGTGGAAGGGGCATACGATGGCCTCACCCTCGACCCGGCCGCCGTGGCCGAGGTGCGCGCCGAGGTGCGGGCAGTACGGCTCGACGACACGCACCACACCGTTGCGCGTGCGGTAGACGACGAGGTCCTCGCCCATGAACCGCCGGCGCAGCACGCGACCGGGCGGCAGCTCGTCGGCGAAGGCGACGGCGAACCAGCCGTCGGGATAGGGGCGACGCGGCTGCAGCTCGGCGAGCGGCGGCAACTCGCTCGGCCGGCGATCGTGCACGCGGTAGACGATGTCGTGCATACGGATCATGCGAGCTCCTCCCACCACCAGGCGATCGATGGATGCGGCAGCGGCGCGAGGCTCGCGTCGAGCGGCTTCTGCGCCCAGCCGGGGAACGCCAGCAGCGGGGGCGCGTCCGCATTGCCGCCGGTCAGGTAGCGCGGGGTGCAGAAGCCCCAGTCGAGGATTCCTCGCCAGGTGTGCCCGAGGCTCGCGAGGAAGCCGATCATCGAGGCGTCGCCTGCGGCTTCCGCCTCCGCCAGCAGCGGCCCGTGCAGCGCGAAGAAGAGCGTCGCGATGCGGTCGCAGAGCGCGTGCGCCGCGGGCAGCGCCTCGGCGGGCGTGCAGCCGTGCTCGTGCGCGATCACCGAGACGACGTTGCTGCTGTTGTCGGCGTTGCGGGCCTCCTTCGCGAAGGACATCAGGTCGTTCAGCAGCAGCGAGAAGGTCGACCACGCCTCGACCAGCGCGCGCACCGGTCCGGACGCCGCCTGTGCCGAGGTCAGCTCGATCCTGTTTGCGATGTTGAGCGTCGTCAGCCAGCTCGCGAAGCCGCCGGTGTGCATGCGCATCGCGAGGTAGTCGTTGAGCGACGGCGGTACGCCGCGCTCGGCGTTCGCGACGTCCCACGCCATGCCAAAGAACCATGCGCGCGCGGTGTGCACCCACTCGATCCGCTGCGCCGGTGTCGCGTGGGACAGGATCGCGCTCGTCAGGTCGCGCAGCGCGTCGTTGTAGGGCAGTTCGATCGCGAACGCGGCACGCGGCTCCTCGCAGAGGCGCACGAGCGGCGTGCCGAGCGCGAGGAAGTCGGCGGCGCGCCTGCTGGTCGGGCCGTTGTCGTAGTACAGGTCGTCGGTCGCGAAGCCCCAGTAGAGCCATCTCGCGACGTCGGCGACGCGGTCGGGCTCGGCGGTCGGCAGCGCGCGCGCGTAGACCTCGGCGGCGCGCGTCGCGATCAGCCGCTCGCGCTGCGCCGCGCTGTCGTACAGCTCGAAGCGGTCGATCCACTCGATGCAGCGACGCTCGATCGCATCCAGGCGGGGATTGACCGCCGTCGGAAACGGACAGTGGAAGGGCAGCAGCTCGATCGTGTCGCACGGCTGCTCGCGCATCGACGTCATGCGGCTGCTCCGGTGGGTCCCCGTGGATGGAAGCGGACGCGCACGGGCCCCTGGGGCCGCATCGAGATGAGCGGAGACAGCCTCATGGCCCTTTCCACCGACTCGACCCGGTAGCTGCGCAGCAGCGCGCGCACGAGGGTCGTCGACTCGAGCATTGCCAGATGGCGTCCGATGCAGGACCGCCGGCCGCCGCTGAACGGCAGATAGGCGAATGGCGGCCGGCCATGCTCACCGACGAAGCGCAGCGGATCGAAGCGCTCGGGGTCGGGCCAGAAGCGCGGGTCGCGGTGCGTCGCCCACGGCACGACAAGCACGAGCGCACCGGCGGGCACTGCGTATCCGCCGAGCTCGGTGTCGACCGCCGCGCGCCGGCCGAGCGCGTACGAGGGCGGATGCAGGCGCATCGCCTCCTGGACGGCGGCACGCACGAGGTCGGCGGGTTCGTCCGCGGTGTCGGGAGCGGCCGCCGCCGCTGCGACCCGCTCTTGGATCTCGGGGTGGCGTCCGAGCAGGTGCAGCGTCGAGATCAGCACGTCGGCCGTCGTCGTGTGGCCGGCGAGCAGGAAGAGCAGCGCCTCGTCGCGCACCTCTTGTTGCGTCAGCGCCACTCCATCCTGCGGGTCGCGCGCCTCGCGCAGACGGGTCAGCAGATCTCCTGCGCCGGTGCCGCTGTCGCTCCGGGCATTCCACTCACGCCGGGCGACCACGCGCTCGATCGTCTCTCGCAGCTCCGCGCGCAGTGCGAGGAAGCGTCGGTTGCGTGCGGTCGGCACGTACAGAGGCAGGCGCAGCAGCTGGGTCACGCGCGCGACGACCTGGTTGCCGACGTGCGGCACGAGGCGCTCGAGCGCGGCGACGGTGTCGACTTCGATCCCTCCCTGCTGCGCGAAGATCGTCTGGCCCAGCACGCGCAGCGCGTACTGCTCCATCGCCTGCGCGACGTCGACTACCTGATCGTCGAGTTGCCGCCACCGCTCGACGACCCGATTCGCCTCGGTCTCGAGCAACCCGGCGTACTGCGCGACGTGGCGACGCGTGAAGAGCGGCTGCAAGATGCGCTTCTGCCGGCGCCAGCGGGCACCCTCCATCGTCACGATCGTCTCGCCGAGCAGCTCGCGCAGCACGTCATACGACGGCGTGCTGCGGACGAAGACATCGGTCTCCAGCAGCACCCGCTGCACGTCCTCGGGGTGCCGCACGGCGACGAGGAGCGGACGCAGCCGCTGTGGCCCGCGCGCCGGCCCGATGCGATAGGCGACGACGTCGCCGTGTCGGCGGAAGCCCTCCTGCAGGGTCCCGAGCAGGTCGTGGCGCAAGGCGCGCGCCATGCCGATCAGCGGGTGGCCGGCGGGTCCGGGGATTGGGTCCGACCGTGCGGGCGGTGCCCTCGCCGCCGTCGCGCGCGGGACCGTCGCGCTCATGCCGCGTCCACCCCCACGAGTGGCGCCGCAGCTCGCGGGCCGGCATCGAGGCCGAGCTCGTCGAGCGGCTCCAGCACGAGCTTGCCGATCGCCAGCAGCAGGCGCACCCCATCGGGCAGGAACGCCGGGTCGCCGAGGTGGGCGAACGCCATCTGCAGGTGGTCGAGCGCGAATGCGATCGCCCGCCGCTCGGCGCCGGCGCCCCGCACGCGCCGGGCGACCGCGGCGATGCCCTGCTCGTCGATCCCCTCGACGAGCAGCTCGACGAGCGCCGGGTCGCGCTGGAGCGTCAACAGCACCGGCAGCGTGAAGACGCCCTGGCGCAGGTCGCTGCCCGCCGGCTTTCCGGTCTGGAGCCCGTGGCCATAGAGATCGAGCACGTCGTCGATGATCTGGAAGGCGACGCCGAGCTCCATCCCGAAGCAGGCCAGCGCGTCCGCGACCTGCGGTGACGCTCCGGCGGTCGAGGCGCCGAGCCAGCAGGACGTGGCGAGCAGCGCAGCGGTCTTGCCGCGAATCGATGCGTCGTAGTGGGAGAGCTCGCGTGCGGCGTCGAACTGCGCGGTGCTCTCGGCGATCTGGCCGGAGCAGAGCGAGGCGAGCGTGTGCGCGAAGCGCCGCAGCTCGGCCGTTCCGAGGTCGGCGGCGACGCGATAGGCGTGGGCCAGAAGCAGGTCGCCGCCGAGCACGGCGGCATGGTTGCCCCACAGCGCGTTGGTGCTCGGCTTGCCGCGCCGCACGAGGGCCGAGTCGAGCACGTCGTCGTGGTAGAGCGACGCCAGGTGCAGCAGCTCGACCGCTGCGGCGGCGTCGATTACGCGCTCGCTGACGGCCTCGCGGCCACCGATCGCCATCGCCGCGCAGACGACGAGGGCTGGGCGCAGGCGCTTGCCGCCCGCCTCGATTCCGTGCAGCGCGAGCTTGGCGAGTCGCTCGTCCGGCGTGGTAGCAACGTCGCGCAGGCGCGACTCGACACGACTCAACTGAGCCGCTGTATCTACGGATGGATGAAACGCGACCATTGTGCCTGCAGCACCTCCATCGCGACCGTGTTTGGGCGGCGCCGCATTCCCCCAGAGCAGCGCGTGGAATTCGTTCTAATCAGTTTTGCGGCAAAACGCAAGCTGGTTCCGCATTGCGGCGCAAGAAAGTTGCGTCAAGGGTGCACGCGCGGTCGCGGGCTCTGATACGGTGTACGGCGACGGGGAGAAATCTACCGTCGGGACGGGCATCGGGGTATGGGAACGCCATTGGGAGGTGGCTGTTCCCGCCTGGGGCAAGCGTGTCCGCACGCCAAATCTAGATTGGCCGAGGCTGCTTCAATTTAGCAGGCTCCAGCCAGAGCTGTGCACGTACGTGCACAGCCGCTAGCCCCTGCGATTTTAGGATAGTGCGCTGCGTTCTTGGCGTAAACGACGTTAACCATCTTAATATTTCGGAAGCGCTATGCGGCAGGGCAGAAGCTGTTTCTTTGCTGACACCTGCACGGCGACGGTCATGCCGAAGTCGCGTCGGCGTCCACACGCGTCCGGCGGCGCGCTCGCCAGTGGCCGGTGTCATCCCTACGATGGGCGCGCCTTCTCCGGTCGTCGATCCGAAGGATCTCGCATGCGCTCTCGCTCCCTGCTCGTCCTGACCTCCGCACTGCTCGCGTTGTTCGCCGGAGCTGCCTCGGCGCTCGCGGCGGGTGCCGGCTCGACCTTCGTGGTCGGCGGCCTCACGCTCCCGGCGGGTGCGCTCTCCGGCGGCAGCGGCGGCTACAGCGACGGGGAGCCCGAGTCGGTGAGCCTCAGCGCGGACGGACGCTACGTTGCGTTCGCCGCCGACGCCGACCTGCTCGACCCGAGTGCGAACCTCGAGGTCTCGAACATCTTCCGCAAGGACCGGCTCACCGGCGAGGTCGTGCTCGTGAGCCGCGCGACGGGGGCGGGCGGGGCAGTCGCGGACGCCGACGGCCAGGAGGCCGTCGTCAGCGCCGACGGCTCTCGCGTCGCCTGGCGCACGAACGCTGCGCTCGATCCGGCCGATACCGACAGAACGTCTGACGTGTACGTGCGCGACGTTTCGACCGGTACCACGTCCCTCGCGAGCCAGTGGACCGACGGGAGTCAGACCACCGACGGGATGGCGGGCCTCGACCTCTCCGGCAACGGCCGTTACGTCGCCTTCAACACCGGCGACGCGCTCGCGGGCGGCAGAGACGCCAACGGCGACCCCGACGTCTACGTGCGCGACCTGCAGAGCGGCACGACGACGCTCGTCTCCTGCAAGGCGCTCGCGACGACCGCGGGCAACAACAGCTCGCGCGACCCGGCGATCAGCGACGACGGCAGATGGGTCGCGTTCGTGACGCTGGCGAGCGACATCGTCAGCGGGTTCGATCCGGGTGGGCATCCGCAGGTCGTCGTGCGCGACACGAGTGGTGGGACCGCCTATGCCGTGAGCAATCAGAGCGGCGCGGCGAGACCCGGGAACGGCGACGCCTCCGAGCCGACGATCGCCGGCTCGCCGGCGGCGGTCAGCACCGTGACGGTGGCGTACACGAGCAAAGCCACCGACGTCGATGCGAGTGGCGACGACGCCTCGACCGAGATGAGCGTCTACCGGCGCCGGCTCGCGGATCCCGGCTCGACGCTCGTCAGCCGCGCCGACGGTGCCGGCGGCGCGAACGCCGACAGCCGCGCGCACACGCCCAGCATCAGCAACGACGGCAGACTCGTCGTATTCGACTCCGACGCCGGCAACCTCGGCGCGGGCGCCGACTACTACGGCACCTACGTACGCGACGTCGGCGACAGCAGAACCGCGCTCGCCTCCACTGAAAACCGCTACGCGGTCGAGGGACAGATCTCCGGCGACGGCAGCACGATCGCGTGGCTCAACGGCGACGCGCTCGCGCCGCTGACGCCCGACAGCGATCCCGACCTCGTCGGCGTGTTCGCGCGCAGCTACGCGGCGCCGACGACGCTCGGGGCGCCGAGCTACGTCTCGCGTCCTGCGGGCGCCGCGCCGTTCCTCGCGCCCGTCTTCGCGGTGCCCGACGCCGACTCCGGCCAGCGCACGATGAGCGCCGACGGGCGCTACGTCGTCTTCGCGGCGTTCTCGAGCCGTCTTCCGGGCGGCAAGGGACAGCTCTATCGCCGTGACCTGCTGACCGGCGCCACCGACCTCGTCTCGCGCGCGGACGGGCCCAACGGCGCCGCCGCCGCGGACGGCTTCGGCCAGGGACCGTCGATCAGCGCGGACGGCATGCGCGTGGCGTTCGACTCCTCCGCGTCGAACCTCGCACCCGGGCACGCCGGCGCCGCTCGGCAGGTCTACGTGCGCGACCTCGCCGCCGGCACGACGACGCTCGTCTCGCGTGCGAGCGACGGAGCGCCGAGCGACCAGAGCGCGAGCGAAGCGCGCATGACGGCGGACGGGCGCCACGTCGCGTTCGTCAGCCAGGCCGGCAACCTGGGCGCCGGCGCCGCGGGCACCGACCACGTCTACCTGCGCGACCTCGTCTCCGGTCAGACGCAGCTCGTCGACCGTGCGAACGGCGCCGGAGGGGCGATCGGCAACGCGCAAGCTATGGACCCGTCGGCCTCCGCCGACGGACGGCTGGTGGCGTTCGGCAGCGATGCGCCGAACCTCGACCCGGACGACGCCGACGCCGACGACGACGTGTACGTGCGCGACACGGTCGCGCAGACGACGACGCTCGTCTCGCGCCGCAGCGGCGCGAGCGGGCAGAACGCCAGAGGCTTCTCGACGGAGCCGTCGATCAGCACGAACGGTGCCGTCGTCGCCTTCCGCGCGAGCGACGAGACGCTCGCGCCTGACGGCGGCCCGTGGGGCGGCAACGAGCAGATCGTCGCGCGCACGCTCGCGACCGCGCAGAACGCGCTCGTCAGCCGCGCGCCGTCCGGCGCGGTGGCGAACGACAATGCGGCGCATGCGGCGGTCGACGGGGACGGCTCCGTGATCGCCTTCCGCTCCGACGCTTCGAATCTCTTGCCGGGCCTCGGAGGCGGCGGCAAGGAGGCGGTCTTCGCACGCACGACGGCGACGGGCGCGCTGAGCGGCCCGCCTGCGTTCGGGCTCGTGACGGACGGCTCGCTGGGCGCCCGCGATCCCTCGATCAGCGACGACGGGCAGTGCCTGCTGCTCACCGGCCTGGGCCACAACGCCGCGACCGGCTTCGCGGGGGACTTCCGGACGCTCTACATGTACGTCGTCTCGGGCACGTGCCCGAAGCCGCTGCCGCCGGTCATCAGACCGATCGCCAGAGCGAGAAGACCGGAGCTGACGAGAACGTCGCTCACGCACAAGCGCTTCCGCGTGGGAAGACGGGCGACGGCGCAGGTGGCCGGGGCGCAGGCGGCGGCCAAGCGCAGAGCGAGACGCACGAGGAGAGCCCCCGTCGGCACGACCTTCCGCTTCACGCTCAACACGCGGGCGAACGTGGCGATCGCGATCGAGCGACAGGCGCCCGGTCGCCTCGTCGGTCGCTTCTGCAAGAGACCTGCGCACAGACTGCGCAGACATCTCAGATGCTTCCGCTGGGCCAGAGCCGGCCGCCTCTCGCGCGGCGGTCTGAACGCGGGCACGAACAGAATCGCCTTCAGCGGCCGGATCAGCAGAAAGGCGCTGAAGCCGGGGAGCTACCGCGCGAGACTGCGGGCCAGCAGCGCCGGCGGCACGTCGCGCTGGGTCACGCTGAAGTTCCGGGTCGTTCGCAGATAGCTCGGGCGGACAGCGGGGCGGCAAGCGTGCGCTGCCGCCCCTCCGCCCGGCGTCAGTGCGCGGTCGCCCGCGGAACCCGCCCGGCGCCGGAGCCACACGCCCCGGCTACGCTGACCCGCATGGCTCCCACCGACGCGCAACTGCCCGCCGAGGGCTACCGCCTCGCCGACATCTCCCCGCGGGCGTACCAGCACCCGGCCGACAAGGCGGCCAGCTCGGCGCTGTCGGCGATCCCGCAGCTCGACCGCGTGGTGCGCAAGCTGATCGAGCTGGGCTACGAGCGGGCGCTGCGCCAGAGCGCGCTCGGCGCGTCAGTGCGGCTGTCCGAGCAGCAGTTGCCGGACGTGTGGGGCGAGCACGTCTTCGCCTACTCGACGCTCGACATGGCGGACGTGCCGCCGCTCTACATGACGCAGTTCCCGGTCGCCAACGCGGCGGCGATCGGGGCGAAGCGCCCGATCGTCGTCGTCAACTCTCAGCTGGTCGCGCTGCTCGACGCGCCGCAGCGCCGAGCCGTGTTCGCGCATGAGGCGTCGCACATCCTCTCCGACCACCAGCTCTACGGCACGGCGCTCGCGATCCTCACCGGCCTCGCGACATCCGGCCGGCTGCCGTTGCCGCTCGTCCCGATCCGTACCGCGCTGCTCGAGTGGAGCCGCGCCGCCGAGCTGAGCTGCGACCGCGCCGCCGCGCTCGTCACGCGCGATCCGCTCGCCGTCTGCCGCACGTTCATGTCGCTCGCGGGCGGCGCGATGGTCGACCAGCTCGACCTCGACGCGTTCATGAAGCAGGGGCTGGAGTACACGGACGAGGGCACGGGCTTGGAGCGCCTGACGCGCCTGCTGACGGATCTGGGCGTCACGCATCCGCTGCCGGTTCGCCGCATGCACGAGCTGATGGGCTGGGTCCGCGGCGGCGACTACGACCGCATCGTCGGCGGCGCCTACATCCGCCGCGACGACCCAGCCGACCCCCGCGCCGACGGCGGCGAGGCGGTCGGCTTCTACGCCGAGCGCTTCCGCCGCGCCTTCCGCGAGGCGGGCGAGGCCGTCGGCTCGATGGGCGACCAGCTCGCTAGTTGGCTCAGACGCGAGCCGGCGGACGAGGACGAGCCGGGCGCGTAGTTGCCCCGGAGCGCCGTACGTCAGCGCGCGCTCACGCGTAGATCCGCAGCGGCGTGCAGCTCGCGAGCAGGTCGAAGTCGGCGTCTGCGTGGAGGATTGGCGCGCCCGTGCGGACGCAAGGCGCGGCGATCAGGCAGTCGAGCGTCTTGCGGATCGTGATCCCATTGCGACGTGCCGTGCGGTACAGCTCCGCCGCAAGCACGAAGTCCTCGGTCCCGCCCAGCCGCAGGATCGGGAACGCCCGCAGGTGACGCTCGACGAGCTGTGCTTCGCGCTCGGTGCGCAGCCCTTGCAGCACCTCGGTCAGCACGGCATCGGTCAGCGCGACCGGCTCGCCGCTCTCGATCAGCTCGACGCAGCGAGTGGCCTGCGGCGTGTCGTTGTCGTTGAGAACGTCGATCCAGACGCTCGTGTCGACGACGATCACGCGCGGCCGAGCCGGCTCTCGTCGAGGTCGCCCTCCCAGTGCACGCGACCCCGCAGGTCGAGGATCCCGAGTCGCCGCTGCCGCGCGACCAGCTCGCGCAGGGCCACGTCGACGGTCTCGCGCTTGGTGCGGGCTCCGGTCAGGCGCTGCGCCTCGCGCAGGATCTCGTCGTCGATCTCGATGTTCGTGCGCATGCACGTCACTCTACACCTGCTGATGTGTAAGAGCTGGGGCCATCATCACCGGTCGTCCTGGCCCTGCAAGCCCAGTTCGCTCCGAACCGGTTGTCCCGCATCTCGCGGATGAAGCGGACGCTGTCGCCCCCGTGGTGGCCGGGGTTGGTGAGCAGCCTTCGAATGCGAGCACGTCGTGCCTCGTCGTCCAGAGGGTCGAGACCCGATTCCACGTCGCTCTCGGTGGCTCTTTCTTCTGTCATGCCGATGATGGTGGCGCGACGCGTGGTGCGCCACAACCCCACCTGTAGAGCGGTTTCCACGAGATGCCTGGTTTGTGCGCCGCCGCAGCTGCGTCCGCCCACTGACCGCTCCCGTTCATATGACTCGCATATAAATTTATATCTCGGTAACTTGTCATCGGATGGCGACACATGCCCCGATGACGCATCCGCCCCAGCGCACCCGCCTGCCTCGCGCCGAGCGCGAGCAGCAGATGCTCGACATCGCGCATGCGCGCTTCGCCGCGCACGGCTACGCGGCCGTCACGATGGTCGACGTCGCCGCCGACGCCGGCGTCACGAAGCCGCTGTTGTACGCCTACTTCGGCAACAAGGAGCGGCTCTACCTCGCGTGCATGGAGCGCGCCGGCGACGCGATGTTCACGACCGTCGGCGAGGCCGTCTCGCACGCCGACTCGCCGGCCGACGCACTGCGCCGCGGCCTGCATGCGTTCTTCGCGTTCGTCGACGAGGACCGCGACGCCTGGCGCGTGCTGTTCGACGAGACGCTGCCCGCCGGCGGCGAGATCGCCGAGCGCGTCGCCGAGCACCGCGAGCGGCTGCTCGCGCTCGTCGCGCAGACGAACATCGCGCGCCTCCCCGAGGGACGGCAACCCGAGCATGCGCCCGAGATCGAGGCGATCTCCGTCGCGCTGCTGGGCGGCGCCGAGGCGCTCGCGCGCTGGTGGTTGCGCACCGGCGCGATGCCCGCGGCCGAGGCCGCTGAGCTCTTGATCGCGACTGCCGAGCCGGGCCTGCGGGCCGGGCCGATCGTCGCCGGCCGCACCCGAACCCCGCGCGCCCCCGGGCGCGCGGGAAGCGAATCCGGCGGCGCGCCGACCGCCTCGCGCGGCGGCGACGCCGCATCTGAATCCGAAGGAGCCTGATGACACCCGTCTCTCCCCGTCGAGCCGTCGTGCTCGGCGGCAACCGCATCCCGTTCGCACGCTCGGACAGCGCCTACGCGAAGGCCACCAACCAGGACATGCTCACCGCCGCGCTCGACGGGCTCGTCGATCGCTACGACCTCGTGGGCGAACGACTCGGCGAGGTCGTCGCCGGCGCAGTCCTGAAGCACAGCCGCGACTTCAACCTGACGCGCGAGTGCGTGCTCGGCAGCCGCCTCGCGCCCGAGACGCCCGCGTACGACATCCAGCAGGCGTGCGGTACGGGCCTCGAGGCCGCCATCCTCGTGGCCAACAAGATCGCGTTGGGTCAGATCGAGGCGGGCGTCGCCGGCGGCGTCGACACGACGTCGGATGCGCCGCTCGCTCTGAACGAGGACCTGCGCGCGATCCTGCTCGACGCGAACCGCCTCAAGTCGAACGCGGACCGCGCGAAGCTGCTGCTGCGCCTGCGCCCGCAGCACCTGGCGCCCGCGATCCCGCGCAACGAGGAGCCGCGTACCGGCCTCTCGATGGGCGAGCATCAGGCACGCACCGCTGCGCAGTGGGGGATCTCGCGCGAGGCGCAGGACGAGCTCGCGATGCGCTCGCACCACAATCTCGCGGCCGCCTACGAGCGCGGTTTCCAGGACGACCTCGTCACGCCGTACCTCGGCCTGGAGCGCGACCAGAACCTGCGCCCGGACTCCTCGCTGGAGAAGCTCGCGAAGCTGAAGCCGGTCTTCGGCGGGCCCGAGGGGACGATGACCGCCGGCAACTCGACGCCGCTGTCCGATGGTGCCGCGGTGGCGCTGCTGGCTTCCGAGGACTGGGCGAAGGCGCACGGCCTGACGCCGCTCGCGACGTTCGTCGATGGCGAGACCGCCGCGGTCGACTACGTCAACGGCCGCGAGGGGCTGTTGATGGCGCCCGCGTATGCGGTCCCGCGCATGCTGGAGCGCAACGGCCTCAGCCTGCAGGACTTCGACCTCTACGAGATCCATGAGGCGTTCGCCTCGCAGGTGCTCTCCACGCTCGCCGCGTGGGAGGACCCGGTCTTCTGCACGCAGCGGCTCGGGTTCAAGCAGCCGCTCGGTGCGATCGACCGGGACAAGCTCAACGTCAACGGCAGCTCGCTCGCCGCCGGCCACCCGTTCGCCGCGACCGGCGGCCGCATCGTCGCGTCCGCGGCGAAGGCGCTGCACGAGCGCGGCGGTGGCCGCGCCCTCATCAGCGTCTGCGCGGCCGGCGGTCAGGGCGTCGTCGCGATCTTGGAGGCATAGACATGGACCGCTACACCCAGCTCGTCAACACGTCGGTCGGCAGTGCCATCGCCAAGCAGGTGGGGCTGCCGAAGCCGCTGCCGCTGAAGCGGTACGTGGCCGGGAAGCCGGTCATCGAGGGGAAGGTGCTGGTGGGCAGCGCACCGGGCGGCCGGTTGGCCGTGCCGCTCGCGCGGGTGCTCGCCGACGTCGGTGCCTCGGCATCCACGCCGCTGCGCCCCGACCTGCGGGCCGCCGCCGCCCAGGCCGGCCTCGACGCCTCGCCCTGGACGCCGAAGGCGTCCGTCGACCATCGCTACGGCGCGCTGGTCTTCGACGCGACCGGCATCGTGGAGTCCTCGCAGCTGGAGGAGCTCCACGCCTTCTTCCACCCGACGATCCGTCGCGTCGCCACATGCGGGCGGGTCGTCGTGCTCGGCACCCCGCCCGAGTCGGCGAAGAAGCCGGCCGAGGCGGTCGCGCAGCGCGCGCTGGAGGGATTGACGCGCGCGATGGGCAAGGAGATCGGCCGCGGCGCGACGGTCCAGCTCGTCTACGTCGAGCCGGGCGCCGAGGACGCGATCGCCGGCACGGTGCGGTTCTTCCTTTCGCCGCGCTCCGCGTTCGTGTCGGGACAGGTCGTGCGGATCGGCGTCGACGGTGGCGCGGTCGCCGGCGACTTCGACTGGGAGCAACCGCTCGCCGGCAAGGTCGCCTTGGTCACCGGCGCCTCGCGCGGCATCGGCGCCGCGATCGCCTCGACGCTCGCGCGCGACGGCGCGCACGTCGTCGGCCTCGACGTCCCCGCGCTGGAGGACGACCTCAAGGCGGTCGCCGCCGGCATCGGCGGCTCCGCGCTCGCGCTCGACATCACCGACCCGGACGCGCCGGCCGCCATCGCCGCGTACCTGAAGAAGGAGCACAGAGGGGTCGACGTCGTCGTCCACAACGCCGGCATCACGCGCGACCGCACACTCGGGCGCATGGACGCCGATCGCTGGAACGCGGTCATCTCCGTGAACCTGACCGCGATCGAGCGCGTCACCGATGCGCTGATCGAGGGTGGCAGGAAAGCGGTCCTGAACGACGGCGGCCGGATCGTCTGCGTCTCCTCCATCAGCGGCATCGCCGGTAACGCGGGGCAGACGAACTACGCGACGTCCAAGGCGGGCGTGATCGGCGTCGTCGACGCGTACGCGCCGGAGCTGGCGAAGCGCGGCGCGACGATCAACGCCGTCGCGCCTGGCTTCATCGAGACGCAGATGACGGCGAAGGTCCCGCTTCCGATCCGCGAGGCGGGCCGGCGCATGAGCTCGCTCTCACAGGGCGGACTGCCGATCGACGTCGCCGAGGCGATCGCGTGGTTCGCGTCGCCGGCGTGCGGCGGGCTCAACGGCAATGTCGTCCGCGTCTGCGGGCAGAGCCTGCTGGGGGCGTGACGATGCTGAGCACCTACGCCCGCGCTGCTCTGCCGCTGATCCCCGGCGCCTCGTTGCTGCCGTTCGTCGCGGGGCGCGGCAAGGAGATGCCGGTGCTGGAGCGCTCGGCCTCCGGCGTGCGCGTCGACCCGGCGGAGCTGGCCGCGTACGACCGCGTCTGCGGCTTCACGCTGCGCGATGTGCTGCCGGCGACGTACCTGCACATCAAGGCGTTCCCGATGCACATGCAGCTGATGACGGATGGGAGGTTTCCGTTCCCTGCTGTCGGGCTGGTGCATCTGAGCAACCGCATCACGGTTCACCGGCCGGCGCTCGTGTCGGAGGTCTTCGACCTTGTCGTGAGAACGACCCCGATCGAGCCGCACCCGAAGGGCCGGACGTTTGCGTTGGTGTCGACCGCCTCGGTCGACGGAGAGCTCGTGTGGGAGGACCAGAGCGTGATGCTCCGCCGCGGCGGTGGCAGCGCCGATGCCGGGAACGGCGGCCGGGAGGGGGGCGGGAGCGGGGCTCCGGGGGAGGAGGAGCATTCTGCGTCCGCTGAGCGGACTGAAAGTGACGCTCCTCCTGTGGAGTGGCGGTTGGCGGGCGACTTGGGCCGGCGGTATGCGTCGGTGTCGGGCGACCGCAACCCGATCCACATGCACGCGCTGAGTGCGCGGCTGTTCGGGTTCCCGCAGGCGATCGCGCATGGGATGTGGACGAAGGCGCGGTGCCTGGCGGCGCTCGAAGCGCGGTTGCCCGAGGCGTACACGGTCGACGTCAGCTTCCGGAAGCCGATCCCTCTCCCCAGCCGGGTGACGTTCTCGGCAGATGACGGCCGCTTCGCAGTGCGAAGCGCCAAGAACCCCGCAACCATCCATCTCGAAGGAACGGTGACGCCATGAGCATGGCGGAGCGCAGCATGGGATTCGGTCTGCGTGCCCTCGGGCGCCTCGCCGGCTCCGACGTCGTCGACCGCCTCGGTGTGCGCAAGCCCGCCGAGAAGGTCCTCTACCGCGCCACGCGCGACGGCTTCAAGGCCGCCGGCGCGGCCGGTCGCACGTTCAGGTCCGTCAACGGCGGCAGAAGAGCGACGCGCCTCTCGACCACCCAGAGCACGGGCCTGTTCGACCTCACCCCGACGGACGAGCAGCAGATGCTGCAGGAGTCGTTCAAGGCGTTCGGGGCGGAGCAATTGCGGCCCGCGGCGCTGAGAGCCGACACGGCCGCCAAGACGCCGGAGGAGATCCTCAAGCAGGCCGGCGAGCTCGGCCTCACGATGCTCGGTGTGCCCGAGGAGCTGGGCGGCGCCGTCGCCGAGCGCTCGTCGGTGACCGCCGTGCTCGCGGCCGAGGCGCTCGCGCACGGTGACATGGGCCTCGCCGTCGCGCTGCTCGCGCCGGCCGGCGTCGCGAGTGCGCTCGCGCTGTGGGGCGACGGCGACCAGCAGGCGACCTACCTTCCGGCGCTCGTGGGGGAGGACACGCCGATCCCCGCCGCGCTCGCGCTGCAGGAGCCGCGCGCGCTGTTCGACCCATTCGAGCTGCAGACGACCGCGCGCCGCGAGCGCGATGAGTTCGTGCTCGACGGCATCAAGTCGTTCGTGCCGCTCGCCGAGAGCGCCGAGCTGCTG
>Ga0126311_10000449_pt1 | contig 19533 bp, 9 predicted proteins | sample Plot61_FD_92539 | JGI IMG/M metagenome (GOLD analysis project Ga0126311, IMG submission 92539) | Serpentine soil microbial communities from UC McLaughlin Reserve, CA, USA - Plot61 | ecosystem: Environmental > Terrestrial > Soil > Grasslands | place: USA: UC McLaughlin Reserve, Lake County... | reverse complement strand
AGATCAATAAAATGGGAATGAAGCCGATCAGAAAAACGACGGCGGTGATGCCGAATGCGCGCCAGAATTTCTTAAGCGTGGCGATGATGAAGTTGCGCGATTCGCGAAACGCGAGCGCGAGCAGGAGAAAGATGATGGTCCAAAGTATGAAGTACCACGCATAGTAAAACGTAGTGGCGAGTTGCACATTCAAACAAACCGCAGCTAGCGATAGGAGCGTGGTTGCTTTGCGCTGGTCGATTGTTTCCACTCGCTTAGCAAAAGTAATGACGAGCGCGAAGATCAGCGGCAGCAACAGCACATATTGCAACTGAAGATGTGTGAGCTGATTAAATTTCGGACTATTGAACGTGAAGAACATCGCGCCCACACACGATGGCACAACGCCAAAACCCAACGTCCGGTACAACAAAACAAACGCGACGCAGAAACTCAGAAACGTGAGCAGAATGATCGTGAGCTCGGTAGATGTAAACATGTTGAAGCCGAGCGCACGAAAAAACGAGTATGGTGCGGCAAAGCCAAACAACAGATCCGAGTATGCGAGCGTTCGCTTGGTTGGATAGAAAATTCCCGGGTTAAGAAGTGTGGCTTTGCCGAGTATCGATTGATACCAGTGCTCGCAGAAGTAAACGAAGCCGCGCGCGTCACCGCGATCACCGAAGAACGTGTCGAAGCCCGAAAAGAACTGCGAGGAGTGATACTGAATGGTGGCTGCCAGGCCAAGGAAAAAACCTAACGCAGATGAACGCGGGTGGACGCGAATCTGATCTGTCTTCATCCGCGTTTATCCGCGACTGAAGGTACGCCGTTCGGCCACACGATGAGGAAGTACGGCTGGCCGTCAACCTTTCCACGAAACTCGACTCTGCCTCCGAGTCGTTCAATCTCCGCGATGTACGTCTTCATCTGCTCGCTGTCCTGGATCAGGTACTGCCGGTCGCCTCGATCCGAAACGAACTTGAAGATCATCGCGCGCGTCTCTTCGTCAGTGAACTGGATCTTGAACGCAGGCTTGTTCGCGTAGTACCAGAGTGAACCCGTCAGCAGGTCCGCCCAGATCCACGCCTTATCATCGACGAGCTCTGAGGGAAGCAAGATGGGCGCATGCGTGATTGCTCTTTCAGGCGCAGGGCCGTTGTAACGTTCGGACCAGACGCGGTTGAGTGTCACAACGCCGGGCCAGAGTATCAGGACGAGCGCTACCCACGAGAGAATTCGTCGCGGCTCGAATCCCGGCGCGACGCGGCTCGTGATCTCGATCGCAAAAGCTCCGAAGCCGATGAGAGTGAGCGTCGCGAAGATTGAAGAGATCATGTAGTGCGCGCCTGTGATCCGGTGCGTGAGAAAATAACAAATCGGGATCAGCCACAGCAGCACTACCGCGAGCACGAAACGTTTCCAACTCAATCCCAAACGATTGAGCTGCTCCGAGTCTCGTCGCACGTAAAGCATCAGAAAACCAGCGAGACCGATGAACGAGGCAACGAGCGCCCAGTTGTCAACGGATGCATGGCCGCTGCCGAGAAAGAAAGACAGGTTCGGGCCGAGACGTTCGAGCGTCGGCGGCGCCGCGTCAACTGTTGCATACGTCGAGAGATACCACGCGCCCGCAACGTTATGCTGGTTAATCACTACCGGAATAACGCCGCTGATCGTTACCCCGAGTGCGAAAGCCACAGGCAGAGTTTTAATTCTGAAGTTCCGAAAGCCTGGCCAGAGCAAAACAAGAAAGCCTGCCGAAAGTAAGAACGACGGCAAACGAATCATCGTAGCGAATCCCAAAGACAGGCCGCCAAGCAAAGCGAATAATAACGCGAGGCCATTGCGGCTACCGGTCGCGAACCGTAACGCAAGCAGACTGAACACACACGTCAACACGATCGGCACGAGCACCGCATTCATCGAGAAACTCAGCGCGCCGAGTCGCGCGAGCACCATCAGTCCAAGACTCAGTGCTAACACTACGAGACCAATCGAAACCCACGCTCGTTTCCACGCCGCAATCGCCAACATCACAGCACCGGCAACGATAAACACAAAAACGACGATGCGATTCAATCGATAAACTGCTTCGCCCTGTGGAAACATCGCGAGCACGAGTCCGGTTCCCGGCGGATACTGCACGCCCACGTAGCCGGATTGCGGAAAGTAGTGATGCGCATGTGGCGCTACAACTTCTTCCCAACGCGGCACCGCGACGTTCTGTTGTTGCATGAAGTCAATCAGCATTCGCGTTTGCGGCGACTCGAGCTTGAACTCCGGCCAAACACCGCGCGTGTACGCGTACCGGATCTGTTTCGCCATGCGCAGGTAGCCGAACGAGTCACAGGCATAGGCAAACTCCTCGGTGCCGAGTGCTTGCCGGTAAGAAGTGCGGAATGAAATGTAAAACGAAAAAGCGAGTACCGCGATCCAGAGATAAACGAGGATCCTTGTCAACAACTTGGGCAACTTCAGTGAACTACCTTTCCTGGCTTCTTAATCAGTGCCGTTCCAGTCCGAGTATGCTGAGAAAGAAACTCGACAATAAAGTTTGCAGTCCGAGCGCGAGCAGAGTCACCGCCGGGATCACGAGGCGCAACGTTCGCGACGGATCGAGTGGTCCAAACGAAGTCGCGCTCCAAAAACTCAGCGCGTACACGGACAAACCAATGCCGGCAACGAGCAGCAGCGCCCCCGCGAGAATGCCGGTTTCGAGTTTGATGTGACGAAACAACGTCTTCAGCCGCGGATCTTCCGGCAGCAGTCCTTCAGTGATCGCAAAGACTTTCGTAAAGATCGCGAAGATCACTGTCTGGTAACCAATGACGATCGCCATCGCGGCATAAAGGAACGTATGAACGTCGAGCGTGATGCCGTCAACCACTCGCGGTCCGACGAGCAGCCACCCACTCACCACCGCGCCGGCGAGCATCAGCAACAAACCGGGATACAGAAACAACCAGCGCGGGCTGTAAAGCAGCAGGAATCGGAGGTGACGCCAGCCGTCGCGCCAGCTTCGCAGGTGTGGCGGGCGATTCCGACCATCGACGGAGAGTGTCGTCGGCACTTCCGTGATGCGCAGTCCATGCAACGAAGCCTTGACGACTGTTTCACTGGCAAACTCCATCCCCGTAGTTCGTAAATCGAGTCGCTGGATTGCGGCCTTGCTGAAGCCGCGCAGACCGCAGTGAAAGTCACCACACGGGCTCCGGAAGAAGAGGCGCCCGATACCTGTCAACACTGGATTGCCGAGATATTTGTGCAGTGGAGGCATGGCACTAGGCGCGATGCCGCCTTTGAAACGATTTCCCATCACGAGATCGTAGCCAGCGCGCAGCTTTTCGAGGAACGGGCCGAGGTTCGTGAAATCGTAGCTGTCGTCAGCGTCGCCCATGATGATGTACTTGCCGCGCGCGGCCTTGATCCCGCCGAGGAGCGCGCTGCCATAACCTTTTTCGGCGACGTGAATCACGCGCGCGCCGAGCGCAGCGGCGATTTCCGGTGAGCCGTCCGTGCTGCCGTTATCGGCGATCACGACCTCGCCGTTGACGGCGAGTTCGTCGAGCGCTTTTTGCGCCTTTTTTATACACGTCGCGAGCGTTTCGGCCTCGTTGAGACACGGCATCAGAATCGACAGCTCCGTCCGGTTACCGTCTATTTTGACTTGGGATAGAGTAGGTTCGACGTCGGTCAACATTGTGTTAGACAGGATTACAGGATTTACAGGATTCCCACGAGAAATCGATTTATTGACGCCTCTGGCGCAGATCGCTATACTCGCCCCTAGTAGCGCGCGAGGCGCTCACGGACGAGACCCCAATCCGGCCCACCCGAACACATTAATTGGGAATCTAGGAGAAACAATGAAGATCGGTTTTAGCTTTCTTATCATTGCGCTTTTGAGCGCTGCCGTTCCTGTTCTGGCTCAATCCCCTCCCACACTCAGAATAGTCACTGAAACACCGGGACTGCCTTCGGAGCTTTTCTACGGCAACATCAAGGTCAAGCCCGTGCGCCTGAGACCGGGAACGAACCAAGTCATCACCATCGATGACATTGATTTCTTCGTGCAGCAGCAATATATCGACTTTCTGGGCCGCATGCCAGATTCGACCGGGTTTGCTAACTGGAACGACACGCTGAACAACTGCCCGAATGGTGGTTTTGGCGAGAATGACAATCCGGGGTGCGACCGCGTTCACGTATCAGCCGGCTTTTACCAGTCGATTGAGTTTCAGGGCCGCGGTTACTTCGCGTATCGCTTCTACGACGCTGCCCTGGGTCGCCGTCCGCTGTACACGGAGTTCATTCCTGACATGCAGAAGGTCGGTGGCGCGCAGTCTCCCGCGCAGGAGGCTGTCAGCAAAGACCAGTATATGAATGACTTCGTGCAGAAGCCGGAGTTCAAGGCGATTTACGACGCTCTCAGCAATCAGGGTTACGTTGACAAGCTGGAGCAGACGGCCGGCGTTGCGCTTTCCAATAAAGCTAGCCTCGTTTCAGCGCTGAATGGAGGAACTCAAACGCGTGCCCAGGTGCTGCGGACGGTCATCGAGAGCCAGCCGGTATTCGACAAGTTCTTCAACCGCGGCTTTGTGACGATGCAGTACTTTGGTTACCTGCGACGCGACCCGGACACGATCGGGTTCGCAAACTGGGTCAACACGCTTAACGCGGATCCCAGCAACTTCCGTCACATGATTTTCGGTTTCATTTTCTCCACGGAGTATCGGAACCGGTTCTAGCCACAAAAGCACAAAGATTCATTTGTAGGGGCGGCCCTCCGGGGCCGCCCCTTCGTATTTCCCCGCGAACCGTTAATTCAACAGCTCGCGATAAATCTTGAGGGTTTGACGTGCTGTCTGTTCCCAGGAGAATTTTTTGACGTGGTTCCTGCCAAGCTCCACATATTGTTCCCGCGCTTGTTTATCACTCAGCATCTCGGCCATCGCCCGCGCCAGGTCCTCGACGTCCTCAGGATCGACGAGCCGCGCCGCGCTGCCAACCGTTTCCATTAACGACGGAATCCTGCTCGTAATCACCGGCGCGCCGCACGCCATCGCTTCGAGCGGCGGCAGCCCGAAGCCTTCGTACAGCGACGGGTAAACAAACGCAGCGCACGTCGAATAAAGCCCGCACAAGTCTTCATCCTCAAGGTAACCAGTCAAGCAAACTCGATCTTCCAGCCCCTTTTGCCTGATGAGCGATTCGAAATCGTCCATCAGCCAGCCTTGTCCGCCCGCAATCACGAGCTTTGGCAACAACGACGTGTTGCGCAGTAGCGCGTCGAATGCTTCGACGAGGCGACGTAGGTTTTTGCGCGGCTCGATCGTGCCGACGAAGAGAAGGAAGTCTCCATCAATGCCAAAGCGATCGAGAAGCCCGGGAACTCCGGCATCTTCCCTTCTCTTGAATGCGGAGCGTGGCGCCTCCGGCGTCACCACGACCTTGTCAGGATCAATGCCGAACATTTCGCAAACTTCACTCTTGACGCTGTTACCTGGCGTGATGATTTTCGACGCTGACTTTGCCATCAGCGGCAAACGCCAGCGGGCACGTCGAACGAGGCGCTGCTCGTGTACCTCCGGGTGCACGAGTAAAGACAAATCGTGGATCGTCACAACGGAGGGGCGTCGAGTCCAAAGTGGCACCTCGTAGTTCGTGCCGTGAAAGAGGTCGAAAGAATTTCGCAGAAGATGCAGCGGCAGTCCGAGGCTCCACCAGCGCCTTTTCAGCAAACCATCAGGTGCGATGAGCGTGAACGAATCGGACGGCGCAACAACGGCCAGATTGCGCGCTAACTCAGCCGTGTAATGTCCAACGCCGGTCAATGGCGACGCCAGCGGCATACCGTCAAGTGCGATCTTCATCATGAAGGAGCGCCTAAAGCACAAAAGGCACAAAAGCCTTCTTTGTGCTTTTTGTGCCTTTTGTGGCTAAAAATGTTGCCCGGCGATCACGGACCGAATCTCTGGCGATACTCGGTTGAGAAGAGGAAGCCAAAGATCATGTGCCGGAAATTGCTCGGATCCGCGTTCAGTGTGTTGAGCCAGTTCTGGAATCCGACCGTGTCCGGGTCGCGCCGCAGGTAACCAAAGTACTGCATCGCCACGAACGCCCGGTTGAAGAACCGATCGCCGACCACCTGACTCTCGACGATGTTGCGCAACACCTCGCCGCGCGTCATCTGTCCATTGTCGAGTGCCGTAACCAGCGCCGACTTGTTTGCGACTACAACTTCGGCATTCACCTCGAGCGCATTCACATACGCCGAGTTGGACAGCGCATCGTAACGCGTCTTGAATTCCGTTCGCTGCGTCCACGCTTCAGTGTACGCCGCCTTACTCAGCACTTCTGATTCGGGCGACTGTGGCCCACCCACTTGCGCCATATCAGGCACAAATTCGGCATACGCCGGCCGCCGATCCAGGGCGACTTCGTAGAAGCGATACGCGAAGTAACCGCGACCCTGAAATTCAACTGATTGGAAGAACCCTGCCGACACGTGTACACGATCGCAGCCCGGATTAGCGTTCTCACCAAAGCCGCCATTCGGACAGCCATTCAGCGTCGCCACCCAGTTGTCAAAACCAACCTGATCAGGCAAGCGCCCGAGGAAGTCGATGTACTGCTGCCTGACGAAGAACGGAATATCGTCGATCGGATTCTGATTCGCCGGCGCCGCGTCGTTATCGATGATGGTCACCGTGCTGGCCGACGTACTCAGAGTTGCGCCTGAGACGCCGCTCAACGTGATCGTGAAAGTCTCATTACCTTCGACGAGAACATCATTGACGATCGGAATAATGAAGTTTTTCGTCGATTCGCCGGCCGAGAATCGCACCGTTCCTACTACGGTTTCGTAGTCGCAGCGCTCGGAAGCCCTGCCATTTACGACCGTGCAGTTCGCCAGGCCTGCGATGTCACTGGTCGCGTAATTCACGGTCGCAAAACCCGCCAGATCGCCTGTTCTCGTAACGTTGATATTGATCGACCCGGCAGCTTCTCCGATGTTCACGCCCGCCGACTCCAGTTGTATCGAGCTGACTGACTGAGCGCGCGGCGTGTACGTCACCTGTCCGGCGTTGCTCAGATTCTTTGGCGTTTGTTCGTCGAGCGACGTGTGCGACTCAACGACGTAACCGTCCTGTTCGCCGCCACCGATTCCAACCGTCGGCACAAGCGTAGCGACACTGCCGTAACGACTGCGAATGATACCGTTGGAATTGAGCTCGACCTCGAAATTGACCGGAGCCCCGCCGGTGCACACGTTGCCGTTGAAATTACACGGAACACCCTGCCAGCGAAAGATGATCTGGCCGGCAGATTGGGTTACATAAACGCCTGCGTCGGCTCGCACGGAAGTGCTCAGGTCGATGTCTTCCCAGAGTCCCGCGATCATCTTGTAACCACCGAGTGCACGTGGTGAGCCTGGCGGATCGTCGGCAATGTCGAGAACGCCCGGCGGCAGACCCGTTCGTACCGGCGGCTCAGAAAAGTAAACCGCGCCGTTTGTGGAGATCGTCAACTCGGTAAAGTTTGAGCCGAAGAACGGGAATGAGAACGGCAGGAGAAAATCGGCGTAGCGATCGTCGCCGTCGAGATTAATTCGCGATCCACCATTTGTAAGCGGGGCGCTAGCGCCAACACTGATCGTATAAGGATCGCCGGCAGACAGCGGAACACCCACGGCCAAATTGACCGGCGTGCCTTCATTTCCTGCATTGTCAAACTCGCGCAGAGTCAGAGTTCCCGTCGTGTGCTTGAAAGGTATTTTGACATCAACTGACTGCAACGAGCCGGAATTTTTCGGAACGACGCCTTTGACTATGAATACCTGACCGTTGACTCCGTCGGTGAAATCGAGCCGGTAGAGTGATGCATTACCATTAGCGCCATCGTCACCTGAAGCAGTCCAACCGACGTTGATCGTGCGCCCATTTTGCGAGTTGATGTGGAAACTTCCGACTGTTCCCGGAGGCGTCACGTCACCGGAGATAACAGCCTGCATACTGTTTCCGACGTTGAGCCGGCGGCCAGACAGCGTCTTGTCAGAGAGCGCGGAGGTGACGTTTCCATTTGTTAACAGGATGTTCTTCATCTGCTGCACGGTGAGGTTGGGGTTCTGGGCCCACAGCAAAGCTGCGGCCCCCGAGACCTGCGGCGCAGCCATTGATGTACCGCTGAAGAAGGAGTAAGTGTTATTCGGAGTCGTACTCAGAATGCTCTCACCCGGGGCACCGAGGTCCACGCCCGTTGCGCCAAAGTGGGAGAACGAACTGAGAGACTCAGGCTGGTTTGTTGCGGCGACTGCGATGATGTTCGCGGCGTCGAAGCTCGACGGATAGTGTGGGACCAGATCGTTGTTTGGCTCGCGAGTTCCGTTATCGATATTGCCGGCCGCAGCGACAAGCATGATCCCGGAGGTGTTCGCTGCATTCACGGCATCGAGGAATTGCTGGCTGAAGAGCCCACCGCCAAAGCTCGCGTTCAGCACACGAACGTTAGCGCCTTTTGCGTGATTCGTGCTCACCCAAAGGTCACGCATCATCTTTGCATACTGAATTGCGTCAATCGCATCGAGGGTGTCTCCGAAGCCGTTAGCGTCGAGAAACTTCAAAGACATCAACCCAACGGACCAGTTTACTCCCGCGATGCCGGTGGCATTGTTACCGACGGCGCCCGCAATTCCCGCAACGTGACTTGCATGGTCCTCACTACTTAATCCACTAAAAACTGAACCATTATTGTTGACGAAATTGAATCCACGGACGTCGTCGACGAAGCCGTTAACGTCGTCATCAATTCCGTTGCCGGCAATCTCCGCCGGGTTGATCCAGATGTTTGCGTTGAGATCCGGGTGGTTGAAGTCGATGCCCTGATCGATCACGCCGATCACGATTCTGTCCGGTCCGGTGCTGCCGGTCCGCGTGTCCCAGGCTTGCGGCGCGTTTATCAATGAGAGGGCGTATTGCTCGTTTGAAAGGAAACGTGGATCGTTGGGAGTGACGTCGGCTTTTAGGATGTAGTTGGGCTCGGCCGAAAGCACCTCCGGGTTTTGCCGCAAGGCTGCGACTGCTTGGAGGGTGTCTTCAGGTGCGACTCGTGCGAGCCGGAGGCCGGGAAGCAAGTCCGCACCGTGAGGCCGTTGCACGTCGACGGGCAATAACCTTCCGTCGAGTGCGGCAAGGCGCATGGACGCGCCTTTGCTTCGTGCCATCGACTCACTGCGATAACGCACGAGAACTTCACCGGGCACGAACGTCTGTTGGCGCTGTCTCTTTTGCGAGCTCGCGGTTTGGCTCGCGGTTTCGATAGCCTGACGCTTCGCATCAGAGCTCACCGGCAAACTCACAGACACGAGGACCAGCAGTCCAAGGCACAGTGCGGAGATCAAAATGATCCGAATATAGGTAGACATGGGCGGCAACTCCCCGGTGAAAGATCCGTGTTATCTGCTTTTCTTCAAAGTCAGAATCGGTATTGGATACGGTCAGTACCACCTGCGATAGCGGGTGGGTGCGCAGCCATCATGACTGCGCGCCAAAAAGCTGCCGCACCCACCCGCTATCGCAGGTGGTACTGACTGTGTCCAAGTCTGTCTTATGGACCGAAACGTTGGCGATATTCCGTCGAGAACAGGAAGCCGAAGATCATGTGACGGAAATTGCTGGGATCGGCGTTCAGCGTGTTAACCCAGTTCTGGAACCCAACCGTGTCAGGGTCGCGGCGCAGGTAACCAAAATACTGCATCGCCACGAACGCACGATTGAAGAACCGGTTTCCAACCGCCTGGCTCTCCACTATATTACGCAATACCTGACCGCGATTCATCTGGCTGGCGTTGAGCGCGTCGATCAGGGTTTGCTTGTTGGTCACCGTTACTTCCGCATTCACCTCGAGCGCGTTCACGTATGCAGAGTTTGAGAGACCATCGTAACGGCTCTTGAACTCTGATCGCTGCATCCACGCGTCAGTGTACGCAGTTTTGTTAAGCGCCTCAGACTCGGGCGACTGTGGTCCGCCCACGAGCGCCATGTCCGGCACGAACTCAGCATACGTGGGTCGCCGATCCAGCGCCACCTCGTAGAAACGATACGCGAAGTAACCACGTCCCTGAAACTCCGCGGAGAGGAAGAAGCCTGCGGAGACGTGCACACGGTCGCAAGTCGGATTATCAAACTCGCCGAAGCCGCCGTTTGGACACCCGTTCAGCGTCGATACCCAGTTGTTGAAGCCAGTCGCATCCGGCAGACGGCCGAGGAAGTCGATGTACTGCTCTGTGACGAAGAATGGGATGCCGTCAACCGGATTTTGACTCGCTGGTGTGAAGTCGTCGTCCGTGATCATGATTGTAGTCAGCGACGGATCGACTAAGGTTGCGCCGCTCGGTGAGCTCAAGTGGAGCCCAAAATTCTCGGTTCCAGCCCCTTCAACAAGTGCATCGTTGATGATCGGAATAGTAATCGTCTTGCTGTTCTCACCCGCCGCAAACCGCAAAGTGCCGACGGTAGTTGCATAGTCACAACGCTGCGAGGCAACGCCATTTTGCACATTGCAAGGGGTAAGCCCCGCAAAATCGTTGGTGTTGTAGTTCACCGTCGCCGGTCCGGATAAGTTGCCGAAGCGATTCACAGTAGCCGTGATCGAACCCGCGTTCTCGTTAACTGTGTAAGTTGACTGGCTGAACTGCAGAGTTGAGGAATTACAGTCGGACGCCGTCCAGTTGAGCGTGACGGGACCAACATCGCCGCCGGAACCGCTGTTGTTGTAGCCGTCGACCGCGATCTTGTACGTGTGCCCGGCAGTGGCTGAAAAGATCACGGTGCTGGTCTTGTCTGAGCCGCTATTGTCGTCGCCTTTGCCCCAGAGAAAGAGCCCGGGACCGAGAGTGGTTCCCTCGTAGACGCCCAAAACCGTGTCGAATCCGCTGCCAGCGGTGGTAATCGTCGCCTGGCCGGTGATCGTCGCCTGCCACTGGTACCAGACCGATCGATGACCGCCACCATTGTCGGGTGAATGGTTCGGCTCATTCGCTTCGCTGGTCGCACCGATATTGGTGCCGGAGACCGTTCCCGAACAACCCGTGATCACCTGCGCATTCGCGAAGTTGTCATTTGGCGGTGGATTCGGAATGACGAGGTTGGAGTTGTAACCGAAGATGCCGAGTGTGTCGGTGTCGTTCGGGGTGATAGGTCGCGTGATGCCGCTTGGAAGCCGCGGATCCATAATGCCGATATAACCGGCGAAGACACCGCCGTTCAAACTCGCCTGACGCCAGTGGCTGGATTGATTGCCATCCGCGTTATTAGTTGAGACACCTTCTGGACCGCCATCGGAGAATCCCAGCTCATTAACGTTGCCGCTGGGTAGGGAAAACGTCGCATTCGGGACGAAATAGTATTGCGAATTAGTGGTCGGTCCACCGAGAGTCATGATGCGCGTGGCCGTCGTGAACGTGCCCGACGTCGTGCCCGAGCGAAAACGGTAGAGGTCCCACATCGCTGGCGTCGTACCAGTGCCTCCAGAGCGAGAAGTGAAGCCAAGCGCGTGTCCGATCTCGTGCGTCGCAACAGACTGAAAATCCGTTCCAACCACTCCATTACTGGGGTCGAAATCGAAGTTTACTGCTGAGTTGAAACCGATGCGTGCCGCAGTGTCCGCCGGCTGTGCAGTCGGATCCAACAAACCGATCGCACGGCCGATCGAGGCTGATACTGATACCGCTGTGGCGCTGCCGTTACCGACGTCGATAGGAACCGACGAAGCCGGTAGGGCATTGTAAACAGCCTGCTTGGCGGCGGTGTTGGCGCCTGCGAGCAAGGTCGATCTGATTGTTGAATAATTGAAGTTGATGCTGGGTGAACTAGTCGCGCCCAACACGCCTGATTCCCATGGCGATCCAAAGTTATTCGATCCAACGTCAGCGTCGATATAGAGCGTGACGGGCGAAGTGATCAGGTTTTCCCACGCCTGCGCGGCGCGGATGAAAGCCGCTTTCGCCGGCGCGTTGGCCTCGAGGTTCGCTGTCGCGCGCAGGATGATTGTCAGGTGCGACGGCAGGTCTTCGGCTCTTACGACACCCTTTGTAGAGATGGCGTCCAAATGATTGATGGGCCGCAAATCAGTGGGATTGATCTTGTCCAGCTCGCGGGCTTCCGACAGAGTCGCTTCACGGCAAACAGTGTCGCCGTTTGCGTCCTGGTAAAGCAGGAAGTTGTCCTTATCAGAAGGAGTGTCGAGAGGCGCGTAGGCCGAGACACTCAAGACCAGTGTGGGTAGAAAAACAATCAGGACGAGGCCAAGGGCCAGTATTTGGCGACAAGAGTGATAACGGCGCAGGAGTGGGCCATTTGGGGTAACCTTCAATGTCATGTCCTTATTTTGGAAGCGCGTCAATCGGGGAAAGTAGCTTTTCCTACAACGCAAGCACCTCAGGTGCTCAAAACGGCTGTGAGGATGCCCAACAGCATTTTTCGTACAAAATGGGGCAGAACGCCCGGAGCATGATAACAAAAGCAAGGGCAGGATTCATAAGGAAGTCAGACGTGGGTAGTGTCTTAGATTGGATTTCTCTGTGCAACCTCTGTGTGCTCTGTGTCTTTGTGGTCAAGTAATTCTTGGCAAATACTCACCACAGAGACGCAGAGCACACAGAGGTTGCACAGAGAAGAAGCTCAAACTAAGACACTACGCAGACGTGATACTTGGACAGGGTCAGTACCACGTCCAAGTCAGATCCTAGCGATCAAAATTTACCGCCAGCGCTGGCCGAACTGCTCGGTCCCGAAGCTCCCAATCCCGTTCAACCGGAAACTGAAAACCACGCGGTTCTCTTTCCTGAGTCCCACGTTGAAAGTCGAAAACTGGCCCGCGAACGCACAGCAGTCCCAGGAGTGTCCAAGCGTCATGGTCGAGCTGATCAGGGAGCTGTTTCCCCGGCCGGGTCGCTTCTGGAAGTCGAAGAAGAACGACGCGCCGCCAAAAAAACCTCGATCGCGGTTGCCGAGAAACACCGCTGGACTCCATTGCGACCCACGCACCGTTCCCGCCTCGAACCCACGCGGATCGGCGAACCGCGCCAGCTCCGGCGAAACCTCGATGGCCCGTGTGTAGTAAAAACTCTGAAACACCTGGACGATTCGCTTGTTCAGTCCAAACGTCGTCGAGAGGGCACGTATGCCGTTACCATTCGTGTCAACGTCAGTTCGAACATCGACGAACAGATCTCGCCGCGGGCGATAACGCGCGTCGACATTCACGGGCGAAAAGCGTCGTGGAATGCCGCCATAAACAAACCCGGAAAGCGTGTTCAGCGGATAAAACTGGTTGCGACGATTGGTCTCGAGCGCGCCGCCGAAGAACGGATCGAAAAAGTACTTGCCGCGCAGCGTGATCGTGAGTGCTTCGTAAGGCTGAGTCGCAAGCTGGGGCGTATTCTCACGCTCGCTTTCGGTCAACTTCACGTCGCCCACGTTTTCAGTCGAGCGCCGCGTAAAGAACCGATTCGCGATACCAAACTCGATCTCATTCGTGTCGGCGACCGCGTCGATGTAGTCGAAGCGAATGATGCGGTCGAAGTTGTTGATGCCCGACAGCTTTCGATAGGCGACGTACGGCTCGATCACGTGACGAAAGAAGAAATTGCCGCCGCGCCTAAAGTCTCGCGCAAAAGCGGGCGGCCGCACATCGAGCTCAAACTCGCCGTAAGATCTCGTTACGTTGCGGCTCAGCACATCGCGCGTCGTTGGATCGAGTGAGTTTGAATAGAACGTCACGCGCCCAGCACCCGACGCAGTGATGGTCCAACCGGCAAAGTTCAACGGCAGCTCGAAGCGCGGGTGCAGATCGAGTCGCTGCACGACCGACGGCGAGATGATCGGATTGCCACCCACGTCGTTCACAAACTGCACCTGGTCTTCAACAGTCTCCTTGCGGCTCACGCCGTCAGCCGCTCCACTAAACGAAAAGTAGAGCGGAAGATCCTTGAAGAAACTCAGGATGCCGGGGCGCTTATCGATGCTGATGCTCGGCAACTGGCGAATACGAATGCGCGCGTTCGTCAGCGAGGTTACTTGCGTGCGCGCGAGGAAGTTGAAGCTGTACTCGTTGTCGTCCTTGTTTATGAAAACCTGCGACGTCTCTTCCGGCGAGATAGCTTGTTGAATGTTGTCGGAGAACACCTGCCGGAACGCGAGGTTCGAAGTGATGTTCACGTCAGCAACGGCGATGAAACCGTTTTTGAAGTAGTGCACGCCGTCTACGTAAAGGCTCGAACCGCCCTGGTCGGGATGCGCATCGTCGGCCGCTGGTCCAAAGATTCGATCTTTGACTGTGTAGAAGCCGACGTTGAGATACGAGCGCGAGTTGGCGCGCGTGCGTAGATCGGCACCGAAGCCCAGACCTCGCTGTGTGTAGATGTCGTTGCGAAACGTGAAGTCGGCTGAGCGACCGAGCGTTTGATAATACGCAGTCGACAAACGGAAACCCTTCGCGCCCGAGCCGCCAAACGTCGGTGTCAAAAATCCCGAGGCGCGATCGCGTGGCTTGATCGACACTGAAGCATACGGCAGGTAAAACACGGGAACGTTTTTCAGTTTCAGTTTCGGCGAATAGACGTAAACGCGATCGCCGGTCTTGATGCGTGTCTTGCCCGCGTGAAAACTCCACTTCGGAACGTCTTCATCACATGCCGTCACCTGAACATTCGTTGCGACAATCGTGTCGAGACTGACTCGTTCGACGCGATCAGCGGTGAAATAGATACGCGTGCCGTCTTGTGTTGAATTTGTGTAGCCGGTCGAGTCGACGAAGTAACCGGTCTTCGTGCGATAGTTCCACTCACCACGCGAGCCGGTGATGCGTTGGAGATCGGACTGATCGAACACAACGCTACCTTCCGCGACCACCCTGTTCTCGGCTTCGTAAACGGTGATCTTGTCAGCCTGGAGTCGATAGGTGCCGATGCGCGCGTCAACATTTCCTTCGTAGTGGAAGACCCGCGCGTTCTCGGGTCCCGACGCACTCTGTCTCGTGGATTCAACACTGAGCTCGTCCGTGGTGACGCCCTGCACGCCGTTCTGTGTGGGCGGGCGGCGCTGCACGGGTTGATCGTTATTGAGTGGATTGACGTTGGGTGTGTCGGTCATCGGGTTGGCGACTTTCCGATCGACCGGGTTCGTTTGCTGAGCGAATGCACACGGGCACGCCAGAAGAACAATCAGGGTAACGAGCGCGAGGCGAATCATAAGGGCGCGTGGATGCTAGCATAAAATTCTTGTAAACCCTGAAACATCTTGTAAATCCTGTCTGTTATTATCCGCAGCCGTGCTGAAGCGCCAGAAACTAATGATCGTCGCCGGTGAGCCGTCAGGTGACGCTCACGCGGCGGCGCTCGTTAAGGCACTCCAGCAACGCACCGACATTGATTTCTTCGGCGCGACCGGGCCGTTGATGCGCGATGTGGGCGTCGAGACGATCGTCAATTCGGATGAGCTCGCGATCATGGGCATCGTCGAAGTTGGGCGCGTGTTTCGAAAGTTCCTCAGCGCTTTCCGCAAGCTGAAATCAGCAGCAATTGAAAGATCGCCTGACGCGGTGATCCTCGTCGACTGGCCCGAGTTCAATCTTCGACTCGCCTCAACTCTTCATCGTCGCGGCTTGAAAGTGATCTACTACATCAGCCCGCAACTCTGGGCGTGGCGACCGCGTCGCGTAAACAATATCAAGCGCGATGTCGATTTGTTGTTGTCGATCCTGCCGTTTGAAGTTGACTGGTACAAGGCCCGCCAGGTCGAGCATGTAGAGTTTGTCGGGCATCCGTTAGCGGGAGAAGTGAAGGCGCGTTTTGGGCGTGAAGAGTTTTGTCGGCGAAACGATCTCGATCCGGCGCGGCCGATCGTTTCGTTTTTGCCGGGCAGCCGGATCAAAGAGCTGCAACGAATCCTGCCGCCGATGCTCGATGCGATTGCACAGCTCAAAACGACTCGGCCTGAGGTCCAGCCTGTGGTTGTTGTTGCACCGAGCCGTACGGTGGAAGAGGTCCGGAAGATTAGTTCAACTGACGTCAAACTAATCGAACGACAAACTCGCGAAGCACTTGGCGCTTCTGATGCTGCGGCTGTCGCGAGTGGCACAGCTACCCTAGAAGCAGCGCTGCTCGGAACACCGATGATCGTCGTTTACAAAGAGTCGCCGATCAACTGGCACACGCTCGGTCGATTGATCACCGTGTCGCACTTTGGGCTCGTGAATCTCGTCGCGGGAACAGAGATCGCAACCGAATTAATGCAAGACATGCTGACAGGCGAAAATTTGACAAGTAAACTCCTCGCGCTTCTCGAACCGGAAACAAACAGGATCATGCGCGAGAGCTTGCGTGAGGTGGCCCACAAACTCGGAGAGCCTGGAGCGTCCTCGCGAGCCGCCGACCTGATCATAGCCGAACTTGGACCGGGTCAGTACCACCCGCGATAGCCATCTCGATCTACGTAACAGGAGAATAAAACATGCGTAACCCCTTTACCCTAAAATCCCTCCACTCGAAGACTACGCGCGCAGTGTTCCTGACAGTCGTGGCTTCTGCTTCGGTGCTGCTGTTTGTGACTTCCGGTCGCACTTCGTCTTCTCCGCTCGTCATCAGCGAGTTTCGCCTGCGTGGACCAAACGGCGCGAACGACGAGTTTGTGGAGATCTATAACGCCAACGACTCCGACATCACCGTGGGAGCATCCGACGGCTCTTCCGGCTATGCTCTTGCAGCCTCAGATGGAATTGTTCGTTTCGTTATTCCGAACGGAACCCACATCCCCGCGCGCGCTCATTACCTCGGCTCTAACAGCGTGGCTTATTCGCTGTCTTCTTATCCTGCCGGAAACGGTACCACGGCGGTCGGCGATATTACCTTCACTACCGACATACCCGACAACACGGGTATCGCACTGTTCAGTACTTCCAATCCTGCAAACTTCAACCCGACGACGCGACTGGACGCAGTCGGTCCAACGAGTGAGGCTAACGCGCTATTTCGAGAAGGACCGGGACTCGCGCCTCTGGTTCCTTTCAGCGTCGATTACAGTTGGTATCGCAACATCGCTACGTTCGGACCAGGATCTCCGTTGCCGCAGGACACGAACGACAACGCTGCGGATTTCAAATTTGTCGATACGAATGGCACGAGTGCCGGAGGTGGACAAAACCTGGGCGCTCCGGGTCCGGAGAATTTGTCTGGTCCACGATCTCAGGGCAATGTTTTCGGCGCTGCATTGATCGATGAAGGGCAGCCCGAAAGTTCTCCACCAAACGCGGTTCGCGACTTCACCAGTGATCCGGCTAACAATTCGACCTTCGGCACACTTTCCCTGCGGCGAAGGTTCATCAATGGCACTGGCGCAAACGTCACGAGGTTACGTTTCCGCATAACGGACATCACAACTTTCCCCGCGCCTTCCGGTATAGCCGATCTGCGACCGCGCAATTCCACCGCGATCGTGGTTCCAATAACCGGAGGCAGCAATGTAACCGTCCAGGGCACCACTCTCGAACAGCCGCCATCGCAGCCAAACGGCGGCGGATTCAACAGTAGCATGTCAGCCAATTCCGTTACGCTCGCAACTCCGCTCGCTAATGGATCCGGCATCGACGTTCATTTCTTATTGGGACTCCAGCAGACGGGCTGTTATACATTTACCGTGAACGTAGAGGCGCTACCGGTTGGGACCGCTGCCGTTTTCCAGTTCCAGGGACATACGGAAGGCGATTTCCCATGCGGTGAGCCACCGCCGACGCCAACGCCGACTCCCTCGGTGTCGCCAAGTCCAACGCCGACGCCGCCGGACCCGGAGCCAACACCAAGTCCATCGCCTACACCACCGCCAGGCTCTACGCTGATCATCAGCGAGTATCGATTACGTGGCCCAAATGGCGCGAATGACGAATACGTGGAGATCTACAACAACAGCAACAGCGACTTGAGCGTGGGAACTTCCGACGGCTCGTCAGGCTATGCTCTCGTAGCATCAGATGGAACTGTCCCCTTCGTTATTCCGAACGGCAGAATCATTCCCGCGCGCGGGCACTTCCTCGGTGTTAACACCGTCGGTTATTCCTTGTCTGCTTATCCGGCGGGAGACGGCACTACGTTCGGCGACGTCGCCCTCACAAACGACATTCCCGATAACGTGGGGCTGGCGCTGTTCCGAACATCCAATCCGGCAAACTTCACGCTTGCAAACCGGCTGGATGCTGTTGGTCCAACAACTGTGAATGCGTTGTATCGAGAAGGAGCGGGACTCGCGAGCCTTGTTCCGTTCTCGATCGATTACAGTTGGTATCGCAACATTCCTTCGTTCGGTGCTGACGCCGGCTTGCCGCAGGACACCGGCAACAATGCCGCGGACTTCAAGTTTGTTGACACGAACGGCACGAGTGCGGGAGGCGGGCAACGACTCGGTGCGCCCGGACCTGAAGGCTTATCGAGTCCGGGTCATTTCAATACTGGGCCATCGATCGGAATCGGGTTAGTCGATGCGGGAGTCGGCGCCGGTGCGGCTCCGAATTTCGTTCGCGACTTCACTTCGGATCCGCCGAACAACTCGACGTTTGGCACAATCTCCGTGCGACGGCGCTTTACCAATCTCAGCGGAGTCTCGATCAGTCGTCTGCGTGTACGCATCATTGATCTGACAACTTTCCCTGCGCCTGCGGGTACGGCGGATCTGCGACCTCGCACTTCGGGCACGATCGTCGTTCCAGTGAGTGGAGGCGGCACAACGACTGTCAGAGGTACGACACTCGAGCAGCCTCCTTCGCAACCGAATGGAGGTGGCTTCAACAGCAGCTTGTCAGACAACGCTGTGACGTTTGCAACACCAGTGGCTAACGGCAGCAGCGTCGAGATGCAACTGCTCTTTGGTGTACAGCAGGAAGGCTCGTTCAGTTTCTGCGCTGTCGTCGAGACCTTCCCGTTCACGAATTCGGCGGTGTTCTGCGCTTCAGATGATACGACGGCGCCAGTGCTGACCTCGTCTGTCGCGCTCACGTCGTTTTCACAAACCAACAGCGATCTGATTAACGTTGGCCTGTCAGCAACAGCAAACGAGCCTGCAACTTTCAACGTGCAGGTGTTTGGGGATGAGAACGACGAGACGCCGACGTCAACCACGCCGGTAACAGTTCACTCGCCCGATGCGAAGGACATTGCGATCGGTACACTGCGATTGCGTGCTGAGCGTCTGGATTCAGGAGACGGACGCGTCTATCTGGTTGTGGTTACAGCTACCGATCTGTTTGGTAACGCGAGTCGTGCGTGTCACACGGTCGTAGTGCCGAGGAAGAAGAAGGGAGATGTCGATGCACAGGCCGCGGCGGCGAAGGCGTTCTGCGAAGCGAACGCCGGCGCGCCCCCGACAGGATATTTCGTGATCGGTGATGGTCCAATCGTCGGGCCGAAGCAGTAATTGTAGGGGCGGCCCTCTGTGGCCGCCCCAGCGTTACTACATTGTGTTTCCGAGCTGGGGCGGCCACGGAGGGCCGCCCCTACAGTTTCTT
>Ga0126311_10000448_pt1 | contig 19542 bp, 20 predicted proteins | sample Plot61_FD_92539 | JGI IMG/M metagenome (GOLD analysis project Ga0126311, IMG submission 92539) | Serpentine soil microbial communities from UC McLaughlin Reserve, CA, USA - Plot61 | ecosystem: Environmental > Terrestrial > Soil > Grasslands | place: USA: UC McLaughlin Reserve, Lake County... | reverse complement strand
CAGGACTTCGTGCTCGCGCGCGGGCGCGAGCGCTGCTGGCTGGAGGCGACCGTCGTCGGCGGCGACTCGCCGCTCTCGTTCACCGAGCGGCGCCTCGACGAGCAACTGCGCGACATCGTCGAGACGGTACGGGCGCCGCGCTTCTCGCTCGCACTCGAGGTCGTCAAGTACGGCGCCTGCTCACCGGGGCGACGGCGGATCGTGCCGCCGCTGGAGCGCTGGCTCGGCGGGTTCGACGTGTGCGACTTGCGCACGCGGCGGGCGGCAGGGGCCGCCACGCCGGTCGAGCGGCTCGCGTTCGACGACTGGATCGTCGACGTCGAGGCGATAGTGCTTGAAGACGCGGCCGCACGGGCGTGCGGCTGCGCGCAACTCGTCCCACGCGGCGCCGGCGGCCGCTCGGTCAACGACGTCCGCCCCCTGCGCCGCAAGATCAAGAAGAAGGCGGCCCGCTACGGCGCGCTCGACCGGCCCTACCTGCTCGCCGTGCTCGCACTCGGCGACGCCGTACGCGAGCACGACGTCGAGCGAGCGTTGCTCGGCGCCGGCGACCGCGACCACGCCGTCTGGCACGGCCCCGGCGGCCCCTGCAACACACGCCTTTCCGGCGTGCTCGTCGCTCGCGGCCTGCACTCGACCGACCCGCTCGCGGCCACCGCCGCACCTGCGCTGTGGCAGAACCCGTGGGCGCTACGGCCCCTCGGCCTCGCGCTGCCGTGGCCGGCCGCCGCTCCGGCGGCCGTCGCCGCTGCCGCATAGCGACGCACCGCTACCTAGACTGATTTCATGGCCGGCACGCCCGTGCTGTGGCACATCAAGCTCTCGCACTACAGCGAGAAGGTGCGCTGGGCGCTTGACCTCAAGCGGGTCCAGCATCGCCGGCGTGCGCCGTTGCCGGGGGTCGGGACCGCTCCCGTCGCGCTCGCGCTCACGCGTAGAGCGACGTTCCCGGTCCTGCAGCTCGACGGGCACGCGATCTCCGACTCGACCGCGATCATCGCGGCGCTGGAGCAGCGCTACCCCGACCCGCCGCTCTACCCGTCCGACCCGGCGCAGCGCACGCGGGCGCGGGCGCTGGAGGACTTCTTCGACGAGCAGCTTGCGCCGTACGTGCGAGGGCTCGCCTTCTCGATCCTGACGCGCGACCCGAAGCGCTTCTACGCGAGCGTGCTGCTCGACTCCTCGCCGCGCACGCGCGCGCTGCTGCTGCCGGGTGCGTTCGCCATCACCCGCATCGCGCGCGGGCGCTACCCCGCGACGCACGCGAGCGAGCAGGAGGCGGCGCGCGCGAAGATCCTCGCCGCGATGGACCGCATCGAGGCGGAGGTCGGCCCGAGCGGCTACCTCGTCGGCGACGCCTTCAGCGTCGCGGACCTCGCGGCCGCCGCACTGTCGACGCCGCTGCTGCGCCCGCCCGGGCGCCCGCACCTGCCGTCGGTCGCTTTCCCCGAGTCGCTGCAGTCGTTCTGCGACGAGCTGGCGAGACGCCCGGCGGCCGAGTGGGTGTCCGAGATCTACCGCCGCCACCGCGGCGTCTCGGCCGAGGTCAGACGCGGGCGGGCGCGAACGTCGCCGCCGGCAGCCGTCTCCGCATGACGGCGACCGCGTCGGCGCTCTCGTCGATCAGCAGGTAGCGCCGGCCGAGCTGCGCGGCGACGGCGCCGAGCGTGCCGCTGCCGGCGAAGAAGTCGAGGCACCAGTCGCCCTCTCTGGTCGACGCCTGCACCATCCGCCGCACGATCCCTTCCGGCTTCTGCGTCGGGTAGCCGGTCTTCTCGCGCCCATTGGTCGGGACGATCGTGTGCCACCAGACGTCGGTCGGCAGCTTGCCCCTCGCCACCTTCTCGGGCGTGACGAGGCCGGGCGCCATGTACGGCTCGCGGTCGACCGCGGCCGAGTCGAAGAAGTACGCGCCCGCGTCCTTCACATAGACGAGGATCGTGTCGTGCTTCGCGGGCCAGCGGCGTCTCGTGCGCGCGCCGTAGTCGTACGCCCAGATCAGCTCGTTGAGGAACTGCTCGCGGCCGAACAGCTCGTCGAGCAGCAGCTTGCAGTAGTGCGCCTCGCGGTAGTCGATATGGAAGTAGAGCGTGCCGCTTGCGTGCAGCAGCCGGCGCGCCTCGCGCAGGCGCGGTTCGAGGAACGCGAGGTAGTCCTCGAACGTGTCGCGGTAGCGCGACTCGGCCAGCAGTCTCGTGCGATAGCGGACGCCCTTGAAGCCCGTCCGGTCCCCGCCGTCGACGTCGGAAACCATCGCCAGCGTCCGCCGCGACTGCGTCTCGCCCGTGTTGAACGGCGGGTCGATGTAGACGAGCTGGAACGTCTCCGCGGGCAGCTGCGGGAGGACGTGCATGTTGTCCGCGTGGTGGATCGTGTCGTGCTCGGCCGGGCCAGGGTGCATGCTCGGTGACCGTAGCGCCAACCGGGGCGATCGGTGGCGGCGCGCGCGTATCGTCCCCCCCCTCGTGACGTCCGACAACGCCGCCTCGCTGCTGGGCATCGACACGCGCGTCTGGCTCGCCCTCGGGCAGGCCGTCCTCGCGCTGGCGGCGGTCGTCGGCGGAGCCTGGGCGCTGAACAACCACCGCCGCGCGAAGCGCCGCGAGGGGGCGCGCTGGCTGCACGGAATGTTCCGGGACTTCTATCTCGGGGAGAAGTTCGAAGCCGTCCGCGAGCAGCTCGAGTACGGCTATGCGACGCGGCTCGGGCCGTTGCTCGAACGCCGCATCGCAGATCGCGAGGTGCCGCTGGATGCGCTCGACAAGAAGCTCCTGAGACAGCTCGACACCCTGCTGATCTACATCGACCACGTCCTCTACCTGCGCGACAAGCGGCAGATCGGCAAGCGCGACGTGGCGGCGATCTTCACCTATTGGATCGAGCTGATGTCGCAGCCCGAGCACGCTTCGCTCCGCTGCTACGTGCGGCACTTCGAGTTCAGACGGGTGGGAAAGGCGCTGAAGGCGAACAGTCCCCGCTTCGTTGCCCTGTGCGAGCCGTCTGGCGATGAGGCGGACCGATCCGCGCGCGGCAGCGTCATCGGAGGTCGTCTGCGGAAGCGCGACGGCCGCCCCCCGCGCGCCTGCGTCATCAGAGGTCGCCTGCGGGAGCACGACGGCCGCTTCGTCCTCACTGCCGGCGACGACACGGCTGACACGGTCGAAGGGACGCTGCTCGATCTCGGCGACGCGCGCGGCGTCCTGAGAGGTGATCTGCTCCGACGCCACGATCGCCGGGCGGGCTACGACCCGCAGGGATACGACTCACCGTGCGTGCGCCGCATCGTACGTCTCGTCAGCCCCCCGCGTGACGCCTGGGTGTACCTCTACAGCAACGACGCGCAGTCCCGCCGCCCGCCGCCCGGCCCATGACTGGCCAGCCAGCCAGTACCATCGGATCACCTACCCGCGCGCGAACGGAGGAGGTCCCGATGACTTGGACTGACAGCGACCTCAAGCAGGTGCTGGTCGGCGATCCCGTCCACTGGGAGGACGGTCCTCCACACGCGCTCTTCAAGGAACTGCGGGGGCAGTGCCCGGTCCATTGGACCTCGCACATCATCGACTTCCCCAACGAGGCCGGCTACTGGTCCGTCACGAAGGCCGACGACGTGCACACCGTCAGTCGCGACTGGGAGACGTACTCCTCCGAGCTGGGCGGGATCACCGCGCTGACCGACTCGATCCTGCCGCTCGAGCTGTCGCGCGCGATGTTCATCGGGATGGACCCGCCGAAGCACGACCGCCTCAAGGCGCTCTTCCAGGCGGGCTTCACGCCGAAGCGGATCGCCGAGCACGAGGACGAGATCCGCACGATCACGGTCGGCGTGCTCGACCGTCTCGCCGACCGCGAAACATGCGATCTCGTGACCGATGTTGCGCAGCCGGTCGTCTCGCGCGTGATCGGATCGTTCATGGGGATCCCGCCGGAGGACGACATCGTCTGGGCGCGGCTGATGAACTCGATCTTTGCCGCCGGCGATCCGGACGTGAACCCGGAGGGTCTCGACACCGTCATGGGCCGCGACGTCCCGGAGATCTTCGAGCGCTGCCGCGCGCTGATCGCCGAGCGCCGCGCGCACCCGACCGAGGACCTCACGAGCGTGCTCGTCGACGCCGAGGTCGACGGCGAGAGACTTGAGGAGCACGAGATCGTGATGGGCTTCTTCCTGCTGATGGCGGCCGGCAACGACTCCACGAAGGCGACGTACGCCAGTGGTATGCGTGCACTGCTCGAGGACCGCTCGCAGATGCAGCTTGTGCTCGACGATCCGTCGCTGATCCCCAGCACAGTTGAGGAGGCGCTGCGGATGTTCCCGGCGTTCGCCCACTTCCGCCGCACGGCGACGAGAGACTGCGTGCTCGGCGGCCAGGAGATCAGAGCCGGCGAGAAGGTGATCATGTGGTACGTCTCGTCCAACCGCGACGAGTCGCGCTATGAGGACCCGGACCGCTTCGACGTCACGCGCAATCCCGAGCACCAGGCGTTCGGTGCCGGCGGCCGCCACTTCTGCCTCGGCACCGCGTTGGCGCGGCTGGAGCTGCGGATTCTGTTCGAGGAGACCCTGAAGCGCTATCCGCAGATGGAGCTCGCCGGCAGACCGAAGTACGTCATCTCCGGCTTCGCGAACCAGCTGCAGACGCTGCCGGTGCGGTTGGGGTCGCGTTGACGCGTCGCGGACTCTGCAGCGCGGCGATGGCCGTCGCGCTGCTCGGCGCCGCTGCGCAGACGCCGGCGTCGGGCGAGGGCTGACCGGAGACGCGTTCGACTTCAGCGACGCCTTCTCGCTGGCGCCGCAGGGGTAGCGTGTGGACGGCGTCGAGCTTGCACCATGGGGCGTCGTGTGGAACCGTCAGCGCCGCTTGGAGCGTCGCCCGCCGAACGGTGCGACGGTCGTCGCCGCGGTCTTCGCGAAAGCGCCCGGCTCGAGCTTGGCCGCGAGCGATCTAAGCTCCTTTCGCTCCCGCGCCGACAGCTTGTGCGGCCTGCGCGCGAGCTCGACGAGCCGTCCTCGCTCCCGCGGCGTCAGCGCTTGGATATGCCGATGTGCGAGCAGCGCCAGCTGCCCGAGCACAACGAGCCGGAGGAGCGGGACATGTTTGATCGCGCGGAACGTGTTCGATCTCTACCCGCTACGCCGGTGGCGGACTCCCGAATGCGCGCGCACCCCCTGTCGGGCCGTCATGGAGGCGGGGGAATCGAACCCCCAACTCAGCCCTTGCAAAGGCGTAACGGGGATCCTGCTCGTTCCCGATCGCTCCGGTGCAGCGGCCTCTACGCCCGCAGCGGGGAGCGTTCGGGAGCGGCCGGTGTACGCGAGGTGTACCTGATGGGTACCGGTGCGCAGCTCGGGCGTCCGACCGGCGCCCGAGGGTTGAGTGGGCGTCAGCCCGCGGCCAGCGCGGGCGCGAGGTCGGCGGCGGTGGTCTCGATCGCCTCGGGGATCGTGACGACGAGGTGTCCGTCGCGTTCGAGGATGCGGCGTGGGCCGAGCATCGTGAGGCCCGCGATCCGGGTCGTGCCGGGTACGTAGCGGATGACGTGGCCCTCCGGGGTCTCCTCGCCCTCACCGGGCTGGGGCTCGCCGACGTGCAGGTAGAGCACGTCGTGCTCGGCGTCGTAGTCGGCGTGATCGAAGGTGACCGGGCCGATCGTGATGTTCACGCGCTCCATGACCGTGGGTCCTTTCAGTTCCCGAACGCGGAGATGATCCGCGCCGGCTCCTGCTCATAGCTTACGACCACCAGCAGCCACCGACTCGGACCCGGTCCCCGCAGGTGGAAGCGCCTCCGCAGCTCGTACACCGAATCGGGCTCGACGTGATCGGGTGCGCCAACCGCCCGCAGCACGTCGGGCAGGTACCCGTCCAGCTCGGCGTGATCGCGCAGCACCTTGTCGCGCCACACGCGCGCCAGCAGGACTACCCGCGTCCCGTCCGGGTCAGCCGCCTCGCCGATGACCTCCTCGCCGCTCACGATGCCGAGGATGCCCGCGGTCGCGGACGGCTCCCAGCTCTGTGTTGGATTTGGTGGATCGCGCGCTCGCGCCTGCTCCATGGCCTTGGGTGGCTTCATGGCCTGACTGTCATGGGACCACGTTCATGGCCCAGCTGTCATGGGGCATCCGCTCTGCGTCCGTGGTCGCTTGACGGCGGGCATCGGACGGCCGTAGTGGTCGTGATAGCGGATTCTGGGTGAGCCGATCGCGATTCGGAGATCGGTGAGGTTGATGACGGCGAGGTCTCCGATCGAGGCCGCCCCGGATGCGCCAAGCCGATGTACACGCCTGGTACACAGAAGCGCTGGTCGACCACCTCTGCGGAGGCTGGCAATGAGCAATAGAAGCCTCGGTTGCAGGGCTTCCCGTCCAATGGACGCCAGGGGGTCAAAAGCAAACCCACCTGGGAACCAAGAGGTCGAGACATTGATCGAGGCGCTGCTGGATTGGTCGTCGCCCCATCTTGCGGTTGCGTGCGCACGTTGTTAGGCTTTGCTCCAGCAGCACGTTTTTCGCAGCTCCACATAGCAGTATCGCTAGAGGGGTGGAGGGAATGGCCCTTTGAAACCCCGCTTCCTTGCCTCCCAGATAGGGGCAGGGTCTTTTCTTCTTTTCCTCTAGCGGGGACACCCTCGCCTCCGCCGGAGTATCAGCGGAGGTTTTTTCGTGGGGTCGATCAAGCAGGAACGTGAGATGTTGGCGCTGCAGAAAGAGAGACGTGCGCTTTTCTTCTGGACGGCCCGCCAGTCGCTTGCACTGGTTCTGCTCTTGATCATGGTCGTCTACGCGGTCACGTCGGTGATCGCTGGAGAACCACCCGTCGTTGGTCCGCTGCTTGACTTGCTCCGACTTCGATGACGGCAGCTAGCCATTGTGCGGCAGCGCGCGACGGTTGATGACTCCTAGAAGTACATCGGATGCAGGCCGTCATCCCGGAACACGTGGATTCTCGGGAGCGCGGCACCGTGTGGTCGTCCCTTGCTGTCTGTGAAAAGGGCTGAGACAAACGTGGTGTCGCTTCCGCTGTGGTGATTGATCGTCTCCAGCACTGTCCGGAGGAGCCTGACATCCCAGGTCACCTGTGCCGACTCGCCAGGGTGGAGCAGCACGGGCAACGTGGTTGATCCCTGGCTGCCATCGACCAGCGGGCCCGATGTGCCGTCGGTCGTGAGGAATGCAGTCTGCAAGAGGATCGCGGGGCCACGCACGTGGGTGGCGGCCAGGGTCAGTGTGGGATACGGGCGCCCGTCTCCTTCGCGTTGCTCGCCGTACCAGCAATGCACCGTCAGCTTCGCCTGCTTCGGCCCAACGGTCTGCCACAAGGCGATAGCGACCGCTCCGACCGTGCCGAGCGCGGCAAAGACTGTTCCCCCGGCGGTTACCCATTCCGCAACGGTGGTGGCGGCACAGTCACAGCGTCCGGCTTCATGGAGGCGGGGGGAATCGAACCCCCAACTCAGCCTTGCAAAGGCCGCGTGTTCCCGTTAGCACCACGCCCCCGGGGCGGTTCGAGTCTATCCCCCGGCGTGGGGATCTTGCGGCGTGACACGATGCCGCGGCTTGCGGGTCTTGCGCGGGATCTGCTGTGATCCTGCGCGATGGTCGCGACGATTGCCGACGTGGTGCTCGGGCTTGTGCTGCTCGGGTCCGCGGGTGCGAAGCTTGCCGCGCCTGTGCGTACGCGTGCCGCGCTTGCCACGTTCGGGCTGAGAACCGAGCGCTCGCGGGCGGTTGCGTGGGCCGGCGCGGTGGTCGCCGAGGCCGTGCTTGGGATCGGCGTCGCGCTCGGCCTGGATGCGGCGGCGTGGGGCGCGGCAGCGCTGATGCTCGGCTTCGCTGGTCTCCTCGCGACCGCGCTTCGCAACGGCCGCGCCGGCCAGCCGTGCGGCTGCCTCGGCGCTCGCTCGCGCGTCACGCCGCTCGCGCTCGTGCGCACGCTCGCGCTCGCCGCGGCCTTCGCGCTGCTGCCGCTCGTCCCGGACACGGATCCGAGCACCGACGCGTGGCTGGCGATCGGGTTGGGTCTTGCGCTCGCGGCGATCGTCGCGCTCGCTGTCCTCGTTCTCGCGCTTGCGCGTGAGGTCGGCGAACTGCGGCTCGCGCTCCCGCCCCAGCTTGCGCTCGAGATCGAGGGGGAGGGGCCGGAGCGTGGCACGCGCGCGGCCGTGATCGAGCGCTTCGTCCCGCAGCCTTCCGCGCGCTTTGCGCTCGCCGTCTTCAGCTCCGACGGATGTCCGATGTGCCAGGCGTTGCAGCCCGCCGTCACCGCGCTGCAACGCGACCCGCTGCTCGCCGTGGAGATCTTCGACGAGCACGACGACGCCGATGTCTGGCAGACGCTCGGGATCCCCGGCAGCCCCTACTCGCTCGTGCTCGCGCTCGACGGCACCGTCCTCGCGCAGGGCACGTTCAACAGCGCGCGTCAGCTCGAGGCGCTCGTCGCCGCCGGCGAGGCGCGCGAGCGGGAGCTCGTGCGTGTCTGAGCGCAGAGCGCGTCGCCTTAGCGACGCGCTCGCGACCGGCACCTCGCGCCGCGGCTTCCTCGGCCGTGCCGGCGGCTGGCTGCTCGCGACCGCGACCGGCGCCGCTGCGCTCGCGGCCGGCGAGGAGGACGCGGACGCCTACCACTTCTGCGGCCACATCTACACGACCGCCTCGTGCCCGCACCCCACCGGGATCCCGCGCGTGGACATCCACGGCTACCCGCTGCGGGCGCGAGACGGCATGCCGGTCGACGATCTCGGCCGTCCCGTTGACCGCCAGGGCCATCCGCTCGATGACCGCGGCCGCCGGCTGACCGATCCCGACGGCCGACCCCTCCCGCGCGCGCTGCGCACGCGCATCTGCCAGGACGGCATTCCCGACAGATATGGCTTCCCCACGCAGGTCGACGGCTCGTGGTATCGCTGCTGCGGCGGCAGAGTGCGCCGGCTGATGGATTGCTGCGCGCGCCACGAGACGCGCATCAACGGCGACACCGCGCTCACCGGCTACTGCTACCAGGGCCGCAGAGTCTTCTGCGTCATGTACTTCCAGACGAGCGTCCCATGCTGATCGCCGCCCTCCTCCTGCTGACCGCGTTCGTCGCCGGCATCACCGGCGCGTGGTCGCCGTGCGGCTTCTCGATGGTCGAGACGCTCGGGAGTCGGCGCGCCCATGCGGGCGGACGCGTCGTCATGACGAGCTGCGCGACGTTCGCGCTCGGCGCGCTCGCGGGCGGGGCGATCACGTTCACGGCGCTCGCGGCGCTGGGCGCGCTGCTCGGCGGCGCTGGCAGCGAGGCGGCGCTCGTCGTGGCGGCGACGGTGGCGCTGTCGTGTGCGATCGGCGAGCTGCGCGGCGTGCGGATCGTCCCGCAGATCCGCCGTCAGGTGCCAGAGCCGTGGCGCCGCACGATGCCGCTCCCGCTGGCAGCCGGCCTCTACGGGATCCTGCTCGGCCTCGGCTTCACGACATTCGTGCTGACGCTCGCGGTGTGGGCGCTCGCGGGGATCTCGGGCGCGCTCGGCGAGGTGCAGGTCGGCCTGCTGATCGGGCTCGGCTTCGGCGCCGGCCGTGCGTTGCCGGTCGTGCTGATGGCGCCACGCTACGCGACGCTCGGCCAGCGGCTGGAGCTGAAGATGGCCGAGCAGCCGGCGCTGCTGCGGCGTCTTCGCCTTGCCGACGGGGCGCTGCTCGCGCTGCTCGCGGTCGTGCTTCTCTCGACGGGTAGCGCGAGCGCTGCGCAGCTCGTCGTCTCCGACGGGACCGACCCCTCGCGCGCCGGCTCGACGCTCGCCTGGGAACGCCCCGGTGGGGCGGGCGCGGTGCTCCTCGACGGCACCGCGCGCAGGGAGCTGCAGGCCCAGAGCGTCGCGATTGGCGGCCGCTACGTCGCGACGCGCCAGGGCGATCACCTCGCCGTGTGGGATCGCGCGAGCGGCGCGGTCGTCGTCGAGCGTGACGTCGCGCATGCCACGCAGCTCGCCGTGTCGAACCGCTGGCTCGTGTGGCGGACGTCTCCGCGCGGCAGTGGCGACCGCCTGTGGGCGTTGCCGCTGCCGGTCGCGCAAGCAGTGCCGGCGCAGGGCGCCGGCATCGCCCGGCTCGTTGCCGGAGTTGCGCGGCGGGAGGCGATCGACCGTCCGGCGCTGTCGGGCGACCATCTCGCCTACGCAGCGACGACGCGCGCCGACAGCCGCATCGTGATCGTCAACCTCGCGACGCAGAGACGCCGCCTCGCGCTCGTCACTCGCGGCGGCCGCCTGTCGCAGCCGTCGCTCGACGGTGGACGTCTGCTGTACGTCCAGTCCTCCTACTGCAGCCAGCGGCTGCGGCTCCTCCGCACGAGCGGACTCGCGAGCCGCCCGCGCACGCTGCTGCGCCTCGGTGCGACCGCCCTCCGCGACGAGGGTCACGAGCACGGCTATACGACGCAGGGCAGCGAGCCCGGGCACTGCCCGCGCGGGACGCTCGGGCCCACGGACACGGTCCTGTGGACGACCGCGCTCGCCGGTCGCGACGCGTACGTGACCATGTTGCAGCCGGGCGCAGCCGCCACGCCCGCCGCCGCGCGGATCGTGCGCGTCGGCGCCTGACCCTGTCGTCCGGCGCCCTCTTCGGGGTTGCGCCCGACGGCGCATCCCTCTATTGTTAACCATATGGCTAACAATCAGGTCGCCACCCTCGATCGCTCCTTCGTCGCCGTCGCACACCCGCTGCGTCGCGAGATCCTCGAGCGGCTCGCGCAGCACGACGAGCTGACGGTCGGCGAGGCGACGCACGACTTCCCGATCTCCAAGCCCGCGATCAGCAAGCACCTGCGGGTGCTCGAGGACGCGGGCGCGATCGTGCGCGTGATCGACGGCCGCACCCATCGGCTGCGGCTCAACGGCGACTCGCTCGAGGAGGCGTACGCGTGGCTCGCCAGACAGCGCGAGCTGTGGGAGCGCAAGCTCGACGTCGTCGAGGAGTTCCTCAGACAGCAGCAGAACGCCGCGGGCACCCTCGATACCCCCAGGACGGAGGACGGAGCATGAGCAACGTGGACGTGGACACAGGCACGGTGCGCGTGGAGCGCACCTTCGAGGCATCCGCCGAGGCGGTCTTCGACGCATGGACGAACCCCGAGGTGCTGCGGCGCTGGTGGAAGGCGGACCCGGGCCACGAGGTGACGATCCCCGTGCTCGACCTGCGCGTCGGCGGCGGCTATCGCCTCGAGATGCGCAGACCTGAAGGCGGCGAGGACATGGTCGTCCACGGCACCTACCGCGAGATCTCCCGCCCCGACCGGCTCGTCTACAGCTGGGAGTGGGAGGGGACCGGCCCGAACGCCAACCACGAGAGCGAGGTCGCGGTGTCGTTCATGGAGGACGCGCCCGGCCGCACGACCGTTGTGATCGAGCACGTCGGCCTGCTCAACGACGAGTCGCGCGCCAACCACGCCAGAGGCTGGAACGGCGTCCTCGACAGCTTCGCCGGCAGCGGCATCCCGCGCTGACCGAGCATCACGCACACCGACCACCACATCAGGAGGAACCCCCATGGCGAAGTACGTGCTGGCTTACACCGGCGGCAACATGGCTGCGACCGACGAGGAGCGCCAGGCCGCGATGGCCGCCTGGGGCGCCTTCCTCGGCGGCCTCGGCGACGCGCTCGTCGACGCGGGCAACCCGTTCGGTCCGTCGACCGCGGTCGGCAACGGCAGCGGCAACGCGCTCACCGGCTACTCGATCATCACGGCCGGGAGCCTCGACGAAGCGGCCGAGAAGGCGAAGGGCGCGCCGGTCGTCGCCAACGGCGGCGGGGTGGAGGTGTACGAGACGCTCGAGGTGATGTGACCTCGGAGAGGGATCTCGCGTCACAGCGCACCATCCGGCGGGCGGCCGTGTTCCGGCCTGCAACGACGCGCCCAGGTTGGGCGCATGGCGGGGCCTAAGCTGCCTGGCTGGCCCCGCCGCCCGCACCGCCGATGAACGCTGCCCGTCTTCGCATCCCTCTTGTCCTGGCGCTCGCGTGCGCCATCTTCGCGCCGGCTGCGCATGCCGTCGCCGGCGCGGCCTCGGCGCCGCACAACGGCCACCCGCGGATCGTCTTCGTGCGCTGCTCGTCCGAGCCGTTCCCGTGCCGGTCGCACACGGTCGTGACGCGAACGGGCAAGCTGCTCGTCGGCGCCGGCGGGATGAGCTCGCGCGCCAAGGTCGTCTTCCCGGTGCGCTCTCGGGCGGGCGGGCGCATCGGCCTGCGCGCCGTCGGCGGCCGCTTCCGCACCCCGACGCGGATCGTCGTGCGCGTGCCCGGCGACGCGATCAGCGGCGTGATCCGCGTCGTGAATCCCGGCAGGAAGTACTCGAACTCCGTGCGCATCGGCGTCGTCTCGCCGCCGCCGAAACCCAAGCCGCGCAGAGTCGGGGGTAGCCAGCCCGTCGGTCCGAGTGCGTTCGACGACGACGGGATGTGGATCTGGTACCTGTCGAGATCCGAGGGCGGAAGCGCGACGCGCATCGCCGCGCAGGCACGCGCGCACGGCGTGCGCACCGTCTACGTCAAGAGCGCCGACGGGTCGGGCGTGTGGTCGCAGTTCACCTCTACCGCCGTCGCAGCGCTACAGGCGGAGGGCTTGCGCGTGTGCGGCTGGCAGTTCGTCTACGGCAACGACCCGATCGGCGAGGCGCGCGCCGCCGCCGCCTCGAAGGACGCCGGTGCCGACTGCTTCGTGATCGACGCCGAGGGCGCCTACGAGGGCAAATACGCGCAGGCTCAGCGCTACATGGAGAAGCTGCGCGAGCTGGTCGGCTCCGATTACCCGATCGGGCTCACGTCGTTCCCGTACGTCGACTACCACCCCGGCTTGCCCTACAGCGTTTTCATGGGCCCCGGCGGCGCGACGTTCAACTTGCCGCAGGTCTATTGGAAGACGATCGGCGACACGGTCGACGAGTCGCTCGCACACACGTACGAATGGAACCTCCCGTACGAGACCGCGATCTTCCCGCTCGGCCAGACGTACGACGGGCCGAAGGCCGCCGACGTGCGCCGCTTCCGCCAGCTGTCGACCGCCTACGGCGCGCGCGGCGTGAGCTGGTGGGTGTGGCAGTTCGCGAGCGACTCCGACTGGAACGCAGTCGGCGCGCCCGTCGACTCGCTCGAGCGGCCGGACACGCTGTGGCCGACGCTGACCGTCGGCAGCGGCGGCAAGGTCGGCTCGAAGGGAGATCTCGTCGTGTGGGCGCAGCAGCACCTGCTCGGCGCCGGGCAGACGGTCGGCGTCGACGGCCAGTTCGGCTCTGGTACGGCGAGAGCGGTGCGCGCCTTCCAGACCTCCAATAACTTGCCGGTCACCGGACAGGTCGGCGCCGAGACATGGCCGGTCCTGCTGAAGACCGCTCCGGCAGCGGTCGACTGGGTTGCGAAGGCGAAAGCCTCCGCCCGCGGCGCGCGCGCGGCCGGCGCGCGCGCCGCACAGGCGGGGCTGCCGAGCGGCGCGAACGGACCCAGCTCAGCGGCGCTCCCGGCCAAGCGCTACGAGATCCCGCCCGGCCCGCGCGGCTGAGCCGCGGGCGTCGCGCTCAGGCTGAAGCTGTCGAGTCCGTCGAGCGCTTCGCGGCGAGCTTCTCGGGGTCGACCCGAACGACGTCCCACGCGAGGCCGACCTTCTCCAGCAGCGTGATCACGCCGGCGGAGATGTCGAGCTGCCAGCGATCGAGCCCGTGGCGGGCGGAGGTGGGGAAGGCGTGGTGGCCGTTGTGCCAGGCCTCACCGAACGTCAGCGGCGCGAGCCATGCGAGGTTGCGGGACTCGTCGCCCGTCTCGAACGGACGACGGCCGAAGAAATGGCAGAGCGAGTTGATCGAGTAGGTCGCGTGGTGCAGGACGAGCATCCGCACGAGGCCACCCCAAAGCATCCCGGTCATGCCGGCCTGCCAGCTGCCACCGATCGCGAAGCCGAGCGCGAACGCGAGCAGGAAGCCGGCGACCGCCCACAGGAAGAACGTGTCGTTGACCCACTTGACGACTGGGTCTCTGAGCAGGTCGGGTGCGTAGCGCTCCTTGTTGCCGCGCTGGGTGTGGATGAACAGCCAGCCGACGTGCGCGTGCACGAGGCCGCGCAGCGCGCCCTTCAAGCCATGGCCGTGGTCGACGTGCGGGCTGTGCGGGTCGCCTTCGCGATCGGAGAAGGCGTGGTGCTTGCGATGGTCGGCGACCCAGGAGATGATCGGCCCCTCGATCGCCATCGAGCCGGAGGCCGCGAGCACTCCGCGCACCGCGGGGCCCGTCTTGAACGAGCGGTGCGTGAAGAGGCGGTGGAAGCCGACCGTGATCCCGAGGCCGGTGATCGCGTACATGATCCCGAACACGATCAGGTCGCTGATGCCGAGCCAGTCGCCCCACACCTGCCATCCGACCAGGCCGAGCGCGAGGATCGGCACGACCGTGATCATGCCGGTGAGGAAGCGGTCGAGCGCCTCGAACTCCACCGGCTGAACATCTTCTGGCGTCGGACCGGCCGCGCGCGCTTGCTCCATTACCTGGTCGATGCACGGCAGCGTACAGGGTCTGATGTAGGTCACTGCTAAGGTCCCACGCGTGTGCGGCGCCGCCGTGCACGGAGGTTCTTGCTCCTGAAGGCGCATCGCGCGGTTGGGGTCAGTCGAATCTCTCCCCACCACATAGCGTCCGCGCAGCCTGCGCTGGATGCAAGGAGCACTACATGCAGCAGTCCACCTTCGCCGATCTCGGCGTGTCCAAGGCTGTGGCCAGCGCGCTGCGAGCCCGCGACATAGAGCGCCCGTTCGCCGTCCAGAAGCTCGTCGTCCCCGACGCGCTCGCGGGCCACGACGTGCTCGCCGAATCGCCGACCGGCTCGGGCAAGACGCTCGCGTTCGGGATCCCGCTCGTCGACACGCTCGACACCGGCCGCAGCGCCGGCCGCCCGCCGGGCGCGCCGGGTGCGCTCGTGCTCGCGCCGACGCGCGAGCTCGCCAGCCAGATCGTCGACGAGCTCGGCGCGATCGCTCGCGCCCGCTCGCTGTCGGTCGTCGCCGTCTACGGCGGCGCCGGCATCAACCCGCAGATGAAGGCCGCGCGCAGAGCCGACGTGCTCGTCGCGACGCCCGGCCGCCTCGTCGACCTGCTCGACCGCAAGGCCGTCACGCTCGGCCACGTCCAGGTGCTCGTGCTCGACGAGGCCGACCGCATGCTCGACATGGGCTTCCGCCCGGTCGTCGACCGGCTCGTCGCGCTCACGCCAAACGACCGCCAGACGATGCTCTTCTCCGCGACGCTCGCGGGCGAGGTCGACCGCATCGCGCGCGTGTACACGCACCAGGCCAGACGCCATGCGCACGTCGCCGCCCCGCAGGCGCGCGGCAAGGTCGAGCACCGCTTCCAGAAGGTCTCGCGCGAGGGGCGCACCGACAAGCTGATCTCCGCGCTGACCGAGGACGAGCGCGGGCGCACGCTCGTGTTCGTGCGCACCAAGCGCGGCGCCGACCGCCTCGCAAAGCAGCTCAGCCGCGTGCCGACGCTCAACGTCGCAGCGATGCACGGCGACAAGTCGCAGGCGCAGCGCGAGCGCGCGCTCGCGCAGTTCGAGTCGGGCCGCGTCGACACGCTCGTCGCGACCGACGTCGCCGCGCGCGGGATCGACGTGCGCGACGTCACGCACGTGATCAACTTCGATGCGCCCGCCGCAACGGACGACTACGTCCATCGCGTCGGCCGCACCGCGCGCGCCGGCGCCACCGGCATCGGCATCACGTTCGTGCTGGAGGACCAGGTCCGCGACGTCGTCTCGATGGTCGCCGGTCTCGGCCTGCACCGCGAGCTGGAGGCCGGTGGTCTCCCGACCAGCGCGCGCGCGACGAGCACGCCGTCGATCAGCGGCGGCGGCGCCCGTCGCAGACGCGGTCGCAGCGGCCGGCGCCGTCCGGCTGCGGCGCGCGGCTAGTCGCCGTCGTCCGCCCAGTTCAGATACGAGCGGAGCGCGATGTCCTCTTCGCGGAGGACGTCGCGCACGCGCGGATCGCACAGCGTCGCCGTCTCGACGGTGCGCTCGGCGCCGTAGGAGGAGCCGGACTCGTCGTCGATGGCCGGGTGGCAGCCGAGCTCGCTCGCGCCCGGCGGCAGCGCGTGCAGCAGCTCGCACAGGGCCTCCGGCGTGATGCCCTCGGGCCACGGCTCGCCGCGCCCGCTCTGCCCGTAGAAGCCGCCCTCGTAGCGCAGCCCGGGCGTGAAGCTGCGGACCGGGATGCCGAGGCGCTCGCCGTGCTCGAGCACGATTGAGCGCGCCGGCTCTTCGCGGTGCGCGTGCTGGTGCGCGTCGAGGTGCGTCGGCTCGCGTCCCATGAGCGCGCAGAAGCGCTCCACCTGTGCGGCGACCTCGGCGCCGACGGCCGCCTCGTCGTCGGTCGGGACGACCTCGTAGGCGGCGACCCAGTGCTCGCCGGTGTAGCGCCACTCGCCGAGGTCGATGTGCAGGCCGACGCTCAGCTGCGGGTGCTCGTGCGCGTAGGCCACGGCCTCCTGCGCGTGGCCGGCGCGCACCATCAGCGATGCGCTCGTGAGGATCCCGTGCTCGTGCGCCTGTGCGATGCCGCGGTTGACGCCGGCGCTGAGGCCGAAGTCGTCGGCGTTGACGATGAGGTGGCGCGTGCTCATGCGCTCGCGATGCGGTCGGCGACGAGCTCCGCGTCGGCGAGCCAGTCGCGCGCCTGCTCGGGCGGCGGGCTCCAGGCGGCGGGGGCGGCGAGCCAGTGGGCGGCCGTGAGCAGGCGGGCCGCGTCGAGGTCGGCGCGGAGGCGGGTGGCCGGCGGGGGGTCCGACAGGGCCCGCCGGTAGGCCTCGGCGAGCGGCTCGTCCGGGTCGTCCCATGCCCCGGCGGTGAGCGCGGCGAGGTCGAGCAGCGCCGGCCCGCGCGCGATCGTCTCCCAGTCGAGCGCGCACACGCGGTTGTCGTCTGCGATCACCACGTTCGCAGCGTAGAGCTCGCCGTGGATCACGGCGAGCGGCGCGGCGGCGGCGCGGGCGGCGGCGAGCTCCAGCGGGTGGACGAGCGCCTCGATGCGGCGGATTCGCTGGGGCGGGTCAGTGCGCTCAGCGGCGCGGGCGAGCAGCGTCGTCGGGTCGGGGAAGGCCCAACGCGGCGGCCAGGCGGGTGCGTCCCGTGCCTCGTCGGTGGCGGCGAGCGCGTCGGCTCGCGCGGTCAGCTCTGTGTGCGCGCGGGCGAGCCAGCGCGCGGTCGCCTCCCACGCGTCCGGATCGCCGACGTGCTCCAGCCGCGCCCCGCGCACCGCCTCGAGGAACAGCCAGGTGCGCTCGGGCTCGTGCAGCGCGGCGACGCGGCGCGGCGTGCCGAGGTCCGCGCCGTCGAGCAGCTCGTACGCGCGCAGCTCGCGGGCCGGGTCTGGGCTTGCGCCGTCGCGCGCGCGCCGGGCGCCGGGCAGCAGCGCGCCCGGTGTGAGGTCCTTCCACACCACCGTCGTACGCCCGCCGTCGCCCGCCTCCACGTCCAGCTCGGCGAGCGGGAAGCTCGACGCGTACGGCGACTCGCGCCGCGCGAGGATCCGCACCGGCGCGGGCAGCGCACCCTCCAGCGCGGCGGCGGCCTCGGCCTCTTCGCCGAAGCGTCCTGTCGCGACCTCGCCCAGCGAGTGCAGGGCAGGACGCTTCGACGGACGGTCGCTCACGCGAGCCCCACCTCCAGCAGCGCCGGCAGCACGCGCCGCGCGTCGAGGCGCTCCTCGGCGACCGCGCGCGCTGCGGCGGCGTGGCGCGCCGGCTCGGCCGCGACCGCGGCGAGCGCGTCCGCCGCCTCGGCGGCGGTGTCGAAGCCGAGCAGGCCCTCGCCTTCGGGCAGCACGCGCTCCCAGCCGGTGCGCTGCGCGACGACCGGGCGCCCGCTCGCCAGGTAGCAGGCGCTGCGATCGCTGAACCAGCCGCAGCGGCTGACGACGTAGCCCTCCTTCGCGATCCCCAGCTCGGCCGCGGAGGCGCGCACGAAGCGCGCGTAGGACGCGGGCGTCTCCGTCTCGTGCGCGGCGTCGATCAGCACCCAGCCGTGCCGGTGCAGCTCGGCGATGTCCTGCGTCTCGCCCGGGTCGATCAGCAGCGCGAAGCGCGGCGGCTCGGCCGTCAGGCGCGGCAGGTCGATCAGCGCGCGCACGCTGTGCGCCTTCTGCCCATAGCGCACGCCGTCGTGCTCGATCGTCCCGTACGAGCGCCAGTTGGCGATCGCGGTGACGCCCTCGGTCGGCTCCTCGGACGCGACCGGCCAGTGCTCCAGCGCGACCGGCGGCAGCGTCGGCTCCCAGCGCACGCCGCCGTCCGGCACGGCGCACTCCTCGCCGTGCAGCCGCAGCCCGACCGATGCGAAGCGGTCATGGGCGGCGATCCCCACGTCGACCCCCTGCGCGTGCCACAGCTGCGTGAAGGCGGGATCGAGGTCGACGAGCAGTCGTCGAGGGAACGCCTCCAGCACGCGCGGGTCGTGCAGCGTGCCGGCGAGGTTGATCAGCAGGTCAGCGCTGTGCGCGAACGCGAGCACGTCGTCGTAGGCCATGCCGAGCGCGCCGCCGCCGCCGGTGAGCAGGGCGGCGCGGCCCTCCAAGCCGAACGCGGCGACGACGCTTCTCAGGCAGGTCTCGCGGGCGACCGGATCGCCCGGCCCGCGCACCTCGTCGAGCAGCAGCACGTCGTGCCCGAGCGCGCGCAGCCCGAGCACATATTGCAGCGCGGCCCACGTCGCGCCACCGTGGCCGGGGACGCTAGCCGCCATACCACCGACCACCAAACGATGGTTAACCATGTTACTAAGACCATTCATTTTGCTGGGGTCCTCACCCTAAGTTCGAGGGTGAAACCTCACTATCGTTGACCAACTCGCTCGGACGAACGTCCAGGGTGCCTTCGACCCTTCAAGCATGCGTGCCTATGGTCGCCCGCCCCCTTCGAAGCGTGAGGCATGACGACGCACCTGGGCACGGCGGCCCGACCGAGCCGCCACCATAACGACACCTCTCCGCCGCGGCGGCAGCCACTGCTCGTACCGGTGGTCGAGCCGCTCGCCGGCCCGCGACCGCACGTGGACGGGCCCCGCCCGCATGTCGACGGCAAGTTCCTCGCCGTCGGCGCGCAGCGGTTGTGGCTTGCGGGCGTCACGTACGGAACGTTCGCGCCCGGCCAGGACGGAGCGCCGTATGGCGAGCGCGAGCAGGTCGAGGCGGACTTCCGCGCGATGGCCGAGAACGGCGTCAACGCGCTGCGCACCTACACCGCTCCGCCGCGCTGGCTGCTCGACGCCGCGCTGCGCCACGGACTGTGGGTGACCGTCGGCCTGCCGTGGGAGCAGCACGTCACATTCCTCGACTCGCGCCGCGGCGCCGCCGCGATCGAGGCGCGCGTGCGCGCCGCCGTCCAGGAGTGCGCCGGGCACCCGGCCGTGCTCGGCTACCTCGTCGGCAACGAGATCCCCGCGTCGATCGTGCGCTGGCATGGGCGCGAGCGCGTCGAGCGCTTCGTCGAGCGGTTGCGGCGCGCGGTCAAGCAGGAGGACCCGGACGGCCTCGT
>Ga0126311_10000447_pt1 | contig 19559 bp, 9 predicted proteins | sample Plot61_FD_92539 | JGI IMG/M metagenome (GOLD analysis project Ga0126311, IMG submission 92539) | Serpentine soil microbial communities from UC McLaughlin Reserve, CA, USA - Plot61 | ecosystem: Environmental > Terrestrial > Soil > Grasslands | place: USA: UC McLaughlin Reserve, Lake County... | reverse complement strand
GGACATTGAACTTGCAGCAGATCGGTGTGCGCGACAACTTCTTCGACATCGGCGGCAACTCGCTCAAGGGCGCGATCCTGATCAATCGTTTGCAGGAACTGCTGGGTGAATACGTTTACGTGGTCGCGATCTTCGATGCGCCGACAGTCGCGGACCTCGCTAACTATTTGCGACGTCATTACGCGGAAGCTGTCACTCGCATTTGCGGTTCTGAGTCATCAACCACGGATGCACACAAGAAACGGATCACCGCCGCACAGATCTCCGAGTTCAAACAACTGATTCCGCCACTCGTTGAAACACGCGAACACATAGAAGACAAGACGAAAAACCCGAGCGCGATCTTCGTGCTCTCGCCGCCACGATCCGGCTCGACGCTCATGCGCGTGATGCTCGGTGGTAACCCGCAACTCTTCGCGCCACCTGAGTTGGAGTTGCTCTCCTTCAACACACTTGCCGAACGACGTGAGGAGTTTGCGGATCGTTTCAGCTTCTGGCGCGAAGGGACTATTCGGGCGCTGATGGAGATCAAGCAATGCGATGCAGACGCAGCGACACGCCTGATGGAAGAGTACGAAGCGCAGCAGCTTACGACGAAAAAGTTTTACGGGTTGATGCAAGACTGGCTGGGTTCGCGTGTGCTGGTCGACAAGACTCCGTCGTATGCGCTCGATATCGAGATCCTGCGGCGCGCTGAGAGCGACTTTGCGGGGACGCGTTACATCCACCTGATCCGTCACCCTTACGGGATGATTCGCTCCTTTATTAATGCGCGTCTCGAACAGGTCTTCTTCCGTCACGCTCACAACCTCGAGCGACGTGAGCTCGCGGAGCTGATCTGGCTGCACAGTCAGACAAACATTCTGAAGTTTCTCGAGAGCGTTCCTCCCGAGCGGCAACTCCAGGTTCACTTCGAAGAGCTTGTTAACAATCCCGAGCCCGTGCTTCGTAGCATCTGCGAGTTTCTCGGCGTCGAGTACGTGACTGAGATGGCGACGCCTTATCAGGATAAGTCGCAACGCATGACGGACGGCATCCATCCGCTTTCGAAGATGCTCGGCGACGTGAAGTTTCACGAGCACAAGAACATTGATGGATCGATCGCGGATCGTTGGAGACAGGAGATCGAAGCGGGCGACCTACTCGCGGACGAAACCTGGGCAGTGGCGAAAGCTTTGGGTTATCAGCCCATTGACGCAAGACCGGAATTGCTACCGATTCGCCGTGTCGAGAGCGGTCGTGAACAGGGGCTGCCGCTTTCGTTTGCTCAGCAACGGATGTGGGTGATCGATCAACTCGAGCCCGGCAGTTCCGCTTACAACATCCCGCTTGCCGAGCAGATCAGCGGGCCGTTGAACGTCATTGCCCTCGAACGCAGCTTCAACGAACTGGTACGACGGCACGAGTCGTTACGAACTACTTTTCGGATCTCTGAAGGTCAGCCGGTACAAATAATTAATGATCTGGAGCAGTTGCGGCTGGATGTGCTCGATTTAACTCACCTCCCGGGCGATGAGCGCGAAAGTGAAGCGGAGCGGCAGACGCATGAAGAAGCGCAACACCCGTTCGACCTGGTCCATGGACCACTGTTGCGCATTCGATTGCTGAAGCTTGATGAGACCGAGCACCTGCTGTTGTTGACCATGCACCACATCATCTCGGATGGCTGGTCGATGGAAGTGATGGTGCGTGAACTCACGGCGCTTTACGACGCGTTTCTCGAAGAGCGTCCGTCGCCGTTGCCGGAGTTGCCGTTTCAGTACGTCGATTACGCACTCTGGCAGCGTGAGTGGTTGAGTGGTGAAGTGCTCGAGCAACAGCTTGCCTACTGGAAACAACAGTTGCGCGGCACGTTGCCGGTGATGGCGCTGCCGCTCGATCGCCCGCGGCCGCCAGTGCGCACTGCGCGCGCGACGCACGAGGCAGTTGTCATTCCCGAAGAAGTACGAGCCGCACTGAGGCAGGTGAGTCAACAGGAAAGCGCCACGATGTTCATGACGCTGCTGGCGGCTTTCAAAGTTTTGCTCGCGCGACTCAGCGGACAGAGCGACATCATCGTCGGTACTCCGGTTGCCGGACGCAGTCGCGCCGAACTGGAGAACCTGATCGGGTTCTTCGTGAATACCCTCGTGCTGCGGACCGACTTATCGCGCGATCCCACTTTCCGCGAAGTGGTCCAACGGGTGCGCTCGGTGTCGCTTGGTGCTTACAAGCATCAGGATTTTCCGTTTGAGAAGCTCGTAGCTGAGTTGAAGCCGGAACGGGATGCGAGTCTCACGCCGTTATTCCAGGTGATGTTCATGTACGAGAGCCGCGCGGATAAAGAGATCAACTTGACCGGGTTGCAGTTTACTTCGGCGCGAAGTGATAACGAGTCAGGCAAGTTTGACCTGACGCTCGGAATGATTGAAAGCGCGGATGGGCTCGTGGCGGTTATTAGTTGCAACACGGATGTGTTTGACAGCAGCACCGTCAAACGTTTTGTGACGTGCTTTGAGAATTTGCTGAGGAGTATCGCTGAGAATCCGGATCGGCGAATCTCGGAGTTTGCACTGCTGAGTGAGGCTGAACGGTCGCAGGTAGTCGAAGAGTGGAACCGGACAGGCGTGAGTTTTCCGCAGCGATGCGTTCACCAGTTGTTTGAAGATCAAGTCGAGCGACGACCTGAGGCGACGGCGCTGGTGTTTGAAAATCAACGGCTCAGTTATCGCGAGTTGAATGCCAGGGCAAACCAGTTGGCGCGTTTCCTGCGCGAGCTCGGAGTTGGACCAGAGGTGCTGGTTGGGATCTGTGTCGAGCGTAGTGTGGAGATGATTATCGGTGCGCTCGGCGTGCTCAAAGCGGGCGGCGCTTATGTTCCGATCCTTCCGAGCTACCCGCAGGAACGAATCAATTACATCCTCGCGGACGCCGGTGTTTCGATCCTGCTCACACAACAACACCTCCGCGATGAATTCGATCATGTGGGACGAAGTGTTTGTTTGGACTCTGATTGGGCAAAGATCGAAAAACTACCGGATCAGAATCTCGGGACGGAGGTCGCGCTCGATAATCTTGCGTATGCGATCTACACATCAGGATCGACCGGACGGCCCAAAGGCGTGCTGATCCATCATCGAGGTTTGACAAACTTCACGCTGGCCGAACCTGACGCATTCAATCTTTCCGAAGACAGCCGCGTGCTGCAATTCACATCATTCACTTTCGACGTCAGCGCGCTCGAGATCTACAAGACACTCCTGAATGGCGCCACACTCGTTCTCGCAAAAGCGGAAGCCCTAATGCCCGTCGCGCCACTCTTGAAAACTCTGCGCGACCACAGAATCACGATGCTGTCGATGCCTCCCTCCGCGTTAGCCATACTTCCCACCGATGATCTACCGGATTTACGCACCGTGATCAGCGCCGGCGAGGCATGCTCGGCCGAACTGGCCGCTGCGTGGGGCAGCAATGGACGTCGCTTTGTGAACGGTTATGGACCAACCGAGATCACGGTTATCGCCACGTATAGCTGGCCGCTCGATGGCAGTTCCAGGCCCGCGATTGGAAGACCGATCGCAAATGCCCAAACCTATGTGCTCGACGCGAACCTGAACCCCGTGCCGGTCGGTGTGGTCGGTGAGTTGTACGTCGGCGGCGCCGGCGTCGCGCGTGGCTATCTCGGCCGGCCCGATCTTACTGCGGAACGATTCATTCCCGATCCATTCTCGAAGGAGCCGGGCAGGCGACTGTACCGCACCGGCGATCTAGCTTGCTTCAAAGAGGATGGCCAAATCGATTATCGCGGTCGCATCGATCAGCAGGTGAAGGTGCGTGGCTTCCGGATCGAGTTGGAAGAGATTGAATGCGTGTTGGGCCAGCATCCGGACGTGCGCGACACGGTAGTGCTGGCGCGCGAAGACGTGCCGGGTGACAAACGTCTCGTGGCTTATATCGTTACTGACACGACGCATGATGTGGGCGAGTGGCGCAGTTGGCTCAGCCGGAGTTTGCCCGACTATATGCTGCCCGCCGCGTTCGTCACTCTCGAAGCATTTCCTTTAACCACCAGTGGAAAGATCGATCGCGGCGCCTTGCCTGCGCCCGATGCAAGCAGACCGTCGCAGGACGAGGCCTACGTCGCGCCGCGCGATCAACTGGAGGAGATCCTCGTAGATCTGTGGCGACCGGTGCTCGGTTTGAACGAACTGGGCGTTAACGACAACTTCTTCGAAGCCGGTGGTGATTCGATCAAAGGAGCGATCCTGATCAATCGTTTGCAACAATTGGTCGGAGAGTATGTTTACGTTGTTGCGATCTTCGATGCGCCAACCGTGGCCCAACTCGCCGATTACTTGCGCCGGCATTATCCGACTGCCGTTAACAGGATCTGTGACGGATTAGATGTCGTCGATGGTGAAGGTGTCGCTCGTGAGTGGTCGCCGCTCGTGGAGATCCAACGTGGCAATTCGGAGAGTCCGCTTTTCTTCGTGCATCCGATTGGTGGAAATGTTTTCTGCTACCTCGAGCTCGCGCGCGAGCTTGGTTCGGAGCAGTCGTTCTATGGCCTGCAGTCGTTTGGTCTCGCCGATGACGATACGCCGCTTAACGACGTCTCCAAGATGGCGATTCGCTATCTCGATGCGATGCGCCGCGTGCAGCCGGAAGGGCCATACATGCTGGGCGGCTGGTCGTTTGGCGGACTCGTCGCTTATGACATGGCGCAACAGTTACAGCGCGCGGGTCAGGAAGTTGAGCTGCTCGCACTCATCGACACTCATACTCGTGCGGCACTGGAAATCGAAATTGACGACGAAGCACTATTACGCCAGTTCAAGTCAGACATGAACGCGATGAAAGGCTCGGAAGGTGCCGGTCTCGAGTTGGACCACCTAGACCGTCTGTTCCAGGTGTTTCGTGCGAATGCACACGCGACAGTGAATTACGAGCCGCAGCCCTACAAAGGACGAATCACATACTTTCGCGCCAACGATCGACTCTCCGAGTACCCCATTGATCCGATCGACGAGTGGCGCAGCCTGGCTGAAGGCGTTGAAGTACACGTCGTGCCGGGCAATCACTACACGATGTTGAAAGAACCGGCAGTCCTCGTGCTCGCCGGTTCGTTAAAAGTGGCCACAAAACGGCAGAAAAAGCACATAAAAGCAGAAGCACAAGCGTCGACTTAAGGTGAATAACATGAACGATAGTCAAACCGCATTTGCCACTGCACTCGCCCCCGAGGCCTCCACTGCGATTCTCGGCAGCTTGTGGCAGTCAACAGAAATCAAACCTCTCATCGAGCTCTACGCCGCGAGACCCTTATTCGAAAACACTTCGGAATGGATCATTCGCGATAACCCCTATCGCCGGCCGGTGGATCAAAAGACGGTCCAACAACTCGATTTCAGCAGCTCTCTGAGCCGTGCGGACGTGCTCGGCACGAGCGCACTCGCGGCGCATCGAATGTTGCTGAACATCTATGAGACTGACTTGATCTTCCTGCCAGCAAGCAACTTCGCTGCGAAACGAGCAGAGTTTTCGAGTTACTACTCAAACGACAATAAGCTGCTGGGTGAGTTGATTCGCCCGACGCTCGAGGCTCACGTCTTCAGTTTCCTCAACGACGAGATCGATATTACCGGCAAGTGGACCGTCGAATCGTTGAAGTCGTACATGCAATCGATCCTCGATCAGCATGACAAGTCGGAGCTCGAGATTTGTAAGCGAATAGTTGCCTCCGCGAATCCGCAACGTGCCGCGCGGGCGCTGTTGATTCAGGTTGCGGGTGACTTTCTTTCAGAAGCGTCCGCGTCGTCGCGCAACATACTGGGTAAGTACGGCGAGATCCAGTCGGAGCTCTTCAAGATCGTCATTGACGACTACGGCTACGGTGTTCATCCGGCCAAGCACAGCACGCTCTTTGAAAATACGCTCGCGACCTGCGAGCTCATGGCGGATGTGCACGCTTACTGGCACTTCTATCTCTCTTCATCGCTGGCGATCAATAACTACTACCACTACGTCTCGCGGGATCACAGCAAGTATTTCCGCGCGATTGGAGCAATCGCGATGGCGGAGGCGATGTTTTCGCACTCGTGCCGCGAAATCTCAATGATGCTGCGAGCGGTCTTTGGCAAGCCGGTCGATACATACTATTTCGACGAGCACTACCATATCGATGCGCATCACGGTCGTATGGCGTTTGATCACGTGGTTGCGGCGGCGATCGCGCGTCATGGCAACGGGATCATTCCCGACATCGTGCGCGGTATGGAGGAGTTGCAACTGTTGACGGCGATCAATGACGAGGATCTTATCGCGCAGATAGAGTTTGCTGACTCGGTGGATGAACTGAAGACGCGCGCGCAGGAGGTCGCGACTGAGGGACATGACGCCGCCGGTCATCTCGAGAGTAGTGGTCATTCGCTGGTGACGAGAGTGAACGATCAGGACAAGTTATACCGGGTCGAATCAGGCTCGCTCGACGTCGTGATCGCTGATAATCAAACGATCCGACTCGACGCAGGACAGGGCATGATCGTACCTCGCCAACGTTTATACGGCACCGCCGTAGTTTCAGATGAGTGCCGTTATCGCACGTTTGAACTCTGAACAAATACGCCTTGAACGTAATAATCAACAATGCTTGTCGTAAATTTCGATCCTAAAGAATTCAACTTCATCAAAGCCGGAGACGACTCGTATTTTCTCCTCCGGTTTGCCGATGGCAGTCTGGTGTTGTTCAACGACTACTGCGCTCATCGCGGCGGACCGTTGCATCTCGGGCATTGGGATCGCGACAAGAACTGTCTCGTGTGTCCGTGGCATGCCTCGAAGTATTCGGAAAAGGTTTTACGGAAAGACTCACGGCCATTAATTCACCGTTCCGGCCGTGTAACTGCTATACTGGACGCCGACCCCGCGACTCCGATACGCCTGGTAAAGAAGAATATACTTGCTGTGACGTGCTGATGTTGAAGTCCTCTCTTTTCATTCTTGTCCTCTCTGTTTCGGTACAAGCTCAACTGTCCGAACCAAAGATCTTCGGCGAAGGGGTGATCTCGACGCGCGATTACGAGTCGAGCATCACTTTCGCGCCTGACGGCAATGTCGCTTACTTCGTGAAGTCAACTCCGGATCTCAGCTTTCGCGTGATCCTGATGTCGCGACTCGAAAAAGGAAAGTGGACTACGCCCGAGGTCGCTTCATTTTCAGGAGAGTACAGCGATTCCGATCCGTGCTTCTCGCCCGACGGCACTAAACTCTATTTCGCGTCGCGTCGTCCGGTTGAAGGCACTGCTCCGAAAGCCGACAACGACATCTGGGTTGTTGAGAAGACAGGCAGCGGTTGGAGCGCGCCACGTCACCTCGGTGTGAACACTGCGAGCCAGGAGACTTCGCCGGCGGTAACTGCGGACGGCACGCTCTATTTCAGTTCCAATCGTCCCGGCGGAAAAGGCGCTGCCGACATCTACCGCGCGAAACTGGTCAACGGCGACTACACCGCAGCAGAAAACGTTGGCGACCCGATCAACGCCCCCGGCCCGGAAGTGCAGGTATTCGTCACACCAGAGGACGACATGTTAATCTTTGCAGCATTAGGTCGTCCCGACGGGCAGGGCAGTCTCGATCTTTATTTAAGCCGTCGTGTTGATGGCGCATGGTCCAAGCCGGTCAATCTTGGTAACAAGATCAACTCGCAGGGCGTCGACTCCGCACCGCGAATCTCCGCCGACCGTCACACTTTTTACTGGACCAGCACCAGGGGCTACGGTTTTGAAGAACAACAGGCAAAGCGCCTGAGCTACAAAGAGCTTTCAGGCAAGTTGCAAGGCGCCGGAAACAGTCTCGGCGATATTTATCAGATCGACATGAGCGCGCTCCCTCATTGATTTATGCGCCTTACGCCTCTCATCATTTGTTTTTTATGTGCCTCTTTGTGGCCCAATGATCCTCCCTACGCCTCGAAGCAGCCGCTCACAGAGCCGGCGATCTTCGCGAATGGCGTGATCTCTACAGCCGACTTTGATTCGCATCCTGCATTTACACCCGATGGCAAGACGCTTTACTTCCTGAGAAGCAGTCCGACGTTTAACTTCTGGACAATCGTCGTATCGCACTTCGAAAACAATCGCTGGAGCACTCCGGAAGTGCTCCCGATCTCAGGCCAGTATCGCGACGCCGATCCGTTCATCACGCGTGACGGCAAAAGGTTCTACTTCATCTCGGATCGTCCGAAAGACGCGGCGAGTGCAAGTGGCGCCGGAAGATCGCTTGACATCTGGTTCATGGAACGTTCTGGCAATGGTTGGGCTGCTCCTCAAAACGTAGGCGAGCCTGTGAACTCCGCTGGTAATGAGTGGTACCCGACCATTGCCCAGGACGGCACGATCTATTTCGGTTCAGACAGACCCGGCGGCAAGGGCCGTACTGACATCTATCGCTCACGACTAGTTGACGGTAAGTACACGGAACCGGAAAACCTCGGCGACGCGATCAATTCGCAGTTTGAAGAGTTTGAGCCGTACATCTCGCCCGATCAGAAGTACCTGATCTTTATGGCCCAGCGGCCGGACGGGCGTGGCGGTTCCGATCTCTACATCAGTTATCAACACGATGGCACTTGGACCAAGGCCGCAAACCTCGGCGACAAGATCAACTCCAGCGGCTCAGAATATTCCCCCCTCGTTTCTCCCGACGGAAAATACTTCTTCTGGTCCAGCACCAGAAGCGCCTCAACCTCCCAAACAAAACGTCTGACTTACGATGATCTCTTGAATAGATTGCGAAACCCGGGCAATGGTCTCGGCGACATCTATCAAATCGATCTCAGCGCTTTAAATATTCAACCTCAGTAATTCCCGTTCAACTCTAAAAACTTCTGTCAACTCTGTTTCCTGTCTTTAGGAGGGCACAAATGTCTCAAGCCGCCGTCATCGATACTCGTCCATCGAGCGCACCCACCGGCCAAAGCAAACGAACCGTGGATAGACTCGCCAGCCTGCTGGCCCAGGGTGAAGCGCACCTCGAGAGCAACCAGTTTGCCGCTGCGCTCGATTGTTTTGAGCTGGCGCTCTGTTTTGACTCAAAGAACCAGCAGGCGCAACTCGGACTCAATCGCGCGCACTGCCAGATCGTGCCGCGCTGGCACTTCGAGATGCTCAACGACGAGAAGCGTAACGAGTCGTTTCGACGTGCCCTCGTAAACGCGATCACGCCAGACACGATCGTGCTCGACATCGGGTCCGGCACGGGTTTGCTCGCGATGATGGCAGCGCGTGCCGGCGCCAAGGAGACTGTCACGTGCGAGATGGTGCCGCTGCTGGCTGAACTCGCGCGCGATATAGTGGTGCTCAACGGTCTCGCGGATCGCATCATCACGCTCGACATGAAATCAACTTCGCTCGTCATCGGTTACCAGATGGTCCATAAAGCGAATCTGCTGGTTACCGAGACTGTTGATTGCGGTTTGCTTGGCGAAGGGATTGTTTCGTCAATTGCTCATGCGAAGGCGAACCTGTTGACGGAAGACGCGCAGATCCTTCCGTGCGCGGCGACGGTGTACGCGATGGTGGTGGAGAGTCCGCGACTCAGGAATCTGAACCTCGCGCGGACGGCGGCCGGTTTTGACGTGAGTCTCATCAATCGCTACGCGACTGCGAATTACTTCCCGGTGCGTTTGGATGCGTTTGAGTATACGCCGCTGACGGAGCCGTTTGCGGTCTTTAACTTCGATTTTGTGAACGGCACGATCGTGCCGGAGCGCAGGAGGATCGAAGTGCGCGGCGTACGTGACGGCACGGCGCAGTGTGTGATCTTCTGGTTCAACATGCAGCTCGACCGCGAGAATTCAATTTCCAATGAGCCCGGATCGACGACGCACTGGGAGCAGGCGTTGCAGTGTTTGGAAAATGAGACTGCAGTACGAGCGGGTGAGACGTTCGTGATAGAGGCGGAGCACGATTGTCACCTGATTCGCTTCGAATGCTAAGAGAGTTTCACGCAAAGCCGCGAAGAAGAACGCCAAGGCGCCTCTGCGTCTTCCTTTGCGCCTTTGCGTGAAACCTTCTTCGGTAAAATGATGACTCCACGCCAACGGCTCTGGCATTACATCGCACCTTACAAAGGCATTTTGGCACTAGGGGTCTTGTGTGTGCTCGTCGCGAATCTCGGGCGGATGCTTGGCCCAATCGTGTTGCGTGATGCGGTTGATGATCTGACATCCGGTATCACGCAATCGAAGTTGTTGTGGTATGGCGGCGCGTTTGTGTTGATCACTTCAGTTGCCGGAATATTTATCTTCCTTCAACGGCGCGTCATCCCGAGTGCCGCGCGCAGTTTTGAATACGATCTCGCCAACGACTTCTACGCGCACCTGCAAAAGCTGCCATTGGAGTTTTATCAGACCGCCCGCACCGGCGATCTGATGTCGCGGGCCATCAGCGATCTCGCGGCGGCGCGCATGATTGTCGGCGGCGCGTTGATGTATGCGACCAACACGCTCTTCGCCGTGGCGCTGATCCTGCCGCTGATGTTGCAGTTGAACTGGCGTCTGACGCTGTTCGCGTTTCTGCCACTGCCACTTGTCTCGCTGACGACAAAGATCATCTCGAAACGTATTCACGAAGAATCGACGCTCGTTCAGGAACACTACGGCACAGTTGCTGACCGCGTGCAGGAATCTCTGAGCGCCGTGCGCGTCGTCCGCGCTTACGTTCAGGAAGACGCAGAGATGGCGAACTTCAAACGCGTGAACGCCGAACTCCTGCGACGCAACGTGAGACTGATTCATCTCAACTCGTTCTTCTCGCCTGTGGTCAACTTCATCGTCGGCCTCGCGTTCGTTGCGGGCGTTTGGTATGGCAGTCTGCTGACGCTCCAGGGCCGATTGACGATCGGACAACTGTTTCAGTTCACGCTCTATCTCGAGTTTCTGATCCATCCGATGCTTCAACTCGGCATGATCGTCAACCTCTACCAGCGCGGCATGGCTTCGATGAAACGCTTGCACGAAGTGATGTCAACTGAACCTGCAATCACTGACAGCGCCACGGTTGCGGACGTACGCGAAATCAACGGCGAGATCGAATTCCGTGACCTTACTTTTACTTATCCGGGTGAAACGGAGCCGGTGCTCAGCGACATCAATCTTCACATTCAAGCGGGACAGACCGTCGCGTTTGTTGGAAACGTCGGATCCGGCAAGTCGACCCTCGTGAGCCTTGTGGCACGCCTGCTCGATGCTGCGCCGGGCCGGGTGCTGATTGACGGGCGCCCGATTAACACCATTCCGTTGCAAACGCTGCGCTCATCGATCGGTTACGTTCCGCAGGAAACATTTCTCTTCAGCCAAACACTTGCGGAAAACATCGCTTTCGGTGATCTTCAGGCGAGCGCAAAAGAGATTGAGCGCGCGGCTCTCGAAGCGGGATTGTCTGAAGACGTCGAACAGTTTCCCGAGAAGTATGCGACTGAAGTTGGCGAACGCGGCATCACTCTCTCCGGTGGCCAGAAGCAACGCACGACGCTTGCACGCGCGCTGATCCGTCATCCACGCATCCTGATCCTGGATGATTCGCTGTCGGCAGTCGACACGCACACTGAAGCAAAAATACTCAGCCACCTGCGTCGCTCAACTGCCGGGCGAACTACGTTGATCGTTTCGCACCGCATCTCGACTATCAAAGACGCGGATCTGATCGTCGTACTCGAAGACGGGCGCATCGTCGAACGCGGCACACACTCTGAACTGGTAACGAGAAACGGTCTCTACGCTCGTCTCTACGAAAAGCAAAGACTCGAACAAGAACTGACTGCTGCTTAATCACCGATGCGACGATTACTAAATTACCTGTGGCCGTACAAGCACTACGTCATCGCGGCGCTCGCGTTGACGATGCTGGGTGGCCCACTCGTCGTCGCCGGTCCACCCCTCGTCAAGGCCGCGGTCGATCTCTACTTGCTGCCCGAACATGCACCGCAAGGTTACACCCTCCTACTCAAACAAGCAGCGGACTCGCTTGGATTCGGCGGCAGCCCTGCTTCGGGAATCGCGTTCATCGCTTTGCTGCTAATGGTCGCGAATCTCGCTGCGATGTTTGTGCTCTATGCCGAGGGTTTCTTGCTCCAACGAATGGGCCAGCACATCATGTTCGATCTGCGCAACGAGATCTTCGCCCACCTGCAAGCTCTGCCCGTTCAATTTTACGACCGCAACCCCGTCGGCGAACTGATGGCGCGCCTCACCAGCGATGTCGAAGCACTCAACGAGCTCTTCACCTCCGTCGTGATCGCGTTTTTCGGCGACATGGCAATGCTGCTTTACATCGTCTTCTGGATGTTTCTGCTCGATTGGCGATTGGCTCTCGTGTCGCTGCTTATGTTGCCGGCGCTCGTCGCTGCAACGACCTGGTTCCGCCTGCGCTCGCGCAACGCGTTTCGCTCGGTGCGCACTAACGTCGCGCGCGTCAGCACGTTTCTGCAGGAGCGACTGACGGGCATGTCAGTGGTCCAGTTGTTTAATCGCGAAGAGAATGAACTGCGCGAATTCAAGAGCATCAATCGCGATTTTCGCAAAGCAAACCTGGACGCAGTTTTTTACAACGCAGTCTTCTTTCCCGCAGTGGACATCATCGTTGCCGCGGGTATCGCGCTCATCATCTGGTACGGGGGCGGTCAGGTGCTTGCAGGTGTGGTGACGCTCGGCACGATCATCGCGTTTTTGCAAATGGCCGAGATGCTCTACGAGCCGATTGGCGATATGAGCGAGCGCTACAACCTTTTGCAGTCGGCGATGTCGGCATCCGAACGCATCTTCGAGTTGCTGGACGAGCCGTTGACGACGATGACGCCGGTGAAGCCGGCGCAGATTGAAACCGTGCAGGGTCAAATCGAGTTTCGCAATGTTTGGTTTGCTTACGACGATGAAGATTGGGTTTTGAAAGACGTTTCGTTTGTGGTCCAACCCGGTGAGAGCGTTGCCTTTGTTGGTTACACCGGCGCCGGGAAGACCACGATCACGAACCTGTTGTTGCGATTCTACGACGTGCAACGTGGACAAGTGTTGCTCGACGGCGTGGATGTTCGCGAGATTGAGTTGAACAAGTTGCGTTCGAGTTTCAGCATCGTGCCGCAGGACGTCTTTCTTTTCTCGGAAGACATCGCGACAAACATCAGGCTCGGCAATCACACGATCGATGATGAACGTGTTCGCGAGTCAGCGCAGCAAGTGAACGCGGCCGGTTTTATTAACAAACTGAGCGACGGCTACTCGACTGAACTAAACGAGCGTGGCGCAGGAATCTCCGTAGGGCAGAAGCAACTCATCAGCTTCGCGCGCGCGCTCGCATTCGATCCGCGCATACTGATCCTTGATGAGGCGACGAGCTCGATCGACACGGAGACGGAGGTCCTCATTCACGATGCGGTGAAGAGATTGATGGCCGGACGAACGTCGCTTGTGATCGCACATCGTCTCTCGACCGTTCAGGACGTCGACAAGATCATCGTGTTGCACAAAGGCGAAGTACGCGAATCGGGCACACATCAGGAACTGCTCCGTCAGCGCGGGCTCTACTGGTTGCTCAACCAGTTGAGTTCGTATCAAACCGATCACGAAGAGCTGGTTGAAAGCGTGTCAGCGTAATGCGGTTTTTTTCACGCAAAGGCACAAAGGTCCGAACGAAGGCACAGAGAAGAATTTGGCTTCTTCTTTGTGCCTCCTTCTTTATCTTTGCGCCTTTGCGTGAAACTTGCCATGCGCAACAAGTCGCAATCGTTCCCACTGAAAAAACAAGACCCGCAGCCATCCCGCGTTTCGAAGCCGCCCCAATCATTGACGGCAAGCTCGACGACAACATCTGGACCTCAGCCGCAGTCTTCAAAGACTTCTATCAAACTCAACCCGGCGACAACATCGCGCCTTCAAGACGAACAGAAGTCCTCGTCGGTTACGACGCCAGGTTTCTCTACATCGGTTTTCACGCGTACGACGAACCCGACAAAGTGTTTGCCACGCTCGCTAAACGTGACGACATCTTCAACGACGACTACGTCGGCGTCCTCCTCGACACCTTCAACGATCAACGCCGTGCTTACGAACTCTTCTTCAACGCTTTTGGCATTCAGGCCGACGGCATTTACACCGAAGGTAAAGACGAAGACTTCAGCATCGACATCCTGATGGAGTCGAAAGGTCAGCTCACCGAGGATGGATACGTCGTCGAAGTCGCGATTCCTTTCAAGTCGTTGCGTTATGAAGCAGGGAAGGACGTGCTGTGGGGCGTGCACTTTCAGCGCGTGATCAAGCGCTTCAACGACGAGACCGATTCATGGATGCCGCTCTCGCGAGATCGCACCGGTTTCCTGAATCAAGCCGGACATCTCACCGGACTCGATGGTCTCTCGACTGAAAGCATTCTCGAGATCATTCCGAGTCTGACACTTTCAGAAACCGGAACGCGTGTCGCAACGATCCCGCCCGACGTGCTCGCCACTGATCCTACGATGCTCGACTTCGGACGCTTCGTCAACGAACCCGTCAAAGTCGACGCAGGCTTAAACATCAAATACGGGATCAACTCGAAAGTCATTCTCGACTTCGCTATCAATCCTGACTTTGCACAGGTTGAAGCTGACGAAACAGTTGTCACTGCCAACCAACGCTTCCCAATCTTCTTCGAAGAGAAGCGTCCCTTCTTTCTCGAAGGCATCGACATTTTTCAAACGCCTTTGCAGGCAGTGCACACGCGCACGATTATCGATCCTGACTACGCAGCCAAGCTGACGGGCAAACTCGGGCGCTACACATTTGGATTCATGGCCGCGAGCGACAACGCGCCCGGCGACTTCCGCGGCGATGAACGTCTCGAGGCCGCTAACTTTCGTTTCCTCGACCAGAATGCTTACAGCGCGATCCTGCGTCTCAAACGCGACGTCGGCGCTGAGTCGAGCATCGGCTTCATCGGTACGACTTACAACTTCATCGAGCAGCACAATCACGTTGGCGGCTTCGACGGCCAGTTTCGACTCGATCCGCAAACAGTCTTTACGTTTCAGTTATTAGGCACAAACTCGCGGCGCTTTTTCTTCGATCCCGAGAAAGGGCGTTTCGATTATCGCACTGGAAACGGATTCGGTTATTACTGGAACTACAATCGCGGCGGGCGCCATCTCTCTTACAGTTTCAACGGCAGCGGCCGCACGCAGGACTACCGCGCCGACCTCGGCTTCACTCGCCGCATCAACACGAATCGCGAAGATTTCGTCATCAACTACAAGTCGGAACCGAATCCGAAGGGCAGGCTCGTGTCGTGGCGATACTCGCATAACGCCGGCATCAACTTCGATTGGCAAGGACGAACGCAGGCCGCGAACAACACTTCACAGTTCACGCTAAACCTGCAGCGCCAGAGTTTTCTGAACTTTGGTTATTCGCATGGCTACGAAAGATTATTCGAGACTGAGTTTGGACCAGTCGGAACGTTCCTGGACCACGCGGAACGATCTTCGCCGCGCGACACGCTAAGCTTCAACGCCGAAACGACGCCTTCGGAAAAGTTCTCGATCGGCTTAGCGTTCAACTACATTTGGAACTCGTTTGATTTCGATCTCGGCGCCGGGCCGAAGTTTCCGCGCGTCAGCCCGCCGGCTCTTGAAGACCAGTTTGCGCCACTCGATCCCGGTCCGGGAAAAGAGTTGCGCGCTAATCTCTTTCTCACTTACCAGCCGACCAGCGCGCTGCGAGTTGACTTCGATTACACGAAGAATCGACTCGTTCGTAACGACACCGGCCTGGTCGCGTTCGACGACAACATCTACGCGATTCGCTCGACGTACCAATTCTCGCGCTTCACGTTCGTGCGCGCGCGCATCGATTACGACTCGCTGGAATCAAACGTGCGCGGGCAGTTTCTGTTTGGCTGGACGCCCAGTCCGGGCACATCGTTTTACGTTGGCTACAACGACGACATGAATCGCAACGGCTTCAATCCCTTCACGGGACAACTCGAACCCGGCTTCAGACGCAACGGCCGCACATTCTTCATCAAAATGTCCTACCTCATCCGCCGCACATTCTAGCCCGTTTGTCAGCATGTGAGCCGGACGCCTAAACTGGCGTTGCATGTTGCTGACAATAACCACCACTCATCAGCCCGCGACTGATCTCGGGTATCTGCTGCATAAGAATCCGGCGCGGTTGCATTCGTTCGCGCTGTCCTTCGGAGAAGCGCACGTGTTCTATCCCGAAGCAACTGCTGAGCAGTGCACGGCGGCGTTGTTGCTCGACGTCGATCCGGTGGGCTTGGTTCGCAATCGCAGAGGTCCGGCGGGTGAGGGTGGCACGCTCGAACAGTACGTGAACGATCGTCCGTACGTCGCGTCTTCATTTCTGAGTGTGGCGATCTCGCGCGTGTTGGGGAGTGCGTTGGGTGGTCGAAGTAAAGGCAAACCCGAACTTGCGGGGAGTCCAATTCCGTTACGCGCAAAGATCTCGGTGCTTCCGTGTCGCGGTGGTGAACGTTTCCTGCGTCGCTTGTTCGAGCCGCTCGGCTATGACGTGGCTGCCGTGAAACATCCGCTGGACGAGCAGTTTCCCGAATGGGGTGAGAGCCAGTATTACACTGTTGAGCTAAGTGGCCATGTTCGTTTGCAGGATCTGTTGACGCATATCTACGTGCTCATTCCCGTGCTTGACAACGAGAAACACTACTGGGTCGGCGACGATGAAGTTGAGAAACTCCTGCGACACGGAACACACTGGCTCGCGTCGCATCCGGAGAAGGAAGAGATCACCAAACGATACCTGAAATACCGGCGCGACCTGGCGAAAGACGCGCTCGCGCGATTGGTGGATGAGGAGAGTCCTGATCCCGATGTGACTGAAGTGGTCCATAACAGCGAGGAAGAAGCTGTCGAGCGGACGCTGAATCTGAACGAGCAACGACTCAACTCAGTCGTAGCGGCGCTCCGGAGCACTAATGCGAAACGCGTGTTGGACCTCGGGTGTGGCGAGGGCAAGTTGTTGCGTGTGCTGCTGGAAGATCGCGCGTTTGAAGAGATTGTCGGTGTTGACGTTTCGCATCGTGCGTTGCAGATCGCGAATGAGCGTTTGCGTGTGGAGCGAATGCCGGCGCGGCAGCGTGAACGGATCAAGTTGATGCAGGGCTCGCTGATGTACCGCGATCAGCGACTGAAGGGCTTCGATGCCGCCGCGGTGGTGGAGGTGATCGAGCACTTGGACCAACCGCGTCTGGCTGCGTTCGAGCGTGTGTTGTTCGAATTCGCGAAGCCGGAAGCAGTTGTGCTGACTACGCCAAACGTTGAATACAACGTGCGATTTGAGAGCTTGCCCGCGGGCGCGTTTCGTCACAAGGATCATCGGTTTGAGTGGACGCGTGCTCAGTTCAGAGAGTGGGCGCAAAACATCGGTGAAAGTTATGGCTACGTTGTTCGCTTCTTATCGGTTGGACCAGAAGACGACGCGGTTGGCGCACCCACGCAGATGGCAGTGTTTGAAAGGAACTAAGAATATTTCACGCCAAGGCGCAAAGGTTACGCAAAGATTTTTCTTTCCGCCTTCTCGTAACCTTTGCGCCTTTGCGTGAAAATGAGTATGAACCCCATCACAATTCCGGAATTGTCGCTCGTCGTCTTAATCGGACCTTCCGGTTGCGGGAAGTCGACGTTTGCGCGCAAATATTTCAAATCGACCGAAGTCCTTTCATCGGACTTCTGCCGCGCCCTCGTGTCAGACGATGAAAACAACCAGGCAGCAACCAAAGACGCTTTCGAAGTCCTGCACTACATCGCCGCCAAACGTCTCGCGGCCGGAAAACTCACCGTCGTCGACGCCACCAACGTGCAACCCGAAGCCCGCAAGCCGCTGGTTCAACTCGCACGCGACTATCACGTTCTTCCCGTTGCGCTCGTCCTCAACCTGCCGGATCGCATCTGCCAGGATCGCAATCGCGAGCGCAGCGATCGCAACTTTGGATCACACGTCATCCGCCAGCAGAGTCAACAACTGCGGCGCTCCATTCGCAATCTCAAACGTGAAGGTTTCCGGCACATTCACGAATTCTCAACTCCGGACGAAATCGAAGCGGTGGTCATCGAACGACAACCGCTCTGGAACAATCGCAAATTCGATCATGGTCCATTCGACATCATCGGCGACATTCACGGTTGCTTCGACGAACTGCACGCGCTCCTGACAAAGCTGGGATACGTTGAAGGTCATCATCCGGAGGGACGCAAAGCAGTCTTCCTCGGCGATCTCGTCGATCGTGGTCCAAAGATCCCGGAAGTGCTGAAACTGGTGATGAACATGACGGCGTCAGGCGACGCGCTGGCAGTGCCCGGAAATCACGACACGAAGTTGATGCGCAAGCTGCGCGGTCGCAACGTTCAGATTACGCACGGTCTCGCCGAGTCGCTAAATCAATTGGACGATGAGCCACCCGAATTAAAAGACCACGTTGCTGACTTCATCGACAGTCTCGTCAGTCATTACGTGTTGGACGACGGCCGGCTCGTCGTCGCTCACGCGGGTTTGAAAGAAGAGTTGCAAGGTCGCGGCTCGGGGAAGGTCAGAGATTTCGCGCTCTACGGCGAGACCACCGGCGAGACTGATGAGTTTGGACTTCCGGTCAGGTACAACTGGGCCGCCGAGTATCGCGGCCGCGCCACTGTTGTTTATGGACACACGCCGGTTCCCGAACCCGAGTGGTTGAACAACACCGTCTGCATTGACACTGGTTGCGTGTTTGGCGGCAAGTTGACTGCGCTGCGCTACCCCGAGAAGGAATTCGTTTCCGTGCCCGCGCTACAGACTTATTACGAACCAGCCAAACCATTTCTTCCCGTCGAGGATCAGGCGGCGGCGCTGACTGCACAACAGCAGTACGACGACGTGCTCGATCTGGAAGACATCTACGGTAAGCGCATTGTCTCGACGCGTCTGCATCGCACGGTCACGATTCGCGAAGAGAACAGCATCGCCGCGTTGGAAGTGATGAGCCGCTTCGCCGCCGATCCGAAGTGGCTGATCTACCTGCCGCCGACGATGTCACCTTCGGAAACAACTCGCGAACAAGGTCTGCTCGAGCATCCCGCGGAAGCGTTTGCGTACTATCGCCAGCAAGGGATCGCACGAGTGATTTGCGAAGAGAAGCACATGGGTTCGCGTGCGGTCGTCGTGGTTTGTAGAGATCACGACGCAGCGCGACGGCGTTTTGGTGTTGTCGAAGAGAGTGCGGGCATTTGCTACACACGCACGGGCCGGCGGTTTTTTGACGACCTCGCGATGGAGAGAGACTTCATCTGCGCGATTCAGAAAGCGATTGCGGCGGCGAACTTCTGGGAAGAGTTTGATACTGAGTGGTTCTGTCTCGACTGCGAGTTAATGCCGTGGTCGGCGAAGGCGCAGGAACTGTTACGCCAGCAGTATGCGGCAGTTGGCGCGGCTGCGCGCGCTTCGCTCAGCGACGTGGTCAACGCCCTCGAACAGGCTAGCGCAAACGTTGCGGACGTTGATGCGCTGGTAGCGCGTCATCGCGAACGTGCGAGCGCGGTGG
>Ga0126311_10000446_pt1 | contig 19623 bp, 15 predicted proteins | sample Plot61_FD_92539 | JGI IMG/M metagenome (GOLD analysis project Ga0126311, IMG submission 92539) | Serpentine soil microbial communities from UC McLaughlin Reserve, CA, USA - Plot61 | ecosystem: Environmental > Terrestrial > Soil > Grasslands | place: USA: UC McLaughlin Reserve, Lake County... | reverse complement strand
TAGGCAAACTGCATCCGTTCTTCGGCACCAAATACGCACAGACAACCGTGCAACGCTGGTTTGCCGACGACACACTCAACAACAACGGCGTAGATCGCACGCTCCGGACCGTTTTCACACACGATCACTTTGGACCATCGACTCACCAGCAGGCAGGACTCTACGCCGGCCTGGTAATCGAGCCGAAAGGTTCGGTCTGGAAGAATCCGCAAACCGGCGTCACGATGGGAACTCGCGTAGTGGATGGTGGCCCAACGAGCTGGCAGGCAAACATCATCGAGACAACCGCGGCGAACAGTCACCGTGAGTTCATGTTTGAGTTTGCCGATTTCCAACTGGCCTACCAAGCCGGCGCGGGCGTCGGTGCGAACGGCAAACCAATTGCCGATCCGCAGCGAGTCATCAACCCGCCAATCATCAACGAAGTAGGTCTGCCATTCATCGTGGAGAATGGTTTCGTTTGTCCGGGTGGAGTTCCCGCTCCTTGTCCGGAAGCAATCTCCGCGGCGGACCAGGGCACGATGAGTGTTAACTACCGCAATGAACCGGTACCTCTACGCGTGCGCAATCCATCTATGAACACGCAGGCGAGCGGCGCTGCCGGTGATTTGTCGAAGGTTTACAAATCGAACATCACTCGCGCCGATCCGCAGTTCAATGTTCAACCCGGGTTCTACCCTGCGTTGACAGGTGGAGTGCAGCCGGGCGATCCATTCACGCCGCTTCTGAGAGTTTACGAAAACGACAAAGTTCAAATTCGTATTCTCGTGGGAGCACATGAAGAAACACACAACCTGACGATTAACGGTCACAAGTGGCTGCACGAACCAGGCACGCCGCAGGATCCGTTGGCCGTCAACAACTCCGGCTATCGCAATTCGCAAATGGCCGGCATCTCGGAACACTTTGAATTCCTGACTGGCAAGGAATCGATCATGGGCAATCGTCCATTCATCGATTACCTCTACCAGAACAGCGCTTCAGTTGACGGACAGTGGAACGGAGTCTGGGGTCTCATGCGCGTCTATAACGGCCGCGCTGGGCTGAAGACTGACCTGCTCGCATTGCCCAACAACCTGGAGGGCGCCGCTGCACTGACGACGAACGACTCGGCATTCCCGGTCGATTCGACGTTCCTGACAGGGGCGACCGACTATAAGGACACGACAGACGCCTCTGTGACGACAGATTCGATGGTGACGTCAGATTCCACGCTGATGTCGCCGACGATGCTGGGCAGTGAAAGCACTACCCTGTCACCGGATCTGGGAACGGCATCAGCCTCAACGACCCAGACCGACTTCATCGCCATCGGAGGCACGACGACTGAAATTGTTACGTCGAATCCGACGGACTTTCCCACCGGCAAGATCGCTGCAGCAGGCATCTGTCCGGGGACTGCTCCGAAGCGGACCATCAACGTAACTGCAGTCAATGCCTGGGCTCTTCCGACCGGTAAGCTTGTCTACAACAGCCGCGCCGGAAATGGCGGAGCACTTAATGACCCGACGGCCATCATGTACTTCCGCAGTTCGGACATCGATGCGTACGGCAAGGTCAAGGCGGGCGTTCCAATCGAACCGCTCGTAGTCCGCGCCAGGGCAGGCGAATGTATCAACTTCAACCTGTACAACAGGCTGCCGAGTACATTGTCCGATCTGGATGGCTTCAACACGATGCCGAACCTGCTCTTCCATTTCAATGCGAATCAGGTAAGACCATCGAATCAGGTTGGCTTGCACCCGCAACTGCTCGCTTACAACGTCGCGAATAGCGATGGTAAGAACGTCGGGTTCAATCCTAACCAGACTGTTGGACCAGGCGGCGTAGTCAGATACAGGTGGTATGCCGGCGACGTGGTTGTTAATGGCAGCCAGCGTATAGCAACGCCGATTGAATTCGGCGCTACCAATCTGATCTCATCCGATCCGATCAAGCACAGTAACAAGGGTGCAATCGGTTCGTTAATCATCGAACCACAGGGTTCCAGTTGGGTCGAGGATTCGACTTCACGTGCGCAAGCCACGGTGACCAAAACTGATGGCACGTCGTTCCGTGAATTCGTGGTCCAATTCCAGACTGATATCAACATGAGGTTCGCGGACGGAAGTCCGGTGCCAAACCTGGCTGGTCCAGGCGGTGCGGAAGATCCGGAAGACTCAGCGCAGAAAGCGATCAACTATCGCACTGAGCCGCTCTGGAAACGCATGAACTATGCGCCCGAAACACCGTTCGAGATCACGCGGACTTTCGACTTCACCAACGTCCTGACCAATGCGCAGGTAGCCGGCGATCCACAAACGCCGGTATTCACCGCGCAGGCCGGCCAGGCGGTGAGGTTCCGAATCCTGAATGCAAACGGGCACATGCGCAATAACGTGTTCAGCCTGCACGGACACTTCTGGCCGGATGAACCTTATACCAACAACTCCAAGTCGATTGGCAACAATCCGCTGTCGGAGTTCAAGGGAGCGCTTTATGGCATCGGACCTTCATCGCACTACGAAGTGATTCCGGTGAATGGCGCCGGCGGCGGACGTCGCGTACCAGGCGACTACCTCTTCCGGACTCAGGAGTCCTTCATGTTTGACGGAGGCCTCTGGGGCATCTTCCGAGTTAAACCATAAGTAACACTGGTCCAACTTGCGGTCCGCCGCAAGAAGGACGTTAACGAGTGCAGCCTGCTACGGCGGGCTGCATTTGTTTCGATTGGCTCAGTACGAAAAGGAGGGAGGTCATGTCAGTAAATACTTTCTTTAGAACGTTCTTCTCACTCGTCATCACACTGGCTTTAATCGCCTGGATTCCCAAGTCGTCGGTATCAAAACGCGAAACGCAATTTGGACCAGCCGCAGTCAATGATGCGCTGCCACTCAACTTCGAGCTCAACCAGGGACAGACACATCAGCGGGTTAAGTTTCTTGCGCGTAGCGATGGTTACGTCCTGTTCCTGACGGCAACTGAAGCAGTCATGGCGCTCGATAATCCGGCCGCGCACAGAAAGGGAAAAGAAAATCTCGACGTACGTGATGAAGAGAAAGCCCGGCCGCCACGTTCGATCGTGCGTATGAAACTAGAAGGCGCCAATCGCGCGCCGCAAATCGAAGGGCTCGAGCAGTTACCGGCCAGAAGTAATTACTTTGCCGGCACGGATGCATCTGCGTGGCACACCAACATTCCCAATTACGCTCGCGTTCGATACGCGCAGGTTTATCCCGGAATCGATATGGTCTACTACGGCAACGGGCGCCGTCTCGAATATGACTTTATCGTCGCGCCGGGATCCGATCCCGAGCTCATTGAAATCGCATTTGGCGGCATCAAGGCTTTTGAGATTAGTCGTATGGGAGATGTGGTCCTGTACACACAGCAGGGAAATATGCTCCAGAGCAGACCTGCTGCTTACCAGGAAAAAGATGGCGTCACAGAGCAAGTGCCGGTCGATTACGTGGCGAAGGACGCTCGCCACGTCGGCTTTCAACTCGGCGCTTACGATCAGAGCAGGCCGTTGATTATCGATCCGGTGCTGGTCTATTCCACCTACCTCGGAGGCAGCGGATTCGATCAGGGTTACGCTATAGCTGTTGACTCGCTCGGTAATTCCTACGTTACCGGCCAGACTGCTGCTATCGATTTCCCTACCACCAGCGGAGCTTTTCAGACTAAATATGGAGGTGGCGATGCATTCATCGCGAAGCTCAATCCTTCAGGCAGTGCTCTTGTCTATTCGACGTATCTCAGCGGCGCCAGCGGCAATGGTATAGCTGTCGATTCGGCCGGCAACGCCTACATAACCGGAGACGCGGGACCGCTTAGCTTTCCTACTACTGCGGGCGCATTTCAGACGTCGCCGGTGGGATACGACGCGTTTGTGACTAAACTTAATCCGGCGGGGTCAGGGCTCGTCTACTCAGCACGGTTTGGCGGCAACCTTGATGACTTTAGTCGAGGCATTGCTCTCGATGTGAGTGGTAATGCATACATCACGGGATGGACCGTGTGTCGCAGCACCATCTGTACATTTCCAACTGTCAATGCTTTCCAACCGAACTTCGCCGGCGGAAACAATGATGCCTTTGTGACAAAGATAGACAGCAGCGGTTCGTCTCTGGTGTATTCGACTTATCTTGGAGGTGGAAAGGTCATCAATGGCACTGAAGATTGGGGCGAAGCGATTGCCGTAGACAGTGCCGGCAGCGCATACGTAACCGGCTATACCTATTCGCCCGACTTTCCGGTCACGGCCGGCGCCCTTGATACTTCGCGGGCAGGACTCGATGCTTTCATTACGAAGTTTACGCCGGATGGCGCAGCGCTGGTCTACTCCACTTTTCTCGGTGGCGCAGGCCGCGAACAAGGGCAGGGAATTGCAGTCGATGCTAACGGTAATGCTTACGTTACGGGAATCACCGAGTCGTTCGACAGTCCATTTACTTCCGCATACGAGGGCTTTCCCGTAACCGCCGGGGCTTTTCAAACGAAGGGCAACTACGATGCTTTCGTTACGAAGTTGAATTCCAAAGGCTCAGCACTGGTGTATTCGACTTACCTCGGAGGGAGCGGGGGTGTCGATCGCGGCTGGGGGATTGCGCTCGATGATGCGGGTAACGTCTGCATTACCGGCGACACGAGTTCCAATAACTTTCCGATCAGCAATGCGATCCAGGCGACGTTTGGAGGCGGGCCGACAGATGCTTTTGTAACGAAACTCAATGCCGCAGGCTCGGGCCTGGTCTATTCGACATTTCTCGGAGGATCTCTAACTGATGAAGGTCGCGGCATCGCTTGCAAAGGGACCGATGTTTATGTCACCGGCGATACTTCGTCTTTTAATTTTCCGACAAGTAATCCGTTGCAGGTTAACAACGCAGGCGGTCTCGAGCATCACGATGATGCCTTTGTCGTGAGGATCGGAGAAACCGCGCCTGTCCCAATACCAACCCCGACCCCAACGCCGACTCCAGCGCCGGTGACGGACACGATCAAAATTCAACGCGCTGAGTATCAGCGGTCCAGGGGAAGTTTGCGGATCGATGCAACCGGAACTGAACCGTCGGCGACGCTGCGTGTTTATGTCACCGCAAGTGGAGCGTTAGTTGTTACGATGAAGAATACCGGCAGTGGACGCTTCAGCGCTTCGCTACCCTGGCCCACCTATCCGGAGAACATCACTGTGCGAAGTAGTCTCGGCGGGTCGGCGTCGAGCGCTGTCACGCTGAAGTAACATTTCCACGCAAAGGCGCAAAGGCGCAAAGAACCGAAGTCTTTGCGTCCTTTGCGTCTTTGCGTGAGAATTTTTTTTCGCAGCCTGCCGTAAATTTCCCCAATTTCTAAGCGCGAACGTGCAGAACCTCAATAAAACCAGCGGGCATAAAGCTTGCACAAGCGAGATCAATACCCGAGAGGAGTGCAAAGATGCCACCAACTACCCACCGCTTAGCCATTTTAATAATCGCCCTGCTTTTTCTTACAAACGCGGTACACGGACAAGATCAAGCCCCCAAAAAGACCACTCAAACACAGAAGATCGTGGAGCAGGGGATTGCGATTGAGTTCACTGCCGAACCACTGGTCCAAAATGTAAATTCAATCAGGGCCGCCGAAGACGTTAACGTCAGGTTTACTGTCACAGACACCACGACCGGCACGCCCGTAAAGGGCCTGGGCCTCTCCGCCTGGATCAGCATGCGCGAGGGCAACAAGGCAAGCGAGCCTGTGCAATGCCACGAAAAGATCCAGTCGTATTTGAGCGGTAGTATGCGCGCCCGTGCCGACGTCGATCTGAATTCCTACTACATCCTATCTTTGAATAAGACTCCGGACATTTCGGTCATCGATCCGCTGTTGGGCTTCGGCGGCAGCAAACTGCTGACGCTCGTGATGTTGAAAAGCCCCGGCGAAGATTGGCTGCTCACTCGCGACGGCGAATTACTCTTCGTCACTCTGCCTGCGATCAATCAGGTGGCCGTAATCACCACGCGAAACTGGAAAGTGCTCGATTACATCGACGCGGGAACGAGCCCCACTCGCATCACGATGCAACCGGACCAGCACTACATCTGGGTCACCAACGACGGCAACGAAAAAGAAGGCGGCGTCACAGTCATCGATCCGGCAACTCTCAAAGTCGCAGCAAAGATCGCTACTGGAACCGGTGAACACGACATCGTCATTAGCAGCGACAGTCGCTTCACCTTTGTTTCGAATCGTGAGAGTGCCACGGTTTCAGTTGTCGATATTCAGAAACTGGAAAAGCTTAACGACGTCAAAGTTGGACCAGGACCGAAGTCGATGGCGTTGTCGGAATTGAGTAAGGCGATCTACGTGGCCGGCGAGACTGATGGAAGCATCACGGTCATCGACGAGCAAAGCCGGGAGGTGATCGCGCGGATGAAAACAAAAGCCGGCGCGCGCTCGATCCGGTTTGCTCCAGGCGGTCGATACGGCTTCGTGCTCAACACGAAAGAGAGCACTATCAACATCTTCGATGGCGCATCCAATCAGATGCTTCATGAAGTGACGGTTGGCAAGGCGCCGGATCAAATCATCTTCAGCGACACGTTTGCATTCGTGAGATCGTTGGACACTGAAACCGTCGCGATGCTGCGGCTCGGAACGATCGGCAAAGAAGTTGACATAACCGATTTTCCCGGCGGGCAAGCTGCTCCGCGGAAAGGTTCAGCACCGGTGCACGCCGATTCAATCGTGCTCGCGCCGGAAGGAAACTCAGTTATCCTCGCGAACCCTGTCGATAAAGTTCTGTACTACTACACTGAGGGCATGGCGGCACCGATGGGCAACTTCCAGAATTACCGGCGTGAGCCCCTCGCAGTGTTGGTCGTCGATCGCAGCTTGCGCGAGATCAAGCCCGGCATTTATTCGACGACGATCAAATTGCCGGCGAGTGGTCGATACGATGTCGCCTTCCTGAATGACTCGCCGCGCGTGTCTCACTGTTTTGATCTCAGTGCTGACACGAACCCCGCGCTGAAAGAGCAAAAGGCTGTCGCGCTTCGCCTCGAACATCAACTCAAGGAGATGACGATGCCGGTCGGCAAAGACTTCATCTTTCGTTTCAAGCTCATTGACACCGCGACCGGCAATCCGAAAGCAGACTTGAAAGACGTGCGCGTGTTGACTTTCATGGGTGCCAGCGCCTGGCAACGTCGTGACTTCGCAACGTCAGTTGGAAACGGAATTTATGAACTCAAGCTCAATGTGCCGGAATCAGGCGTCTACATGGTGTTCTTTGAATCAGCATCGATGGGCGAGCGCTATAAAGATCTTCCTTACCTGACGCTTCATGCGACGGCGGAAGCACAAACAGAATCGCACGCAGCGCCGCGTAAACTTTACTCGCACGCGGTGCATAGGACCGCTTACGTCTGCCCGATGCATCCGGACGTGAAGTCGACCAAACCGGGCAAATGTCCGAAGTGCAAAATGGACTTGCGACTAGCTAAAGCTGAGACAAGCGTGCCAGTCGAAAAGCCGACCGAACCAACAAACATGCGAAGTGGCAGTATGACGATCCCGGACGTGGAAGTGTTGGACCAGGACGGCAACGCACTTCATTTCTACCGCGACCTCATCAAAGACAAGACCGTAGCAATCAACTTCATCTTCACCAACTGCACCACGATCTGCCCGCCACTCGCAGCAACTTTCGCGCGCGTGCAAAAGGAGATGGGCGATAAGGTTGGTAAAGACGTTCACTTCATTTCGATCAGCGTTGATCCACTCACCGACACACCCGAGCGTTTGAAAGCCTGGGGTGCGAAGTTCAAAGCCGGCGCCGGATGGACGTTTGTCACCGGGGATAAACAGGAGATGGACAAGCTCTTGAATGCGCTCGGCGCGGCCGTCTCCAAACGCGAGGATCACACACCCGCAATGATCATCGGCAACGACGCCAAAGGCGTCTGGACACGCACGTATGGTCTGGCGAAAACAGGTCAGATTGTGGGTTTGATCCTCGACGTGATGGAGGCAAAACCATGAAGCTACTCAGCACGGTCATTCTGCTTGTTGTGTTCCTCGGAGTCACAGCGCTTGCGCAGTCACCAGCCGAGAAATATTTCACGGACGTTGAATTGATTAATCAGGACGGTCAGAAGCTGCACTTCTACAGCGACGTGCTCAAGAATAAGATCGTCGTCATCAACACTTTCTTCACTACCTGCACAAACATTTGTCCACCGATGAATCGCAATTTCGAGAAGATGCAGGAGGCGCTCGGCGATCGATTGGGAAAGGATGTGTTCCTCGTTTCGATCACTGTAGATCCGGCAACAGATACGCCGACACGTCTTAAGGAATACGCCAGCCGCTTTCACGCTCGTCCAGGTTGGCTCTTCCTTACCGGTAAAAAGGAGAACGTCGACTGGGCGCTCTACAAGTTGGGCCAGTACGTCGAAACCAAAGACGATCACACGAGCATCTTCATCATCGGCAACGAGCCTAAAGGACTTTGGAAAAAAGCGTTTGGACTGGCGAAGTCAGACGAGTTGATCAAGATCCTCGAAGACGTAATCAACGATCGGTAACTGATCAGTGTAATACGTGGCTAATAATGACTACCAAACTCACATTGATTCTTCTTCTCTCCATCGTACCGGCAGTTTTCTTTCAGGCCGCTCCGATCTCGAGACGCGAACTTACTCCGCAGGAAAAGCGCGGCAAAGCATTCTATCTGCGAGGTGAGAGCGCGTCGGGTCAGGACATCACCGCCCTGATGGGTGAGATTGACGTGCCCGCCTCGACACTCACGTGCGCAGGTTGCCACGGTGCCAGAGGCGAAGGAAAAACCGAGGGTGGCGTGACTGCCGGTTCACTAACCTGGTCCTATCTCACGAAGCCTTACGGCCACACTGATGAAGGCAATCGCAAGCACCAGGCATTTTCAGAAACGTCATTTGTGCGCATGCTGGCCTCGGGTTTGGATCCTGCGGGCAACAAGTTGGCGGTCGCGATGCCGACGTACCGTATGTCGCAGGAAGACATGGCGAACCTGATCGCCTACCTGAAGAGGATCGAGACGGATACTGATCCGGGTGTAAACGACACGAGCATCGTGCTTGGCACTATTCTTCCTGAGAAGGACGCGCTCAGTGGGTTGGCCCAGTCGATGGGAGACGTGTTGCAGGCGTACTTTGCTGAGATCAATAGTCGCGGTGGCATTTACAACCGGAAGATCGAATTACGCGTGATGCATGGCGATTCGCAGTCGACTGTTCCCAACATGAAACGTCTTATCGACGAAGAACAGGTGTTTGCGATTGTGAGTGGTCTCAGTGCGGGCGCGGAAGCTGGTGTGGCTGCACTGACGCAGGAGAAGGAAGTCCCGTTCATTGGTCCGTCAACCTTGATGCCGCAACGGGGAGCGCCGGTCAATCGCTACGTCTTTTATCTGCTGCCCGGACTCAAAGAGCAAGCACGCGCGCTCGCTATCTTCGCGGCTAGAAAAACTGACACCGCAAAATCACGAGTGGCAATAGTTTCTCCTGATGTTGACTTCAATCGCGCCCTTGTCGCGAGCGTTGAAGAGCAAAGTAAAAAGGCCGGCTGGAAGTCAGTAACTACATTCAGCACTTCTACTCAAGCAGCCGAGTTGAAGCAGAAGGGAATGGACACTGTTTTCTTTCTGGGCTCGGGCCCTGAAGCGACGGCGATGTTGAAGGATGCAGATTCGATTGACTGGACGCCGTCGATCTACATGCTGGGCACGCTCGCCGGCAAAAACATCGGCGATGCAGTGACAGTGAAAATGAAGGACAGGATCTTTCTTGCTTTCCCCACAGTTCCAACGGATGTTTCCGCGGCCGGAGCTTCTGAATACAGCGAGTTGCTGCAACGTAACAAACTTCAATCGACGCACGCGGCAGCGCAGGCGTCTGCCATTGCCGCCGCCAAGATCCTGGTCCATGCGCTCGAACTCTGCGGCAAAGATCTCAGCCGCGAGAAGCTTATTACAACTCTCGAAGGACTGTACGAGTACGACACTGGCCTCATGCCGAAGATCACCTTTGGTCCCAATCGTCGCATCGGCGCTCTCGGCGCATACGTCGTCACAATCGATCCCGAAAAGAAACTCTTCCCCGCGAGTCTGGAATGGATCGCGGTCGATTAGAGATCGCGTTCTTAAACGAAAAGGGCAAAAGGCTTTCGCCTTCTGCCCCTTGTCAGCGAAACAATTAACGGTGGTGCTAATTATTCCGGTTGCCCGGTGATGCGTTGCGATTCGGACTGCTATTCGTGTTCGCGTTGTTCGCGTTTATGGGACTAACGCCCGAAGTGTTCTGATTCCCATTGTTGTTTTGCACAACACCGACATTCGATGGTGCAGTGTTAGAGTTCAGGTTCGAATTGACGTTCGCGGAGTTAGAGTTACTGTTGGAAGTGGTGCTATTGCAACCTCCAAGACCAACCACCGCAAGCAGACACATAAGGACTAAAGTTCGCTTCATCCTATCCCTTCCTTCGATGCGCGTGTTTAGCGATAAACTTCTTCGCCGCGATTTCTCGTCCAATCTTCCTCGAAGTAGGCAGCGTCTTCAGGATTACGTGGTGTCACGCCCATCATGATTCCGCCCTTCTTGATTCCTTCTTCGTATTTCTTGACGCGTTCTTCCGGTATTCCTGAACCGACGAGAGCGCCTATCAATCCACCTGTCGCGCCGCCCGCTCCGGCTCCTGCCAATCCTGCTGCGATTGGACCAGCAATAAGTAGCCCGAGTCCAGGTAAAGCTAACGTGGTCCCGATCGCTGCGATTGCGGCCAACGTCGCTCCCACCGCTCCACCGATCGCCGCACCAGTGCCGGCGCCTTCAAGCGCTTTACTGCCGAGTTCAGTTTCCCGATTGTCGACAGCGAAATGTTTCTTTCGTGTTTCGTCCGACATAACGAGGTTGAGGTCATCCTGTCCGTAACCTCGTTCCCTCATGGAACTGTATGCGCGCTCCGCGCTGTCCCTGTCCGGGAACAGTCCGGTAACCATGCCTGAATGTGCCGTTCTTGATGCTGAAGTTTCTGTCATAATTCTCCCTTTCGACTAATTGATTACTGTTAAGAGAATGAATCTGTCGATTTCTATCTCACTTCGTTTAATGCGTACTTCCACCTCTGCAACTTTGGAGCCGAATAACCTAAAAAATTCGCGAGTTGGTAAGACGGGTTCACGGACAAGCCTGTGGCATCTCCCGATCTGGTTAGCCGGGAAGTTGCAGCAACTGCTTTAGCTCAGGACTTTGCGTGCCTTTTTGGAAGGTTGATACGGTGAGGGAATTTTATCTTTGGTAAGAAACAAGACGTCTCCTGGGTGACATTTCAGTGCGCGGCAGATTTTCTCCAACGTCTCAAAATTAATTCCAACTGCCTTACCCTTCTTTAGCCGCCACAAAGTTGTATGACTGACGCCTGTCTGCTTCGCCAGCCAGTAGAAGGTGCGCTTCTCCTTTGCCAATATCTTATCGAACTTCGGCACAATCATAATTCTGAGTGATGTTTACCACATCTGAAATATGTTGTCGATCTGAGATATATTCTGTAGTCGGAATATAGCTCTTTTTGAAAACTTGCAACTAACTCTACCCGTGAGGCATCATAGGCGCTGCCCGACAGCCAAGTCGGATTTTTGAAATGAACTTAGAAGAAAAAAACGGAAACGCGCGCCGGAAGCTTCAAATCAATTGGACCAAAGGGAATTGGGGCACTGCGATTTTCCTGGTCATTGCTCATGGTGCTGCCATTGCAGCGCCTTTTTTCTGGAGCTGGCCCGCCATAATTACCGCTGTTGTCTTTTACTGGATTGCTTGCAGTCTTGGTGTGGGCATGGGCTATCACCGGTTACTGACCCATCGCGGTTACAAGGTGCCGAAGTTCGTCGAATACTTTCTCGTGACTTGCGCCACGATGTCTCTCGAAGGTGGTCCAATCCAATGGGTAGTAACGCATCGCATACATCATGCGCACACAGACCGCGAGGGCGATCCGCATACACCACGCGATGGCCGTTGGTGGGCACACGTCGGTTGGATATTGTGGGGGACAGCCCAAAATCATACTGAGGCCACTCTCGCTCACTACGCACCCGATTTAATAAAGGACCGCTACTATCGCTGGCTTACTCGCCGCTATTACATTCCTCTCACAGTGGTAGGAGTGCTGCTCTTTATAATTGGCGGGTGGAGCGTATTGCTGTGGGGAGTTTTTCTCCGGCTGACAATCGCGCTGCATGCGACCTGGCTTGTCAATTCGGCTACGCATTTGTGGGGAAGAACAAGATTCGAAACCGGTGATGATTCGCGTAATAGTTGGTGGGTGGCGCTACTGACGTTCGGCGAAGGATGGCACAATAACCATCACGCTTATCCCACCTCGGCCCGGCATGGTCTGCGCTGGTATGAGATTGATTTGAACTGGTTAGGTATCAGGGCCTTGCAATTTCTCGGATTGGCCCATGGCGTAAAGCGCGTTCGCTTTAACCGCGTCGCTTCTGCCTGGCAACCGATCAACGACCGGCGGCAAACCGGCGATTAGCGCCGCCGCCTTAAAAGAAGAAACAGAACCGCGACGACCAGAAGAATTCCAATCGATCCCGGCCAGATAAACCATCCGCGCCCGCTGCTATAACCTCCTACGACGACGCAGCCTGACGAGAAGAGAAGAAGTAATGTGATAACGGCGAGTTGTTTCATGTTGGCCCCTCACTATTTTCTATTTTTGCCTCGATTTGTTCAGCCAATTTTTCCGGAAGTATCTCCTCACTTAATGCTTCCAAATGAGGAACGCGACTTGTCTCAGCACCCACTTTGTCAGCAATAGCAAGTAAAACCGCGATCATCTTTGTGTTTTCCTGTTCGGCCAGCATGTTTAGTTGCAGATCAAGGTGACTCCGCCTTTCGCTCATGCGAGTTTCCAGGTTTTGACTGATGAGGATGAAGGTGGAAAGGAAGATCGCTTCGAGCGAAACGATGAGCGTCAGAAAAGTAAACGGAAACGGATCGAGGTGCGGCAGGTTCGGGAGTGAATTGAAGAGAATCCAGACGCCGAACCAGATAACGTGAACCCATACAAACTTCATGCTGCCGCAGAAATGTGCAATGAGTTCAGCGATACGATCCGTGGGCGTGCGCTGTTCTCGTGCTGCTTGCTCGAGTCGTGTGACCTTCTCGATATTCTGCTCTGTCAGCTCCTCAACAGATCGGCCTTTGCTTACCGTTGATCGTCTCTCGCTCATGGCACAGGCTCACGCTCCCAATGACGATGCCGGGCGATCGCTTTTACGAATTGATCGCCAAGACTTTGGGCGTAACTGTCGCGAGTGGCGACGAGTCCCTGCCGAAATTCAAGTTTGTCTGTTCGAGAAATCTCATCAGCAGCAGTCACGATGCCGGCAGACGCAAGAAGTTCAACACCGGCTCCGCTGGCAGCGATCGTCTTGCAGTGCTTGTAAGCCTCAATCAAAAAGTTAGCTACATCAGGTTCGGTCTTGAGCGATGCCACGCTGGCTTCTCCGTCAGGAATATAGAAAGCATCGAACAAAACTGACGAGCCGGTAAGAAAGCTAAAATCTGCTTTGACCACCGTACCGTTAGCTCCTGTCAACGCACCAAGGTGCGGCGCAACAGTCATGACCAGCGCGCCGGCAGTCATCAACGTCTGCTTCATATCGAGGAGAGCCGCGTCGTCGAATCCGTCCGATACGAGAAAAGCAATTTTGCGAGTCTCGATCGTGTCGTTCGGAAAGTTAGGATTGTCGATCATTCTCAACGCGGGTGAGGGCTCCATCTCCACCGCACGCTTCGGCTGGACCTTCTTTGGATCGACATCGCCGGGCACGCTCATGTTCAGCGGCTTCTCCAGCTTCGCGGGAATAGCCGCACCGAGTCCTTCGGCTACTCTGTTAGCAAGCGTTTTGTCGACTTGGGCCAACAGAAACAACATTCGCTCTCTAATCGGAATTGTCTCCACTTTTCCCAACTCGAAGCGCAACGCCTTGATGATGTGATTCTGTTCAACTTCAGACTGGCTGTTGAAGAAAAGCGTCGCCTGGCTAAAGTGATCGTGAAAGCTCGGACTACGCTCACGAATTTTCCGCGCATCGATCCGTTCGGCATAACTGGCAAAACCACTCATGTCGGAACCAGCCTGGAACGGACACCCGCCTCTCAGGCTGTTGGGTTCATAACTTGTCTGACCCCGATTGACTGTTTGTCGCATGTAGCCATCGCGCTGGTTGTTGTGCAGCGGAGCGATGGGCCTGTTGATCGGGATCTCATGAAAGTTTGGTCCACCCAAACGAATCAGCTGCGTGTCGAGGTATGAGAAGAGACGGCCTTGCAGCAGCGGGTCGTTCGTAAAATCAATCCCCGGCACGACGTTGGCGGTGTGAAAGGCCACCTGCTCAGTTTCCGCAAAGAAGTTGTCTGGATTGCGATTCAGAGTCAGCTTGCCGATACGGCGCACGGGCACGATCTCTTCCGGGATAATCTTGGTCGGATCGAGTAGGTCGAAATCGAAACTGAACTCATCTTTCTCCTCGACAATCTGAACGCCGAGCTCCCACTCCGGATAATCGCCATTCTCAATCGCTTCCCAGAGGTCGCGCCGGTGAAAGTCAGGATCCTTACCTGAAATCTTTTGCGCTTCATCCCAAAGCACCGCGTGCAAACCGAGCAAGGGCTTCCAATGAAACTTCACGAAACGCGCCTTCTCCTTGTCGTTGATGAAGCGGAAAGTATGAACGCCGAAACCTTCCATCATTCGGAAGCTTCTCGGGATCGCGCGATCTGACATCACCCACATAATCATGTGCATTGATTCAGGCATTAACGAGATGAAGTCCCAGAAGGTATCGTGGGCCGACGCGGCCTGCGGTATTTCGTTATGTGGCTCGGGCTTTACGGCATGGACCAGATCGGGAAACTTGATCGCGTCCTGAATAAAAAAGACGGGAATGTTATTGCCAACGAGATCGTAGTTACCTTCCTGCGTATAGAATTTCACCGCGAACCCGCGTACGTCGCGTGCGAGATCGGTTGAGCCTCGAGATCCTGCGACTGTCGAGAAGCGAACGAAAACAGGAGTTTTGACCGACGGGTCTTGAAGGAAATGCGCCTTCGTGTACTGGGCCATCGATTCATAGACCTGGAAATAACCATGCGCTGCTGAACCGCGTGCATGTACGACGCGTTCGGGAATGCGCTCGTGATCGAAGTGCGTGATCTTCTCGCGGAGAATGAAATCCTCTAACAGTGTTGGACCACGATCGCCAGCCTTGAGCGAGTTCTGATTGTCGTTTACGCGAACGCCTTGATTGGTCGTCAGGAATTCACCGGCAGACTCCTCTTTATTTTTAGCCAGATCGTCCAGCTTACTGTTCTCATCACCGTAACCGCTGTTCGCCGTCGATTCGGGAGTTTGTTGATTGTTCTTAGCGTTTGTGCCGGCAGATCTTCCGTTAGTCTTCCCCTTGTTCATTGTCTTCCTTTCGTCCGTTTATCTTGCGCTCGCCTTCTTGGCTTTTGCAGTCGCGGTTGGTTTGGAATTCGTAGTTGCTTTCGCATTCGCGGTTCTGGACTTCTTGGCCTGGGCCGCTTCGATTGCGTTGTCAACTTTCTGTCGCTCCTCGGGCGGAGGAAGCACTGCCGGCATTTTCAAAGCCTGGATCCATAGTTCACGCGTCCAACCCTGCGTGTGATAAAGATGCTCATCTTCCTCTTGTTCTACTTGATCGTACGCGGGCATTAAGAGTGCTGATTCCTCGGCGGTCGCATTCTTTGCCAGCTCTCCAAGCAACTCCCAGTTGAGATGGTCTTTGGTTTCGGCGTGAACGACACATTCCGCAGCGACGATTTGAGCGGCTTGAGGATCAGCGCACCTGGAAGCCAGTTCCATAGCCTTCACGAGGGAAGTGCCGATATAGCGAACGACTTTGCGACCCGGCGTTTCAGCGTTTGGGTCCAGACCGAGACCTGTAATGATCTCCGTAAGCACTTGTACGTGGTTCTTGGTCTGATCCAGATACTTATTCCACTCTTCGCGCAAGTCGTCATTAATAGCGAGACGCAGGGCGGTCGTGTATATCTGCACTCCGCCTTTTTCTGTTTCCAGAGCCTGGTACATCAGATCGACGGGCACATTTGCCAGCAATGTATTGTTTGTCATTGATCCCCCTTGTTGAGTCGCACTCAAATGAATCAGTTCGACATCAATTTGCAGTCAGGCCGTGAAGAAGCAAGTTCGATGCCTTAGTTATTTAGTTTTGAAGTTATTTAGTTTTGAAATCCGAAAGGTTTAAGAATCAATCTTGGATACATCAGTACCACCTCGCGATGGCGGGTGGGTAAGTGATCAGCATGGCTTTGCCTCAATAACGCCGTTTGCCTCAAAAATCATTTTGACTGAGAGTCAGTGAGTGGGGGGTAGGTCCGCTAACGTCAACTGTCTAGTTGAGCCGTCATCATTGCAGATTAAGCAATCCTCTACTCTGATCGCCTTTCTTAATCGCCGTGCCTCACCGTCCGTCATATTGGTAATGTTGTGATGACACTCGTCGCCTGTATCGCTTAATTCAGCGACGGCGTTTTCAGGTGGGAACGCGTCAGTTGGAATTGGCCAGAAGATCGTGGGACCGCCGAACTTTGGGTAGTAGGTGTCTACGTGTCGGCAGACGCTTCCACTGACTCGCATTGCGCAGTCATGGTCGATGATGGAAATACCCGTACCACGTCGCGGCGCTTTGAAAGCAAAGTCTTGAAAACATTCTCTGCCGGGTGTTGCGTCGTAGTGGTCGCGGTGTATGAGACGGATGAACGCCATATATCATCTACAAAGCCGTTCAGTTGTGAGAAAGCAGCATCTAGTGTTAACTCCGGCTTTCGGTCGGTCTCGTGGTGATCGTTTTCGCGAACGTAGTCAACTAAACCGTCATTCGCTATCGTAAACTCCAAGTAGTGAGGCCCATGATAAACCGTGACCTGAACCTCGCTCTCGGGACCGAGAAAGGCGTTAGTTTCCAGGCCCGCCTTACAAGCTATTGAGTTGAGTCGTAGCGCAGCCTCGATTACATGCGGCTGAGCTGGTCCACCTCGTCCGTAATGCCACCCAATGGGCATAGTCGCAAAACCGTAAATCTTTCGTTCGGTCGGGATTGGAGCGAACGTCCAGCGTGCTGTCCGGGAACTGGCCGACGCGTTTTCTCGCACTAACTTTCTTGCGGCTGTAACCATTGCTAGTTTATGTCGTTTCGGACTCCTCAGTCTTTGCCCGCGCCTTCTTTACATTTTCCTGCATAACGTCAACGAACCTCGGCATTCTGTCTCTGGCAACAATGATTTGCGCAACGCAGGTGGCTCGTATGGACTTAAGTTTTTTTAAGTCTTCACTTCTGGATTCACCTAGTATCAAAGGTGGCGGTGTTTCAAAGAATGAGAGAATAAACTCATGTTCGCTATGCTGTACGATCATGTTCGTTGCGTATCGGCTGACCAGCGATTCAGGCACATACCACTCAATCGGGACTTCTACTTGCCTGATTTCGATTTCCTTTTCGTCGGCCATGCGTACTTGGATGGTATCCAGTCTGAGATCGTTGGGTATAGCCAGCAAACTGTCCACAGAATATAACCTATCAAAGACCACAATCAAGGAAAACAATCAAATTCGATAAAATTCTAGCTTTTCTGAGCAATTTATTACAAAACATTGTTCTATGAAACGGCGCTACCGATGTCCTCATTGCAGTAACGCCGCTTCAAAATTAGTTTCAATCCCTAACTCATGCTGTGACTGAATGACCACGCACAGATTTATGACAAAGCACCTTGCACAGAGCCTCGTTTATCTGCGCGGTCAAGGTCTTGCTGCGAAGTCTCTGACCAAACTTTGATTTGATCATATGAAAGGTCGTTTCGACATTGCTGCGCTTGTGGTAATGCGTCAGGAATTCTTCGCGGTGGTCTGTGTAGAATTCCAGCATTCGAGTCCAGAGCGTTGACTTTGGGCCATAGTTGGTCTGTGCTTTGGAATTGGACTTGAACGGATGTAAGGTATTGCCTTGTGCCGCAACGTCGTTAACAGATTCTCTCCGCTCAAATACGCCTTGTCGGCTGAGATTTCTTTCAGGGTGAAACCATTTGCGGCAGTCGTTTCCAGCAAAGGCTTGAAGTAACCGTGATCGTTTGAATACCCGTCGCTTATCTCAACTGACGTTACGACGTTGGTTTTTACTCCACACATCAAATGCACCTTGATCCACATGCGCCGATCTTCTTCCTGGCCATACTTCACATCTAGCCAACGCATGAATTGACCTGTGCTGAATCCCGAACTATCGATGGCAAAATCTGATTCAATCGATTTGAGCGGCTGCGCGCTTAGCTTGATTAACTCATACAAATACGGCGTGAGTGCTTCCGCTTCCAAGTAACGGAAGACCGAATTATAGGATGGCATCTTTGACAGAAACCCGCGTCGTCTCGCTTCCTGTAGATCACTCTGAAAGCGACGACCTGAAACGGTAGAGTAGATCTTGAACGTGCTGGCAAGGATGATGTCGGCCAACGACAGGCGCGGCCTGCCGCGTCGCTGCTCAGGCTCAGGAAGGTTTCTGCATAGTTCGTATAGTCTAAATTCTGTCCTTTCCCTCAAAATCGGGTTGGCCGCGAATCGCGGTGCGAAGATCGGTCAACTTGATTTTTGAGGCAAAAGAGGGTGTTTAGACCTTTTTTGAGGCAAAGCCGATCGGCATGTATTATTCCTATTGATTTGAGTCTGGATAGTTGACGCACCCGCTACCGCGAGGTGGTACTGACTGTATCCAAGCTCGACTGCTGATTATTGAGGCGGTTAATTTACGACCGGCGCTGTAACTTTCTTGGTTTGTTGACGGTGGGCCTCGCCGTACTTCGCTATGCCGGTTCGAAACAACTTGAAGATCGATTTGCGGTTTTGAAAAATCAAATTCAGCCACGCTCTTTTTGTCATCTGCGGCACGTAGATGCCACGGAAGAAAAGCCGCATGATGAAATGTATTGCGCTGGTGTCTAAACTCTGCGGCGTGAAGAAGTCAACCACCTCTTTGTTGCGTGCGGGGCTGTATGACATTCGCCAGGCTCTGTCGACTTCCTTGTGGGCCTGCGGAATAGTCATCTTCAGAGGCGTATGCGACATCGTGTAACGAGCAAAATTCAACCAGTGCTTCGGTCTGGTCAAACGTCCTTCAGTCTCTAACCTCGCATACAGCGGAGTGCCGGGTAAAGGAGTGAGCGGACTGAAGACCGGCAGCGTCGGTGGCCATTGTTCTATATGTTGCAGAGTGCGATCAGCTACACCTGGAGTGTCGTTGTCGAGCCCGAGGATAAAGGAAGTAATCGCGTAGATATTTCGTTTGGCGAGTCGATTCAGGACCGCATCGTATTCTTCGGGCTTGCTGAAGCTTTTATTTACATCGGAAAGGTTAGCAGCGTCGAGAGACTCCATCCCGATAAAGATCCATTTGCCGCCTGAGGCCGCAATCAGATCCACCAGTTCTTCATCACGCAAAAGATTGGCGCTGATTTGCGCGAGCCAGGGTAATTGCGCATTAGCTTCAATGATGTCCCGGAGTAACGACTTAGTCCG
>Ga0126311_10000445_pt1 | contig 19629 bp, 14 predicted proteins | sample Plot61_FD_92539 | JGI IMG/M metagenome (GOLD analysis project Ga0126311, IMG submission 92539) | Serpentine soil microbial communities from UC McLaughlin Reserve, CA, USA - Plot61 | ecosystem: Environmental > Terrestrial > Soil > Grasslands | place: USA: UC McLaughlin Reserve, Lake County... | reverse complement strand
GATCACGGGCAGCGGATCGCCAATGTAATCGAAGAGTCCGATGCCAAAGCTGACGTCAAACTTCTCCTTGCCTTCGTAGGCCAGCAGGTCCGTTTGTTGAAACTCGCAAACGTTGTCGAGGTTTTCTTTCTCGCTAGCCTGCTTGCACAAGCCGACCATCACTTCCGCGATGTCGATTCCCACAACCTTGCGCGCGCCCTTGCGTGCGAGCTCGAGGCTGTAAAGACCGTTGCCGCAGCCGACGTCGAGAAATGTCCTGTCTTTGATCGGCTCACAATGCTTGATCGTGAACACGTAACGCTCGTACATGTCTTTGCGAAAGACACTGTCGAGCACGTTTGATAGTTTGGATTTTCGATGAGTGTAGATGCGCTGAAAAGCATCAGCCTCGTTATTCCAGTAGTTTCTTTGTGCTACGATTTCTTCATTCACAGGCCCAGCACCTCTCTCATAGTCGTAAACTCAAAATCATTTAAGAGCTTCGCGAAACGCTTCTCGGTCTGATCTAAGTTTCGGTAGTGTCGAATTTTTTGCGAAAGAGACAAATCCTTCACGCGCGGCTGACCCGGATCCACTTCCCACGGGTGCAGGTAAAAGACTGTCGGACGGCCGGCGTCGTTAACTTTGCCGATGCAGTACTTCGTGTACGCGTACGGGAAAAGGCGGAAGTAACCGCCGCCGCCGAACGGGAAGCGACGTCCAAACATCTCCAGAACGCTCATCGGAAACTCGTACAAGCCGTCAGTAATTTTGTACGGCACTAGTGGAGCATTTGCTACGCCGTAGTCCGGGTGAAAGCCGATCGGAAAGACTGATGAGTCGTATTTGAAGTTGTACTTCTCGAGAATCGGCAGTGCCCACGGTTTTGTTTTTTCAACTACCGTGAACGACGGAGCGCGAAATCCGATCGGGGGCGATTTCACGCCGCACTTCTCGAGTGCTTCGAGTGCTTTTGCGAGATCAGCTTCGAATTCCTGTGGCGTGATCTCAGTGAGCAGCAGGTGATTGTAGCCGTGGGATGCGATCTCATGTCCCTGCGCTTCGATTTTTCTAATCAGCTCGGGAAGACGTTCTGCCACCCAGCCGAGCACGAAGAACGTCGCGCGCGTTTTGTGTTTCTCAAAGAGCGCGAGGAGCCGCTCAGTGCTTTGCTGCACACGCAGCTCGCAGTTGTCCCAATCGCGCGGTTTGATAACCCCGCTCAAATTGTGGACACAAAACCAGTCTTCCAGATCGATCGAAATAGCGTTCTTCATTTACTTCAATTCCACTTCCACCGACCTCCGTCGGTGGGAGTTGAATGGGGTGGGGTGCGTGATCTCCTAGAAAGGATCTGAACCTTCCACCGACTTCCGTCGGTGGGATTCTTAATCCCACCCACGGCAGTGGGTGGATTTTTCAGATGCTTTCTACTCCCCCAACCTTCCACAATCCTAATCCCACCCACGGCAGTGGGTGGATACTTCAGATCCTTTCTAAGCACTTGCCCGTTCCCTTACCGGCTCCCACCTGACATACCGTTCACCGCGCATCAGCTTGATCAAAGCAAGCAGGCACGCCACGTTTGTAATCACGAAATACTGGGGCAGCGCCAGCAGCCGCGAATTGATCCCCACACGCACCAGCAGCGCCGACGCAGCCGCCGCAAGATAAAAAGCAACCTGCGCCAAAAACACCACGGCGTAAAACAGACTCTGCCACGCCAGCACAGCAGACGTGATGAACACTGCAATCAAAAACAGCGGCACGAGGTAACGCATGACCTTGTGCGACAGCAGTTGCACCGCATAAAAACCTTTTCGAAAAGGGTTCAGCACGTCGCGATTGCGCCAGAGATCTGCAAGCGTCTGCGTGATGATGCGCACGCGCACCGCCAGCTCCTTGCTGCCTTTAGCGTTTGGCTCTTCGACACACACGGCCCCGGGCTCGTAGACGGCTCGCAGTCCTTGCCGGACCATCGTCGTTGCCACGAGGAAGTCGCTGCATGCTTCGTGATAGAGCGGCACGTATGCTGACTTGCGTACGGCGTACATGCAGCCGCAAACACCGATCAGCGAAGTGATCGCGCTCTCGTGTTTCTTCAACAGAAACTCGTAATTCCAGTAAGAACGCGTTCCATGACTGACGCTCGAATCGGCATCGTGCGAATAGATGACGTTGCCCGTTACGCAGCCCACAGTCTCATCCGCGAAAGACGGGATCAGGCGTCGCAAAACGTCTGGCTCATAGTGCGTGGTGGCGTCTGAGAAAAGCAGGATCTCACCGTTGGCCTTTTCAACAGCGGCATTCTGTGCCGCAGTCTTGCCGAGCCGTTCTTCCTGCCGGTGGAGGCGCACGCCCCTGGCGGCGAAGCTTCTGACAATCTCGTCGGTGCGGTCGGTGGAACAGTCAGACGTAACGAGAATTTCCAGTTTTGATTTCGGATAGTCGAGTGCGAGCGTGTTTTCGAGCTTTTGCGCCAGATCGCGCTCCTCGTTGTAGGCCGCGATGATGACGGTCACGGGCGGCGTAAAGTCACGACGCCGGACCGGTTTCCCCCGGAATTTGCTGAGGAGCATCAGCAACAAAGGGTAGCCAGCGTACGTGTACGCGATAGCTACGATAGCGGTCCAGAAGATGACATCAGCGTAAGGCCTCATCTCAGCCATTAAACAACGAAAATAGCCTCATTTCCAGCTAAAGAGACCACCCACAAAAGGCACAAAAAGCACAAAGGTCAGAACAAGGTCGCCGAGGGTGCTTTAAATCTTTGTGCTTTCTGTGCCTTTTGTGGCTACTCTTTGTGGCTTCCTTCCGATCAAAAAGATGCTAGTGGCGGCCAACTCGGCGTCGGAGCGGTCGCGAAAGGGCGCGGCGAGCTTTGGACGAATCTGGTTTATCAGGGAGAGAGTTTTTTCGGAATAGTCCACCCCTTGCTCGATCTGTTCCTTGTGCGGCACCAGCGGGCCCGCGGCCAGCACTGTCGTGACTAGTATCTTAGACTCATAGCCACGTTTTCGCATCTGCTCGCGATAGTCGCCAATCAGCTTCCGATTCGGCTTTCCGGAGTCGCTGGCCATCAGGTAGTAAATGCGTTCGGGTATCGTCAGAAACGTGAGCGGGTGCATGCCGCGGCTACTGAACATGTTCTCGTCGCTCAAGTCGATCTTGTGCAGCGTGTAACCGCCCGGCGCCAGCAACCGGTCCATCGCCTCGAAGCCACGGTCGATGTCGTAGACGTTGTGAATCACCGCTCGCGAAACGATGAAATCAAACGAACCGGGCTCGAGGATCTGGTCAGCTTCTTCGATGCCGTGACCGTAAATATATTGCAACCGGTCTTCGCTCAGGTCGATGTCGCCGTTGAGCTTGATGCACTCATCAAAGACGCGCGCTTCATCGGGCGAGAGTTGTTTTCTCAGCTCGCGATAAATGCGTGTCTGCTGTTCGATGTTTCGCTCTGAGTAAAACTTGTCGAGACAGACTACTTTCTTCGCGCCTGCAGCGAGAAACTTGAGCGCGACGCCAAAGTTATCGCCTGGTCCGACTTCGAGGATCCGGGCGCCGCGCAAGGCCTCTGGACCAACACCGGCATACTCGAGGTATTCGCGATAGACGAGATTTATGTAATTAACACTCTTTTCCAGGCTCCATGACTCGTGCGTCGAGCCGTAGGCCGTAACCGTGTTCCCGGCCTTGAAGGCACGCCGCCGGCGCCAGTTGTCGAAGATCCTGTGCGCGATAATCAGCGTCTTCGACTGGGCCGCGATTTTTTTCAGTGCGACACTCATACGATCTTCGGTTTGTGCGGAAGCAACAACAGCATCGAATGCTTGATGTCAGCGAGCGCCTTCCTGCCGGCGGGCATGAGCGCCAGGAATCCGGGCGTGCTCACTGCCACGATCATTCCACACGCCACAAAGCCAACAATCGGATTTGCTATCGGGACAAAACGTCGAAACGCAACACACGCGAGCAACGCACACAGCGAGGCTCCCGTGAACGGCGCCAACAACCGGTAAAAGTCACTCATTCGCACCGGACCAGAACGCCCGACAAACCAGAACAACAACGGGTTAGCAACCAGGATTCGTCCCAGCGAAAACGAGGCCGCAACACCCAACACGCCCCACCGCACACCAGCCACGATCGAGAGGATCGAAATCGGCGCATTGATCAACGACCAGCGCAGCATGTCGCGCACGCGTCCCTGGCTCACGAGCAGCCAACCGCCCGTCGCTGCGACGGGTTGAAACAATCCCGCAATGCCCATGAATACAAGTATCTGCGCACTGTCGCTCCACTGCGGTCCCAGAATGATCAGCACGACCCAGTCGGCAGTGGCGAGCATCAAAATCACCGCCGGCATGGTCACCATGATCACCTTCTCCATGATCCGCAGGTACGCCTGTCGATATCGCTCAGGGGAATCAGCCAAACGGCTCAAGGCCGGAATCGAGACGGTTGAAAGCGGCTCATTGATCTGATCAGTCGGGAGACTGAGAAGCTGCACCGCCTTTGTGTAAAGACCGAGTAGCTGTGGACCAAAGATTCTGCCGACTATGAGGCTGTCGGTGTTTTTTGAAACGTAATTGATCAGCGCGTAACCAGTGATATTACCGCCGAAAGACAGCATCGAGCGCACTCCGGTGTTTCGCTTGGGACGGCCGGGACGCCAGCGACACGTGAACCACACTCCGAGCGTGTTCGACGACAGCAACGCCAGTTGACTGAAAACGAGCGACCAGTAACTCGCGCCACGCCACGCCAGAATAATGCCGACAATATAACCGATCATCATCGACGCGAATGCGATCAGACTAAGCGCGTAAAAACGCATCTGCCGTTTGAGCAACGCCTCGTGTTGCACCGCGAAACCGCCAAAAACAAATCCGGTCGCGGTGACCATCGTGATCAAAGTCAGTCGTGGCTCGCCGTAAAACCAGCCGATCAATGGCGCCAGCAAAATCATGAGCGCCGTGATCGCCACGCTGATCGTGACGTTGACCCAGAAGAGCGTGCTGATCTGCTCGTCCGTGATCTCCGGTCGTTGCACGGTCGCAAGCGACAGGCCCAGGTCCTTGAACATCGCGACGAACCCGGTAAACACTGCGACCATTCCAATCAAGCCATAGTCATGAGGCGTGAGCAGGCGTGCGAGGACCGCAGTCGCACCAATGCTGAGCACAAACTTCAACCCGTGCGAGATGATCGTGACCACACCGCCACGCGCAGTGCGGCTGCCAATCGCGGCGGTCAGATGCTCAGTATCGAAATACTCCTGACGTGAATTACTACCTGGCAGGTCTTTTGACATCTTTGACGAGCAAACTGGCGAGTCAATCCTTGATCAGAATGGCGACCGTTCGCGGCTCGCTGTCGCCATCTTCATACTCGCCCTGGGCTCCGATCCGGAAGGGGACAACTTTCTTGAAATCCTCGAGGTAGCGAAGCGATTGTTCGGCTGTTTCACCTTCATGTCCTTCATAAATCATGAAGGCCCACGGAATCTGTTTCAGAGCATCGAGCCAGTTGATGTGGCCGCGAATAGCAAGATACGAGATGACACAACCGTTGAGATGGGAATGCAAAAAACAACCAAGATTATTTTTGAGATCGATTGACTGCGTGATGACTCCGCCGGTGGTCGAGAACCTTGTGCAGCCGAGCGCGTAGAGAAGTTTCTCAGTGTGAGGCACTACTGTTTCCTGGTCCCAGCCGTGACACCAGAGCGCGCCCTCTTTCAAGTACTGCGCCATCATCATGCCGATGTTGCAGCCGATGTCGAGCACGAGACGATTCTCGACGGAAACTCCGGCCTCTTTCATCAGCTCGAGCAGCCTTTCAAATCTCTTTTCAGGGTTTCGTTTCCCGGGAAGATTCACGCCCGGAACTGACTGGTAAAGATAGCGTCCGCCGCGAAGAATACTCTTGTCGCCGAAGTGCGAAGCTGCCGCTGCTTCCACAGCGACCGACTTCAAAAACGTTCCATAGCCAGTCAGCGAGAAGTTCTGAAAGTCGATATAACGAAACTTCCCGTCAACCGTCATGAAAGCATTTCCACTACAGTCAGGACATTGAAACTCTGCGTCATCAAAGCCGGAGGGAAGAATGACCTTCAGCAGGTTACGCTGTTCCAGCTCGCGTATTGTCTTGATGCCTTCTTCACAAACCGCGTCGGAGGTCACTGGCTTGGCCACGTGCTCGACGACAAATGCTGTCCACAGATTGCCGTTGCACTGCAACTCGACGAGATCGTGAAGCCGCGCACCAACACCATTAACGTGAAGCAGGTTCGCGACGAGTGTCAAATGTCGCAGGTTGTGAATCAGCTTCAGGTGAAGCCTGCTCTCGCCTTCGCCGTTATAAACGTAAACACTCTCCGCGATGCCGCCCGGATGCCTGACGATCTTCAACCCGGTGTTTGGCGGATAGTAGTTCGAGACTTCGCGAAATGCGGTGTTCTCGATCGTTTCAGGCGGAAGGTAAACAGCGTGACCGCCAGTGCCGTAAGCGAGACCCTCGTTTTTCAGCTCGTTGAGAAATGCGTCGAGATCCGTCAGCTCAAGATTGGAAATGTTGATTCTTCGCGCAGTTTGGACCGGCAAGACGTCCTGCCACGAGGCCGGGGGGCCGAGTGCCTTTTCCAGCAGGTTTTTGATGCCGATGCGTTTCGCAACGCGATACTCGGAAGCAAACTGGTCGCGAAGCTTGCCGAGAAAGAAGTACGGCTCCGGAAAATGCACCGACATCCAACCGCGCAACGAATGTTGTCCAGCGCGCAAAATAAAGTCGTCCGGGTCGCTGTAGGTTTGAAAAGCCTGTTTGCCCGTCGGCGAAAGGCGGAAGCCACTGCCGTTCATCACGAGCCAACCGGCCTTCATCGGAGCGACACAGCCGCGCAGCAACTGTTCACCGACACGCCTGCTGTCTGCGTTCGACACACTTCGAAGACACGACTGCAAAGCGATATCGACAGGCAGTCCGTCAGGATGTTCCAGAAGTACTTCGAACAAGCCGCGTACGAGTACTCCCGTATGTCTTCGCTTTGTTTGCTGCATTTAATCGATAGCGGGGGCGGAACTTCCGGCGCTCAAGATAGCACAAAACTGCTAATTCTGCTGATTAGTGACCTTTGCCGCAACTAAAAAAAGCTGCTGCGCTCGTTGCGCGGCAGCCTACTCGAACGACGACCTTCACCAATCCGGCGATTACGCGCTTACCACCTTCTCTTCCAAATCAAACATCATCGCCTTCACGTGCTTCCGCAGCGCCAGCTCGAACTGCTTCGCTTCCTCAACCTCAGTAAACGACAGTGCGCGCAGCTCCTGCTCGATCCGCCGCCGGTAATCGGAAACCAATGAATCAGAAACACCCAATACCGCTGCGACTTCCAATTGCGTCGCCTGATCCGGGCTCAAATAGCAGTACCAGAGAACGCCGATAATGCGGTTGTACTGTTTCGGTTTTCCGCGTACCGCCTCATTCAGGCTGACCATAAACTGGTCCACGAAATTCGCAGCTTCCCGCTCCGACTCGCGTCGCAGCAGTCCTTCTTCAGGATTGTCGCGCTTGTCTACAGGCTCGTAGCTGTGGCTGTTTTCGTTGTCGCTGTCGTCGTTGTCAAGCGGAACGAGATAGATATCCATCACCGGCAGCCGCGACATCACGAGGCTGCGCAGAGTGCGAACGTCAACCGGTGAATCAACCGCGTCGAGCACCGACACGATCAAGTCTTCAAGATCCGCATTGCTGATCACGATCTGTGAATCACCCGTGCAGCCGACCATGCGAGTATCACGCTGCCGCACCGCAATGATCTGCACGCGCTGTTCGACTTCGTGTGAGCCGCGGCGCGATTTATCGTCTTTCCACTCACTCAAACCATAGACACGATCAGCCAAACGACGATGTGGCTCGTCGTCGATACCACTCGAATCGAAGCGACGGAAGTTGGGACTGGACTGAATCAAGGTCGAGATGCGACGGGCCATGCGATAACTCTCGGGGTGACGCTTGCGCAGCTCGGCCGTTAGTAAGTTCGTCAGCTCGATCTGGCTAATCTCGCATTCAATCTCGTAATCAGTCATTTCCGTTTCGAGATAGTGTTCGAAACGGTTTTTGCTGAGCAGTTGGACGAAAAGCTCCTGCGTGAGATCGGTGTAGGCTGCGCCCGAGCCCTCTTCAACTAGCAGGCCGGCGCTCCGCGACGCCCGTACCAGCGGGTGATGCGAGACTATGCGGTGCAGGTCGGTCCACAGACGATTGACGTCCGAAGCCCGCAAGCTCTCCACCCATTTGGCCTGCCTTCCTTGCCGGTCGTAGCGGCGCTCTCTCGCCGCCGGGCGACTGGCACCTCGCTCGGGGGCCGCTGTCTTTTTAGGATCTTCGCTTATGGATTTCACAGGTTCTCGTTTGCCTACTCGTCTGGGAGTTCGTATCTGGGAATCGGTGGAGGTGTGAGCTTCGGATGGCTGGGTGCGTCCGTTGTTTTCGGCATAAAGTACAAGCACCAGCCGACAGCAAGCTGTTTGAAAGTTCTGGTTTTGCCCGATTTTTTCCGCGGGATTGCGGTTGGTGCCTGGAGATGCGTTCAGCTTAGGCCGGTTAGGGCTGCTGACTGACGAAGGCATGGTAACAGCATTTTAAATCATGGGCAACAAGTTTTTACACGCCGATAAACGCTCGGTTTGCTTCGCGAATGCCCCCATCAGCGGGGGCAAGCCCCCTTCCTGACTTGTTCCCTTGCTACTCGCTCAATTCCCAAAGCTGCCTGGGAATAACAACTAACTTGGAATGAACAAGTCAGGAAGGGGGCTTGCCCCCGCTGATGACAATCTGACTTGTTCATTCCAGGTAGCACAAAAACTCTGGAAACTCATGGGGATTGTGCATTTCTACTGGTGAGTCTCAGGAATGGTTGAATGAAACCCTCGAAAACCACGCTCCCCTTTCGAAAGACGGCCGCGTGTCCTGCTTCAGCGACACTGCTGTCCTTTCGCTGCCACAACCTCCCGGCGGAACTGGCAACGCCGGTACAAGAGCACCTCAGGGACTGCGATTTTTGCTGTGCTGAGTTGACGTTACTGGCCCATCACGAACCGGCAATCATTGGCGGGTATAAGGTGCCGGAAATTCCGATGAACCTGCGTATTTTGGCGGAATCGATATTTAACCGCGGATGACGCGGATTACGAATACAGATCTTCGATCAGATCACCGTAGCGGTCGTCGATGACTTTCCGTTTTACCTTCAGCGTGGGCGTGAGCTCGCCGCCGTCAATGCTGAACTCGTTCGGCAACAGCGCCACTCGCCTGATCCGCTCGTAATCAGCCAGTGACGACGTGAGTTTTGCGATGTCCTGCTGGACGATCTTGATCGCCGCCGGAAACTTGCTCAACGCAGTGTGATCCTTCGGCGCGTTCTCGCCCGCCGCGGTGAGCGCCTCATTCAGGTTCTCCCAATCCGGAACAATCAACGCCACCGGCTGTTTTCGACCCGCACCGACGACAACCGCCTGACTCACAAACTCGCTTTCCTTCAACAAACTCTCGATCAACTGCGGCGCCACATACTTCCCGTTTGAGAGTTTGAAAAGATCTTTCTTCCGATCCGTGATGTAAAGATGCCCATTTTTCGCGATGTAGCCAACGTCTCCGGTGTAGAACCAACCATCCTTGAGCACGGCGGCAGTCGCCTCCGGCTGCCCGTAGTACCCGCGCATCACATTCGAGCCACGCACGAGGATCTCGCCGTCCTCGGCGATCTTTACCTCGATGCCCTCAAAAGGAATTCCCACTGACCCGACTTGATTGTTGCCTGGCCGGTTTGCCGAGACGATGCACGTCTCCGTCGCGCCATAACCCTGCAGTATCGGAATGCCCGCCGCAAGGTACGAATATGACAACGCGGGCGCGAGCGGCGCGCCGCCGGAAACGAAGTATCGCAAACGCCCGCCGACGCCTTCGCGCCACTTCGAAAACACGAGCTTATCAGCCAGCTTCTGCTTGACAGCCAGGCGCGGAAAAACCCACTTCCCCTTGTCCTTCAGCTCGCCGTAACGTTGCCCCACAGCGAGCGAGCTCATGAAGATCGACTTCTTGTAGCCCTTCGCAGACATGCCCTTTTTGATGATGCGGTGATAGACCTTCTCAAACAGGCGGGGCACCGCCGTCATCACCGTCGGCGCCACCTCACGTAGATTTTCGCCGACCTGATCGAAGGATGCGGCGTAGTAAACGGATACGCCGCAATAACAAAAAACGTAAAACCCGTCTCGCTCGAAAATGTGTGACAACGGAAGCACAGACAGCGCCACATCAGCCGGACCAATTGGCAAGCCCTTCCCGATTGAAATGACGTTTGACATGAAGTTGTTGTGGGTGAGCATCACGCCTTTCGGCTCACCTGTCGTGCCTGACGTGTAGATGATCGTCGCGAGGTCCTCAGGCCGGACGGCTTGCAGGTAAGCTTCGAATGCTCCCGGGCGTTGCTGCGCCAGCTCGCGGCCGTTTTGTTCTAGCTGCTCTAACGCAATTCCGTGCTCCACATCTTCTGCGACTTCCGGCTCGAACAAGATCACGTGCTCCAGCCGTCGCTTTGCGAGCACCGGCAACGCATGTTTATAGAGCCGCTGCGTGGAAATGAAAATGGCGTGCGCGCCTGAGTCGGAAAGGATGTAATCGATTTGGTCGAGGGCCTGCGTCGTGTAGATGGGAACGTTGATCGCGCCGAGGCTCAGAATCGCGAGATCGGCGATAGACCACTCCGGACGATTCTCCGAGAGCAGCGCGATCCGGTCGCCTGGTCTAACGCCGAGACTCGCGAGACCGAGTGCAACGTTCTTGACGCGCTCGACGAAAGTTGCTGCGGTGATGTTGTGCCACTTGCCTTCAGAACGATGGTTGAGTGCGTCTTGTTTGTTGTGACGCAGGACGGCATCTAGGATTAAACCCGGAACGGAAGACAAGCGCAGAATTCTCCTTTAGGTCATACTAAACGTTCTCACGCAAGGCGCAAAGACAGCAACTTGGATTGAACAAGTCAGGAAGGGGGCTTGCCCCCGCTGTTGGAAGTGCGGGGGCAAGCCCCCTTCCTGACTTGTTCAATCCAAGCTACTACTCTCACTGCTTCTGCGCCGTTTGCGTCGCGCGGGTGCGTCTTCAACGCGCCCGTCCAGTGTCGCAAGCGCGGCCAGCACGAGAAACAACAGCGCATTCGACGTCGTGTGCAGCGTGAAATCGAAAAAGCTGTGCACCAGCACAGCGAAACAGCCACTCAGCGCCGCCAACGCCACGCCGCGTCTGAAATCATCACGCGACCGTGCCCGCGAAATCGCTTTCCAAAACAGCAGCACCACGAAGATCAGGGCCAAGCCCCACCCGATGATTCCCGCATCCGACAGCACTTGCAGGTAGTCGTTATGCGCCTGCTCGAGCCGGTACAGACCGTTGCGCGTGTCGTAGCGCGTGTAAATGACGCCATAAGCACCGAGGCCCGTCCCGACGTACGGATGCGCTTTGATGATGTCGAGCGTCACCGCCCAGAAGTGCGCGCGACCCGTCGTCGGATCGTCCGTGTTCACGCTGTCAATAAAGCGATTGATCGAAAACTCACCACCGAGCAGCACGACACCCAGAAACAGTCCGACCAGCAACGCGCCCGTCAAGCCCAGCCGTCCCAGCACCTGTTTGAAACGGTGTCCCTTCTTTCGTCGCCTCTCGCTCGGCTTGCGCCAGATCGCCGTCACAATCATGAGAAAGAAGATCTCGGCCACCAGACTGACAATGCCGCCGCGCGAGGCTGTCATGACCAGCGCCACACCCATGAGGCCCGCCACAAACAGGTAAATGATTCTTTTTTCTTTATCGACCGCGCCCGCGAACAGCAGCCCGAGCGGCAGGGCGATCGTGAGCTCCATGTAGCCGGCGAAGTGGTGCCGGTTGATGAATGGACCGAACGCCGTGCTCTGGTTCAGCTCGCGAAACCAGTAAACCTTTGTGGGACTCGTAATCGACTGCGACAGACCCAAAATCGCGAGCAGGAAACCAAACACCATGATCGTCCGGACCAGTACGTGCAGGCGATGTGGCGTGTCTACAAACACAAGGGTGGCGGCAAAGTAGACCAGCAGTGCTGCAAGTTGGACCAGCACCAGCCTCGTTGAATTCGGATCGAGTGACAGCGTGTTGGCGAGTCCGATGGCAATCGCTCCGCCTGAGCTGACCTCGCGCAGCGGCAGCAGTTGAACCGCTCCGAGCACAATGCCGCCGATCAGCGGCAGTTGCAGCAGGTTACGGCTGAGTCTGAAATTTCCGAGGATCCAACTGTCGATCACCCACAAGAGAAGAATCGTCAGAGCACCGATATTGAAGAGGCCCAGCGCCCAGTAGTGAACCGTTCCGTACGCGAGCGCGGAGAGCACGATCGCGACGCAGATCACAAGAAACGCAAAACGGCTCGCGATGGTGTGCCGGATGCGATAGACGCCTCGTTCCGTAGAGGTGCGCGGCGCTGGCGGCGCCGGAGTCTCTACTATGGCGACGCTAGTTTCTTCGCTTGAGAGAGAAGTCGTCATACCAAACTGATCCAAAAAGCGGACAGATCGGAGTTTCCTCGGTACTGCATGTGTGACGCACGATTTTCAGCATTACGGCCCGAGTCTTGTCGCTGGTTTTGAAATTGAAACCGTTGCGGTTCCAGTCGGTTGTGCCGCTCGGCGCCATAGCGGAGGTGCCAAGCGCCTCGCCCGTATTCGCGTCGAGTATCTGAATCTGCGGCGCGCTTCCGGTCTCGACCTTGTCGGTCGCTACGTAACACTCAAACTCGTACTCCTTGTTGGGCTGCACCGCGATGAGCTGCGACGCGTTGAGCTCCTGGAGATTCGTGCGTACCTGAAATACGAGTCGCAGGCTGCGCTCGCCGTTGTGACTCTTGTTCGGATCGATTCCGATGTGCATTTGCGGTGCGCCTCTAACCTGCCAGCCGAAGATCGTGTCAGGAGCATACGCGACCGGCTCCTCGAAACCGCCGTCGAAGATGCGATCGATCTCCATGTGGAACTTGTCGCTCGAGATGTCATTCCAAACCTGGAGCGCATCGTGATACCTCAGCTCCATGATCAAATTCGCGATCATCTTCTCGCCGGCGTCTTTGTTTACTCTCCTCTCTTCGCTGCTCAAGCCGTTCCAGAGACGCAGACCCTCGTCAACACGCTTGCGGCCGAGCAGGTAGAGCCCAAAATGTGCGCGCGCAGCCGCGCTTTGACCGACGGCGTTCTTCAGTGCTTCGGGATCTTTGCTGTAGATCTCCCAGACGAGATTGAAAAGTTGAGGCAGTAATTCGATGTCGGCCTGGCTGGCGAGACGCAACTCTGCAAACGCTTCTTCGTAACGACCATTTCTCAACAGGAGGTTGCCGAGATACCAGCGTGGATAAGCGTAAGCCGGTGCGAGCTCGACGGCGCGTTTTAGCGCGAGCTCGGCCTTCGCGGAATTGCCGGCTTGTTCCTGCGCAGTTCCCAACGTCATCCAGAAACGATAGTCGTTAGGCGAGCGGCTCACGGCCTTTTCGTATTCGGCGATGGCCGCGGCTTGTTGATCGAGAGGCAGTGTTTTTTGTGCGACCTGGCCGATGCGCCAGTGGGTCAGGGGATCGTTTGGCGCCATCGCTGCCGCCCATTTCGCAGCATCGAGAGTGCCCTCAGCCGGATCGAAATACTCCGCGAGTGTGTTGCCGAGATACCAGCGTGTAACGTAGTAAGACCACACACCGGCCGCGAGCAGCAGAAGGATCAGCAGGATCTTTAGCGGCAGTTTGCGAACGTTAACGTGAATTACTTCCTGTGGCATTACTTACGGGATTTTTATCCTGCTCAAATCTTCCATTGTGATTCGCATCCGCTTCACTTTGATCTGTCTTTCGGAGCACGTGCGCAATACTTCGTCAACGCGCTCTCCAGTCATCTTCATGCTGGAGATGACGACTTCGTCAATCCCGTGCTGCGTACAAACACTGCCGAGGTCTCCGTTGCCTCCGAAGACGCGGAGCCCGTGAATCACCTTCCCACTCTTCGCCGGATCGTCGTCTAAAAACCCGATCGGCGCTAACTGTAGCTCGCGATTGTTTCGTAACTCTCGCAACAAAAGCTCGCCCGCATCGCCGGCTCCGTAAATCAGCACGCGTCGCCCCTCGTGTTTACCACCCACCGGCAGCAATTGCCTGAACAAGCGAAACGCGAGACGACTACCAGCAAGCAACAGGAACATCAACACGGCGTCAATCGCGAACACGGTGCGCGAGTAACCCTCAAACCGAAACGCAAAAAGAATCAGCAGGAGACTCGCTACCGAGCTGAGTATCACAGCCTTCGCAAACACGATCAGATCGCTCATGCTCGTGTAACGCCAGAGTCCCCGGTAAACACCCATCACCAGAAACACTGACATCTTCATGAACACGAGCACCGGCAACGTGCGAATAAACAACTGCCACGCCGGACTCGAAGCGGGAAAGTTGATCGCGTACGACGCCCAGTACGACAGAATGATCAGCACCACGTCGAGCAACACTTCGAAAATGCGGCGCTTGTACGAAAGATCGACGAGAAACGCGTAGAGTTGTTTCTCCTTAAACGCCAGGTCGGCTTCGCTTTCGTCGTAAACCTTCACACCCGCGAGATACACGCCGACCAGCGTCAGCACGATCGTAAAACCGGCTATGGCGGCAAGACTCACGTCGAGTCGCGCGCGTTGCACGAGTATCGCGAGCAGGCCTGACAAGGCCGCGAAGCCGTAGAGCATCCATACGGCGTGGCGCTCCGACATGCCCAGCGCGACGAGCCGGTGCGACGTGTGATCGCGGCCACCCTGCGAAGCCGCGCGGCCCGAAAGCTTCCGCAGCACCGTGACGAACGTCGTGTCGAAGATCGGAATGAAGAGGACGAGAATCGGCACGGCCAGCACTGGCAGTAAACTTCTCGATCTGCCGCCGCTGACGTTGATCAGCGCGGAGCTGGCGAGAAAGAACCCGACAAACATCGACCCGCAGTCGCCCATAAAGATCGACGCCGGGTTGGAGTTGTAAATCAGAAAGCCAAGGAGCCCGCCCGCGAAGATCAAAAGTATCAGTGCTTCGGTAAACTGGCCGCTGTTCACGAAGCTGAGCGACAGGAACCCGGCAGCAATGATTGCGATGCCGGACGCAAGCCCGTCCATGTTGTCGAGCAGATTGATCGCATTGGTGATGCCGATCAGCCAGAAGATGGCGAGCGCCATGTTCAGCAGCACCGAGCTGGTCCACGGCAGAGTCAGGCCGTAGTAAACGACAAACGCGGAGCCGAGGACTTGCCCGATCAGTTTCTGGTAGGGCTTGATGTGGATTAAGTCGTCAACGAGTCCGACGAGGAAAAGAAACGTGCTTGCAAGGAGGATCTCTCTGCCATAAGTAATCTGTAACGCAAAGACACTCGCGGCGATAACAACTGAGAGCCAGATCGCGATACCGCCCAGCATTGCTGTCGGTTTCTTGTGCCAGCGATCCGTTTTCGGGACGGCGACAAAGCGGAAGCGACGCGCGAACCCCCGCACCAGGGGTGTCAGTAGGAGCGCTAAACAAAATGATGCGGCAACCGCCAGGAGCGTGCGCGGGCTAAAAGGCATATTGAATAAACCGCGGATAGCACAGATTACTCAGAACGATCGTTCAGATCAATCCATATAATCTGCGGCTACGTTTTTCGGCGGCCGAGTTGGAAATCGACGACGCTCTCCAGAATGCCGTCCAAACTCATCTCCGGCCGGAAACCGATAAACTCGCTGATCTTCGAGATATCAGGCACGCGCCGCGGCATGTCCTCGAATCCTTCCTCGTACGCCTTGTCGTAAGGCACAAACACGATCTCTGAATCTGACTGCGTGATCTGCTTTACGCGCTGGGCGAGATCGAGGATCGAGATCTCGACGTTTGAGCCGATGTTGAAGACCTGCCCAACCGCGTCAGGATGATCCATCAGCTTGAGGAGCGCTCCAACCACGTCGCCGACATAACCGAAACAGCGGCTCTGTTTTCCGTCACCGTAAACCGTGATCGGCCGGCCGGCGACTGCCTGCTTCACGAAAGTCGGGATGACCATGCCGTACTGGCCCGTCTGCCGCGGCCCGACCGTGTTGAAGAGCCGCACGACAATCGTCGGCAGTTTCTTCTCACGCCAGTAAGCCAGCGCCAGGAACTCGTCAATCGCTTTTGAGCATGCGTAACTCCAGCGCCCTTTCGTGGTCGCGCCCATCACGAGGTTTCCGTCTTCACGGAAGGGCACGTCAGCGCTGAGACCGTAGACTTCGGAAGTCGATGAGATCAAAACCTTCTTCTTCTTCTTGTTTGCCAGTGACAGGACTACTTCCGTGCCGCGCACGTTGGTTTCAATCGTGCGCACGGGGCTCTCCACGATCAGTTTTACGCCGACCGCTGCCGCGAGATGAAAGACCACGTCACACTGATCGATCAGCTCGGCAGTGACCGGATGGTTGTGAACAGTGTCAATCGTGTAATGAAAACGAGGGTGACCTTTGAGATGCTGAATGTTCTCGATGCTGCCGGTCGAGAGATCGTCGATCACATAGACTTCATCGCCACGCCTGATGTAAGCGTCGCTCAGATGCGACCCGATAAAACCAGCACCACCAGTGATAAGTACTCTCAAATCGGCTCCTTATTTGCCACCAAAAGGCACAAAAGTCACAAAAACAGATTATGTGCTTTTTGTGCCTCTTTGTGGGTAATTTCATTTTGCAGCTGTTTGTGGCCTAACTCCGAATACAGATGTTTTATGTCTTCAATCAAGCGTTCTTTTGAATAGTTTACTTCCACAAACTCTAACCCTCGCTCACCCAGCTCCTGCCGCAACGATCGATCGCGAATTATGCGGCTCAACGCCGCGACGAACGACTCTTCGTCGCCCGCGGGAACGGCGATGCCGCGACGGCAAACCTGGTATGGCCCATCTTCGACCACGTCACCCAGAAGATCCACGACGCCGCCAACGCTCGTCGCCACCACCGGCCGCGCATTCGCCATCGCTTCGATCAGCGTGAGGGGCGTGCCTTCGTTAAGAGAGGTGAGCGCAACCACATCGAGCGCGGGATAGAAATACTCCGGATCTTTTCGTCCGCCAACAAAAATCACGTCCTTGTCGAGTCCCAACGCTTGTTTTTGCACTTCGAGACTCTGGCGGAGCCCGCCGTCGCCAATGACGATAAAACGTACGGCGCCCTGCCTGCGACAAGCCGGATCGATCGCTTTCAAGCGCGCGACGACGTTTAAAAACATGTGGTGGTTCTTGATCTCCGTCAACCGTCCCACAATGCCGATAAGGATGGCGTCGTCAGGAATGCACAGCTCGTGTCGAAACTTTCCTCGCCGCGAAGCATGATCCGCAAACAGACCCAGATCGAGTCCCAACGGAATCACTTTGATCTGCCCGCGGCGCCCGACGCGAAACTTCTCACCTATTTCGACGCTCTGCTGTTTGCTGATGACGATCAGACGATCCGTAATCATTCGCGCCAGTATTCTTTCGATCGCAAGAAACAACCGCGTTCGGTTGCGACCATAGTAGCTGTGAAAAACATGGCCGTGATACGTGTGTACAAACTTGCACGCGCGCGGCTTGCCGACCAGGATGCCGGGCGTGAGCCAGCGGTAGAGGAAACCGGCGGTGCGTCCGACTGTTCCAGCCTTCGCCGTGTGCGTGTGAACGATGTCGGGCCGCTCGCGCAGAAACAGTCGAAACAGTTTCCAGACTGTGATCGCATCCTTGAAAGAAATTTCGCGGCTCATCTCCGGGATGTAAAGAGGCGTGACGCTCGCCTCATCCGCAAAATAGCTCATGTCTTCTTCACCTTCAGGTACCTTGCCGGCTACCAGCACCGTGTTAAAGCCTGCCTCAAGCAATCCCGAAGTCAACCAGACGACGTGCTTTGCGGGTCCACCCACGTTCAACCGAGCGATGATGCGAATTACTTTGCTCATCTCACAGGATTAACAAGATTCTCAATCATCCATTCTGAAAATCGTTTCACTATCTTGCTCATGCCGAATCTCGTCAACTTCCTCTTTCCGGCCGGTTCCACGGAAGAGCCTGTTCGGACAGTTGATCACGATTCCGTCAACGTCGCCGATGTTTTGGTACGCGTGTACGACTCCAGCCGGTATCAACACCGATGCGGGATTGTCCTGGCCCACGATAATCGTGGTCACATATCCAAACGTTTCCGACTGTTTGCGGTTGTCCCAAACTCGTAGTTTGAAATTTGAAGGACCGATAAAACAGAAGAAGTCAGCCTGGTCCCAGTGTTCGTGAGGTCCACGGGTAATGCCGGGATTGGTTGACGAGACGTAAGTCATTGCGGGAAAGAACTCTTCGTCCAGCTCGTCCCTGCGAAAGAGCTCGGTTAACCAGCCACGGTCGTCTAAATACTTCTTCAGCTCGCGAACAACTACTCCCTTGATCTCACCGTTCCTAAACCTGTCGGCCATTTGCAGCTACCTCTTCCGGTTCGAAATACAATTTGTTGGCTCCTGTGTCCGCAACGAGGTTCGACGCGCGCAGCAAGCTCTCAAACGTTCCCGCGTCGGTCCACCAGCCCTGGAGCTCTTCCCACGTCATCGCATCGCGTTCGATGTAGGCGTTGTTGACGTCGGTGATTTCAAGCTCGCCGCGGCCGGAAGGTTTAAGCGAGCGAATGATTTCGTAAACTTCCTCGTCGTACATATAAATGCCGATAACTGCGTAGTCTGACTGCGGCTTCGCGGGTTTCTCATCGATACAGACGACGCGACTGCCGTCGAGACGAGGCACGCCAAAGCGCTGCGGGTCGGGCACCTGCTTCAGAATGATCTTCGCGCCGCCGCCCTGGCGTTTGTAAGCATCAACAGCATTGCGGATGTTTCCCTCAATGATGTTGTCCCCGAGCACTACGCACACAGGACCATCAGCAGCGAAATGTTCCACGAGTGAGAGTGCGTGAGCGATGCCGCCCTCGCCTTCCTGGTAAGTGTAGTTAAGATGCTTAAGCCCAAACGCCTTCCCGTTGCCGAGCAGGCGCAGGAACTCTCCGGCGGAGCTGCCACCCGTTACGACCATGATGTCCGTGATACCCGCATTCACGAGGGCCTGAATCGGGTAATAGATCATCGGCTGGTTGTAGACCGGCAGCAGATGTTTATTTGTGACGGAGGTGAGGGGACGCAGTCTCGTCCCTAAGCCACCAGCTAGAACAACACCTTTCAATTGTTTCCTCCTGTTTACCGCAAAAGGGTTTTAGCCACAAAAGGCACAAAAAGCACAAATTAAAAAGCGAGAGTTACAGATCAAAATCATCTGATATGTGCTTTTTGTGCCTTTTGTGGCTAAGTCTATCGCGTGGCGTAGATCTTCAATGAGTCGCCGAGGCGGCTCACGTTCAACATGCTGTTGATAATGTCTTTGATGGCCCGGCGTGGGCGGCTCTTCATCAACGACTCATTCAACTGGTAGCCAGTCAGCACACGATCAAAATGCTGGTCGACAGTCTTGGGCGCATCTTTCCTGCGACCCAGCGCGTGAAAGATCTCGATGGGATTGCCGCCCGTGGTGCGCACGCGTATGTCTC
>Ga0126311_10000443_pt1 | contig 19658 bp, 19 predicted proteins | sample Plot61_FD_92539 | JGI IMG/M metagenome (GOLD analysis project Ga0126311, IMG submission 92539) | Serpentine soil microbial communities from UC McLaughlin Reserve, CA, USA - Plot61 | ecosystem: Environmental > Terrestrial > Soil > Grasslands | place: USA: UC McLaughlin Reserve, Lake County... | reverse complement strand
TTATGCGGCATGGGTAGCAATACTGATTGACTACTTAGAGCTGCCAGTCATTGCCGACCTCTTTTACAGGACAATTGTAAAAGGCGAGCGGCGGTAGTTGACCTGCATAAATTATTTGTTTATCCTGCTTAAAGCTTGAACTATTGACTCTTTTATCGGAGCAGGATTACCTAACTATCTCGTGTAACTCCCGGTAGATATGTTAGCTTTCGGCAACAATATGTGATTGCTTGTGTTAATCAGTAGTTGATTAGGTATAAGTATTCACGATTATCGGTTGTCGATGTTTGTGCTTCCAAGTGCCACTTCCATCGGCTTTAAAGCCTCAAATAATACACTCGAAATAAGCACAGGGATAGGGATTTGAACCCTTGAGTTCATCATTATCATTCTTTGACTTGCTTCAACTTCTTCCTTATGGCTTCTTCAGCAACAACAATCTGCTACTTGTAAGGAGCATCATCTCTTCTATTTTTGATAATGACGATTCTGGCACTATGAAAATCGAACGTGATCCTTGATGGTTGGATAATAGTTGCCACCATTAGGGCTAGATATTCTACATGAGACTGTTTTTCCACTTTTATCAGTATATTCTATTTTAAATACGGATCTTCTGAAAAAGTAGAACAGGATAAAGAAGAATGGTGCCGAAAATAGGTTTAGTAATATGGATATCTTATTCATTGTAACTACTTACGCAAGCAGACTTCCGCGTTCAATAGCAGACAGGCTAACTTGACCTTGTACATCACAATAAACATTTAATTGCCAGATAGATGATTCGACGACTGCGCTGACAGTTGTCTTCGCCACCATCAGGTAGTCAGTCACTGCCTATATCTCCTGAACATCCTCACGAGCACAAGCTCGTGCGCTCGCTCGGGCTCCTGGACATAATCATGGTTGGAATAGCAGCAATGATTGCTGGAGCTATCTTTATCTTAATTGGTCCTGCAATAAATCTTGCAGGCGGCGCAGTAATCGTTGCCTTTGCTATCAATGGACTAATCACATTATTTACAGCCATGGGATATGCAGAGCTCGGTTCAGCCATGCCTGAAGCTGGTGGTGGCTATCTATGGGTCAGAGAAGGGCTTCCTCGACCTAATGCCTTTATCAGCGGATGGATGGCATGGCTTGCTCATATCGTTGCAGGAAGTCTTTACGCAGTAGGATTTGCTTCATTCCTAGACAGTTTGCTTAAAATGCTGGGTCTTGTTGGTCCTGAGCCACTTTTGGGCATAGTCCCATTTGAAAAATTAATGGCTGTTGTATGTGTTGCAGCCTTTACTTATATTAACATCAAAGGCACATCAGAAACTGGAAAAGCTGGTAACATTGTAACCATCATTCAGCTTGGAACTATTGGTGCATTGATAGTTGCTGGCTTTTGGAGCATATATCTTCATCCTAACTGGAATGACAACTTTGCAGATTTTATGCCAAACGGCATTGGTGGACTCGTAGCCGCTATGGGCTTGACCTTCATCGCGTTTGAAGGATACGAAATTATAGTTCAAACAGGGGAGGAAGTAAAGAACCCTAAGAAGAACATACCAATAGCTATTTTCATATCACTTGGACTCGTCGTCGCTCTCTACTGCCTTGTAGCATTTGTTTCCATTGCAGGAATATTTCCCGAAGGGAAGCCAGCCTGGCAATTCGTAGGAGAAAATCAAGAGCTTGGAGTTATGAAAGCAGCAGAATCCCTCCTTCCATATGGTGCTTTCATAGTTCTTGCAGGTGGTATAGTTTCAAGTCTGGCAGGACTCAACGCTACTACCTTTTCATCAGCCAGAGTTGCATTTGCAATGGGCAGACATTACAACTTGCCGCATATACTGAGCTCAATTCATAGCAAAAACAAGACACCGCATATTGCAATAGCAATATCCGGCGTCATCATGGCGATAATGGCTTTTTCATTGCCTCTAGACCAGATAGCAGTTGCAGCAGGTGTTATCTTTTTACTACTGTTTACCCAAGTAAACATTTCAGTCATTACAATACGCAAGATGCATGGCAATAGGCTTGACTACGGATTTAAGACACCTCTATTTCCTGCAGTTCCAATCATAGGAATATTTTTGAAAATTGGTCTTGCACTTTACCTGCTTGCCACCCAGCCATTAAGCTGGGGTATTGCTGCATTATGGGTTCTAATCGGCTTTGTCATATATCGTATGTATACCTTCAAGCAAGAGATAAACCACTATGCACCTGTCATAACATCAGAAGGTGATCTAGCACGGAAAGAATTTCGGATCTTGGTGCCATACACACCTGAAAATCCTGATAGGCTACTCAAATATGCAATAAGGGTTGCCAAAGAAAAAGACGGAGAAATCAATATTCTAAGAATAATCACAGTTCCGCAGCAAACTCCACTTTCAGCTGGCGCAGCTTTTGTAGAGAGTGCAAGGAGAGCATTCACTTCATTAGATGAAATACTAGACAAGCAGGACGTACTGAATCATTACTTTGTCAGGGTTTCTCACGATACAACAGAAGCAATTCTTGGCACAATCGAGGAGCAGAGGATCGACCTTCTTGTGACGGACTTTGAAACGCTCAGAACTAACAAGAAGCTTCAGACTTTAGTTACTTGTGATATAATGGCAATCGATACAACTGGAAGTGAAACGGACGATAATACTGTTCTGTCGCCTCCTCTTTCGGCTCCTACCGACCATAAGACTGAAAAGAAGAATTTGGTGGTCGTGTATGATGGCGGAGATCATTCAGACGCAGTAATGAAAGCCACTAGTTGGCTTGAACATTCAGGTCAATTCAAGGTAAATGTTTTGGTCATAACAGATAAGGAAACATTGCTAAAGCAAGAAGACCACCTTTCTAATAGAGGAGTAAGTCGCGGAAATAGTCATCGTGATGACGACGAGCGGAAGTCGATTGTAAAGGGGTTAGAAAAAGAGGAATTCCTCTCCAATATAGGTCTCAAGATGGACAGGATTGTTCTAAATGAAGAAAGTAAAAGGAATGCAGAGGAGTCTGCCCGTCTTATTTCGGGGACAATTAATGCATCGCAGCCTGATATTGTAGTAACTGGAGCTAGTATAGGAAAATTCAGCGTATTTGATAGTCAGCAATACGTACACTTGATTGAGCGCCTGAATTGTCCAGTTATAATTATGAGGAACTTTACAATCCCAGGTGTGAGCAAAGTCAGAACTGCTTTTATGAGATTGGTTGGCAAATAGAGAGCGAGGTGAAAAGGCAAGAAGAAGATACAAAGAAGAACATCAGGATGGAAGATAGGCAGTTACCACCTTTAGACGTAATAAACTGTCAGGGTAACCCCAGATAGATATGCTACTTTTGACAGCCTGACGATAGAAAGTTAACAGAATTTACTTACGTATGCATACGTTTTATTGGTTGGTATTTTCTTCCTCTAAACGTTCTAAATGGAACTTTTCTCGTTTGTCCGCTGCCAATTGTTGTTATATCATTATTACTACTGCTCTTGCCAGTTGCTACATCACTAGTCATCTTCTGCAAGTCCTCCATATTCATATTATCACTGTCATTCTTGCTGGCATCAGAGGCAGATCTTTTTTCTTCAAAAGGTGAAACTGGCACTGGATGTTCGTACATCTTGTGACGCTCTACTTCTGACTGGCTCATGAAAGCCTTACCACACTTGTCACATCTTTCTATTGCCATCTTTCTTTCCCTCTGTTTATCTTCTTTCTATACTATTTTAAGGAGTCCTCTCTGTCTCGTCCCTCTTCTCCTTATGCTCTAATTTCAAGTCGCTCAGAAGGTCACTCTATATTTTTCTTATTCTTTTCTTTCTTTTTTCTTAATCTAGCAGCAAAGTGCCATTTTCAAAATAGATACTGTTATTATCAAAAAGAATGTCCTTAAGATTATGTCAGAGACAGAAAGGAAGACCTTCAAGTGCGATAGATGTGAGATGAGCTTTAGTTCAGAAAGCCAAATGAATGCTCATAAGGTGAGCCTTCATGCTGTTGCAAGTGGAGAGCTAACAACGCGATAATAATTTACGAGAGTCAAAAGTATTGTTTTTGTTGATGACCATCATCATTTTTCCACCTTTTCTCTCGCTCTCTAGCTTTTCTTGATACTTTTTGAAGCGACTAACATACGCTCTTCTCAACACGTATTAGCTTCTCCCACTTCCTCCATACTACTTTCTTCTTCGGCAGCCTCGATAGGCTCTCTATATGCAGATACTAGATAAATTGCACCAATTATGATCATTAGTCCTGCAACAGTCAAAGGCAACACGGTCTTCTTTTCCATTTGATCCTCTGTATTAGGAAATATTGTATATACGCCGTAGATACCAAAGTGCTAAAAAGCTCGTTTATATGCAGTAGTCATAATAGAGTTACATAACGGCAGTAATATGGATGAATATGATAGAAAGTAAAGAACCTTAACGTCTGAATAATATTTAGTTTTTCAGCACAAGCCAAAAAAGTCTTTTTTGTATATGTTCGTGCCTCCTATAAAGAGCGCAAATACAAAAAGTCTGAAGTCAATTCAGCATGCCGAGTTTTGGATGCTGTCCTATTGGCTCCAAACCCCGGTAGATATCTAGTTGTCAGGCAAGGGCTTGTAGAGATAGCATTCTTGCAGTCATATCATCAAACCAGGACTTGTGCATAGATTCAATGTGGTGGTAGAAGAGCACTCATAGTACTGTTTCTAGAACACCGATAGCTGCCCCGACCTCAGAGGCTGCTGTTTCGATAAAAAGTAACAACTTTAGAAGATTATTGACATAGAAGAGATAGTAAAAGGAGCAAAGAAGAAAGCAATTGGCATACAGGTCTGAAAATATCTTTCTGATCGATTTGAGCATTCCTTTATATCCTCAGCGGGACCCCCTAAGATATGGTAAAGAGCCTAACTAGCCAGACAACCTTAATAATTCTGGCAATGCTAATAGTTACAAGTACGACACTATTTTCTCTTTCTGCACAGCAAGTAAGAGCTCAGAACAATGTTACATCCGCCACATCTACTGCAACCACATCAAACCAAACCTCTGCCGGTGCCGAGGAAGAGGAAGGTGGAGGTGAAAATTTGTTTGTATCACAACACTTACCATTAACAGGACAACTGGCTAGCGGGGATTACATTTTGCTGATGGACTTTACCCCTTTTATGATCACTCCTGAGGGTCACAGCCATATTGCAATGAAAGTTCCATGTAATGAGAGCGGCGGTCCAGAGGTTACGATAGTAACTGGCGTAGCACCTAATTTGACAACTCTCGATATGGGAAGTGCCATAAATAATGGGACCCTCGATGGCAGCAGCTTGGATTTATCAAATGAAGGAACATCATGTTTGTACCATGCATCAATTCCTAGTAACGTAACAGATATTGTTTTGATAAATACGTCTGATGAAACACTAGACTTTGACCAAGGAGGATATTCAGTTACAGTATCAGCTCATGCTACAGTAGGAGAACATGAAGAAGATGGGGAGCATGATTCTTAAAAAAATGCAATAGCCCTTACCACCACAGGATGAAAGAGAAATCGTTGCTCCTTTACAGACTCTGAATGGAGAGTCACCAGCTCGAGTAAAGCTGTTACTGACGGTTGGAGAGAGAAGATAAAATCAATATAAATCTCAAAATTGGAGGATCGAGTTGTCAGACATAATTAAGAGACGACTCCTATGCACTGAAAGTAGAGAGAAAGAAAGAAAAGGCGGAGGTCGAATGTATGAGTCTAGCCAATTGTTCCAACATTTACAACTTTATGACATTGTATCCTAGAATTATTAAAATCGAGCTCAATTTTATGCCGTAGTTTCCCCGCAGTAGAAGTAATAATTGCTATTCAAAGTTCCTGAAGCTTTCAACCAAGGCAGAAACAGTACCAATCGCTTTTCATTGGAGAAGGCTCAAGTAAACTAGCAAAATGAACAGTTAGATGATGTGATATTCATGTAGCAATTCCTAAAAAAAGGAATGAGGCAGCAACAGAGAGACTCTTCTTTGTTGCTGCTGACTGGAATGGAAGAAGAAAAAAACTCCCACTACGATATACAGTCGCAATTGGTGTCGTCTTTCAATACATCTCTGATATCCTGCAACAGACTGTCAAGGTTGTCTGATTTCTGTGCGTGCAAGAATATCATCAAAGGATCTTCATGCAGTTCATGAGTATGTATGGCTGTAACTTCCCAGTCCTTGTCTATTAGTGATTTCTCTACTGAATCTACCTCATTTTGGAGTAATTGGATTTCTGCTATGAACAACACGTTATCATTTCCTGATGCAGATGCTTTCTGATATTTGAACTCACTGGTTGTAAGGTCATTTGCCTCATGACCGAGCAACTTGATGGTAGGGGAGCCTCTTGCTAAACCTATCTCACAAACGTTGCTAGATGCATGTCCGTCAGCGTCGTCGCTTATCTTCTTGGCTGCATCCATACATTTGTCTTCTTCTTCATCGCTATTGCTGCTTGTTGCAAATGCCAGCCTTTGGTTGATGCCAATAAATCCTGCTGCTGCTACAAATAGCGAAGCGAGAACAACAGATACTGAAGCACGTAACGTCATTTTTCTATTCATTATTTGAGTTCGTAGATCGCCAATCTATTATGTATTGGATAACTTAATTAATGCAGTTTACCGGCTTATAGATCTAAAGTACTAGTTACATCATAAAATCAAAAGCATGGAAGTGAGGGAAATCCAATTGCTGCCCTCATTGCATGGATTGCTGCTGCCAAAATAGTCGATGAAAGCAAGAGGAATAAACAACTCAGCAGAAAATTCAAACATGAGCCTGATTTGATGCCGTAATTACACTGATTGATAAAAAATGGACAGGGTGGGAGTTGAACCCACGAACTCACAGCTCACCAGCAGCTTTCTTAGGCTGTTGCTCTTTCTATTACCTATGGGAACTGGCAGCGACTGCAATTATTGCTGATATGACAGCGGATCGTTTCATTACGATGTGGAAAAAATTATCACCGTGGGGCTACAGTTACAGCCCTTGCAGTTCTGACACCCTTTGCCACGCCAAGCCCAAGAATCACGAGCCCGAGTATGAATCCAATTATGGGACCTGGAATCACAAAATTCATGTTCGCTAGAGGTAGTATCATGAGAATGACGCCACTTGCCGCCAGCAATCCTGCTACGACATAAGATCTCTGCTTCCATGATATAACAAATGCCGCTATGGCAAATGTAATGGAACCTGCGGCGACATTCACCGCAAGTCCTCCAGCCGGTAGCGTAGCAGGGCTGCCTAGTATGTTATTTCCTATTAGTCCCATCGTTCCTTGCCGCATTTCTTGCACCTGCGACTCTGGCATTCTTTCCATTGTTGACTCTGATGTGGGGGCACCACCACCATGCATCTGTGCCATCGACGAATGACCACCGGTTATTGCTTGGATTACTGGCATGAACAATGACATAAACAGCTTGTGACCTTCCTCCGCCTGAGCTGTATGCAACAAGGCGGGGGCTCCTAGCACATAAGTCAAGACTATCGCAAGTGTTGCTACCGCCAGCCCAATCGATAATATGTATCTCAGGTTCCCCATATTGATATTCACTAGATTAGTTATTATCTAACCGATCTAGATATTAGATGAACTAATATATTTATCTGTTTTCATATAGCACATGAGGGCGCATGGAGAAGGGAGAAGAAATCATTCACACTGTTAGAGAAAAGTTTATGGAAATGTCGACTGAAACAATATTGTTTCACCAAGCCTTAGCAGACCTACTTGAGATTCATATCACTGACCATAGATGCATGTATTTTCTTAACAGCTATGGAGCAATGCCAGCTGGCAGGCTTGCAGAGCTGACTGGCTTGACTACTGCTGCAGTAACAAGCATTATTGACCGCTTGGAAGAAGCTGGATATGTAAGAAGAACAAATGATCCAAAGGATAGGCGTCGAACCATTGTCGAGCCTGTTCGAAATAAGAAATTGGAAAAGAAACTAGAAATGATCTTTACTCCATTTCATCAAAAAATGTATCAACTTTTTTCTTCGTACTCTGACGGTGAGCTGGCTTTCCTGGTTGATGTATTGACTAAGAGTATAGAGCTGACACGTGAAGAATCAAAAAAATTACGAACGAGCCTGCAAGGTCAATCCTCCTCCTAGTCAATAGGAGATAGACATAAGAATAACAGATAGGGAGATAGTCTTAGTTCGGACTTTGTAGTAGACATTGTTTGGAGTTTGTACTAATAATAAGTGTCTTAGTGCATAGGTGAAAATTAGGACACCTAGGACACCTAGGAAATAGCATCATCTTTAGTTGAATTATCTGGAAAGCTGCAAACAGTACTTAAGCCTGATTCGTATAAAATATACTGTATAGTTAAGCTGAATGTCCAATATGGTTGATTTATTTGAATTCTGGTTTGCTATGAAGTGCTGAAAATCGTTAAGTTTCATATGATCTGGTTGTGACATAATGAATCCAGGTAATAGAAGAGATACGAGTAACAACAACAGAAGAGCCAAAGCAATAGCTGCAATGCCTATAGCAGGGATAGTAGTTGGTGTATCACTGCTGCTGTCAGGACTATCCGTCATCGGCGGCAGCTACCATTCGGTCTTAGCACAGCAGGCCATGCCCCAAGGAGGAGGAATAAATGCTAATATCACAGCAGGAGAAGGAAATGCTACCACTACTAGCGGAGCTGCGGGAGGGAATCAATCAGAGGTACTAATGCATTTAGAAGAAGTACGCACAGCATTACAGAATAACGACATTCAAGGTGCAATGATGCACTTGGATCTAGCTATGAATCTATTAGGTGGCGGCACCCAGGGCAATATGACATCTACTACAGGCTCCACTAATAGCACAGCCTAAAGAGAAGAAGTTGCATCACAAGGTCGCTAGGACTACATCTAAACCTGTTGTAAGACCAGGCAATAGGAGCTATATGACATCAGTAACAGATAGAGTGTGTATCTCTCAATCCATCCACTCTCCTATTTTTTGCTCTCTATGCAATATGTAAGTCCGATTATATCCTTGCGATTACTACTACTGATAAACAACCTGACTGATGCCATCAAAAGGAAGATGAAAGAGTATGAAATAACGTATAAAATAACGTCAGGATTTGGAGTGGCAAAGGGCATAGAAACTCCAAGGATGGCAGCAGCCACTCCCACCACAGAACACCAAAAGGTCGTGTCTAACACGAGGGATAAAATCCAGATTGAATGTTGTTTTTCTTACTCCTTATAATGAGGAGCTTTGGTATCTAATCTTGTCTATCTATACTAGGAATTATTTGTCAAAAGACGTTATGCATTTCATGGATTAAATAGCGATCCGGTTGGTGTCAAGTAGAGCAGACGACAAAGTTTACATTTGCATTGGCAATACACCAGAGCAAAATGGTGGCAAGATTCACTCTTGCAATGGCTGCGTTTGCAGGAATAGGGGCACTAATAGCTTTTGCAACACTTTTAGGAGTACAGGTTACAGCACAGCATCAAATGACGCCAGCAGAGAATCACCATCCAAATAGTAGTAGTAGCAATCAATCTAGCATAAGTAGCACAGCGGATCAACGACAGAATACGACAGCAACAACAGTAGGAGGCGGAATGACGATGATGAATCAAACATACAACATGAAATGGATAAGCCTTGTCCGCGGCGTGAATGTAAGTGGCATATCAATAATAGATAATGAGCATATAGCCATAAACCTGCGCTACGATGGCGAAGGTGAGCCGCCTGGGGTGTCAGTAGTAGCTATGACAAGTAGTTCTTCTGATACAATAATTGGTGACAGCATGATGCAGAACTCTACTACTTCAGCTAGTAATAGCAGCGTGCGAATAATGCAATCAGGCAGCAACTATCTTGATGCAGGATGGCAGGTACAACAACAACAAAATTCTGCCACTATTCTTGTACAGTTAGATGGTGAAATTGCAGAAGGAGGACAGAGAATAGTGGTGATGGTAGTTCCGTTCTTACATCATTGATGACGCATACTCCCTACTGGTATGGATAGATTGATGCCGTCTATTACTGGTTCTAACACAGAAATCTATTTCTGACTTGAGGTTCAAAGAGTGAATATGGAAGACGAGCATCATCATCCTCATCATAGTAGTCCTCACTCATCACACGCAGAAACAACTACATCAACGGCTATCATGTCTAATTACAATGTCAATGTTCAATTTGATCCAGCAACTCCACAAGCAGGCAAACCAACTAGCCTACGTTTGGTAGTAACTGAGCAAAAGGTCGGTGAACCAATCAAGCAGTTTGACATTTTACACGACAAACTTATGCACTTGATAATAGTGAATAGTGAAGACCTCTCACATTTTGCTCATATCCATCCAGAATTGAATAAAGAAACTGGTATTTTTCACATCGCTCATACATTTGCCAAAGCAGGTAAATACAAGATGTGGATCGATACCAAACCCAAGGGCGGAATACAAATCCTGACAGCCTTTGCTTTCAACGTTGAAGGTCAGCCGGTTCACACACCGACTAATATCACATCAGACAAGACATTCGTAAAGGAAGTGGTCACTGATGTACAACGCTACCAAGTGACCTTGGATTTTCAGCGAGAGAACCTGGGTGTTGCTAGGAATGTCACAATGACTTTCGAAATTAGGGATGCAAATGGAAAGCCTATCAGCAATTTAGAGCCTCTAATGGCTGCTGGGGGTCATTGTGTTATTATTGACGCCGCTGGTCAAAAGTTTCTTCATGTTCATCCTGCTGACGAAGTAAATGACGTTGCAAGCTGGCGAGGAGGACCATCCGTGTCTTTTATGGCAAATTTTCCAAAGCCTAGTCTATACAGAGCATGGGGACAATTCCAGCATGAAGGAAGGCTCCTGACAGCAGATTTTACATTTGAAGTTCCAGGATGAACTTGCATTAGTCACACTACAATTTCGCAATAGCGAGGCGAAGTAACAGATCGGGTCGCTTATACTATTATCAGTTATTATCTTTGCCGGCAACCTCCTACCGCATTTTTCGTGCTGATGTTGTTCTATCAGAAGGGAGGATTGATGATAAATAAAATGCATGACTATCAACATATTGAGATGTCTTCTCCTACTGCTGCAGGAGCACTTCAAAACACAAAATGGCAAAGCTGCATAGATGTCTGTATGAGATGTGCTGAAGCATGTGAATTCTGCGCCACTTCTGACCTCAAAGAGCAAGATGTCAAAATGATGGCAAGCTGTGCCCAAATCAATCGAGAGTGCGCTACTGTTTGTTGGACATCAGCAGCATTGATGTCTATGGACAGCCGATTTGCAAAGCAATTCTGCAATCTGTGCGCCGATATCTGTGATGCGTGTGCTCAGGAATGTGAAAGGCACGATGTTGACCACTGCAAAAAATGTGCTCAGACATGTCGCAGCTGCGCCGAGGAATGTAGAAGGGTGGCTAGCTAATAAATCGATCCACTCCAATTTTTTGATTTTCCTGGAACTATTATTATTATTGGCCTGTTGGTACTGCTACTACCACTACCTCCTTTTCTTCCTGAGTCGTGCATACGCACAACCGCCATTAATTAATGATCAGAGAAATAGAAATAATAAAAATAAGAATTGCTAGCCGTAAACCATCAGCCTCGAGAGCGCTTATGAATCACTTCGTTGCCACTTTTACATCAAAGAATATTCTTCTATTTGATTTGCGAACTATCAGGGCTTTTTTGAGACAAAACGCGATTATCTATATCCACTTCTAATAAAGCAACTAATGATTGTGTAGAGTAGCCTGCGGGATCGAGGAATGTTCTAAAGTGAACATGCTCTAAAATTAGCGCATTGATCTTTCAGACTTATTATATCAAGGATTATATTTTGACCTGTAAACTTCGTTTGGGTCATAGGCTGTTAAGTATCGTTTTATGAAGGATTTTATTGATTCTTCCGTTAACGATCGATAAAGCTAAAGCGATGCAATAGATATTGGCATTGGTCGAAGATGGATGTCGCTAACCTAGTAGAATACAATGAATCTTCACTCTACATTCTCAATCTTAAGCAGGGGACACTATTTTAAAAACCTCTACAAGATAATATTAAGCAGTAGTGAAAATATAGTGGTGGGATGGTTGGCGACGACTTGATAGAGTTAAACAAAATCTATCATGAAGATTGTTTAGAGTTTATGGGCAGACTTGAGAAAGAACAATCTCCTCCCTTGCTAGTGGATGTTATAGTTACCTCACCACCCTACAACATCAACAAAGAATATGGCTATTATCGTGACAATAAAGAGGGAGATGAGTATTTAGACTGGCTTTATCAGGTCGCCAAGAAGAGTCTTTCAATTCTCGAAGATAATGGTTCGTTTTTCCTTAACATAGCTGGGACTCCATCTGACCAATTTTTACCGTTTAAGGTAGCACAGAAATTCAAGGATGCTGGCTACCAACTTCAAAACACTATTCACTGGATAAAGTCAATCGCATTGGAAAAAGAAGATGTCGGTAAATCCAATACGACAATGCAAAATAATTACGAGGATTATTATTATGAAATTAACAACAATAACAGCTCTGCAATTGGTCATTTTAAGCCAATAGTAAGCCAGCGGTTCCTTACCGATTGTCACGAATACATCTTCCATTTCACAAAATCAGGAGAAGTTAAGCTTAACAAGCTTGCTATAGGCGTTCCGTATCAAGACAAGACAAACATAGGCAGATGGAAATCCGCCAAGCAGGATAAGCGTGATCGAGGCAATACATGGTTCATTCCCTATCCAACAATAACCGAAAGCAGACCCCATCCCGCAGTATTTCCAGAAAAACTTCCTAATCTCTGCATCAAATTACATGGAGTTGGAGATGATGACCTGATAGTCTATGATCCCTTCATGGGAACTGGAACAACTGCTCTCGCATGTCTTGAGCTTAAGGTGAATTACCTTGGTACTGAGATAGACGAAGAATACATCAAGCTTGCAAGGGAAAAAATTATTGAAAGAACAAATACTATCGAGAGGGAAGAAGGGAAAAAAGTTAGGAAGATAATAGACTGGGTATCTCCTAATACAGAAGACCCCAAAGTCATCGGCGAAAGATAAATTGGTTGGAGAAGATATTCAGAGTTCCCTCTCAGATATTTTTGTTCTTTCAAAAAAGGTTGGTCGTGTTGCGTTTTCTGACGTAGTGAAGGTATCATCGGGTTTCAGCGTTATCCCCATAGATGAAAAAAATGACAGATTAGACAAAGAGCTTATCGGTAATTTGAATAGTATTTTGAGCAAATTTCTCAAAACACACACCAGTACAAGGTCTCGCTTTCATGGTACACGGGTCAACGAAGTTGGACGACGGATTGAAGAATTGTTGGTTAACGAGTTGAATAAGCAACCCTTGTCAGTAAGACAGCTGGCAAGTGCAGGGTATCCTGATATTGAGATTGTTCATGGCGGAAGAACAATCTATTTAGAAATGAAGACTTCAGCCGTAATTTTGGAATCGGGCTTTAGATATTTTTACTACACCAGTGGCAAAAAGATCAAGTCTGACGCAAAGCATATTCTCTTAGACATAACCGTAAGTCGAGAGAATCCAGATTATTGGAAGATTGAAAAATGGGCATTGAGCGACCTATCTAGGTTAAAGCTTCGTCTAAAATGTGAATTTAATGCTAGCAAGAGCGACTTACTAGATAGGGAAGCCAGACTTTTGTTCAGCCAATAGGGACTTGACACTCTAAGAAGGAGAAGATTCATTTTCTAGATCTTCATAATCCTCAAGATTGACAATTAAGCCTCTATCATTTTTTGGTCATACTCTCCCTCTTTGAGAATACCTTATTCAACCAATAGATCCACAAGAACACTGACTCTTTCATCTACTACCGTAATATCGTCTTTAACTTCTTTGAGATTGTTTTTTGTATCTTGTTTTCTTTGTTTAGTTTCTAACAAGCTTTGGATATCTTTCTTATTTGGTCTATAAATCCGATTTTGTGCTTGTCCTCATAAGACTTGATACGATTACATGATCATACTGCATATTCTGACCTTGTGTTATTTTGGTCGTGTTGGGTTTTCAACCTCACTAATAGAGCATAGTTCATTGAAATTTCATGCTAAACTATTTGCTTCTCTGAATTCTTCTGGACTGGTAAAGGCTGTCAAAAAGATGGGACTAGATGTATCAGAAAATGGAGAGCAAGGCCCTGTTATCATAAACGAGTATCTTCTGTATGTCTCCTCTAAAGCGTTTAAAGGATGTGGAAAAGCAAGATAAAAACCGATATCGCTCTGGTCTGTAACGCATTGTCTTAATCTTTCAAGCTCATTTCCCATATTCAGACCGTAACCAAAAACTCTAACTCCAGTTTGGTTTACAATGGATTCATCCATATCGGCTAGAGAAGTGGTTACAAACATCCACCCAATTCCAAATTTGCGTGTCTCTCTCACATATTGTCTTAAGACCGAAACGAGGCTTTTACCATCACCTAAGTCTGTAAACTTTTCTCCATCACTGTCATGTCCTCTATTGGCGAATCTATGCGCTTCGTCTAACATGACGAGGCAATTTAAGGAAGTTTCTTTCTGATAGAACCATCTTGCATCGTAGTAGATTTTCTGAAATAATCTCTTAACTACAAGCCTTTCAATATCTTCATCCCATTCTAAAGTTCTGTCTTCCCTTAAGGATAAGTCAATTACAATCACGGGTTTATTCGTGCTTTCAGGATTAAAGACCTGCTTGGTTAATGCAGAGATGTTCATTCTTCCTTCTTCTCTATCCTCTTTGAATAAGAGAGTAAAAGGCTGCCAAAATCTAAGGTATGTATCAGTATTATCCAATCTGTTTACAAAGTCGTTTAACCTTTCTCGTTGATCATCGCCCTTAAAGATCTGCTTCTGAATATATTCCATCTTTAGAAGACTCATCACTTTGTCAAATGTTTCTTCAGTGCAGAGATTAGCGAGAGTCGTTTTGCTGTTTTCCAATTCATCGCGTAATACCTTACACGCTTTCTTACGATTTTGACCCGCATCAATGGTAAGTTTTTTTAAGAATTCAACTCGATATAAAATATTTTCGAATAAGTCCCAACTGTCTAGAACCAAATCTCTTATGTTGTATACTCTAACTTCTTTGCCTAATCTGTTGTATATCTCTTTTAGATTTAAATGAAAACGCTCAGTGCCATAATGACCTCTTGCATTATTGGCAAACTCTCCCGCAGGATCAATTATGAATTGAGCCATTTCTGGATATCGAGCATAGCAAATCGATATCATCTTTGACACTGTGCTTTTACCTCCACCTGTCTTTGCAGTGACTAACAGATGATATGCATCATTTGCCATTCCAAACTTGCCAGATCCAAAGTGTCTGAACATTAAAGGGATCATGATGTTGGACAGGTATGCATTACCTATGTAAAAGAATCTATCTTGGTATTTACTAAAGAGGGCTTTGAGAAATTTTCTCATCCACCAAATATACTAACGTATCTGTTGGCGGAACTGATCCCAGCACTGTTTGCATTAAAGAGTAATCCTCGTAAGTACTATTGCTGTTCTCTTTATCTTCTGCAGGCAACAAGACGTAGCTAGCTTTCGGCTTCATAAATGCAAGATGGACGTCTAATACTCCGCTTACACTATCAATACTGTTTTCTTCCTTTAGGATTGTTCTTATGGGATGCTCATCAAGGACTGGATTCACTCCTTGTATCTGTGAAACCTGCGCTATAGTGTATACTGTATTATTTTCTTCTTTGAACTCAAAGAATACAAGCTTACCTCTAAGCTTTTTCCTGGCTCCGTCTGAATTTAGGTTGATTACAAGAGAATCCGTAGAAATGTTGCCGCCTATGGATCCAATGCAGACACATTTTGAGATTATACTTTTGAGCTTCGATTCTATACTTGTATCACTACTATCAAATCCTTCTGCTGAAGTTGCGATAGTCATATCTTCATGTCATCCCCCATTCCTCCGTCATTATCAGTTCTGTAGTTCTGCCAATTGAGCCTAGTTTTGTATATCCTAAGAGCTGCACTAATATCGCGTTTTGCTTGTCTGTCAGCTTGATATAGTAAAGTAGGTTCCTTAATCAGACTATTATTTAGAAGATAAAGTTTCATTGTCGCTAATAATTCTGACATCAGGTTTGCATCTTCAGCAATTTTTCTTGAAAACTCCATCCGAATTGTTTCTGAATATTTGTGTGGCTTATAGTAACAAACTACTGTGTCCAATAGCGCATTCTCTAGCTTTTCACATACTTCGTGAATTCTATCGTCTCTTTTCTTTAAGCTTGATGAAAATACATGCCAATTGGTCAAAGTGGAACGATTTTCATCATAAACTTTCGCTCTTGAGGCTAACCGCTGAGGTGCAGTAAATTCTCCACCTTCAAGTATTTGATTCATCAGCTCTTTTTCATTTGTCGAAGATAGTAAATCGGGATAGCGTCTATCCCAATCCATTTTGTAGCCTATTTCCTGCTTCTCTGTAGATTTTGGACATGAAACATAAATTTTATTTTGTTTTCCCTCTAAGATATTTAGAAGTATTAAAAGAAAATCATAGAGTTTTTCATCAAATTCTTTTGTTAATGAATTTACGAATTTTGCCGAAGCAGCTATATTGGTAGAAAGAATCGCAGAACTAAGAGAGCCATCGAACATAACTAATTTGCTAAGTGATTTTGCTCCTAGTATCAATTCATATCTTAACATAATTGCACTGGCAATGATGTGGTTTAAAGGATAATGTCTTGTATATTCGGCAAGTGCTATGCTGTTCTTATTGGTATGAAATGGTTGAGAATCCTTATCATTAAAACGTGTTGCCCCAATTAATACAAGGTCGCCTCGTTTGCTTCGTTCTAAGATGCGTGCTCCGTCTATAGCGCAACAAGAAGGTGGAGGGCCCCTAAGATTAGAAAGGATTTTATCATCTTTTTCAATTATGCTCTCCCTTATTAGCTCATTCCTTAGGTCTGTCTTTTTCGCTTCTAGTTCACTGCGTTCATACTTTTCCCTCGTTTCAATATCGGGAAGAAGCTTTATCCAACGTTTACAAAGATTTTCATCGAATTGGTATAGTCCTTCTTCCAAAGCATAACTCAACTGGTCTTGTCCGCTAGTCTGCTTTTGTAGCGGCTTAATTTGTCTCAAGTATTGTCAGATGAATTCGGTGGTATTTAAGCACGCATGAGTTGCAAGCCTAAGGAGCAAGCAATATGCAATTACAATGGTTCTTCTGATCTATGGCACAGACTGCAATATATTGCGATTTATTGGTTCTTATTCTCAATGTTCCGTTCAATCTTTTAACCCTCGTTATTATTGGCGCATGCTTTCAAATACCGCAATTTGTTATACGCTCTGCATCTGGGAAGTTCTTGGCTATGCCAGAGTTGTAGTGTCTCAGTGAGTCGGTATAGACTTTGTTAGGCAGCACCCTCCATCTGTTCAACTTCTGAGGTTAATTGGATTAGCTCTTTGTAATGGTGGAACAGGACCGACATAATGATAGGATGAAGTGGCACCAGCTGAACAGAATTAGAGCAGGCTGAGAGATAGAGTCTTGGAATATCAAACATATCTTCAAACTCCTTTCTTTCTGATTTGTCTAATGCATTACGAAATGGCTTCCATTCCGCTTTCTCCATTGCTAGCACATTTCTAAATGATGGTATTGTTCTACCCATTCTATACTACTATCTCCGCCAATGTCCCAATCCTATACTACTGGTGAAGTCTGAGAGAGCTTCGATAAATACAAGCTGGCACTGAAAGGGGAGGGAGGACAAGTCCCTCAGTCTTCAGCCGCTACTATGTGACTCCACTGCAAGATTTGAAAGATAGGGTCCTTCCACTGGCAGTGCAGGGACTTCAAAGGGAGACTGAAAACTGACGATGATATATAGTAGTAGCATAGCGGAAGTTAAAAAAGACAGTAAAAGGAAAAAATTCCGCTGGAACTATGGTTTAACTGGTTCGCAAAATCCTTTCCTGTGTTCAGCCAAACTCTTTCCAGGGTCTTCGTAACCAAAGAAGAGATCATAGGCGATAACACCTGAGTTACAGAGTCCAAAATTCCCTGTCAAATCTTGCGCATTGGTTTGAGGCATGCTTGGCAGAGTACATTAAGAAGTAGGGTTGGCAGAGTATAATAATACTAGACGAAATCACGGTTCTGTTAACTTGATAGCGATACGTCTCCCCGTTAACTGTCGGGTGATGGCAAGCTTGAAATCTCATAACCTTAAAAGCTTGCCGTCAGAAAGATGTCATTTGAGGATGAAACGTTAGTCCAACTCGTAAAAGAAGCAGAAGAAAAAGGCATAGGTATTGGCTTAACGCTATGTGTTAATGGGTTGATTATCACAGGAACTGTAATACGTTCCAAGGCGTACTTTGATAAATTGATCCCTAAACCTGATGAGAGCGCATTTTCTACCAAAGACCCATCTGAAATAGAGCTGGCACGTTCATACTTTGCTAAGCTATCTACACCAGTAATGCGAGAGAGTAGCGAAGAACGGGATGATAATCCAAAATACATCCATCTTGATAATGTTGTGATGTACCCTTCATCCGCTGATCATCCGTTCGTGGCTGGTCTTTGGCGAGGAAAGTTGTCCAATATAGATGGATTTTCTCTGGGCATCGCTTATTGGAAGACTAGGATATTGGATGAGGATGATGAAGATGAACAAGCTTAACAGACCTGAGTTTTTTATTCGCTATCGGCTTTCCATCAAGACTAACTAATGCCAGTATTGGAATAACAATGTCGTCTGTTCCGACCTTGTTGTTATCTGAAACCATTAGTCGTATCTCTCTTTGGAACCGATAAATGAATAACTAGCTCTCATACCTTGCGTATACTTTTGAGAATGGTCTTAAAGCATACATCAGTCCTAAGCAAAGTGTTAATGGAAATTGGTTTTTAAAAACTAGACCTGACTGCACAACAGAGAACAATCTAGACTTTCTGCCAACGTGTCCCTATTAGCGTTCTCTCGAACTATCATCACCTGAGATTTAACTGGGAGACGTATCGCTATCAAGTTAACAGAACCCGAATCACTTTGATTATAAGACAGAAGGCAAAGGGCTAGTATCCTATGCCTCTTTCTTAATTATCCCCTGCGCATACAATACCCTATATAGCTCGTCGACTTGCTGCTTTAGTGATAGGTTTTCAGCCATCACATGCTCGGTCTTTGTTTCCATGTCTGCTCCTTTGGATTCTAGTCCTGTTATATCTAGAAAGGTAAGATAGGGCTCAATCTTTCTAAATAGTTCAGCCTTTTCACTATCTTTTTTACGCCAGTAGGTACTGCCTACATGACCTATAAACCACTCTGAAAAATCTTGATATCCAAGATCACTTATTGTAGTCTTGACAAAGCGCCTAAAGGAATGAAATGTTATCTCCCTTCTGCTCTTGTTACCGTCCTCCCTATTACCAAAGCCTATTCGATCAAGCGTATGAGCAAAAACTTCGTTCATATGAACATAGAGACTCTGAAGCTTGATCTTTTCCTTTTGCGGGGCATAGCGAAGAATAAATCATCAGGATTAGGAGTAGGTTCTACCCAGTATGATGCTGCTTTACCACTAGGATAATTAGTA
>Ga0126311_10000442_pt1 | contig 19663 bp, 14 predicted proteins | sample Plot61_FD_92539 | JGI IMG/M metagenome (GOLD analysis project Ga0126311, IMG submission 92539) | Serpentine soil microbial communities from UC McLaughlin Reserve, CA, USA - Plot61 | ecosystem: Environmental > Terrestrial > Soil > Grasslands | place: USA: UC McLaughlin Reserve, Lake County... | reverse complement strand
GCGCGTCGCAACGAAAGCGGCAGCGCCTCAGCATGTCGCCAGAAGTTTTCGTAAATGCGCAGGTGCCGCACGTAATTCTCGTAGCCACTGAAGATCTCATCCGACCCTTCACCAACCTGGACCACGATCGTTCCCGAATCGCGCGCGAGTTTTGAAACGTAGTAGAGCGGCACGCAAACCGGATCCGCGATCGGCTCATCCTGATGAAAGACCATGCTCGGCAGAAACTCGTGCATCTCCTTTTCAGAGATGATCACTTCGTGATGGTTGGTCCCAAACTGTCGCGCGATTCGACGCGCGGGCTCCAGCTCGTTGAGATACTCCGCGTCGCTGAAGCCCACTGTAAACGTCTCAACCGGCCGCGACATCTGTTCCGACATTAACGCGACATTCGCAGACGAGTCGACGCCGCCCGACAGGAACACTCCAAAAGGCACGTCTGCCATCATTCGTTTACGAATTGATGCACGCAGCAAGCGCAGGATCTCCGCGCGCTGTTCTTCTTCACTGCCGGAGACTTTTTGTTTCGGCGGAAGCGCGTCCCAGTACTGCTGGATGTTGAGCGTGCCGTCGCGCGTCAGGGTTAAAACGTGGCCGGCAGGCAGTTTGTGAATGTCGCGGAAGAGCGTTGTGGGAGCCGGCGTCGTAAGAAAAGTCAGATAGTGATACAGCGCTTGCTCGTCGATGTCGGGGGTCACCGCGGGATGTTGCAGGATTGCCTTGATCTCCGACGCAAAAATGAAGCGGCCATTCTGGTGATAGAAGTACAGCGGCTTGACGCCGATGCGATCGCGCACGAGCACGAGTCGCTCTTTGTTTGCGTCCCAGATGGCGATGCCGTAGTCGCCTTCGAGCTCGTGAATGAAGTCAAGGCCGCGTTCTTCGTACAGATGGAGAATGGTTTCGGAATCAGTGCGTGATGAATATTTGTGGCCGCGTTTTTCGAGGTCAGCGCGGAGGAGTGCGTGGTTGTAGATCTCGCCGTTGAAGACAAGCCAGGTGCGCTGGTCGCAGCCGTGCATTGGCTGATGACCGGCAGCGGAGAGATCGATGATCGAGAGACGACGAAAGCCAAAGCCGCCGCGATGATCGTCGAAGATCAAATCGCCGGCGTCATCCGGGCCACGATGAGTCATCTCATCGCGCATGCGTGCGAGCAGCGACGGCTCGATCGAGCCTTCGCTGGCGCCGTATTCCCAAACTCCGCAGATGCCACACATATCCGTGTTATCCGTGGCCAGGTTTTATTTCCCAGCTAAGCCTGCTTACCCGCCCCGAAATTCTCCAGCAAGCAGAAATAGCATCACTCATTTGTCCGTAATCGTGCGAGACCGGCTGGCTCTCCAAAATTGGCTTTACTGCCGGATTCAACAAAGCCACCACCAAACCACTCGCTTCCACAGCCGCGCCGTTCACGTTCACATCCAATCCGGGCGCGAAATGAAACCGCGCCTCGTAAACATGCTCACCATCGCCGAAGAACTCGTCGTCGATTAACCAGGAGCGTCCTCGCTTGTCGAAAGTAACGGTGCGGCGGTGAGTGACAGGGTATCCATAGTGTTCCGCTACAACCTTGTCAAAGTCGTCGCTGGTTTTCCACTCCAGCACGCGGGGGCTTGCTTCGTTGCCGATCACAAAGGGCGCGTCCACGCGGATTGTGTTCTGCTCGAGACCGTCAATCTGCACTGTGGAATGATACGCGGTGGAACGAAACTCATTCCGCATCGCGAGGTTCGCAGAATAAACGTATGTTCCCGGATCCACGATAAATGCGCGCCCGCCTGCCGAAACTTCGATACTCAACACATCATTGTGCCCGTGCGATCCACGGCCATTGATCCCTGCGCCACTCGCGTTGAAACACAGGTAAAGATCGGCATCGCGCATGATGTAAATCCCCGCTTGTGGAAACGCCTGTGACACCGCGGACTCAGTTTTCAGTGACGCATCGTTAAAGACTGCCGCGCCAATGTCTAAAACATAAGCGTGGTCATCGGCGCGGCGACGCATAACGGGTAAAACCTGTCCGCTATCGGTATCACCAATCAGAGGCGCAAATCCGTCGGGCCGCAGGTAAGCACGCATGTAACTGAGCATTTGGTGAAGCTTAGACCAATATCTCTTTTCGATCTTGACGTTATTGGCCCGGCAAAGCAAAAACGAGTAAAGGAAGAGTTCCGTAACGTAGCGGTGATAGCCGGTCGACGCTTCAAAATCCGCTCCATCAGCGAGCACCTGTTTGTCCATCTCACGCAGCATTTCAGCAAGGCCAAAGTCGCGCCACTCTTCTGCATCGCGAAGCTCTGGGAGCAACAAACCCAGCCAGAAGAGACCAACAACGTCCGAAAGATAATGATTACTCGTAGCGATGTAAGAGAATTCGAGATTGCGTTGTATGTAGTTACCGTGTTGCTGGAGTAGTTGTAGGAAAAACTGTAACGAGACCGCGCTCAATTGAGGCGAGTGACGGAAAATCTCGAAAGACGCAAGCAGATTCATGGCGCGCAATGCCACTTCCATCGCGCAGCTCCAGTTTGGACCGCGCCCGTAAGGATTCTGCGCTGCCCAACTTTGGAGCTGAGCGAAGAACTCGGTACTGTACGTTTCATCGTGCGTTGACTCGTAGGCCCATGCGAGCGTGAGGCAATGACCGACCCGGTTCAACTCCCAAAGCACGCGCACGTCAGAACCATCCGCGCGCATCAACTTGAGATCACGATGGTAGTCGAGGGGCCAAACGTAATTCGAAAGCGGATCGCGGCGCCACTCAATCTCTTTACCGAAAGATCGCTCGCCCAAACCAAGCAATGGCCAGGAATGATCGTTTACGATCCGTTTTGCCGAAGCGAGCCGGTCCGAAGTTTCACTCTCGAGAAAACCATTGAAGAACTTCGCTGCGCGTGGTCCTTGAAAATGTGTCAGCAATTCACCGGCACTCATGCGCGCGTACGTACCCGTCAGGGAAAGCGACTGATCGTGGTTAAGACGCGCGCGTTCTTTGCGTTGCTGAAGCGAGACAAAACTCCGGCGCCACGCTTCACGCGCGGCGGTCGTGAGTTTTATTTCTCCACGAAGCGCGCGTTTGATTTTGTTTAGGACGGCCATCAGCGCGAGTGTTCTGCGAGCGCATCGAGAATACGCTCAGACGTGTGGCCATCCCAGAGTGGCGGCAGGGCGAGGGCTTTCTTGGCGGAGCCGTTCAGGCTAGCGGTGGCTGCGGTGATGATCTTTGTGGTGTCGGTGCCGACGACGACGTTTGTTCCCAGCTCGACTGTGATCGGCCGTTCCGTGTTCTCGCGCAGCGTGAGACAGGGAATGCCGAGCGCCGTTGTTTCTTCCTGAATGCCGCCCGAATCTGTCAGGACGAGCCGCGCACTGCTCGAGAGATTGAGAAAGTCGAGATAGCCAAGCGGCTCGATTATTCGCAGATCCTTGATCGACTCCACCCGATCGCTCAATCCGAGCTCGGCAATTGTCTTTCGTGTGCGCGGGTGAACGGGAAATACGATCGGCAACTTCGCTGCGATCACTTCGAGCGCCGAGAGAATCCGCTCGAACGCATCGCGCAGATCGACGTTCGACGGGCGATGCAACGTGAGTAACGCGTAATCGATTCCTTCGAGCCCTAATTGCTCCTTCGTCGGCAACGCGCGTGCTACGCTGAGGTTCTTTTGGAGCGAGTCGATCATGACGTTTCCGACGAAACGAATTCGCTCGCGGGGAATGCCCTCGGCAAGCAGGTTTTCATCCGCGTCGTGCGAAGGTGTGAAAAGCAAATCGGCGATCTGATCCGTCAACAAACGATTGATCTCTTCCGGCATCGTGCGATCGCGGCTGCGCAGTCCGGCTTCGACATGCGCCACCTTCACTCCGAGCTTTACACAGACGAGCGCACACGCGATCGTGGAGTTCACGTCGCCGACGACCAGCACCCAGTCAGGCTTCTCATGCAGCACGACCGGCTCGAAGCGCTCCATCACCGCCGCCGTCTGTGCCGCGTGTGAGCCTGAGCCAACGCCGAGATGAGTGTCAGGATGTGGAAGATCCAGATCGCGAAAGAACGAATCAGACATTGCTGCGTCGTAATGTTGTCCGGTGTGAACGACGAGCGGCAGGAACGTGTCGGGGCGTTTTTTCATCGCGGCCACGATCGGCGCCACCTTCATGAAGTTGGGCCGCGCCCCGACGACGTTGATGACTTTCAGCATAATTTTTTAGCCGCAAAAAGCACAAAAAGCACAAACAAGAAAACCGCTTTTTGTGCCTTTTTGCGGCAAAGATCACAGCCGGATGATGCGGGCGCTGCTCTCGCGACGGACGTCGCCGTTGAGCGCGTTGCGCGTATCGACGATGAGCGGCACCAGGGAGCAGACACGTTTGTAGTCGATGTCACTGTGATCGGTGACGATGATCACGCAGTCAGCCGCTTGAAGCTCTTCATTCGTGAGCTGCACCGAGCTCAGTGGCTCGCCGCCTGCATCCGTGTGCGCGTCGTCAAAACGTATATCCGCGACGAACGGATCGTGATAACGCACGTTTGCGCCTTTCGCACGCAGCCGATCGATGATCGACAGCGCGGGACTCTCGCGCACGTCGTTGATGTCTTTTTTATACGCAACCCCGAGCAGCAACACGTTCGATCCCTTCATCGCCTTGCGCTCATCGTTCAGGCCGTCGGAAACGAGCTGGACCACGTGCTCGGGCATGCGCGAGTTGACTTCCTCCGCCAGGCCGATGAAGCGCGAATCGAAGCCGTGCTGGCGCGCCTTCCACGAAAGATAGTGCGGATCGAGCGGAATACAGTGACCGCCAATTCCCGGCCCCGGGTAAAAAGGCATGAAGCCGAACGGCTTCGTCGCCGCCGCGCGAATCACTTCCCACGTGTCGATGTTGAGCGCGTAACAAAGCCGCGCCATCTCGTTTGCCATGCCGATGTTGACTGCCCGAAACGTGTTTTCCAGAAGCTTCGCCGCTTCGGCAACACGCGCTGAGCTGACGGAGTGCACGTCGTTAACGATGTGCGAATAGAGATGTGCCGCGACCAGTGTTGAATCGTCCGTCACGCCGCCGACGACCTTCGGAATGTTGTGCGTCTGAAACTGCGGATTACCGGGGTCGACACGTTCAGGCGAAAACGCCAGCAGGAAATCCTCGTCGAGCTTGAGCCCCTTCGCTTCAAACATCGGCAGCAACACTTCGTCAGTGGTGCCGGGATATGTTGTCGACTCGAGAATGACCAGGTGCCCGCGCCGCAGTCGTTCAGTGATCTGTTCAGCGGCCGCGAGGATGTAGGAGACGTCCGGCTCTTTGGTTTTGCGCAGCGGCGTCGGCACGCACATGATAATGGCGTCACACTCGGTAAGATGACTGAAATCGGTGGTAGCCCGCAGTCGCTTTGCGTCTACCACTTCTTTTACCTTGCGCGAGGGCACGTCGCCGATGTAAGAAGTGCCGGCGTTAATCTGATTCGCCTTTGCCTCGTCGACTTCGAAACCGGTGCACCGAAATCCCTTCGAGGCAAATTCGACGAGCAGGGGCAGCCCGACGTAGCCCAGGCCGATGACACCAACGTGCGCTTGTTTGTTTGTGATTAAGCTGATCAGGTTGTTCTTCATACGAGGGTGAACTCCAAAGGCGAAAGACTAGGTGAGCGCGTCGAGTAGTGTCAAGCAAGCACTTTGAGCCACGGATAAACACAGATGAATGCAGATACAGCGACGAAAGTGACTCCGGCGAAACTCGTCCGCGGTCTGAGCCTGCTCGACGCGACGATGATCGTCGTCGGCTCGATGATCGGATCGGGAATCTTCATCACTTCCGCGGAGTCATCGCGCCTGGTGGGCTCGCCAGGCTGGCTGATCATGGCCTGGGCGCTCGCGGGCGTGCTCACCATCACGGGCGCGCTGTGTTGCGCAGAACTGGCCGCGATGTGGCCGCGCGCCGGCGGCCAGTACGTCTTTTTGCGAGAAGCGTATGGGCCATCGATCGGTTTTTTGTTCGGCTGGGGACTGTTTCTGATCATTCAAACGGGCACGATCGCCGCCGTCGCTGTCGCGTTCGCAAACTTCACGGGCGTACTCACTGATCAGGTTTCCGCGGATCGATATCTTATCGCGCCCGTCGTGCTGTTGAAGCCGTTCACGATCAATCAACTATCGTTCAACGGCTACGCATTGAGCTTGTCGAGCCAGCAACTGCTGGCGGTGGTGATGATTCTCTTTCTCACTTTCATCAACACGCGCGGGCTCCAGACCGGAAAGATCATCCAGAACACGTTCACGTTTACCAAGACTGCGGCATTGGTTGGATTGATTTTGATCGGATTGATTCTCGGCTGGAATAGCGGCAGCGCAGCGTACACGTCTTCGTGGTGGGCGCCGTGGGAAAACGGTTGGAAACCTTCGGCGTCGCAGGTGTGGTTTGAGCCTGCGGGCGAAGGTTTGCTGATACTGGCACTGCTGATGTTGCTGGGGCGCGCGATGGTTGGACCACTGTTCGCGCAGTCGGCATGGAACAACGTGACGTTCACTGCGGGCGAGATACGTGATCCGGGAAAGAACCTGCCACGCGCGTTGCTGCTTGGATGCGGGCTCGTGGTGACGTTGTACCTGCTTGCAAATCTCGCGTACGTCGTCACGCTACCGCTCGAGGGAATTCAGAACGCACCGCAGAATCGTGTAGCGACGGCGGTGATGCAGGCTGTGCTTGGACCCAGCGGCACGGTCATCATGGCGCTCGCGATCATGATCTCGACGTTTGGTTGTAACAATGGACTGATACTGGCGGGCGCGCGTGTTTATTACGCGATGGCGCGCGACGGCTTGTTCTTCAAACGCGTAGACAGCATCAACGAGCATCACGTGCCCGCTGTTGCTTTGATCGCGCAGGGCGTGTGGTCGTCGCTGCTCGTCTTACCGCGCACGGTGACAGTCAATCGACAAACAGGTGGGTTTACGTTTGGAAACGTCTACACGCAACTACTTGAATATATTGTTTCCGCGGACCTGGTCTTTTACGTGTTGATGGTTGGCGCCGTGATGGTGATGCGACGGAAGGCACCGGAGATTGAGCGGCCGTATCGAACCTTTGGGTATCCGATCGTGCCGCTGATTTACATCGTGATTGCGGGACTGTTCATCATCGATCTGGCGATACTCGCGCCGTCGACCTCGGGAATTGGATACTTACTCGTAGCGACCGGCATTCCCATTTATTTTATTTGGAGCCGCAGATGAACGCGGATGAACGCGGATTATTTAACCCATTCGTCGGCGATCTCAATTTCAACTTTGACCGGCACTGTCTTCAAATATTCCTCGGCAGCGACACGCATCGTCGTTTCAACCTTGTCCGCCACGTCGTGGGCCTCATCAGCATCAGCTTCGACCACGACCTCATCGTGAATAATGTTGACGATCTTCGCATTGGTCTCACGCAATTCGTCCCTCAGCAATTTTAAAGCGCGTTTCAGAATGTCTGCGCTGGTTCCCTGTATCGGCGTGTTCTTGCCGTTGCGCTGCGTCATCGAGATCTGTTGACGGTCGTTCTCGTCATAACGAAAACGCACGAGCCGCCCTGAAGCAGTGCGCGACTGCCGTTCACTCACGGCTCTGTTGGCCGCGTCGCGCAGGTATGAATCGAGTTGGCGGTAAGTGCCGAAGTAGCGCCGCAGCACGTTTTCGGCGTCAGGCACACTCAACCCGGTCATCAGCGCAAAACGCTGCGCGCCGATTCCGTAAACGACTCCGAAGTTTAATCGCTTCGCAAAATCACGCTGCTCTTTCGTCACCTGATCCAGTGACGCATTGAAGACCTGCGCCGCCGTTACGCGATGCAGATCCGCGCCTGAATTGAACGCTTCAATGAAACCTCGATCGCCCGAGAACTCCGCGAGGATGCGCAGCTCGATCTGGGAATAGTCGGCGATGATCAACTTTCTTCCTTCCGGGTAACCACTGAAACAGCGCCGGTACTCGACCGTATGCGGCACCTGCTGGATGTTCGGGTTCGTGCAGGCAAAGCGGCCTGTCGGCGCGCCTATCTGGCGGAAGTCGGCATGCAGGCGCCGCGTCATGGGATTGATCATCTCGATCATGTTTTCCCCATAACTCGTCAACGCTTTCTGCACGGTGCGATATTCGAGGAGCGTGCCGATGATCGGATACTCCGCTGCCAGCGGTTGCAATTTCCAATTGCGCGTTGACTCGGGAACGGGAATGCCGAGGCGAGTGAGTGCCCGCGTCAACTGCTGCTGCGAATCGAGATTGATATCCTCACGCTCTGGACCACCAAACAACGATCCTTGTGACGACTCTTCCGCCAGCACTCCCTGTAACTGCTCCGCCAGCTCGATTCGCCGCTTCTCGACGATGCTCAACTGCTCGAGCCAGCGCTCCTTGTGCATGTAAAAGCCCGCGAGCTCGATGTCGACTACCGGCATCACGCATTCAAACTCGAGCTGGGCACACTTGACCAGCGATTCAGACTTCAGCCGCTCAATCAGCTTTTCACGCAACGGCAATAGGATCGCGGCGTCGCGCGCGGCGTACTCGAGTTGTGCTTCAGACAATTCGAAGTTCCAGTTGCTCAAACGCTCTGATTTGTCGACGGCTTCGTTCAGGTAACGGCCGGCGACTGTTTCGAGACCGTGGCGTTCCTCAATGTCGCCGGCGCTCACGAGCTGGCTGGCCAGCAGCGTGTCGAATAGTCCGCCGAGATCCACGCCGAGATTGTGCTTGATGAACTTCGCGTCGAACTTCGCGTTGTGCGCGATCTTGATCGGCCGCGGGGCTTCGAGCAGGCGGCGCAGTGGAGCGAGTGCTTCGCTCTTCGTGGCGTCGCCGTTGACGAAGTGATCGAAGTCAATGATGTAAACGCGATCGGTAGTGGCGAGCTGAATCAGTCGTAAGCGAGAGGTGTAGGGATCGAGGTCGGTGGTTTCGGTATCGAGACCGACCACCGGCTGCGTTGCGAGAGATTCGATTGCTTTCCGAAGCTCATCGGCGTTCTTGATTACCTGGTAGTTCATATCGTGCTGGGCCTCTCCAGTTCGGGATGGGGCTTGACGAAAATCAACAACAACAGCGCGGCCGTCGCACCCACCAACGCGCTAACGAGAAACGCGACTGCCGGTCCCTTCCAGTCCCAAATCATACCCATCAAAAACGACGCGGGAAACACCGTCACACCGAACGCCAGATTGTACAGGCCGTAAGCCGTTCCGCGTTGCTCGGGACGCACGAGATCGGCAACGAGTGCTTTCTCAGCGCCTTCCGCGAGACCGAAATAGATGCCGTAGACGAGGAACAGGACCCAGAGTGAGGCCTGATTGGTGGCGTAGGCAAACCCCGCGTAAACCGCAGCATACAAAATCCATCCGGCAACTATCAATTGCTTGCGCCCGAGACGATCCGAGAGATCACCGCCAAACAACGAGCTCAACACCTTCATGCCGTGATGTGCTGCCCACAACAATGGAACGATCGCGACTGAGACGCCTGACTCCATCGCCCGCAGGATTAGAAAAGCGTCAGACGAGTTGGAAAGCGTGAAGAGCGCCAGCACCAACAAGAAGCGCTTGAAGTTGCTGTCAAACCCGCGCAACGAGAGCTTTGCGAGCTCAGGGCCACGCTCGGATTTCACCGGCGACTCGCGCATGAAAAATATCGCCACGAGCACTGCGAGCAATGCCGGCACTGATGCAGCGATGAATATTTTCGAAAACTCTCCCGTCGTCGGAGATTTGGCATTAGCGACAAAGAGTACGACGAGCAGGTATCCAATGATGGGACCAACGACGGCGCCCGCATGGTCCATCGCACGATGAAAGCCGAAGGCGATGCCGCGCTGCTCGACTCTAACCGCGTCGGCGATCATGGCATCTCGCGGCGCTGCTCTGATTCCTTTGCCCACGCGATCGCTGAGGCGGATCGCGAGCACCTGTGTCCACGTTTGCGCGAAGGCGAGTAGCGGCCTGGCAAGTGAAGCAATTGAGTAGCCTGCCACGACCAGTACCTTTCGCTTCGCTAACCGGTCGCTGAGATAACCGGCAAAGAGTTTTAGCAGGCTTGAAATCGATTCGGCGAGTCCTTCGATTGTGCCGATCGCCCGGGCTGAAGCGCCCAAGCTGGTCGCGAGAAAGATCGGCAGCAGCGGATAGATGATCTCACTGGACGCATCGTTGAGCAGGCTAACGAGACCAATCGCAAACACGTTTCGCGGCAGCCCGCGATAACGCCGCCACAAACCGTTTATGTGGCCGTGTTTTGCGCTATCGACAGGATTCATAGCTCAAATAGGTTCTGATAATTTTTGAGCTTTTGTGCCTCTTGTGGCCACTTAAGGCTTGATGTAGCTTGCCCTGACGATGGTCTTGATGTTGCCGCGAACGTGGAAGTCGCCTTCGATTTCGACGCGCAGGGGATCGCAGGCGGCGATAAAGTCTTCGAGAATCAGGTTGATGACGTGCTCGTGAAAGATCTTCACGTTGCGAAACGAGTTGATGTAGAGCTTCAAACTCTTCAACTCGATGCAGCGCTCCTTCGGAACGTATTCGATGCGGATGGTGGCGAAATCCGGAAAGTCAGAGAACGGGCAGATCGCCGTGAACTCGGTAATCTCGAAGTTGATCTTGATCTCGTTGCCGGGAAACTCGTACGGGAACGTGTCGAGCGGAAACAGTTGCATTTCCGCTCGTGGAGTCGATTGAATGTCGAGACACTGCTGGTTCGGTGGATTCATCTTCCCTACTATGCAGGCTCGCGATTACTGCGGCCTCCCTTATCGAAAAACTTGATCAGTACAACGCCCGCGATGAAGCCGCCGATGTGCGCCGCGTACGCAACACCACCTTCCTGCGATCCGCCGCCGAGCATTCCAAGCCCGCTGATCAACTGGAACAGGAACCAGATCCCAATCGCCACGTAAGCCGGTACCTCCGTGAGAAAGCGAAACAGGAGCACCGTCACGCGTCGTTTCGGATGCAGTAGAAGGTAACCACCCAACACGCCCGAGATCGCGCCCGAAGCACCAAGACTCGGAACCAGCAAACTGCTTTCCTGGCTCGCGAAAACGCCAGTCGTGAAGACGTGGGCCAACGAAGCAATCAGGCCGCACAACAGGTAGAACACGACATATTTCACGTGGCCTAAACGATCCTCGATGTTATCGCCGAAGATCCAGAGGAAAAGCATGTTTCCGCCGAGGTGCGCGAAGCCGCCGTGCATGAACATCGACGTGAAGAGGGTTAAGTACACTGAGCCGGGCGTTGGACCAAGACCCGGAATGACGAGGCGTTGACCCGTGACCGGATGTTCCAGCACGCGCGCCGAAGTGACGATATCCCGACCCTGCAGAATCTCGGCCGGAACGGTCGAGAATGAATAAGTGAACCCGTCGTTGCCACCAAGTCCCTGAAGGACAACAAAGACAAAAATATTTAGCGCGATGAACGCGTAATTAACGAAGGGAGTTGTTGTCCGGTCGGCATTGTCGTCGTACAGCGGAAAAACCATGGTCCATCACCTCATGATGAAATGACGAATTCTAATGCAAGCCGTATGCGCAGATTGTGGCGTGGCTGTTACTAAAGCGTTAATCCATGCCACGCTCGGTCACGGGAACACCTGCATGAACCAGCGCCGGCTCGTGCGGCTTCAATAATTCGTAGCCTTCAGAACGCGCCACGTAAGTCGCGGCTGTAATGTCGCCGGTCACATTTAGCGTTGTGCGACACATGTCGAGTATTCGATCCACACCCAGAATAATCGCGATCAACGCTGGATTTACGCCGATCGTTACCAGCACACCGATGATAAAAGGAATCGAGCCGGAGGGAATGCCCGCCGTGCCGATGCCGCCGAGTATCGCGAGGTAGACCACCATTAGCTGTTGGCCCAAACTGAGATCTACGCCCGCGAGCTGGGCCAGAAACAACACCGTCACGCCTTCGTACAGCGCGGTTCCGTTTTGATTCGCAGTCGCGCCGACAGTCAAAACGAAACTGTTAATCTCCTGCGGCACGCCCAGGTTCTGTTCCGAAACTCGCAAGGCCGTTGGCAGTGTCGCATTCGACGACGACGTTGAAAACGCGGTCAACATCACCGTCTTAATGCGGCGGAAGAATTCGAGCGGCGAGAGGCGCGACAGGAAATAGACTGACAGCGAGTAGACGCCGAACATGTGCAGCGACAAACCCAGGAGAACAGTCACGACGAACCATCCGAGTGCTTGCAACAGGTCCAACCCGAAACGCGCCGTGTTGTTGAAGAGCAGGCACGCGACTGCGTATGGCGCAAACTTCATGATCATCTCGATGATCTTCGCCGTGATCTCGTAAACACCCTGGAGCACGGCCAGCACCGGCGCGGTGACGCTCATCGGCAAGAGCGTGATCGCGATGCCGATAACGAGGCCAAAGAACATCAGGTGCAGCATGTTGGCGTCTTCCTTGCTGGACACGGCAAAGAAGGGATTCTTCGGAACGATCGTCTCGACGACGGCCATCAGCGGCTTCGAAGTCGCACCTGGCTTGTTTTTTTCTATCTCCGTTGTAGCCTGGGTGGCGTAGCGTTGCTGCAATGCCGCTGACGTGCTCGGATCGATGCGCGTGCCGGGCTTGATTGTATTCGCAAGCGTAATTCCAATAGCGACTGAGATCGCAGAGATCACGAGACAGTATCCAAACGATTTGAGACCAACCCGCCCGAGTTTGCGAATGTCGCCGATGCCTGCGACGCCGACCACGAGTGAAGCAAACACGAGTGGAACAACAATCATCAGCAGCAAACGCAAAAACAGTTGGCCCACCGGCTGCGTGATGTTATCGACGATCCAAACGACTGTCGGATGATCGCCTCCGAGAATCTTATTCGCAGAAATACCCGCGATAACGCCGATGGCCAGTCCGATCAGGATCTTGTTATGAAGCGCCATGCCTTTCGGCTTATCGGGCGTCTCGTCGTCGAGATCGGTCGTTACTTCACGTTCGAACGCATCTCGTCCGGATCGATTTGGGTTGTCTCTTTTTTCAGGCATGTTCGTGTGCTTGAGATTAACGACCCCAGCGCAATTTGTCGCGCAGGACGTCGAAGTAGTTTCGATTACTCGGCTGAATGAGGTTGAACGTCGTGCGGCTCTTCCGAATGATGACCCGGTCCGCAACCTCGAGAGCAAAACCAACCTGCCCGTCGAGCGTCAACGCCACGTCTTCGTGGTCTGTCTTCAGTAACAACTCGATCTCGGCATCGTCCGGCACGACTATCGGACGATTCGAAAGCGTAAAAGGACAAATCGGAGTTATCACGACCGCGTTCATCGACGGAAAGATAACTGGTCCACCGGCGGAAAGGTTGTAAGCAGTCGACCCTGTCGGTGTCGAGACTATCAGACCGTCAGCACGGAACGAGTTGACGAACTGGCTGTTTAGATAAGCTTCGATCTCGATGATGCGTGCGAGTGCCGACTTATTGATGACCACGTCGTTCAGAACGCGACTTACCTTCGGCGGATCGTCGCCGCGCCGCAGCTCGACGGCAAGCATGACGCGTCGATCGAGGCGGTAATTACCGGCAAGGATCGACTCGAGCGCACTGTAAAGCTCTTCGATGCGAAACTCCGCGAGATAACCGAGTCCGCCGTAGTTAACGCCGAGAACGGGGATTTCCTGATCGCCGATCATTCGGGCGGTGGCGATCATCGTGCCGTCGCCGCCGAGAACGAGCATCAGATCGGCGGCGGCGGCGAGATTCTCGCTTTCAACCTGCGGGACGGGACAGCCGGTCTCGTGCTCGATGCGCTCGCGCTCGAGCTCTGGTCCACCGACGAGCGTGATGTCTCGGTCCGCAAGCCACACGACCAGCTCGCAGATGGTCGTCAGTGCTTTGGGTTGGTGCGGTTTAAGAACTATTCCTATCCGCTTGATTGACGACATTGGTTTGAAGTGGGGCGTTAAAAACAGCCGGATGATAAAAGGTCTTCTACCAATAGAACAAGTCAGGAAGGGGGCTTGCCCCCGCTGTTGGGGGAAAGCGGGGGCAAGCCCCCTTCCTGACTTGTTCTATTTCTAAGTTGTAGATTTGCCTAAGTGGTTCATTTGTTTGTCAGTAAGTAATGAGACAAGTACTCGACATTCCCCTCCGCCCCCTGAATCGGTGACTCAATCACTCCCACAAGTTGAAGCCCGAGAGCGCGAGCAGCGTCGTTCACTTCCTCAACAACACGCTCGCGCTTAGCTGCATCACGCACGACGCCACCACCTCCAACCTCTCCTCGTCCGACCTCAAACTGCGGCTTGATCAGCGTGACGATCAATCCGCCCTCGACCAGCAACGGCACAATCGCCGGCAACACCTTAGTCGCCGAGATGAACGAAACATCCATCGCCGCGAGATCAAACTTCGTGTCAAAATTCTCCGGCTTCAAATAGCGCGCGTTGATGCCTTCACGCACTTCGACCCGCGGATCGTTTCGTAATCGCCAATCAATCTGATTGTGACCCACGTCTACGGCAACAACTTTCTTGGCGCCGTTTTGCAGCAGGCAGTCAGTGAACCCGCCGGTCGAAGCACCGACGTCGAGACACGTCAATCCCGAGACGTCGATCTGAAACTCACGCAGTGCTGCTTCGAGTTTCAGACCGCCGCGCCCGACGTAGCGACTTGTCGGATCGTCGCCGCCCTTGATGCGAATTGCTGAGTTTGGATCGAACTGGTGGGAAGGTTTTTCAACGCGCTGCTCGTCGACAAGCACAACGCCCGCCATGACCATCGCCTGAGCCTTTGTGCGTGATTCAGCGAGACCTCGCTCAACCAGCAGTTTATCTATGCGCTCACGTCTCACCTGCACAGATTAACAAGACTGAACAAGATTCACATGATCCTGCTCACTCTTGTAAATCCTGTCTAGGCTTGCCGTCGAGCAGCGGACGTCACCGCTCGTGGCGTCTCCGTCAGCCGCAGATCCGTCGCGCAATCATCACACAACCAAACGAGTATGTGCGGCGCGTCAGACCAGAAGAACGACGTCACCTTACTCGCCACCTTCACCGCGTCATCAACACGTAATCGTTGCAACGCTTGAAGGTAGAACACACCATTGTAAAAATCACCGTTAGCACCTTGTTCACGGTGAGTACACTCCCGCTCACGAAACATCTGCCTCTTCATGATGTTCACCATCGTCGCGCTGCGGTCGCGCGCAAAAAAGAGCCGTTATCAAGTGCCGGGGTATTAAAATGTGAGTTGAAAATCAGGGCGAACCAACGTAGCGATGTGATGATGCCACTCGATCGGCATTCCGTCAATATATTGTGTTTTATGGACGGCGACCCTCGAAGATTTCGTTGAGGTTTGAAAGATTGCGATGGTTGTAGCGCTCTGCCCGGCGCCGTTCACGTCGCGCAACGCGGCGTGCGCGTCGTTCCTGCCACTCGTCGTAAAGCACGGCCTGGCGAATTCGATTTAGCTCGTCTTCTTCACTCAACTGTCGCGTGTCGCGACGTTCGTCCTGTTCCGCATTGTGCCTCGGCGCGACTGTTCTGGGTCTCACCGCCGCTTCTCGCCGGGGCGTTACGGTTGGTGGAGTGGCCTCTTCTGAATCCTCTGGTTCTGATTCCTCTGGTTCTGACGTTTCGGGATTTTCATCCTCTACAACCGGTGTCTCACTCGGCACACTCTCCGCAACCGCGACTTGTTCTGAGTCGACTTGCGGTTGCTGTGCTGAGACTTCTGTCGCAACCTGAGGAGCATTTCGAAGCTTCACGTAGAACGCGAGCAGCGCCGAAGCTGCGCCTAGTATCATCGCAACCGCAAACGCGCCAGCCAGAAACCACAGGCGGCGGTGTCGCACCTCCGCGTTGATCTGCTCCAAAGGCACGACTGGCCGCGCCTCGCGAAGTGTTTGCTCGTCATCGAAATGGGGTTCTGTGTGTTCCTTCATCGTCAAACCTCGAATTGTTTTGCAATCACGAGGCCACGCCGGAAGCCACGTCTTTTTGGGGAGAGAGAGCGAGGAAAGGACGAAAACCTTCCGATATCGTGCACTAAAACCAAACCCTGCCGCAAAAAGCACAGGAAGACTTTAGCCACAAAAAGGCACAGAAAACAGAAAACAGAAAACAGAAAAGGAATTTCAGTTTTGTGCTTTTTGTGCCTTTTTGTGGCTAAATTCTCGTGCTTTGTGGCTAGGACACGGTGCGGCGGGCGCGTCGATCGTCCAGCACGTCGGCGCTCTGTCGCACGCGCGTGTAGATGCCGTCTGCATCGAGGCCATATTTCGCCAGCAACAATTTCCCGTCACCGTGGGTGATGAGCCGGTCCGGAATTCCCATTCGAACCACGCGCACCTGGTCCTGAAGACCGTTCTCTTCGAGCAGCTCCATCACCGCCGATCCGAAACCACCGGCGAGATAGGCTTCTTCAACTGTGACGATCAGTCGCTTCGTGCGCGCCAGTGCCAGCAGTAACGGCGCATCGAGTGGCTTCACAAACCGCGCGTTAACGACAGTCGTCTCGATACGATCTTTAGCGAGCCGGTCGGCCGCTGCGAGTGACGGATGGACCATCGCGCCGTAAGCGACGATTGCTATCTCACCACCATCGCGCAGTATCTCGCCCTTTCCGATTTCAAGCAGCTCAGGCTCACGGTCGATTGGAACGCCGACGCCGTTGCCGCGCGGGTAGCGCATCGCTGCTGGTCCATTGTGCTCCAGCATCGTAAACATCATGTCGCGCATCTCGCCTTCATCTTTCGGCGCCATCACGACGATGTTTGGAATGGGACGAAGATACGCGATGTCGAGCAGGCCGTGATGGGTTTGCCCGTCACCGCCGGCGATACCGCCGCGATCGAGACAAAACTTCACGTTCAAATCCTGGATGCAGACGTCGTGTATCACCTGATCGAAACCGCGTTGCAGGAATGTCGAGTAAATCGCACACACGGGCTTCAGTCCTTCGCACGACATTCCCGCTGCAAACGTGACGCAGTGTTGCTCGGCGATGCCAACGTCGAAAGAACGATCGGGAAACTTCTCGAGCGGGGTACAAACGCCGGTGCCGTCAGGCATCGCGGCAGTCAGCGCCACGACTTTCGGATCCTTCTCCATGAGCTCGGCAAGCGTGTTGCCAAACACGGTCGTGTAAGTCGGAACTTTTGCCGCGCTCTTGTGCGGTTTGCCGGTTTTGAGATCGAACGGGCCCGTTGCGTGCCAGCGATAGTAATCCGGCTCCGTCTCGGGAAAACCTTTTCCCTTCGTCGTCAGCGCGTGGACGATGACGGGACCGTCTTTGATCTGTTTGGCTTCTTCAAACGCGGCGACGAGCGCTCGCGGATTGTGACCATCAACGTACCCGATGTATTTGAAACCGAGCTCACTGACGAGCGCGCCCGGCAACACCGCGGCGGCAATCGCGTCCTTCACCGTCTTCGCAGCGTGATGTAGTTTCCCACCGACAGAAGGAATTGCGAGTAACTTCCCTTCAACTTCGTCTTTGAACCTGTGATAGCCGTGTGCGCCGCGAATGCGGTTGAGATAGCCAGTCAACGCGCCGACGGCGGGCGCGATCGACATCTCGTTGTCGTTCAGCACGACGATCAAACGGCTCTTCAGATGGCCCGCCTGATTGATCGCTTCCATCGCCATGCCGCCTGCGAGCGACGCATCTCCGATCAACGCCACCACATGATGATCTTCGCTCTTGTGGTCGCGCGCGATGGCCATGCCGAGCGCGGCAGACAAAGACGTCGAGGCGTGTCCGGCGCCGAAGGTGTCATACTCGGATTCGTCGCGGCGAAGAAAACCGCTGATGCCGCCGTATTGCTTGATGGTCGGGAGCAAGTCGCGCCGCCCGGTAAGAATCTTGTGCGCGTAAGCCTGGTGGCCAACGTCCCACACCAGCCGATCGCGTGGCGTGTCGAAAGCGTAGTGCAGCGCCACCGCGAGCTCGACGGCTCCAAGTGAAGCGCCGGTATGGCCTCCCACTCGAGACATGGTTTCGAGTATGTAAGCGCGAATCTCGTCGGCGACGGTTCGAAGTTGTTCAGGTGAAAGAGCGCGCAGGTCGGCTGGTGAATTAATACTCTCAAGAAGCGTCATCGTGGCCGCATTGTACTCCAATCCAGTGACTTTTCCTCTTCAGGTAAAAGCCGGGTACTTCACCACGTAAAGTACTCTGCTCGACTCGGAATGTCAAATTATTTTCTTTATTTGGACCTTCCTTGACAATCCGCGCTTCGCGACTAGAATTGGGCTTCGCCGGTTGCGGCACGGAGATGTGGCCGAGTGGCTGAAGGCGGCGGTTTGCTAAACCGTTAAGGGTCAAAAGCCCTTCACAGGTTCGAATCCTGTCATCTCCGCCAGAATCTATAGCCACAAAGAAGCACAAAAAGCACAATTGATATTAACTAGATCTTTTGTGCATTTGTGCTTTTTTGTGGCTTGCAAATTTTTTGAGGCCTAATGTCCGTTCGCGTCCGCTTCGCACCATCGCCAACCGGGTACCTGCACATCGGCGCCGCCCGTTCGGCTCTCTTCAACTGGCTCTACGCACGAAAAACCGGTGGCAAGTTTCTGCTGCGCATCGAGGACACGGATCTCCAGCGCTCAACCGATGAATCAACACGCTCCATCATCGAGGGACTCGAGTGGCTCGGACTCGACTACGACGAAGAGATCGTCTTTCAATCGGCAAATGCACAGCAGCATCGTGATGCCGCTAACCGCCTGGTCGGAGAAGGCAAGGCGTATCGTGACTTCACTCCCAAAGCACAACGCGACGACAAGACGGTAAAAGAAGACATCTCCGAGCGAGCGCGCGCCAATGTGGACCAGCGCAACAATCCTTATCGCGATCTCCCGAAAGACGAATCAGATCGACGCGCTGGCGCAGGCGAGCCGTTTGCCGTGCGTCTGAAAGTGCCGCCCGAAGGTCAAACTAAATTCGACGACATCGTCTATGGCACGCAGGAGCGCAGCCACGCAGAGATCGAGGATCTGGTGTTGCTTCGTTCCGACGGTCATCCGCTCTACAACTTGTCCGTCGTGATCGACGACATCTCGATGCGCATCACGCACGTGATTCGCGGCCAGGATCATCTCACCAACACACACAAGCAGGTCTTGCTGTACGAAGCGCTCGGCGCACCGGTGCCGCAGTTTGCACACCTGCCGCTGATACTCGCGCCAAACAAAGGCAAGCTCTCGAAACGGAAACACGGCGAGGTCGTCTCGCTGACGACTTATCGCGATCGTGGTTTTGTACCGGCGGCGTTTCGCAACTTCCTGGCCCTCCTTGGCTGGGCCCCGCCGGAAGGCAAGGAAGTGCTCAGCAAAGAGGAGCTGATCGAATACTTCTCTCTCGAAGGCATCGGCCGCGCGAACGCTATCTTCAACTTCCAGGAGAACGATCCGCGCCGCTGGACCGACGACAAGGCACTGTGGATGAACGCGGAATACATCCGCACGATGCTGCTCGACGAGTTGCTGCCGATGGTAAAAACGGAGCTTCGTGCAAACAAACTGTGGCGCGAGGAGTATGATGACGACGACAGCGCGTGGTTTCGCAAGACTGTCGATTTGATTCGCCAGCGCTACTTCACCCTGAAAGATTTCTCGGGGCAGGGTCGCGCTTACTTCTCCGACGATTTTGATTTCGACGAAGCCGCG
>Ga0126311_10000441_pt1 | contig 19700 bp, 15 predicted proteins | sample Plot61_FD_92539 | JGI IMG/M metagenome (GOLD analysis project Ga0126311, IMG submission 92539) | Serpentine soil microbial communities from UC McLaughlin Reserve, CA, USA - Plot61 | ecosystem: Environmental > Terrestrial > Soil > Grasslands | place: USA: UC McLaughlin Reserve, Lake County... | reverse complement strand
TTGTATATACACAAATTAGTAATTTTCGATGTTTATTTTTAGTCGTTGTATTTGTCATTTTTCATTTTTCTGAATCAATCCGCTCTTTTTTTACCTTTAGTTAGGCAGAATGAATCAATCACATACTTTACCGCCTCATCTACTTTGAAAAAATAGGTGATAGAAAGGAGTGGATACAGAAGTGTGGTTAACTTTACATCGCCTTAATACATGGCTTTGACGGCTATCGTACCATTCTCAATTTTGAAGTTTTTTCCGCCGAGCCCCTCTGGGCCCTAATTTTGTGTTATAACAATCGAACGATAACTCTATGAACTTAAAAGAACTTCTAAAGGAGTTTATATTACAGCATCCAACAATTCCAAGCTCGTCATCATAAATAGTAAAATAAAATACAGGATGACACTTTATGAGGCAAAGAGACTTCATGAGAATAATCCATATTTGGGATCAAGCAGGGGTCGCATACATACTTGCCAAGTATCAAAGACTATTAGGGCATGAAGCAGCTGTGATCAAGGCTATAGACCAAGATAAATATGGAATTGATACATTTTATAAAAAATATTTGAGAAATGCCAATGCGCAGGATTTTCTTGATAAATGTTTTGAGGAAGCAAAGTTATCCGATATAGTACATATACACAGCCGAATCGATGTTTTGTTTAAACTCAGAGAAAGGTTTCTTATTTCAGGAAAAAAGATTATCCTGCATTATCATGGAACAGACATACGCGGAATAAATAATAGCAAAGTACAAACTCCGCTTCAGCTTAGCTTTGCAAGCATTATGCGGAGATCCAAGAAGTCATTAGCCATGAAGTTTTGGAAGTCGTATTATTACTCCAAAAAAATGAAACTTCATAATGAAGCCTGGAAGATTGCAAATACGGTTGTCGTATCTACTCCTGACCTATTACATCTAGCACCAAATAGCATCTTCCTTCCAAATCCAGTAGACACAGATCATTTTAAAGTAGATCTTAATCTACCAAGACAGCAGAAGAATGGCTTAACTATGGATACAGAAGTAACAGACATAAAGAAAACTCTACATTATTGCAAAAAGAATAAGATTGATTTCGCTATTGATGTATATGATAGGACTAAAAAACCAGTTATGTACGAGGACATGCCGGATTTCTTGAAAGCCTACAAGGTATATGTGGACATCAGATATGTGAATGGCAAAATCTTAAAAAATTTCAGCAAAACTGCCCTGGAGGCTCTTGCATGTGGGCTAGAAGTTCTTGATTATCAACTTAAATATCGAAAAGGTTTACCGCCAGAACATGAGCCGATGAAGGTATCATCTCAGCTTTTAGATATCTATAGAAAAGCTTTGTAGTATTCCGTTGTAATTTTTCTCTGACTATAACAGTTTCCAAAAGTCATTGGATCTCATCAGAAAACTTGTTATTATCACAAAAGTAGCGTTTTCCATGCCAGATTACAAATTGAAAGTAAAAAACCACATTAACCCCTGTGCAATAAGAAGAATCCTTAATCCCAAGTTATATCATAGTAGATGAGCATAGTACCATGAGGGAATCTGAATTGGAATGAAAATTTTGCATTTATCCGATAGAGGGTTGCCAGACTGGAGAATTGAAAAATCAGCAATTAGTTCCTTAAATGTTGGCTACCAAGTAATGTTTGCTGGCGAAAGACCAAAATATTTCAATCAGGCCTCGATTTTTTCAAGATTATACTACATTGACTGGAGCCATAGGGCGAGGCGGGGATTTCCTATCTATTGGCAAGCTATTAAAAAGCAAGTTAAAAGAGTATTAGATGAAGCTCAACCCGATATAGTACATGCACACGATATTTTTGCTGCAAAAATGATTTCTGAGTTTAAAGTTCCCTTCGTATACGATAATCATGAGTATTGGACCGTTTACGTAAAAAGACAGGCAGAGTCCATGAAGCTTGCCCTTTTCCAAGCCTCTCAAAACAAGACCTTCAAAGAAAGAATTAGGAATTATGTCAGAAACTTACTGATGCACTATGCCATTTACTTATGGTCTAAATGGGAACAAGAGTTAGTTGCCTCTAATATTACAATAACTGTATCAGATAGAATAGCCAAAGAATTAAGGACAATATCAGGGAATTCACAGGTGTTAGTTGTACCAAATTTTCCAAGGTTGTCGGAAGTCCAAGATTTTGAGGAACCACACCCTCATACTGCTTTATCTTCAGTATACGCGGGACTAGAGGCTACAGGAAATATCATGCCAGCACACCGAAATATTGAGGGTCTTGTAGACGTTTTCAATAGTAGCAATATCGGACCACTTTATATTATCGGTTCGGAGGGAACATCAAGTGAAAAAGTGAATTATAAAGGGTTTTTTCCCAGAGCCGAGATGTATCGCGAAATGTTTACTCACTCAATTGGTTTGCTACCGTTTAAAAAGCATTGGTCTCACTGCTTTATCAATCCTAACAAAGCCTATGAATATGCCCACGCAGGCCTCTTTGTATTATGTACTTCCTCATTTGAGACAGTGTCAGAGACACTTAAGAGCAATTGCATCACATTTGATAATTATGAAGAATTGGTATTACGACTGAAATACTTCAAAGAGCATATGGATGAGCTCTTTACCAAGAGATTAGCTATATTTAATTTTGCCAGAAGTAATCTAATTTGGGAAAAATACGAAAAGAATATTTTCGATGCATATGGAATGTGTTGATATACCTCTGTTTCATGCGCAAAAGCCCAGACATCAATAATATTACCAAGATGAAGTATCAAGTCATAATAGGATTTATTTCAGGCACGTGATATTGTATATATGCATGGTTCATTACGATCCGTCTTCCTTCTGGCTGGAGCGAGGAAAGGTTTACTACGACAATTTCAAGTATAATAAGATTTTTCGGTTGCAAGAAGAAGCACTACTGGATCATTTGCATTATCATTCGTCTTTTTCGAGTGTTTTTGAGATAGGCTGTGGCTTTGGTCGAATCACCAAATTAATTCTGTCGCGCTTTCCTAATATTACTGAATATTCTGCCATAGACATATCTCCCGATCAAATTGAAAATGCGAAGAAATACATTGGTGGCCCTATCAAAGACATGAAATTAAAAGTAGCAGATGTTAAATCAATTCAAGCAGATCGTAGATATGATTTGGTTATTGCTGTAGAGGTGCTAATGCATATTCTGCCTAGCGATATAGTACAAGTTGTATCAAAGCTTGTTGAACTGTCAAGACACAACATAATTAACATAGACTTTTACGATGATGTAAGCATAAAGCCTAGGCTTGCTCCTCATAATTTTATCCATCAATATGAAGAAATATATCGCAATATCCCTGATGTCATCTCTGTTAAGAGAGTTCCCATTGTGAAGCATGGAAGTTTTTTTAGCAGAATAAATTCTAAGCAATCAATATTCCATGCTATTGTTGATAGAGCAGATGTAACATCCCAATAGTAAGTAATCTCATAATACGACAAATTTCCCTGTCTAGAAATGCTAAGGAAATCGTAATTAAGATAACAATCATCAATCGGGATTCACAAAACCAACGGTCTTAATCTCAAAAAAGAAAGACCGAAAAATCGAAATTAGTGCTTATGCACCACTCAAACTACGGTTCTGTTAGCCTCTTTAGACCAACGGCGTTGCAGCCTTTTTTGCGATAATATCCCAAATTCCTATATTTACAATCAAAACAAATCCTTGTTTGCTTGAAAAAGTGGTTTAGTTGACTACACAGATCTTCGGTAGCAACATGTAATATCACAATCTTGGATATTTTGCTAGCCAATGCCTTTCTCTCCCATAGTATAACGTACTTTATCGGAGACGATTCAATAATTTTATCAAAAGTTTTCCTCCATGCCTGCTAACAATTCTTCTTACAAACATCCTTTTCTTAAGCAGTTTTATTTCATTTTCGTTCCTTGTGAGATAAGAAATATGGCTTATTCTGTCATTAATCCATAAAGCCTTACCCATCTCTACAAGCTCCGCTTTTGTCCATTGAGATCTGTGTCTCTCGAATTCATTGCCGAAAGCATCAGTCTGATTTGAAACTTTCTTCGGTGTCGAAACAAGTACACCTCCGTGCAATTGCAACATCTTCTCCAAAAAAGATCGTCCGGTACATTTCTCAAAATGCTCAAGTACGTCAATTAATAATATCAAGTCGTACTTAAAATCTACTTTGTCGATGATCTTTAGAGCATCCTCAATGTATATGTTATTGTAAACAAACCGGTGTACTGGTGTAATATAGCTCTCAAATGCCTCAATGCCGTCAATCCTCCTCAGGAATTCTGAATATTTTTTTCGGCCATCCCATAACTCAAGATATTCACGGCATAGCATCCCATATTTTCCAAATCCAGTGCCTATATCGAGTACTGAATTAGGATTTAATGTAATAATTAAGCTCATAATCTTCGATATATGATAATGCTGGCTTGATGGCATATACTGGCCGCAATAGATTACGTTAAGGCCAAATATAAAAAGAAAGAATTGATAAAGCGGACAAACTTATCTCTCTATACTCGTTTAACTCTTAATCCATAACGTCTGATAAATGATGAGAAATATTGAACTATTTCTGCGTTGGAATTTGTTTCCAAACTATCGAGCTCTATCCATTGGCATTTACCCTTGTAGGCATATGGAATTTGAAGGGAAATGATAATGTGGTCTTGACTAAAAACTCCACCGTTCTTTGGAAATATGGGATAATATGATAGTCTGGTGGCCTTACGGCCATTTTTTTAACTAATTCTATAATACATCTTGTTCCAGTTTTGACTATGGAAAATACATTTTTTATTTTCAGAAATTCAGACGCATAGGTACTAAAATCTTCGAGGATTTTCCTGAATAATGCATCCTTCTGTTCTGGCGAGAGGTCCCCATTTCTGGTGTTTATAATTTTAGCGGGAGCTCCAACAACAACTGAAAATTGAGGCACATTTCTTGTCACTACTGCACCTGCGCCTATAGCAGCGTCATTTTCAATTAAAACCCCTGGCAGAATAGTGACATTCCAACCAATCCATACATTATCGTTTATTGTTACATCGCCAAAATTATTACACTGTTAAATCTTCGAGTGCTCGCTAGTGATATTGAGCATGAATTTTTGTGAAATGTCCCCAAGATTGAACAGTGCAAAATTTATAGCTGCCACCTCTTAAGGCGTTATGCCATGAACTATGGGTAATAATATTGGCATATCCACCAATACCAGAGTTGTCTCCTACTGATATTTTTCTTGTAGTATTGAGGTAGGCTCGATATAGTATTGCAGAATCATCGCCCACTATGAATTCGCTCTTTTCACTTTGAGTACCACCAACAGTTACATCTCTATCAATTATAGTTCTATCACCGATGATAACGTTTCTAAAAGCATTAATTACAACGTCTGACTTTATTTCCGATCTATTGCCAACTACAACTTCTCCATCAGAAAAAATTTTGCTCCTTGTAAGAATGGCATCTGATTTGATATGTATTTTCCTGACCTTTATAGTTACATCAGTTACCTTTGCGTCAGCTTCTATGACTAAATCATTTGATTCTAGAGAAGCTCTTTCAATCAGAGCGGATTTAGCGATATCTATATTGTGAGCCATCTTTTTTTCTTTATTTGGAGGGCTAGATCTGCTCCTTTAACAATTTCCACATCCTCTTGGGAGGCAAGGTATTCAAGAACCTTAGAATAACATCTTCCTCCAACCATTTTTAACGAGCAATTGTGCCACAAAACAGAGATTACGTTAAATTCACTATTAACTCTTCGACCCTGATCCAGCATGTACGAAAATGTGTTTAGAATTTGACTTTCATTTATCTTCATGTAAGTAAAGAGATAAGCATCCATTGTTGTAAGCGGAAATTCAATAAGGCCTCCAGATGTAAAATAGAAGTTCATATCATCAGAAGATATTTTATCTTTAAACCTCTTGACACTTGAATCATAAGTCAAACCAAGCTTCTGCAAATAATTAAAAGCCTATGATCAAAGTGGAGGTCATGTACTCGGTTGCCATTGATTGAGTGTCTTGCAAGACTTTCGAGCTTCTTCTTTTCTTGCTTTATCTTATCTAGATCAGTAATTGAATCTGAATCGGTATGCAATCCAATTTCCCATCCTCCAGCTACCAAGCTCTTGATATCGTCTTCGTAATCAAATAGATTGCCACTCTCATACAGCGTCCTAAAGAAAAAAGTAGACCTCAAACCTAGTCTTTCCTCTGATGCCATCATCTCAGGAATGTTATAGTACGGATTCTTTACACTAGCATTTTCGAGCACGTCCTTGTCAAATCGGTTTTTGCTGGCCATAACATGCTCGATCGGAGCTCCTTGCTTTCCCCAATCAACGTCATGACTCAGGAAAATAAATTGCACCAGAAGTGCAAACCTACTTCCAATATTCAACAATTCAGTGCTACTGGTGACCAGAATAAGCGACTTTGTTATAAATTATTTTGGTTTGTGATAAATTTTTTGGTAATAACTGTCAAGCTTTTCTATGAGATTCTCTGCTGAATGATGCTCCTTTATATAGGCAGCAGCCCTTTTTCCTAAGCTTTGTCTCTCAGGGCCATCTAAGATGATTGATTCTATATCTTTTCTGAAACTTTGAACAGTTGTCCGAAAAATAGGCGGTTTATATTTATCATATAATTCATCTGATACATATGCCATCACAGGCTTTGAAAAAGCCATTCCTTCAAGCTCTGTTTTTCCAAACCAGCCTATGTGAGGCAAGATTTTGCCTACTACAATATCGCAACTACTAATAATTTCTAGAGATTGCCTGTGGGGGACACCCAATATTTTAATAATGTCAATCTTTCCCTGCTTCTGAAGATCCGCTAACACTTCTGTGTGATAGTCTTGTTCTTTATAGACTTGGTAATATGGGTAATGCGCTACTCTTAATACATTACCGCGGTTAACAATATTGCTCATCTGCTGTATCGATTCAATTTCCTCTAGGTCTATAGGATTTGGGAACCATTTTCCGTTTCGCGTATACTTTAACAGGTCTGGTGTCGATACTATACAAAAATCATCATCATACATTCCTCTTATATCAGAACCATGGTAATGCTTGAGATATACCCTCCTATCAAGCTCTTTTTCAAGTAATTTCTTTAGAGAACCAAATGGATAATGATAATGCCAAGCATCGTAGGGTCTTAGCTTCTCGATTACACTTTTTTTCCTTTGCAAGTTCCACCGATATGAAATTAGGTTGCCTCCAAATTGGTTGTGAATAGTTCTATTAAATACAAAGACATCTGCCTCATGACCTCTTTTTCTTTGATACTTTGCTAGAGAGGAAGAAACTCCTGCAACGTTATTGATATGAGCAATTCTCATGACCAGAATCCTCTACCGACAAACTGTACCTGAATGGTCGATGATAAATTTACAATGCAGTCACTAAATAAGATTTAGGGTACTTTATTATTGAGAACACAACAGTCGCCCACATTATACCACCTATTTCATGTATTAGAAGTTAGAAAAAAATTACTATTAGTTAACCATAAATTCAAAGGGTTAACAACTTGAAAATAGCATCAATAGTAGGAGCAAGACCCAATTTTGTCAAACTTGCTGCGGTTCATAGAGCTTTTAAAACCAGCCCGAGTATCAAGCACACCATCATTCATACTGGCCAACATTATGACTTCTACTTGTCAGAGGTATTCTTCAGAGAATTCCGACTGCCTAAGCCCACTGCTAACCTGAATGTTGGCTCTGGTTCTACATGTTATCAGTTAGCAGAGATAGTCAAGAGGCTTGAGAAGACACTTTCGAATTCAAATTTTGATTTAGTATTAGTTTATGGAGATACAAATTCCACTCTTGCAGGTGCTCTGGCTGCGGTTAGCTGTCGACTAAAGGTAGCCCACATTGAGGCAGGGCTCAGAAGTTTTGATAGGCAAATGCCGGAAGAGATCAATAGAGTCTTAACAGACAATGTAAGCAGTTATCTATTTGTGCCAACAAAAGGTGCTATAGATAATTTGCATAATGAACACGTGAGCGGCGAGATAATTTACAGTGGAGATTTGTCTGTAGAAATTGTAGCACAAGCAGTCGAAACTGGGACGAAATCTAGTACTATTTTAAGAACCTTGCAGGTAGAGCCGAAGTCATACATACTTCTCACTATGCACAGAGCGGAGAACACCATGTCGTCAAACACTTTACTCCAAGCAATTAGAGCAATTGAAGTACTAAAGGATACGACTATCATATTTCCGATTCATCCAAGAACATACAACGCACTTAAAGAAAAACACCTCTTACGCAGAATTTCAAAATGCAAAAACCTTAAACTGATTCAACCGTTAGGATATGTTGACTTTATAAAGTTGGCACAAAATTCAAAAAAGATAATAACAGACTCAGGGGGTATCCAGAAGGAGGCCTACCTATTACGAGTGCCTTGCATAACAATCCGGCAAAATACTGAATGGATCGAAACCATTGATCAAGGATCGAACAAATTAACTCAAAATAGTACATATGCGATAGTCAATGCGGTGCGGAAATGGTTTCCAGAGAGAAGGACGATAAAGCCCATCTTGGGTAAAGGCAACACTTCTATTATTATTCGCGAAAAAATCTTATCATTATCTCCGCGTTAGCTAGTGTATACGGAGCTTGTGAGTTCTTGTTACTTATGAACATCAGCAGGACATACTTCTTTTTTTACTTTTGAAGTGAAATTTCTGTCATCATCACGATACGAAAAAAGCGCTAGATCTTCATGCTCAAGAGGGCACATTGACATTCATGGCTTTGATCCGCATCGATCAATGAATTACAAATCCCACAATTAACCATAAATTTGTAGCTAATTCAACCCGGCCGACAAAAACTATTGTGATTTATAACTTTAAAGCGCATTAGGTAGAACCCTATTACATACGGAGTTGTAATGCAACGGCCCCGCTCTATTATCGGTTTCTTCAGAAGGCTCTACGGGCTATTATAGAGAGGTTAACAGAACCGTAGTTTGAGTGGTGCATAAGCACTAATTTCGATTTTTCGGTCTTTCTTTTTTGAGATTAAGACCGTTGGTTTTGCGGATGTACATGTAATTTTTTACTGCCCTTTGCTATACACTCTAAAAATTGTCGGATTATGGGGCTCAGTTGCAGAAATCCTCCAAAATGATAGATTTTTATACATTTACTAATATGATCCACTCGCAGAATAAGACGACAACAAATTCAGTGGCAATAATTGCCATAATAGCGGCATTAGCTTTGCTGAGAGTAGTGAAAATAACAGTATTCATTATAGCTGACCAACCTGAAACACAACGAACCAAGAACTGTCCAAGACCAGCCCAGTTTGGTCCAGGATTCAATAATGCACAGAAACACTGTCTCCCTAAGTCCAAAGTAAATGACACACATGTATATAGAGACACACCTGGTACTCCCACTTTTTCTTGCCAGTCTGAAAAAAATTCCTTATCCTTTGACTATTTCAGTCCAATTTTCTTAACTCTGAGAGTATGACATGTTTTCGCGTTCTATACATCCACTCATTATGAGCGTTACTAAGTGTTATTTAGCCCATACCATGAATCCCAAATTCTTTCTCAGTTGCACTTCCCAATAATCAGTTACAAAAGAAGTCCTCTATGAAAATCAATTAATTGTGCTTAATCAGTCAGTTATTCATTCATTCTATCGCCAAATTAATACATTCCTTTTTCACAGGCCCGAAGGAATTTTTCATTATGCTGTCCTAGATTTTGCTATAGTTGACAACATTTCCCTCGTAGTTTTCTTTTCGTCTTCTGTTACCTTGCCGTCAATAAGATCTATCATAAACAACCATAATCTGGCGCTTACTTCATTCTCTCTGAACATCGCTTCAGCTTCTACCTTCCATTGACTTTTTCTGTGCCAGTATCCAAGAGCAATAGCAACAGGAATATAGATGATTATGAAAGTGGCAGCAAAGAGCCATATATTATCAAACAGAGTTTCCAAATATCCGCTCTGCTCGATTAGTAGTTTGTATTGTATCGTGATGAAATTCGCAAATGTCATTATGAATACAAGGTAGATGCCATGTCCATTTCTAAAATCGAGCCAAGCTCTTCTATAGAAGACATGCCTGTTTTCCTTCGACTGCGATTTACCGATCATTAGGATAGAATACACTTAAGCCGCTTGATAAGCGTTTAGAATCTCATGCTCAAAATTGTCCCACACTAAATAATGACGAGCAAATTCAAATATGTTCAGTCTTTTCTTATATAGCTCATCCGTATTTTCTTTGTAATATTGTAATTGAGATGCTAACTCTCGATAAGTATCAAAGATTTGACAGTTTTCTTTCAATGTTTCTATTACTGTCTCAAATGAGGAAGTACATAATACAAAGAGGCCTGCATGAGCATACTCATATACTTTGTTAGGATTGACAAAATAATGAGACCAATGTTTTTTCCACGGTAGCAAACCAATTGAGTGGCTGGACATTTGCTCATACATCTCATTTCTTGAAAGAAATCCTGCAAACTTTACATGAGAATGACATCTATTCTCTTTCCATCCTATTACAGTCAGTGTTCCAATACTACAGCAGGAATCAAACAAATCATAGAGACCGTCAATATTACGATTTGGGTATTTAGCTATATCGTGGCCGTCACCGCCCGCATAAACTGAAGATAATGTACTGAAATGGCAGGGTCTAGCTATATGGCGGGCCTCTTTTATTGTAGGATAGTTTGGAACAACAACAACATTTCTATTTTTGTTTTTATTACCAACAGTAGTTTCTTGTAGGTCTTCAGCGATACTTCTTGAAACAGTAATAGTTACAGGGCAAGCAGTTACAATTTCCTTCTCCCATTTCGTCCATAAATTAATAATATAGCGATTAATCGCCTTTCTTCTTGTTTTTACAGCCATAGACATAGCAGGACGTAATACCTTATCCCAGCTGGGCCTATTATTATAGTCAGACAAGAACCTAGTGTGATTGCCTGCCAATTTTTCCTGCCTTTCCATTTCGATCAGAAGGAGAGATTGTTTAGACCAGAACTCATGGTCATCATACACAAAATGCTCTCCAAATTCCGATATTAGCTTTGCAGAAAAAAGATTATGAGCATGTACCACGTCGGGCTTTGCTTGCTGCAGAATGCTACGAAGCTGCTTTTTCACCAAGTGCCAATAATAAGGAATTCCATAACGTGCCTTCGCAGTCCATTGTATTCTATATATCTCCTTGAACATATTATTTGATTCAGGATGATTATGATAATAATTCATACTCTTTCCTCCTGCAAAGAAAACAGTATGACCTTCCTTCAAAGCAGTAAGCGCGGACTTCTCAACTCTCCAGTCTGGGAGACCTTCATGTGATAAATGTAAGATTCTCATATACGGAGGATTAGACCACACAAGATAAAATTTCTTTTCTTTAATATACATTAGAACAAAAAAGACAATGTCATCGCAGCCTTATTCTGAGCGCTAGACATACCTTCTATACTGATAATTTTGTAGCGAAAGCCATAAGCAGGTAGGATATATAGAATATGACACAGAGATAATCAGAAAGCATACTTCACCAACACAAAAGAGGAGCAGAGGCAATATATGAGAGAATTCCGACTGACAAACTGCGTTTAGCCTTAGATACAGGGACAATTCAACCAGCACACGTCTAGGAAAGCTTTGATAACAAAAGGCAGATTATTTACGATTCTATTCTACAGAGTACTCATGCGTAAAGATATAACTTGAAATTGTAGGGGGGCAAATAACAAACATATACAATTACCAAGATAAAGCACTATCTGAGCACATAAGAAATATGCTGACATTTCGTTATGATCCCTCTATTGGCAAGTCTGAACGCGGCAATAATCAGGTCAGTTTCTGTTATTATTCTGAAGATTTAGAAAGACAACAATCTCTCTTAAAAGACATTTTGCCAATTGCAGAAAAACTGTTGAAGAAGAGTATAAGAAAGCAGCTTAGAAAATCTAAGACTATTGCAATAAGCATGGGAAGCGGAATAGATACGACAATACTATTAGCTATTATTAGAGAAGAGCTTCCCGATGTGCATATAATAGGTCTAACAATGGCGTTTGGAAATTCATCAGTTACTGATGAAACAGATCAAGCATCCAAGATTGCCGAACATTTCGGCATTGAATGCCACAAAATCTATCAATTTAACGTACTAGAGGAGCTGCCTTTGAATATTGCAATAGTGGGTGAGCCAAGATGGAATACATACTATTATTACATTGCCAAAAGTGCATTATCTTTAGGGTCAAATGCTATAATTACAGGTGATGGTGCAGATGAAGTATTCGGAGGATATACATTCAGATACGAAAAATATCTTAAACTTTTAGATAATCTAAATAATATTACCTGGAAAGCAAAAGCATGGTCCTATATGAGATGCCATGAAAGGGACTGGGTGGATGACCAAGAAAAGATTTTTGGATCAAGAATAAGATTTGATTGGACACATATATTGTCAATCATTAAGCCTTTTTTTGATAATTCATTAAACCCATTGCAACAGGTCTTTTTGGCTGATTATAATGGTAAGCTAATTCATGACTTTATACCAACTAATAAGAAAATAAACCATTACCTTGGATTAAAGGGTATTTTGCCATTTCTTGAAGATGAAATAGTAAGCTTAGGTTTGCATTTACCTATTAATTACAAATATGAATATGATTCAGGTCTTGGAAAAATCGCCCTACGCAAAATGCTGGAAAGTAAAGGGCTTCTTTTTCTTGTTGCGCCGTACAAAATCGCGTTTGGTCCAGATCCCCTACTGCTTTGGAAAAACTATGCAAAAGAGATTTGTGCAAAGTATCTTGAGATGCCAGAGATTGTCAAACAAGGTTTGATAAGCAAGGAGTGGCTTTCAATAAATCTCAATGAACAATGCAAGGACGTTAGAGTCGCTAACAAACTTATCACGATTCTCTCGCTTGAACTATGGTACAGAATATTTATTTCAAAGACACTCTCTGCGAAAGCTAAATTATCCATTAATTAATTCCTTCAAATATAGCAACTCTCTAATTTGAGTACATTGCTTCCACGAATAGAGGAGCCTTCTGGAAGACTTGTGAATTTATCTTGCTATCAAAAATCAATAATGAGATGAGGAAACCTATTTGTCCTATAGTTTTGATAACTCTGGTAATTACCTTATATGGGAGCTCAATCATGGGACAATCGCAATGATAAGGACGCAGGCAAATATGGCACGTATTTCGTTATCGTTACATGCAGGAACTCTGAATTAACAATAAAGGACGCCTTAGTCTCTCTTGAAGAACAAACTGTGAGACCGAACTATATTATCGTTATTGATGATGGATCTACTGATAAAACCCGTTATATTCTAGAGGAAATGAAAAGACTTTGGACGAACCTTTTCATTATCACTAATCCCGACTTAGGTTATGATATCAGCAGAGTTTCAAGGAACTGGAACAAAGCAATAATTTTCGCAGAGGAGCAAAATCTTGGCACTACAGATTACCACTTGATTGCCACAGATGATACCATATATCCAAGGGATTATGCAGAAAAGGTACTTGGCGACCTGAGCTCAAAGCCAAATAAGGTTATTGCCTCGGGTCAGTACTCGGATTATAGAATCGCTTTTCCTACAGGAGCTGGCAGATTCATTCGGAATTCCTTTTTTTACAATACCTATTGGAAAGGGAGGTACCCAGAACAAATTGGCTATGAAGCAGCAATTGTATATCAAGCTGCGTTGGAGGGATACAAATATTGTGTGATCGAGAATGCAAAATACAATCACGTCAGGCCGCTTGGTAAAAAGCATAGATTCTATGAATTTTCTGGAGGCATGAAAGTATTAGGTTATCATCCTCTTTTTGTTGCAGCTCGATTTCTTTCTTACTTTATAACTGGCAAGTTCACGGGGCGAATAGGTGCGATTCGAATGCTCTATTATTATATAACTTTCAAACCAACAAATCAGGGCTACAATGGCCTCTATCATCCACAATTAAGAGAATTTGTACGAAAGAGGCAATTAAAGAAGATAGTTGATAGGATTAGGATATGATTTGATTCTACTGTGAAATATCCAATCGGTCAGGCATAGCTTCTGACAAAACATGCCTCTATTGTCTGTTTCATTAGAACTTGTCTCATATTATTACAATGCTTGTAGGCGGACTTCCATTAACACCCTGACAAGCACATACAATAAGTATTGGTGCATTTGCAGTCTCTACTTGCATCAGAGAGCACGGTGATTATAAAGGAGCATGGCATGGCAACCCGATAGAAGGAAGAAATTCCAAGTAGTGATGTGCGGTGCCAAGGACAACGACCAATTAGAAGCTTCTTCATTACTTTTTAAATACAATGGCTAAAAAATTTCGTCTTTTGATTGAAGGAGAGAAAAATCTAGAAGAATATCCCTGACCTACGAATTCAACAAAGAGAAAATACTACTATTGCGCTTCCCCCTTTTTTGTTTGCAATAACGAAAGACCAATGGAATCCCAACACCTGATTTAAACAAAGGTAGAACCAACATAATCATAATTTTTGATTCAATTGCAGAATCGAATACGTCTGATCAATGTCGAAGCCTTTGTTTCTTAATTCATGTATTTGTGTTCATGATAATCGAGAATTTTCCTTTATTCTGTTATTTTTGAGATATCATCTTCATATTGATCTTCTTGCCTGTTATGAAAAATGAGTCATATTATTATTAATTTTGTAAATAAGTACAGCAGATATTCTGTCTTGATTATCTTTGGCGAAACTATCTGATGAATATATTAAACTGAATGGCTGCTGCAGTGGTAACCTGTCATCATCTTCACCATTTTCTGGATATTTTATTTCTTTTGAATATAGTGCAATAGCTCCTGGTTGATACGTTTGGAGGATAGTATCATTATTATTCTCAGTTGTTGATGTTTGTTTATTCTCAAAGGATGCATAGCCTTGCAAAGTGAATGGTATCAATCTTCCTATTAAAGTAGTATTCCAAAATTTTGGCTTTGGAGTGAATTCATCAGCTTCAAGATACTCACTTACATTACCAAGTCCCCCTATTCTAGCAAACCAATATAATTTATCTTCGTATCCGCCATAGCCTAGAGTATAATATGAAGTATCATTAACTGACACCCTTTGTGCTACAACGAAAATTAAAACATAATTAGCTCTTAAATCTTGAGCAATTTTAACTCCATCTTTTGGATCTTCCATAAACATTTTTGCAATAGTTCCAACACGAGTTCCGTTGATATTTGCATTATCTGCTAAAGTAGCTCTATTCCCCATGGTTGTAATCCAGTATCCATAATCCCACCAGGCTGCAATTACTGAGTCGTTTGGAGTATAATTTGATATCCAATGTAAAGAATTTATCCAATCATTTTGTTCTAAAATGGAGTCTGTAGCACCAGTAAGAATAGTTGCTGGAATATCTGCTGAGCTTAGCCAATTCAAGTCTCGAGGATAGACCATTGGAAATAGAAGAATCAGAATAGTTATTATTGCATATGTAATTTTGACAAGTCTACCATCTCTCATATAATTTTTTGAAACAGATAACAATAGTTCAAATTTTTTGTTGATAGTTTTCGTTTTATTATTTTTTCGTGATTTTTCAGGCGCAATTTCTGTTTGTGATGACGGTTTTCTAATATCTAGAGCAATCTTTGTTATATAATAGAGCCCTATTGCAGCCAAAATAATAATGCCAATTGAGGAAAATACCAATAATCTAACTAATGTTATACTAACATAAACTCCCGTAATCCCAATAATTAATGCAAAAATTGACATTTCGTTTCGCTGCTTAAAGACTGCCCATATCCCATATCCTACGTATAGCAATAAAATAGAATAGTTTGATAGATAATCTAATAACGTAGGCCTAGCATGTTCAGCTACAGATTCAAAAAGTGGATTCATAGGTGAAACAAAGGGGTTAATAACGCTAACATATCTGAAATCACTGATATGTCTAAGAACTCCTGTAAGATTCATACTAAGGATAACTACAAAAAACGCAATCAATAAAAAAAATAGTATCTTGCGAGCTTTTTCTCGGGCTAAATGATTGCTACTAAATCTATAAAAAAAATGTGCACCAGCCATAAATATTATGCTAAATACTAACATAATACCTGGTCCTACTAATGGAATACCTGAAGTAGAAAAACCAAAGACAAATGGTACTGGTGGTCTTGGAAATGCAAAGGATGTCAGGATAGTAAATATCGTAAATATAGTTGCAATATAAAATAGAATCTTTGTACCTGTCAATCTAAAGAACGGAAGAGCAATAAAGAACAGTGAAATTGGTATGGCCAAGTACGTGGCTCCTCCCCATGATGCACTTGCAAGACCAACTGTTATCCCAGCTAATGCTGATTTCAGTATTATTATCGCATATTTCTTATTGTTCTGACGTTCTTCCTTACTACTTTTTTTTAGTTCTTTACTATATTGAATCGCAGATGCAAGCAAATACAATGCCATAACACCGAAGAATAATCCAAAAGCTTCTGATTTGAACCAACCTAGATTTCCTCTTTGAATTATGATAGGATTAAATGCAAATAATAAGGCAGCAAACAATCCAGCAGTAGTACTACCTATTGTTCTTACAAGTGCAAAAAGAACTATTGAAGTCAATGAGCCTAAAATTACTGGTAATATTATAGTAAAGTCTAACAAGGGTGTGCCATGACCAAATATTTTGTAGAGAAAAGCAGTAACTATGTGCAGACCCGACTGAGATGTCTTTGCAATATCTCTCCCTTCAGGATACCATGACATTGTATCGTGCCAATTCCAATATGCCTCTAGTCCATTATCTATTAGGTATCTAGTGGTACGATAATTAAAATAGGGATCGAACTCATTGAGGTAAAAGCCATACTTTATTGGATAAGAACGCATTATAAATGCTGTACTAAATGCGATAACTAAAACAGCAACAATTAGTAAATCTCGTCTACGTGACTCAAAACGGCGTATTTTTTTTAGAATTTCTTTTCCTCTTCTTATATCTTTTCTAAGATATAGAGACATTAATAAAAGGATCTTTTTTCAAATAAAATAAATTAAAAATATCTAGACTCATGCAATACTTGGGGCTATTACTAACAGACATAATAATGGAAAGATAGATAGATAGAATTGTAGTATCGGTCCAGTAAAAGTCATAGTTTAGAATAAATTTAATATGCCTATCGGCAATATCGCTCCAAGATAGTTTTTTAGTTAAACTGCTTTACGCTCCTTCTCTATATTGATTGTAATCTGCCCTCAGGCAAGCAATGATTTGGAAAGACTTTGTCATGCTATTACATGTTATACCTAGCTTGATAATTCAAGACTCAACAGACAATAACATTTTCGCAGATTTCTCATCTAAATCCTCTAGTGTGAAGACAGAATGGAGCCTTCAAATTCCTTACACCCAAGCCGGTCCTAGTTTTTGCTCTTTATTCCCGGGGCAGCTGCTTGCTTATAGATCTTTTTGACAGAATTGTCCACAGCTCTTCTACTTTTTCAGAGTTCTTCGTCATCAGAAGTGACCTGCGCCTCTTCATAAGATATTTGACTACTACATTTCTATGCATCTGGCATTTGATGGTATCTGCTCTTCCTGCATCTATTGTCAAATGACGTTTAGCCAATCCAATTGTTATAAGATACTATATAGAAAACAGAAAAGGCTAGCTAGTCGCAGAGCCTCTATATCGGTAAAGAAGCAGTAAGAAAAGCAAGAAAGATAGAGGAAGTGGTTATTTCTGTTTCTTATTTTCTATTCTCTTCTACTATCCTTTGATGCATCGTCCCTTTGAAGCGTTAGCCGCTACGCTAGTTCTGCACCCAGCGGCTTCTGCTTGTTGAATGATAAATACTGTAACTACTACTGCTCCCATTAGTCCTAATGCTAGTACTAAGGCAATTATTACCATTGATACCCTCGTTCGTCCTTCCTGCGATGAGCCGGCCATTTGGATAGTAAAAAAGGCCATACCTTATAAGGATTGCGCAATTGAGCTTCATTATTAGATACTTTTATACGTATTAGCGAATAACGGTAAAATTTATCAATCATGAAGTATATGCAATTCCTATATCAAACTAATTCTTGCAAAAGCCAAGAGAAGCGGCAGTTATCTAAAGTATATCTTTGTTTTCACATAATACTTCATTTAAATGAGCAGTAGTAACAGGGGCAGTAATGATTATGCTATAGGAGTGGAGTCAGACGCACAGACGGGCATATCTCTGTCCTTCAGTGCTACCTTACTTATAACCAAGAGATAGCGAGTCATACAAGCAGGAAAACATTGAAGCTAACAGCGATATTCTCGCTCTTTATATCAAAGGAGTAAAAACTCTCACAATGAAATCAAGGGTTTGAGCCCTCTATTGATGCTTACTATCAAAAACTTTTTAGCTACCCTTGTATACTTCTAAATTGAAACCTCCTTTATAGCCCCTCTAAAAGAACTGATAAGGGAGCGGGCCCGTCGGGCCGTAAAGTGATATAGCTTCAAAAAGTGGATTCTTTGTTACTCTCTAGATGATATGGAGAGCTAAAAAGGTATCTGCGATGCAGCGTTGGAGGGATTTGGATAAAAATTCATTTGAATCTAAGAACAGAACTTCGGTTATGTTGCTGAAAGCATTGCAGTAAGGGATTAACTAAAATGTTTAAAGCTAACTTCTTATCCCACATCCATAGAACCCTTCTAAGAAGAACTAATAGTGTAGCGGGCCCAGAGGGACTCAACAAAAAAAACTTCAGATTTTGGACCCGATGAATCAATTACATGAATGGTAATGAGGCCAGTTATTGCATATATGTGCGGGCTAGTTATGGGTTGCTGTCGCTTTTACATATTCTACATGCTGCGCTATTACCGTCTTGGAGCCTTAATGTGTTGAAAAGCCATCTGAGGACTTATCAACAGCCAGCCATGACCCTAACTTACCAGACTATCGCCCTAATTTAACTTGGCAACCAAATGTCCCGAAGATCGAACAGTGTCAAATGCTTTGCGCTACGGTCTGGCCATTCACAATCTTTTGCCTTGTAGTGTGATATGCCCTTTGACCTTACACGAATCTTGTGGCCCTCGCCGCAAATGTACTGCGCCTCTATAGCGTACCGGCAAGGGTCTGATCGAGAAAAGACAATGCCGGAGACCTGTACAAGCTTGCCAACGTGCCCGTCTGTAATTCTGGAAATGTCAACCTCATTAAAAACTGCCCTTATAGCTACCCTAAGGTGGTTCTTTATCTCTTCTGCGTAATCAGGCTGTACCTCTAGAAGAACATAAAGCGCGCCATTCCTCAATGCTTCTATCGCATTGGAAGGATCTGCCCTTAGATTCTTAGTTATCGACTGGTACTAGTTTATGCCCTTGTCATATCTGTACCCGGGAGCTGGGCCAGAATCCAAGTCCGACTATGCAAAGATGCAAGAAGAGAACATGCTGGCAAGCAGGCAGCTAGTGTTGGCGATCGAGTCGTTGAAAACTGGCTGTTGATAAAATAGCCTGCAGTGTAATTTTCTAAATTTGAAAATCAGTTATTATTGCAATTGTGAGGTATAATCTTGCACTTCTAAGG